>Ga0209102_1001673_pt1 | contig 11117 bp, 8 predicted proteins | sample ConPoolayeHmetaG_FD_185483 | JGI IMG/M metagenome (GOLD analysis project Ga0209102, IMG submission 185483) | Hot spring microbial mat communities from California, USA to study Microbial Dark Matter (Phase II) - Cone Pool mat layer H metaG... ... | reverse complement strand
GAATAAGGTTTGGTTGAGTAATATTTTATGGAGCGTTCAACACACCCCAAGTAAGCCAAAAATTTTCTCTGTTCGGGGTAGAGGTCTAAAAAAGCTTTATTTCTGAAAACTACCGAGAGTGAGATAGTTAAATGGCGGAATTTTTTAAATTGAATAATGAGAGAATTTTAGTTAATGTCGCACAATGTTGACATCTTATTTTTGTGGGTGTAAACTGTAAATGGAATGTTAGACAAACAAAAATCATTGAAATCAGAAACAGAAAGACTAGTTGAGGAATTTTTGGAGTATTTGGAGTTGGCTCGAAATTGCTCTCCCCTAACCCTCTGTAACTATCGACATTATCTGAGCCGTTTTTCTTCATGGTTAAAGAAAAGTTTTCCTAAGGCTAAATTGACTTCGGTAGATTTGGAAATTATTAAAAAATATAGGCTATTTTTAGCGCGATTTACCGCTCCCGATGGTACTCCCCTATCCCGTAGCACTCAGGCTTACCATCTGATAGCCTTGCGTTCTTTTTTTAAATGGTTGATTAAAAATGACTGGAAGGTATTGGCGCCGGAGAAAATTGATGTTCCTAAGCTGGGTGAAAGAAGTTTGAAGTTTCTAACGACCGAGCAGGTTTCCCGACTTTTGGCCCAGCCAGCAATTTCCCATCCCCGTGGGTTGCGAGATAGGGCAATTTTGGAGACTTTATTTTCTACCGGATTGCGGGTTTCTGAACTTGTTAAACTAAACCGAGACCAAATTGATTTAAAAAGGAGGGAGTTTGGGGTGGTGGGAAAAGGTGGTCGTGCGCGAGTAGTTTTTCTTTCGTCTTCGGCAGCAAAATGGATAGGGAGATATTTGGCAATGAGAACCGATCCTTGGAAGCCTCTTTTTATTCGCTTGCCGGGGAAAAACCCGCCGGTAGTTGATGAAGAAAAAATGAGGCTTACTGCCAGATCTATCCAGCGAATTGTGAAAAAATATGTTCGTAAAGCAAAGCTACCCATCGATGCTACTACTCACACTTTAAGGCATTCTTTTGCCACCGATCTTTTAATGGCTGGAGCAGATATTCGTAGCGTTCAAGAAATGTTGGGTCATAAAAATATCGCTACTACTCAGATTTACACTCATGTTACCAATCGCCAACTCCGCCAAATCCACGAAGTCTTTCATAGAAGAGGAAGGTAATTATTTTTCTAGACAGGCGACGGCGGCCAGTGAATCTTGAGGATTAGAAAAGCGCATTAGAATTACCCCTTGAGTATCGCGATTAAGCTGGGGGATATTTTTCAAAGGAAGTTTTATTACCTGAGCTTTTTTGCTGGTTAGAATTACTTGGTCAATCTCTTGATCAACAAGTCTTCCACAAACGACTCTTCCCGTTTTTTGGGTGATATTGGCAACTTTTACTCCTACTCCTCCTCTTTTTTGGACTGGATATTGCTCCAGGGGAGTTCTTTTTCCCAATCCCCTTTCGCTGACGATTAAAATATCTTGGAAAAATTTTCTTCTTTTATCTTGAGGTTCTTTATTGTTTTTCTTTAAAATTTCCATACTTACTACCCAATCGTTTTTCTTTAAACTAATTCCTTTCACTCCAAGAGTATCTCTTCCGGTTGGTCTGATATCTGTTTCTTTAAAGCGAATAGATTTTCCCAAATAAGTAACTAAAAAGACCTCATCTTGGCCACTAGTTGGCTTAACCCAACAAAGCTGATCTTTGTTTTCAAGTTTGATAGCAATTATTCCCGAACTGCGAATATTAATAAAGGCAGATATTTCCGTCTTTTTTACAATACCATTTTTGGTTGCCATTAAAAGATATTTAATCTTTCCATCGTTGTTGCTGATAGGCAAAACTGCCTGGATTTTTTCTTCTTGATCAATATTAATAAGATTAATTACTGCCTGACCTTTTGCATGCCTTGAGCCTTCAGGAATATCCCAAGCTTTGGCGGAAAATACCCGGCCCTTATTGGTGAAAAACAAAATATTATCATGGGTTTCGCAGGGAAAAAGATATAAAATTTCATCGGTTTCTTTGGTGGTCATTCCCAAAACTCCCTTTCCCCCTCTTCGTTGAGAGCGGTAGGTAGCTGGCGGTAATCTTTTGATATAACCGCCTTTAGTGAGAATTACCAGGCAACTTTCTTTAGGAACTAAATCTTCTTCGGAAAATTCTTCTACTGCTTGAGGAACAATTTTTGTTTTCCGAGTATCGCCGTACTTTTCTTTGAGTTGTAAAAGTTCCTCAGTAATTACTTTAAGGACTTTTTGGGGAGAAGCCAAAAGCGAAGTTAGATATTCAATTTGTTTTTTAATTTCCTTATATTCATCTTCTATTTTCTTTCTTTCTAAAGCAGCCAAGCGGCGAAGTTGCATATCTAAAATTGCTTGAGCTTGGATTTCCGAAAGATTAAATTTTTTCATTAAATTGGTTTTTGCTACTTCAGCGGTAGAGGATTTTTTAATGGTTTCGATTACCGCATCTAAATTATCTAAAGCAATTTTAAGTCCCTCCAAAATATGTGCCCGATGTCTTGCTGCTTCCAATTCAAAGGTAGTTCTGCGGACAACCACTTTCTGACGGTGATGGATAAATTCCAAAAGGATTTGTTTTAAGTTTAAAGTTTGGGGGACGCCATCAACTAAGGCAACCATATTTAAGGGGAAGCTTGTTTGTAGTTGGGTGTATTTATAAAGGTGGTTAACGATTACTTTTGGTTTGGCATATTTTTTCAATTCTAAAACAATTCTTGTTCCGTGGCGGTCTGATTCGTCGCGAATATCAGCAATTCCTTCAATTCTTTTTTCTTTAACCAGTTGAGCGATTTTGGTTACCAATTGTGCCTTATTTACTTGGTAAGGAATTTCTTTTATGACAATTATGAATTTTTCTCCTTTGGTTTCTTCAATATTAACTACTCCACGAACAATTATTTTTCCTCGACCAGTGCTGTAGGCCTGAAGAATATCATTTTTGTTATAAATAATTCCCCCAGTGGGAAAATCAGGCCCCTTAATGAATTCTAGTAGTTTATCGATGGAGACATCGGTTTCAAATTTTGCCTCCAGAGCGCTGGTAACTAAATCTTGGTCGGTCAGCTGAATTTTTTTAATTTCTTCTTGAGATGGAGCGGGAGCTATTTTCCCTTTTTCAATCATAAAGATTAAAGCATCAATTGCTTCTGCTAGATTGTGGGGAGGAATTTTTGTTGCCATTCCGACGGCAATTCCCTCAGAGCCCATTAGTAAAAGATTGGGAATTTTTGCTGGCAAGAAAAGAGGCTCTTTTAACGTAGCGTCGAAATTATCGGTAAAATCAACGGTATTTTTTTCGATTTCTGCTAAAAGCTCTTGGGCAATAGAGGCTAATCTTGCTTCTGTATACCTCATTGCTGCTGGTGGGTCACCATCTAGAGAGCCAAAATTTCCCTGCCCGTCAACAAGAGGATATCTCATTGAAAAATTTTGAGCTAGGCGAACTAAGGCATCATAAATAGCCATATCTCCATGGGGGTGATATTTTCCCATCGTTTCTCCGACAATTTTGGCGCTTTTGGTGTGTTTTGCCGGATAGGAAAGACCCATTTGGTACATAGTATATAAAATCCGGCGATGAACAGGCTTTAATCCGTCGCGAACATCAGGTAAGGCTCTTGCCACAATAACACTCATTGCGTAATCTAAGTATGATTTTTTAAGCTCTTCGGTTATTTCTACTGGTTTAATTTTTCCAATATCTTGAGACATTTTATCTGTTTAAATAATTAAAATTGAGAATTTAAATAATTAAACAGACCTTTTTAATTAATTAAACATCTAAATTTGCTAATTTAGCGTGGGTTTGGATATACTTTTTCCTAGGAGCGATCTCTTCGCCCATTAACATACTAAATACCTGATCCGCCTTTTGGGCATCTTCAACAGTTACTTTTTTAAGAATTCTTCTTTCAGGATTCATTGTTGTTTCCCAGAGTTGTTCGGGATTCATTTCCCCCAGTCCTTTATATCTTTGAACTGTTAGACTTTTGACTTTTGACTTTTGACTTTTGGTTATATTTTCTTTTTCTTCTTCAGAGTAGGCATAAAAAACTTCTTTTCCTGCCTGAATTTTGTATAAAGGAGGAAGGGCAATATAAAGATATCCTCCATCAATAATTGGTCGTAAATGACGATAGAAAAAGGTTAAAAGTAAAGTGGCAATATGTTCTCCGTCAACATCAGCATCAGTCATAATAATTATTCGATGATAGCGAAGTTTTTTGGGGTTTAGAGTCTCCCCTATTCCTATTCCTAAAGCAATAATTAAATCTTTTAATTCTTCAAAATTAATAATTTTATCTAATTGGGCTCTTTCGGTATTTAAAATTTTTCCTCCTAAAGGTAAAATTGCCTGAAACTTGCGGTCGCGACCCTGTTTTGCTGAGCCGCCGGCGCTATCTCCCTCAACAATAAAAAGTTCTGATAAAGCTGGATTTTTTTCTTGGCAATCAGCTAATTTTCCCGGAAGAGTCATCCCTACAAGCTCTCCTTTTCTGATGACTGCTTCCTTTGCTGCTCTGGCGGCCAGCCTAGCTTTTGCCGCTAAGGCAACTTTTTCGATAATTCGTCGAGCTTCTGATGGATGCTCTTCAAAATAAGTATCTATCCCTTCCTTAACAAAAGTAGCCACCAATCCCTGGACTTCAGGATTATTAAGCTTAGCCTTTGTTTGCGATTCAAATTGAATTTTGTCAGTAGAAAGTTTTACTGCCACGACAGCGGTAAGTCCTTCTTTAACATCATCGCCAGTAAAACCATCGCTATTTTTTAAGGCTCCGATCCTTTTGGCATAATCATTGACAGCTCGGGTAAGGGCGATTTTAAAACCAGTAAGATGGGTACCGCCATCTTTAGTATTAATAACATTGACAAAACTTTGAATATTTTCGTTGTAGCCGTCGTTATACTGAAGGGCAACTTCTACGGAAACTCCATCGGTATCTCCTTTAATATAAATTGGTGGATGGAGAACTTTTTTCTGGCGGTTTAAATAATTTACTAAAGAACGAATCCCTCCCTCAAAATAAAAATTGGTTTCTTTTCCTGTTACCTCGTCAAAAAGGTGAAATTTTAGTCCGGGGATAAGATAGGCTCTTTCCCTAATCAAATCCTCAATTACTTGATAGCTAAAATTAATATTACTAAAAATTTTTTTGTCTGGCAAAAAGGTAGTAATTGTTCCTGTATTGTCAGTTTTACCTATTTCTTCAACTGGAGTAAGGGGTTTACCTCTTTCGTATTTTTGCCTAAAAGCTTTTCCGTGACGATGAACTTCGACTTCTAGCCATTCGCTTAAGGCGTTTACAACCGAAGCGCCAACTCCATGAAGCCCACCAGAGACTTTATAGGTTTTGGTATCAAATTTTGCTCCAGCATGAAGTTTAGTCATCGCTACCTCTAAGGCTGAAAGACCAGAGGGATGTTTGTCTACAGGAATTCCCCGACCATCGTCTTCAATTCGGACGGCGCCATCTTTTCTAAGAGTTACCCAAACATTTTTAGCCCAGCCAGCTAAAGATTCGTCGATAGAATTATCAATAATTTCGGTAACTAAATGATGGAGGCCTTTAGTGTCGGTTGAACCAATATACATTCCTGGCCGACGCCTAACAGCCTGAAGACCATCAAGAATTTTAATTTGCTTGGCAGTATATTCTTCCACAAGTTTATTTTACCAGTTTTAAAAGAAGGTTTCCAGTGGCTAAAATAGGGTTAACATTACTTTCTAACAATCTAATTGTTTTTAAAATATACCGGATATTTCTTGCCTTTTTAACGTCTGGCTCATTTAAAAAAAACTCTCTTTCTTTTAAAAGAAGTTGCTGACAAAAATTTATTGCCTGATCCTTTGTATTAGAATAAAGACGAGCAATTTTTAAACATTCTCCTTTATTTTTTCTTTGAATTTTGGAAATTTTGGAAAGATTTAAATTTTTATCAGTTAAAATTCCGACTTTTTCCTTTAATCTAATAATCTTGCAGCGAGAAATAATAGTTGGTAAAAGAAAGTTTTTTTGAGGAGCGGTAAGAATAATTAAAGAATTTCCCGGTGGTTCTTCTAATATTTTTAGTAAAGAATTTTGTGCTGGTAAGGTAAGTTTTTCTGCCTCATTGATTATTGTAACTTTCACTTCTGATTCATAGGGTTTTAAAGCGAGTCTTTTTTCTAACTCTCTTATTTTTTCAATTCCGATTGAATTTAAACCAATAATTAAGAAAAAATCTGGATGAGATTTAATCTGTTTCTTTCCTAATCTTTCCTGGGCAATTTTTTGAGCATATTGCCACCTTTTTTCTTTGTCTCCTCCAATAATGAGAAAGCTTTGAAGCATCCTATTGACATTTTAGCATAGGTTGGTGATAATTAAAAACAGAATGGCATCTGCCCGAGATATAGCTGATATTTTATTTTCCAATGGAATTTTAGACCAAAAGACATTGGAAAAGATTAGACAGGAGCAAATCAATACTGGAAAATCAGCCAAAGAAATTGTTATTGAAGAAAATTTTGCTAATGAAGAAGAAGTTACTAAGGCTGAAGGAAAGCTTTGGAAGATTCCCTTTATTAATCTTGCAGAAGTTGGTTTTTCTCCTCAGGCATTAGGTTTAGTTTCTCAAGCAGTAGCTGAAGAATATAATTTGATTCCTTTTAACTATGATGCTGAAAAAAACGAACTTTCGTTGGCGATGGAAAACCCTTTAGATTTAGAAATAATAGAATTTATTAGTAAAAAAACAAAAGCAAAAATCAAACCCTACATTGCTCCTCCAAGTCAAATTAAAGACGCCATAAATTCTAATTACGGACAGAGTTTAGTAGCTGAAGTGAAAGAGGCCCTGGGAGAAGTTGGAATTAAACTTTCAGAAGTTAGACCAAAAGACGTTGTTAGACCGGGAGAAGTTATTCGGGAAGAGAAAATTGCTAAGGTTGTCAATGCAATTTTGGAATTTGCAATAAAAGCACGAGCTTCTGATATTCATATTGAACCCCAAGAAGAAAGAACAAGAGTGAGATATCGAATAGATGGTATTCTTCATGAGAAACTTGCTTTACCAAAAAGTATTCATGATGCTGTTGTTTCTCGAATTAAGATTCTTTCAGGATTACGGATTGATGAAAAAAGAGTGCCCCAAGATGGAAGGTTCAATTTTAAAGTGGGAGATCAGGAGGTAGATTTGAGAATTTCTACACTACCTACTGTTCACGGAGAGAAAGTAGTAATGAGGCTTTTAAAAAAATCAGGAGGAGTTCCTGATTTGCCGGAATTAGGCTTAAGGGGAAGAGCTTTAAAAAATTTAGAGGATGCGATTTTGCGCCCTCACGGGATAATTATTGTTTGTGGACCAACTGGTTCGGGGAAAACAACCACCTTATATTCTGTTCTTTCGCGGATTAATACTCCAAAGGTGAATATTATTACTTTGGAGGATCCCGTAGAATACCAAATTCCGGGTGTAAATCAAGTTCAGGTAAATCCGGCGGCGGGTTTAACTTTTGCCTCAGGAATGAGAAGTTTTTTGCGTCAGGACCCAAATATTATTATGGTTGGAGAAATTCGTGATCGAGAAACCACCGAATTAGCAGTTCAAGCTTCTTTGACCGGACATTTGGTCTTTTCTACTCTACACACCAATGATGCTGCCCAAGCGATTCCTCGATTACTTGATTTGGGTGCAGAGCCTTTTTTACTTGCCTCTTCGGTAACTTGCTTAGTGGCCCAGCGAATTTGTCGGAGAATTTGTCCAGATTGTAAGGAAGAATATGAACCACCACCAGAAATTATTGAAGATATTAAAAAAGTTTTAGGGAAACTTCTACCTCCTAAAAAAGAAATTAAACTTACCCGAGGTAAAAAATGTTCTACTTGTAACAATACTGGCTATTTGGGGAGAATAGGAATTTTTGAGGTCTTGCCAGTGACAGAAAAAATTGCTAGACTGATTTTAGAAAGAGCACCGGCAAGGGATATAGAAAAGCAAGCTTTAGAAGAGGGAATGGTAACAATGAAACAGGATGGTTATTTGAAAGTTTTGGAAGGAATTACTACAATAGAAGAAGTGTTGCGGGTAGCTCAGGAGTAAAAATTATGAAAATAGAAGAACTTTTGGAAATTACTGTCAGTCAGAAAGCATCTGATTTACATCTTTTGGTGGGTTTGCCTCCAGTTTTACGAATAAATGGAGAATTGTTTCCAATTAGTGGTAAAGAAAACATTACTGAGGAAGAAATAAAGGGGTTAATTTTTTCTCTTCTTACTGAAGAACAAAAAGAAATTCTTTTAGTTAATAAAGAGCTTGATTTTTCTTTTGGCTATCAAGAAAAAGGACGATTTCGGGCAAATGCCTATCATCAAAAAGGTACTTTAGCAGTCGCTTTTCGCCTTTTGCCTTTAACTATTCCTAAGATTGATGAGATTAATTTACCAGAGATTTGTCATCAGTTTGTTGGTCTTAAACAAGGGTTTATTTTGGTTACTGGACCCACCGGTCATGGAAAATCGACCACGCTGGCGGCAATTATTGACGAAATTAATCAAACAAGGGCAGTTCATATTGTTACAATTGAGGATCCTATAGAATATGTATTTTCTCCTAAAAAAGCGATAATTTCTCAAAGAGAAATTAGAGCTGATACCCACTCTTGGCAAATTGCCCTTCGTTCTTGCTTAAGAGAAGATCCTGATGTGGTAATGATTGGAGAAATGAGGGATTATGAAACAATCTCTTCAGCGATTACTATTGCCGAGACTGGGCATTTGGTTTTTGCTACCCTGCATACAAATTCTGCTGCCCAAACGATTGACAGAATTATTGATGTTTTTCCCGAAAACCAACAAGAACAGGTGAGGATGCAGCTTTCCAATACTCTTGAGGCGATATTGTCTGAGCGGCTTTTACCGTCACTTGAAGGAGGAATGATTCCTGCTTTTGAAATCTTATTAGCAACACCGGCAGTAAGAACTTCTGTTCGGGAAGGAAATACCCATCTTATTGATAATATTATTCAAACTTCGGTTGAATTGGGAATGAAAACTTTAGAAATGGATTTAGTCCGTTTGGTTAGGGAAGGAAAAATTACACTCGAAGTAGCCAAAGCTTATGCTCAGCGGCCGGAAGAGCTGATGAGATTGATTAGAAAGTAAAATGGAAAAGTTTGAATACAAAGCCAAAGATAGACAAGGAAAAAGTTTAAAAGGTATAGTAGAAGCTCCGGATGAAAAACAGGCGGTGAAAATTCTTCGTGAAAAAGGGCTTTTAGTGATCTCTTTAAAAACCAAGAAAGAAAGCTTTACTGAAGAGATAAAGGGAGTCCTTTTCAAAAGAGTAAGCTTGACAGATAAAGTAAATTTTACTCGGCAATTAGCAACAATGCTTACTGCTGGACTCCGAGTAACAGAAGCTTTAGAAATTTTGGAAAATCAGGCCTCTGTTGGAATGAGGAAAATAGTGGAAGAGATTCGTCGGGATATAGAAGGAGGTCGAGATTTAGCTTCTTCCTTAGAAAAACATCCTCAAGTTTTTGATCAAGTTTATGTAGCTTTGATTCGTGCTGGAGAAGCGGCTGGGGTTTTAGAAAAAGTTTTGGGAAGATTAGCAGATAATTTAGAAAAACAAAAAGAATTTCAAGGAAAAATAAAATCGGCAATGATTTATCCGGCAATTATTATTTTAGGAATGATCGCCGTAGCGACGATTATGATTATATTTGTTATTCCCAAAATGACTGCTTTGTATGAGGAATTTCAAGCTCAGTTACCTTTGCCAACTAGAATTCTTCTGGGTATTTCTAAATTTGCTACTTTATTTTGGTGGTTGATTTTGGCAATAATTGGAGGATTTGTAGTTCTTTTAAAAACTCTTTTTAAAAATCCTGCCTTTAGAAAAGAATACGAAAAAATTTTATTTAAATTGCCTATTTTTGGAAACTTAAGGCAAAAATCAATTCTTACCGAATTTACAAGGACTTTGGGGTTATTGGTAGGAACAGGAATCTTAATTGTTGAAGCTTTAAAAATTCTTAAAGCCTCATTGGGTAGTTTAATATATAAGGAGGCGATAGAGCAGACAGCTGAGGAGGTAGAAAAAGGATTACCTTTGGCATCAGCTTTAGCAGAAACCGGTATTTTCCCTTTTGTTTTGCCGCAAATGATTTCTGTGGGTGAAGAAACAGGAAAATTAGATGAGGTTTTGGAAAGGGTTTCTAATTATTTTCAACAAGAATCAGAAAATGCCGTTAAGGGCTTGACAAGCGCTATAGAGCCGATTATTATGATTATATTAGGAATAGGAGTTGCTTTTTTGATGATTTCAGTAATTATGCCAATCTATAATTTAACAAGTCAGTTTTAATTAATTCTTAATGATTAATGATCAATTATTAATTATGGGGTGGTAAGAAAAAATATTAGTGAGCGCACTTTTAAATTTGCATTACGCATTATAAGGTTGTGTCGAGCACTGCCCAAGGATGAGATAAACAGGATTTTAATGAAGCAGGTTCTAAGGTCAGGAACTTCCGTCGGAGCAAATATAGAAGAAGCAACCGGAGCACACACCAAAAAAGATTTTACTCATAGCTTAAACATAGCCAAGAAAGAGGCTTATGAGACAAATTATTGGCTGCGTTTAATTTATGAGTCAAATACCGAGATGGTTCAAAAACGGATGATTAATCTTTTAAACGAAAGTGAAGAGATTTTAAAGATTTTAACATCGAGTGTAAAAACCGCCCAAAAAATTGATAATTAGTAATTTATAATTGAAAATTAATGACAGAAAGGAGGTGAGAAAGAAAAATGAGAAAAATTAAGGGTTTCACCATGATTGAGCTTTTGATTGTGATTGCCGTGTTGGGTATTTTAGCCGTCGCCGTACTTTCTGCAATTAACCCGATTGAGCAAATAAACCGAGGTAAAGATACTAGCAGTCGCTCAGACGCAGAGCAGCTTTTGTCGGCAATAGATAGATGGTATACTTCGATGGGTTATTATCCCTGGCGTTCGAGTCCTACCGCAGGAAGTGACGCTCAAGGTTGGTTGAGAATTATAAGTAGTACTGTATGGACTGATGATGCAGGGAAT
>Ga0209102_1001671_pt1 | contig 11122 bp, 11 predicted proteins | sample ConPoolayeHmetaG_FD_185483 | JGI IMG/M metagenome (GOLD analysis project Ga0209102, IMG submission 185483) | Hot spring microbial mat communities from California, USA to study Microbial Dark Matter (Phase II) - Cone Pool mat layer H metaG... ... | reverse complement strand
TTTATAGAACTTTCCAAAATGTAGTCTTTCGAAGTATAGGAAAGTCTTTTAAATCAAAAAATGTATAGGATTAACCACAAAAGTGGAGGAAAAAAAATGAAAGAAAATATCGTAAAGACTATTCTAATAATTACAATGATGACGCTAGCATTTTCCATAGTTAGTTTTCCAGTTCAAGCACAACAAGCACCTAAAGGTCCTTGGGTGGATACCGTCATATTCTCTTCAGTAACTGACAGTGCACAGGCAATCACGATGCTTGAAGCTGGCGACGCCCATGCATACTACTTCGGCCTGGCTGATGCACAGCTGTTTCAACAAGTCAAAAGCTCAACAAATTTGTGGTATGCCCAATCGTACGGCCTCTACAATGAGTTCACATTCAATCCTGTTGGACCTGAATTTCCAGCCACAGGAAAACTAAATCCATTCTCAGTTCCAAAAATAAGGGAAGCCATGAATTTTCTTATTGACCGGGATTACATAGCAAACGAAATCTGCGGAGGATTAGCTGTTCCAAGATATACTGTTCTAACGCCTTCGTTCCCAGATTATGCGCGGTTAATAGCTGTATGCAAAAAGATTGAGCTGGAATACGCATATAACTTTGAAAGGGCTAAGACGATAGTGAACGAGGAGATGCAGAAGCTTGGAGCCACACTTGCTGGCGGCAAATGGCAATACAAAGGTGAACCAGTTACAATAATCCTATTAATCAGAACAGAGGATGAGAGACGCCAGATGGGTGACTATTTTGCCAACCAACTAGAGCTGTTGGGCTTCACAACTGATAGGCAATATGGAAGAAGTCGGGATTTAGGTCCGATTTGGCAGGGCGATCCAACATTAGGACGGTGGCATGTTTATACAGGAGGTTGGGTTACAACTGCTATTTCAAGGGATGACTCTGACAACTTTGACTTTTTCTATACGCCACGCGGTTATCCGATACCGCTTTGGCAGGCATACAGCCCCGATCCTGAATTTGACGAGATAGCTCTTAGACTGACTGAGCGAGACTTCGAAACATGGGATGAAAGAAATGAGTTAATGGCACGCGCGCTTGAATTGTCAATGAAGGATTCCGTGAGAATATGGGTTATCAATAGGGTCTCAGCTTGGGTAGCGAGAAACGAGATAGTCCAAACCTGTGATTTAGCAGGAGGGTTCTACGGTGCAAGACTGTGGCCGTACACCATTAGATATAGAGATCAGGTTGGAGGAACAGTAAGAATAGTAACCCAAGCGGAGATACCAGGAATAGATCCTTGGAACCCACTTGGAGGAAGTAACTGGATATACGACACGATGATATACAGGGCAACATTTGACCCGGCCGCGATCAATGACCCATACACTGGACTTTATTGGCCAGTTAAAATTGCCAGTGCTAAAGTTTATGTCAAAACGGGAACTCCCGTAACTAAGACACTTGACTGGCTTGCACTTAGCTTCATGAACGAAATCCAGGTGCCAGCGGATGCATGGTACGGTTGGGATGCTGTGACCCAGCGGATAGTGAGAGCTGGCGAAGGAATGGAGGCAACAGCGAAGGTTGTAGTCACATTTAGGGATGACTTGTTCCAGCAGAAATATCATGATGGCTCGAGCATTTCTCTTGCAGATTTCATATTCAACTACATAATAACATTTGATCGGGCGGATCCAGCAAGCCCAGTCTACGATGAATCATATGTTTCCACTGTCAGAGCATTTTTGACATACTTTAAGGGATTCAGAATAATTAACGAAAACCCACTCGTTTGTGAGTTCTATACTGACAACGTTTATCCAGATGCTGAATGGATAGTCGCTGATGTGGCAGGCTGGTTTGACCCAACAGCTACCTATGGTCCAGCACCATGGCACACTGTCACCATAGGATTACTTGCTGAAGAGAAAGGTCTTGCAGCCTTTACAGGTGCGAAGGCAACAAAGTTAGGCGTGGATCGGCTAAACTACATAACCGGTGGCACGACCACCACACTAAGAGACATGTTGACCGAATCTATCAACAACAGGTATATTCCATACAAAAACGTTCTAGGAAATTACCTTACAGAAGATGAAGCTTTAGCGCGATATCAAAACCTTAGGTCATGGTACATGGATAAGGGACACTTCTGGGTTGGAGACGGCCCATTCTATATACAAACCTTTAATCCCACTGCACACATTGTTGAAATCAGAGCATTCAGAGAATACTCTGATACGGCAGATAAGTGGGCTGGTTTCGGAGAGCCAAAAATGCCAGAAATAGTGGTGGAAGGACCGACAAGAGTGATTGGCGGGTTAGGCGCAAAGTTCAATGTAAAAGTGACAACTAAGGGTACAGCATACAAGATGTCTGAAATAGAATCAATAAGCTATCTCCTCGTGGATGCAAGTGGAAAGGTAGCAGTAGTTGGCTCAGCGGAAGCAGTGGAAGATGGGTTATGGAGTGTTGGACTTGAAGCGGCAGACACATCTGCTCTTATTTCGGGTTCAACCAAGATGTTAGTCGTGGTTTCATCGAAGCTTGTCAGTATTCCTGGCATAAAAGAGACTTCCTTCGTGTTGCTTTCTTTGGACGACTACATAAGCGAAAGAATAAGTGGACCTTTGGCTCAACTACAAGCAAAAGTTTCATCTTTGGAAAGCTCGAATACTAGGCTAGAGCAGCAGGTGAACTCGCTACAATCTACAGTTTCAACACTAAATACTATTGCTATGGCGTCAGTGGGAATAGCAGTTGTTGCTATACTCATCGCGGTGTATGCGATAATCAAAAAGAAATAGAGACAGTTTCCAAAGAAACCCACTTTTTTATACTTTTTACGAAAGATTTTTATCTCAAATGTCTTACCATAAAGATGCTAAGTGGAAAAGGACTGAAAAATAATTGGATCGAGGACAATATAGATTCGCAAAGTATATCCTAAAACGTGGTATTTCCATAATGATTGTAGTCATCATTGCAGTCTACCTTACAATTCTGATTGCCGGTATGGGTGGATACGTTGATCAAATAATAAAAAACGAGGTAAAATTCAATATAGGGATGACTGTAAATCAAGATCCAGCGTATAGGGCATTAACGCCAAATGAGAAGAGAGAACTTATTGATAGGCTTTACGAGCAAGAGATAAAGACGTTGGGACTTGATGTACCTTTCGAATATCGGAGCTATCAGTATCTGTTTCAAGCTATAACATTAGATCTGGGAAGAGCAATGTACTTGACAAGCCCAACTGGATCTAGCAAAGTCAGAAACATAATTTTGGAAAAACTACCAGTAACAATACTACTTTTCACAACTATAAATATGATCCTATTTTTCATGTCGCTTTTATTTGGATTGTACGCTTCAAGAAGGTACGAAAGCAAGTTTGACAAGATCGTAATAGCCTTATCACCATTATCTTCGATGCCAGGATGGTTTTATGGGATTTTTCTAATCATAATCTTCGCATCTATTCTCCATGTTCTTCCCTACGGCGGCCTCGTTGATGCCCCTCCGCCTCAAGACCCACTCAACTATGCAATAAGCGTACTGAAACATATGGTGCTTCCTGTACTTTCTTGGTTAATAAGCTACTTATTCATACAAATCTATGTAAAAAGAACGTTTTTTCTAATGTTTTCACAAGAGGATTATGTTGAAATGGCCAAGGCAAAAGGGTTAGCTTCAAATATGATTGAGCGAAGATACATCTTAAAACCGACATTGCCGCCGATAATAACAGACTTTGCCCTCACCCTTATAGGTTCCTGGATGGGTGCAATAGTTACCGAAAAAGTTTTCATGTGGCCTGGAATTGGAACATTATTTTATCAAGCAGCAACCATGTTTGATTCGCCAGTTATTATTGGTGAAGTGGTAATATATGCGTACCTTTTAGCAGTAACCGTTTTTATTCTCGACATAATCTATGCAATAGTAGACCCACGCATAAGAATGGGAGCAACATGAAACTTGTCGTTCGGAATAAAACATCAACTAAGAGAGATATTCCGATATAAGCTAGCAGCTGCTGGAATTGGAATCTTAATCATATTGATTGGGATATCAATCTATACAATCATTGCGATACCGTACGATGTCGCTACATACCTATGGCGAGGTGGAGAAGGCATATGGCTGGACTGTCCAAGAAACGCTTTGCCATCCTGGATAAATACTTTCTCATCTAAGAAACTTCCCGAAACAATTGTTCTAGATACGCAAAAGGAGCAAAGAGACGTAACAAAGGTTATCATCCCAATTAGCGAGGTTATGAGTAAAATAAGAATAGAATTTACGTTTAATTATAATTATGACGACTTCCCAAACGAGATAAATCTCTTCTACACAGCAACTTATGATAAACTTCCTCCACTGATAACGGTATATTGGACAAAACCTGGAAGCCAACAGATCAAAATCAACGACCTTATCTTAAGACAAAGTGGAGCATACTACATCTCAATCGACGGAACACTTGCAAATAATCTACAGGCATACCTCTCACAGAAAATTGGGGGAACGCCTGAGTATACATTTAACTCTATTATTGGGTTGTTTGCTGTAGAAGATTCTTCAGCCTTAAGGATAGATATGGTGTCACCATTGAAAGGAAGATATGACGTTGTGATTGAAGGGACTCTTTTCGAAAAGAACTCTGATATTGATGCCAAACTTGTCATATATGGCAAAGTCTATGGCTTTGCAGGCACAGATCATCTGAGAAGAGATCTTAGTATAGCCCTTTTGTGGGGAACGCCAATAGCCCTGTCATTTGGGGTAGTAGCCGCTTTATCTATAACTGTGATACAAATGATTGTTGCGGCTTTAAGTGCTTGGTTTTTGGGAAAAGTTGATTTCATAATTCAAAAGGTCACAGAAATAAACATGATCCTTCCTTTCCTTCCAATTTTAATAATGTTGTCAGTTTTCTATAGCTTCAGCATTTGGGTGCTCTTGTTAATTGTAATCGCGCTAAGCATTTTCGGTTCAGGAGTTAAGACCTATAGAGCCACTTTTCTACAGATAAGGGAGTTTCCATATGTAGACGCTGCCAAAGCCTATGGAGCAAGTAGCCTAAGACTGGTTTTTCTATACATAATTCCCAAAGTTTTGCCGACGATTATTCCCTCACTGGTAATGTCGGTTTCAAGTTTCGTGTTTCTTGAAGCAGCCATGGCATTACTTGGGCTTGGTGATCCTATCGCTCCTACTTGGGGGAAAATAATAGACGATGCTTATTCTTCTGGCGCGCTTTACAAAGGCTATTACTACTGGGTTTTAGAGCCTTCACTCCTATTGATCCTGACAGCTCTTGGCTTTGCTTTTCTTGGCTTCTCTCTTGACAAAATGTTTAACCCAAAACTCAAAGAGATGTAAGTAATGAGCGACAAATTCTTTGAAGTCAAAGACCTATGCATGTATTACCGAACACGAATGGGTTCAGTTAGAGCCGTGGATGAAGTCTCATTCAGCCTAGGTTCAGGCGAAACATTGGCTTTAATCGGAGAGTCCGGATGCGGCAAAAGCTCACTAGCCAAGTCTTTAATACGTTTGCTACCAAGAAACGTAGAGACATTCAGAGGTTATATATGTCTCGAAGGCGAAAACCTTATGGAAATGAGTGACCAACAGTTTAGAAAAACTGTGCAGTGGCAAAGAATATCAATGGTTGCTCAGGCGGCTTTGAACTCGCTTAATCCCGTAATAAAAGTCGGAGAGCAAGTGATAGAACCATTAATGTATCATAAAAAAGTAGACAAGAAAACAGCTTTAGATAAGGCAAGAGAGATTTTTTCTCATATAGGTATCCCTGAAACCTTCATAGATAGATACCCTTTTGAACTAAGTGGTGGAATGAGACAAAGAACAGTCATAGCTATGGCCTTAATTATGAGACCTGAGATAATAATCCTTGATGAGCCCACCTCTGCTTTAGATGTTCTTACTCAAGCAAATATAATGAACCTTCTGAAAAGGATGAAGAAAGAGTCTAAAATCAGTTTTATTCTAATAACTCACGATGTAGGATTATCTAGTGAACTTGCAGACAAAGTAGCAGTAATGTATGCAGGGCAAGTAGTAGAGTTCAGCGACGCAGAGACTTTCTATTCTTCTCCAAACCATCCATACTCACAAGGACTTATGGCAAGTGTTCCAACGCTTAGACAAGACAAGACACCACAATATATCACTGGTGTTCCAATCAGCCTCATTAATCCACTGGAAGGCTGCAGGTTCGCTGACAGATGCCCACACAGAATGGAAATATGTTCAAAGAACCCTCCTTTAATGGACTTAGGAGAGAACAGGATTGTCAGATGCTGGTTATACGCAAAACAATGAGCGCAGTAACATTAGCAATGGACCACTACTCCGCCTGAAAGATTTGCGAAAATGGTATAGGATCAAAAAAGGGTTTTTCGGTAAAGTGGAGTACGTGAAGGCGGTTGATGGTGTAAGCTTCATTATCAACAAGGGAGAGGCAGTCTCACTCGTAGGAGAAAGCGGCAGTGGAAAGACAACACTAGGTAGAACTATTCTTGGTCTTGAAGTGCCAACAAGTGGCGAAATACTTTTTGAAGGAAAAAGTCTGTCAATTTCGAATCCAAAAGCCTTGGCACTACTTCGTAAGGAGACCGGATTTGTTCAGCAAGATCCTTTCGGTGCATTACCTCCATTTATGAACGTAAAACGAATACTTGAGGAACCAATGATAATAAACAAGATCGACAAGAAAGAAAGGGATGAAAGGGTCCATAAGGCCTTAAGCGAGGTAAGGTTGACTCCAGTTGGAGATTTTTTAAATAAATACCCTCACATGCTTAGCGGAGGACAACAGCAAAGGTTGGTGATCGCCAGAGCCATAATTTTGAACCCTAAGCTTATGGTTGCAGACGAGCCCGTGTCTATGCTTGACGCTTCTGTCAGGATCGAAATCTTAACTTTGCTTAGAGAACTTCAAAGGAAACATAATTTAAGCATTATTTACATAACTCACGACCTTTCGACTACCCGTTATTTTTCAGAATGGATTTTTGTGATGTACGCAGGAAAAATTGTTGAAAAGTCAAGAACATATGACCTTCTTAAGAACCCTCTTCACCCTTACACGAAGTCTCTTCTTCAAGCCCTTCCGGATCCTGATCCGAAAAACAGGTTTATTCTCAGAGAAATACCTCCTGGAGAGCCGCCAAATTTAATAGATCCGCCACGCGGTTGCCGCTTCAATCCTAGATGCGTCTTTGCAATCGAAGGCTTATGCGATAAGGATGAGCCTCCTGAAGTTGAATTGGAGCGAAATCATCTTGTGAGTTGTTGGCTTCATGCGAACACGAAAAAATAGATTTTGTACCAAAATATTTGTGGCAGCTTTATGCGTAATAACAGGTTTTCTTCTTTCTTTCCTTATGGTTATAGGAATCCTTGAAAAAAGTATGCTGCTCTCTTTTGTTTCATATTCGATTTCACTTGTAGGACTAACATTTGGATTAATAACTGTATATGACTATATATCACCCAAAAAATCTAGGGAAATCAGGGAAAATGCAAAATAAAGGGCTTGCTAACTTCGTTGCCACTTCAACTTTTACATGACCAAGTGCTTATAGGCGTTAACACACAAATTCTATAGGCCAAATAAAATTATATAGGGAACCCAGCTCGATAAAAATAACAATTGTAAGCTGCAAAACATAGAAGGTAGCATGGCATGTCAAAAGACAGTTTATTAGGTAAACATGCAGATATCATAATTGAAAATAAGGATGAGATTCACGATCTTAGAACATTATTGGACGGCTTGAATGTTTTGGCTAAAGAACAAAATATTCAAGGCGCAACAAAGACCTATGTAACATTTCGTAACTGCGTGGATCTCTACTTCAATTTATTAAAAAGTTCGTCCGAGAATCAGGGCAAAGATGAGTGATTAAGTTCCCGACATTGAAGATGACTAGTTTGATGTTGCCGAAGATCAGTGTGTTTATTCCTGTTTACCGCGAATCAGAGTTTCTTGACCCATTGCTTAGCCGCCTTCTTGAGGATCGTTACGAACGAAAGGAAGTATTCGTTGTTGTCGACGAGCCGACCGAGAAAAGCGTTTGCTTGGCAGACAAGTATTCAGGAAAAGTCACCTTCGTTTTGAACGGCTTGAGAAAAGGCAAGGTAAATGCTCTTAACGACATAGTTGCCAAGTCAACTGGCGATGTATTGTTTTTTCTTGACTCTGATACGGTGCTTGACTCTGGACTTGAAGCGTTATTCGGCCAAATCAGTAAAGAAATTGAGGATGCTGAGATAGTCGAAGTAAAGAAGGACATCATCCGAGACTCTTTCCTTGCAAAAATCGTGAGCTACGATTACTTGGGCTTTAATTTTACTAACTGGTTTTTTTCCAAGAAACTAAGTCGGTGCTTGGGATTGAACGGAGCCGCCTTCGCTATTAAACGGGAAACCTTCAAAATTTTAGGTGGCTTCAGAAAGGTTATCATGGAGGATCTTGACATTGGGACAAGGTCATTCTTAAATGGGGTTCGATACAAATTTGTAAAAAACATCTGTGTCTACACTAAGGCGCCTTCTTCTTGGAGCAGCTGGGTTAAGCAGAGGAAAAGGTGGGCTTTTGGAAGCGCATTGTGGTTTAAAGAGTATTTCAGAGACCTCGTAAGAATGGCTAAGTCTCATCCAAGCGTCCTTTTACCTGCGTTATTTTTCATTTTTCCATTTCTACCCTTTTTCTTGCTTACACTGTTTATGCCTGACGAGATTTTTGTCAAAGCGTTTTATTTTTCGCTTTTGCTGCTTTCCACACAGGCGACCTTACTTCTTGCTCCAGCCGCCTTAACGTCCGCTTCGTTAGCCATTTTCCGAAACCTTACTTTCATAATAGGAGGATTTGGCGCATACTCTGCCTTTTTCTATTTTCTGTCCAGAAAGATGGGTAACCCATTTAATCCCCTAGAATTTCTGGTTTTCTTCCTTATCTATTCGCCGCTTTGGTTCTTAATGATTATCGCAAGCCTTTCAAGGGTCTGTTTCAAGCAGAAAACAGGCGAAATAGATTGGAAAGTATAGGAATGTGAGATCCGCTTCAACTAAAAACACATGTGCATTCTGTTTAAAATAAAAAGGATTAGGCGTCCTATTACAATAGTTTTTATGTTGAGACCGCTGCCGAAACATAAGTGAAACAAGATCTAATTTCATGTGTCGAAGGGGAAGACTTGAACTGTTGAGGACAGGAAAAATGCTTAAGGATCTTCATGGTTCTAACATTCCGCTTAACACTCTTGCATCAATATTTTTTTATAGTGGGGATGTTGCCCAAAAAAGTCGAGAGACTTAAATGTTGCTGTTCTGAAACCTAGCACAAACAAAACAACTGGTTGGAGTTGCCTATTTTGTCTTGCCCTTTGAGGGGGAACCTAGGATAAAAACTTAAAATAGACTATAAGTACAGTTGTCTCATAGAGATGTAAAATTGTAACCTTTAATAAGTATGTTACTTACAAAGTTTTCAACGCAATTGATCATTAAGCCCATATGTTCACAAATGGTTTAAATTAGACGGAAAGTTAGATTTCTGATAGAAAGACAAAGAAGGTTGCGTAATGAGTTCTGAAGAAAGAGGAAGATCGAGCTACCTCGACCTGCTGATAACTACGCTGATGGAGCACGAGAAAAACCTAGATGCATTAATCGAAAAACTGGAGAAAATATGCGACAACCTTCAATTGATCTACAAGGAATCAAGCAAAACCAAAAAGACAGATATGGAAGCATCCTATTCGAAGAAAAAAGCCGACTCATCTTCAGGCGAACCGGATACATTGGTGTATTTAAAAGTTAAGATTGATCGCCCAATTGATGAGGTTATCAGAATACTTGAAACCTTGAAAGAGTAAATATTAACTCCAAACTATGGGTTCATACAATCAGAATTATGTTGATGGTTAATACTGGAAAAACTGATGGTTCATAAAGCTTATTAATAAACATTGCCGAATAGACTTCGGCGAATAAAAAAATGACCAGAAGGTCACAAATGGAAATTTACATCGATATTCTGAAAGCAGTTGCAGAAGGAAAAAAGAAGCCTACGCATATTATGTACCGTGCAAATTTGTCTTGGACAAGGCTTAGAAGATACATCGATTTTCTGATAAGTCAAGATCTTCTTCAAGAGAAGATTATTGATGGCGCAAGTGTTTTCACGTTGACAACTAAAGGAAAGGATGTTATAGGATACTTTAGACGCGTTGAAGGCGAATTATTCACAAAGAAAAAGCCTTTACCATCCGAGGTCTACGTACAATACAAATAAAATAATGCTCTTCTAGTCAAACGCCAATATTTTTCTGTTTTTTCAAAAACTTTTTTCTTTTTTATTCAAAGTTTACCTTTTGAAATTTATTGTACGCATTATTTCAGTTTTTTAGATTTTTGATCTTTCTCAAATGATTTGCGCCATGTTTTTTATTCTAAATTAGATTTTTCCAAGTTTGGGAATCTGTAGACTCTTGGAAGAGCTCCTCTTTCTTTAAGTTCTTTTACGATGAGGTTACGTAGCCATTCTGAGGGCGTTAAACCCTCCACTTGAGATTCGTGGATCACAGCTTCTTTTATTACCTGCGTGACACGTGTACAAAGAAGCTCAGCTCTAGAGTCAACTTCAGTCTTCGGCATATGCTATTACCAATCAGTATATTCAGTGTATACACATTTAAAAATAGTGTATTTTCGAAAAAATACCTAAATTAATCATATGTCTTTCAAAAATCTTCTAGAGAAATAAAGCTTTGATAATGCCAAATAATAAGGTAGTAAAGCCAACTTGTAGGCCGTATACATTTAAAAATGGATAAAGCAGAAAGGCCATTGCTCCGCCTGTTACCATCAGAAAAAAGCCTTCAGCCACGCTCCTAATTTTGCTGCTTCCTGGAGACCACGTGACAATTCTTCCACAATTTGTGCAATGGATATGCTGAAGAGAATGTTCCGAGTCGTAACCGGAGATTAATGCTCCTTTTTTTGGAATAAGGTAATTGCAGTGACGACATCGATAATATTCATTGAACGAAAACGGTAAAGACTTGGGCAGTTCATTAAAAAGTAATGTTTGTCCGTGAGTCGATATTC
>Ga0209102_1001669_pt1 | contig 11123 bp, 7 predicted proteins | sample ConPoolayeHmetaG_FD_185483 | JGI IMG/M metagenome (GOLD analysis project Ga0209102, IMG submission 185483) | Hot spring microbial mat communities from California, USA to study Microbial Dark Matter (Phase II) - Cone Pool mat layer H metaG... ... | reverse complement strand
AAGTATATTGGCGCACCGGCGGGCGGCGTGCTTCGCGCCTCTATTTTCTCCACCCACACCAAGGCTCACTTAGAAAAACTTTTGACTGAGCTGCAGCGTCTCCTCTAAGCGTCGCCCAAAGTCTTTTATTAGAGGGAGCCGATGTACAAAAATGTTCGCATTTATGAAAGCGCTGCGTCAATTTGATCTATAGGGATGCGCCAGCGTAAACGCTGGTGTACAAAATAGTTCGCAATTTGATCTAGAGGGATGAGCCATAGTAAACTCTCCTTTTAAGACTAAAACCTTTAAGAAAGGAGGTTTTGATTTGCGATGGCTCAAAAAGATTATAAGGCATTTTTGGAAAAATGGCTAACAAGATTTTTACTGGAGGATGACCCGATAAAGGCGATGTTAGAGTAGTCATTCATGGAGCTGATGAACCTGAAGCCAGAGGCAAAACTCTGGGCGCCCAAGGGCAAGAATAGCAGAAAAAGAAAGCATCTTATTGCATCGACCAATGTGTTGGAAAGGGCCAAAGCTGCATAAATAATTTCTCTAGCTTCTATATTAAAGAATCATATCTATAAATTCCTAACAGTTCTTTAAGGCTTCTGAATTTATATATTTCAAAATCATCCTGGTTTATGCGCGCAAATGACCAGTTATCTCCTGTCAATTTGGTAGCATCCTTACACCACATCATAGCTCTCCTGTCCTTATGTTTAACATCTACATCTTCTAACCCCTTGGTTTCCATAACCCAATAATCACCGTTATTTAGCTTAACAACAAAATCCGGATAATAAAATCTCATATTCCCATCTGAATCCCTATATTCCACAAAAAAGCCAATTTTAGGAACAATTTTGGTAAAAGCTACCACATCATTAGCCCTATCAAGAAAGCTGGCAAAATCCATCTCAAGGTTGCTATCACAGGGGACATAATTAAAAATGCATTTATTGGCAGAATATACTAATTTAGACCAGACAAAAGGCCTGGTGTCAGAAAGCTTTATAAAATCCCATTTCTCAGGTTCTCTTTCAATAAAGGCTCTATCTTTAAAGGCCTCTATAAACAAATTTATTAATCTTACCTGGACATCAGGTGAGCTAAGCATAAAAAGGACACGAGGGTCATCGAGCTCAACTTCTTGATCAAATAATTTTTCTTGAACATATTTTTTCACCTGCGGATAAAAGCTGGCGAATGCCCCTCCGATTTTCAGGCCCTTTAAAATTTGGTCAGTATAATAAGCAATGACACTTTTGGAATCCTGAGGCACAGGCAAATCCCATTTTCTTCTGACAACAACCACATCTTTTAACATATCTATGCCTTCATATTCCATCTCCAGCACTTTATTTTCTAAATGGATATTAAGCGCTGGCAACTTTTCAACATCGACTTCTTCCAGCTTGAATTCTCTTATAAAAATCCTTGGAGAAAGAATCGGGATTTCTATGTCCATATCAAGTTTATGTTCATCCACAAAAATGGTGGTTAAATTAATTTCACTGCCCGTCTCAAAATCTACAATTCTAATTCCCTCCTGGGCCTCTAATTTTTCAAGAATATCCATAAGACCTGGGGGGCCTATAACTTCCAGGACATTTATAGATTTTTCCACATTTGCCTCTTCTTCAGGAAACATTTTTCTTAAGCCCCGGCCAATGACCTGTTCTGGTAAAACCCTCCTTTTTGAGGTATAAGAACGAAGCCCCACAATTACATTAACGTTTCTGACATCCCAGCCTTCATTCAGCATAAGTGTGCTGACAATAGCTTCATGGGGATTCTTCTCCGGGTCCGGGTCGTCAATTGTCTTGGCAAACTCTCTAGCTTTAGGTAAGTCGGCCTTTTTTACCTCACCAGTGCTATCCGTATGTATCAGCAATACTTTCCCTTTAAGATCTGGAATTGCTGAATTTACATAGGCAAATATTTCGTCTGCTTCCTCATTCTCCGGACACTGGAAAAATAACACTGGCTTTTTTCCCAAAGGCTTTAATTTTTCTTTATATTCACGCCATCTTCTTACACCAGCATCAATCCAGGCTCTGTATCTTTCAACCACCTTTCTTGAGGATATTTCCCTGGCTTCCTTTACCATACCCTTCAAGGGTCGTTTAACTATGTTCATTTCAATGGCTTCTTTCAGTGAAAAATCCACGATAATCCAGGGGAAAAGCGCACCGTTTTCGTTCCTGGGCGTGGCTGAAAAATCAAGCTCCATATTAATACCACGACCATATTGAGAAACCAGATTTTTATTAAGCTCAAGCAGAATTCTCTTCCAGGCCTTTTCAAAGCTGTAGATATGATGGGCCTCATCTTTCATAATCATTATATTGGGGCAAGCCGTAAGGACTTCTTTTATCCTGTTTTCCTGGTATATGTCAGAAACATTGTATACTTCTGGCAGCTCCATTATCTCATCCACATACCTTTCTACCTCTTGCCTTCTGTTTTTTCTTTCTTCAAGTTGCTGAATATTGGTTAAAAACATAACTGAATCGGGAATGATATGAATCGGGTCTTCCTTAAGAACGACCTTGAGGTCAAATTCCTGTTCCCATTCCGTTGGTATAAGGGGCAATTCCCGGAATATCTTTCCTTCCTTAAAATCTCTCGTCAGGCGGTCATAAATAACATTTTTTTCACCGGCGATAAGTAAATATTTAGAAGTATAATCAGCATGGCTTTCCCATCTATGATTGAAATATTGCCAGACAACGCTCAAAGCCATTACAAAAGTTTTGCCTGAACCAGTAGCCATTTTAAAAGCATAAAGGGGATATTGATCATATGAAGGGTCGTAGCCTTGAATAGGACCCGAGCCAAAGTCTCTGGCCATATCTATGAAGTTTCGCTTCTTCATTACCTCATAAACATAAATTAGGGTTTCAATTGCTTCCCTCTGGCAGAACCAGAATTCAAATGGTTCTTTATTTACGATATGGTCTTCATTAAACCAGTATTGTAAAAGCCGTCTGGTAGTTTGAGTGACTCCGGGGTATCCTTGATTTCTCCAGGTAAAGACTGCCTGGCGTATGGCATTCACCAAATAGGCCTTGCTTGGCTGACGTTGGTCTAGATGTAAAATTTCAGTCGGTTTCATAACTCTCACTCTTCTTTTCTTGGAATGGCTAAAACAAATTCATTATCCAAAACTTCAAGCAATACCTCTCTTCCAACGGTCCTTTTAACAGACTCAATTATCCTCCTAATTCCGCTGCCTACATCCGTTACCAATCCCATTTTTTCAAGTAAATTATATATAGTCGGGTTTCTCAATACATGCGCACCGCCAATTTTCATGCTTTCTATCGTAACTGAATTAGGTAACTTACCTGGCGTGTGAAATTCTACCTTGTTAGGGAATATCAATATGCGAATGGGGGCGCTTATCGTATAATCCCTATGGGCAATTGAATTAACAAGTGCTTCCCTCAGCACGAAATCTTCTATCTCAGGATATTTTTCGGATTCAAGCGCCCTTATGATATGCTTTTCTTTAATATATATCTTAAGAAATCTCATACAGCCTTCAAGAACTTCTGGAACTTTACCTTCAAAATTCTTTTTATCAGAGGGAGAAATTGATAAATCATCACCTTCTATGTAAGCAGCCGTAATTCTGGAATGAGGAACGAAATACTGCGGGTTTTCTCCAAAAAAAATAAGGCCAGCAAGCGTGGGACGTTCTTTTTTGGAAAGTGCTTTAATATTAACTAAATAGCGATTCAAATTTTCATTTTCCACATCCAAATTAAAGTACCTCTCCAAGAATTTTTTTGCATAATCCATATCAATATCCTTTAAAGAGCTATTGGAAATCTCAATTTCATCATAATAAATACTTTCGGTAGCTTGAAACAATCTTAAAAGCTCTTCCCTTGACGCTTGACGGCAATGGTTAGCACTTCTAATATAATAAAGGCCACTGGCAGTTCGATATGGTCGTTGATCCCCTTTTGGGATATTTATAACAAGAACAGTTTTATTATCAATAGAAAGTGTCTCTGGAATGACAGTAATGGGTGGCTCGCATCTATTATGAGCAATGTCATCAATTCTTCTTATTAATATGTCAAGATCTTTTACTCCAACAATATCACCATTCTTATTAACTCCAACTATAATCTGTCCTCCATCAGTATTAGCAAAGCAAACAATGGATTTAGCAATATTTTCATTATCAATAAAAAATTCTTTAAATTCTGTATGCAAATCCTCTCCTTTTATAATCCTTTCTTTAAGCTCAAATTCATTCATGCTCTCCCTCCATATTTTTCTGCTCTTTTTTTAAAAGCTTCTTCACCACCCTCCATAATCCTTTTTACGCTCTCTTTAATACTTGCTTTATCAATTGAACCCTTATCTGATATCATACATCTGTCTTCACTTTTTTCTAATACAACAATTAATTCTGCATCGCCAATAACTGGAATATTTGCATTGTGCGTGGCTGTTATAATTTGTCTTTTTCCTTTGAGTTTTCTTAAGATATTAACCACATCTTCATAAATGAAACGGTTATCAAGGTCTTCTTCAGGTTGATCGAGAATCAGTATTCTATCTTCCATCGTGAATATTAAAAGCAATAAAGCAGTTGCTCTTTGCCCAGGGGAAAGCTTGATTAGTGGCATAAATTTCCCATCAACGTTTAATTCAATTTCTATCAAATCTTCAGGAAATAACGTTTCCAGTTCAAATAGTTTATTCTTATCTTTAAAATATTCAATTACTTTCTCCGCCATTTTATCGCTGAGGTTGTACTTCATAATAAGCTGTTCCTTCTCTGAAGATATAATGTCGCTGATTAAAATTCCATCTATAGCTTGATTTTTCCCTTCTAATATAGAATCAATTGCATTTTTATGTATACCAGAACCTTGAAACAAGTTAGAGATGTATTTTTTGAATTCTTTTTTTTCTCCTTCATAAATGATATTTATCTTAACTTTACCTTCAAGTTTCTTATTGATCTTCTGGATTTCCTCATCCCTTGTTTTAAATAATTGATGCCTAAGCGCTTTAACCTTAGCCTTAATTTGCTCTCTCTCCCCCCTCTTATCTTTAAGTTCGTTTTCATGTTTCTCAAATTCTTTTATTAAAGATTCTAATTTAGCTTTTCTTCTCGTAAGTTCCTCAAGTTTTTCCGGTTGAAGCTTCTGTTCACCTAATTTCTTTTTTATATCTTCAATTTCTTTTTCAGATTTTTCCTTTTCTAAATTCCAATAATATATAACTTTCTTAATTTTCGTCTCGTAAATTTGGGTCAATTCTGAAATGAGCCGAATTTCTTCTAATTTATTCCTCAGGCCCTCAAATTCTGCTGCTAAATTTTCAAGCAAATGTCTTTTCTCACTTTTTCCTCTCTTTAATGACGATATTATTTCTTTTAGCTCTCCTTTTGATTGATTTAAGACATTTTCAATTTGCTGAATTAACTTTTTTAGTTTTTCATCTGCATAATTTATTTTTTCGTCATCCTCCAAAATCCTGGTATAACTCTCCAGTTTTTTAGCAACCCCGAGATTTTCATATTCCTTAATTTTAGAGTCTGTAGTCTTCAGCTCCTGTTCATATTCGTCCTTTTTTACTAATTTATTTTCCAGATCCATAATTTTTTTACCGTTTTCTCTTAAACTAATATTTAAATCTTCAAATTCTTTTTGTATTAATCTTACCTTGTCGCCTATTAGCTGGTCTATAAGCTGTAACAAAAATCTTTCATCCTGGGAGATAACATAGAGTTCTTTCTGCCCAATTATTATCGGGGCTTTTTCTTTTTCAAATATTTCAGATGGATAAAGGGATATCTTCTGGCCTTTCTCGTCATAGACTTCTGGTTCCTTACCTATTATCCTCTTAATTCTATATGACGTTTTCTTTTTCCCATAATATTTATCAAGTTCTACTGAAATCTCACCGCCACTTCCTACCACTGCTGAAACAAAATCAATCTTCTGGTCTTTTTCAGCATAAACCGGAAGGTCAAGGCAATACCTGATTGATTCTAAAATCGCCGATTTTCCAACACCTCTGCCGCCGATAAAGGTATTGAGCTCAGGATTAATGTTCAGACTGATTTCTTTTAAAAAAGTAGTCCCGTTGACATCAATCTTTGTAATCCTGCTATGGAACATTTCAGGTAACTCATATAACCTTATTCTTACCTCAGGGTCATGCAAAGCAAGTCTTAATGCTTCAAGCGAAAAATCACTCAGCTTTATATATGTAGCTCTTTTTTTCCCGTTTCTTTCTTTTGTTCCAATATCGTTAATAGACTTGGGATCTGAAATTTCAATTCTTGCCATCTTGCTTAGCAATTCTTCATCTATTTCGCCCGTGCTGACTAATTTATTTTTACAACCATCTGAAAAGAACTCTATTGAGTCAGGTTTAATAAGTGAGATATATTTTGCTGCTTGCATCGGACCAAATGATTTAAAAAGGCCTTTATCTTCCTCAGGATGTGCAAAAATTATTAGACAATTAAATTTTTCCCGTATATTCTTTACCAGCACTTCAAGTTCAAGGTTTGAATAAATATCTCGATGCCTTCTGCCTTTAATAAGCCTTTCTTGTGGATTTTTATCAAGGCTATGTAAAAATGTATTCAATCCATCTATATCAATTTCATCTTCAAAAACAGCTATAAAGTGAAGACCGTATTTGCCACCAGTTAACGAGACTGATAGTTCTACACCTGGAAAGATAATTATCCCCTGTTCTTTTGCTGCCTCTTTTATAGGAATAAACCATTCCTTATGAATTTGGTTGTAATCAGTAATAGATGCAACTCTAATATTTTCCTGTTTGAGCTTCTCAACATATTTTTCTATGATCATTTTCTTATTTTCTTCAGAATTGATATCGATACCGGATGGATTTTCAAAGCTATCTACCCATGGAGAGTGAAGATGCAAATCAACCCTTACCCAATTGGCGCCATCATAACCCTTATCAATAAAAGGAATCATTTCTCTCATTTTACCCTCGCTCTTAAAACTTTATTCGTATCATTTCCAAACACATCAACTACCTTGACCATTATCTGATGCTCGCCAGGATCATCATATGTATGTTCAGCTTCATAATCTACTTTAGGGTTTTTCTTCGTTCTGAAACTCTGCCACTGGTTATGGAAAGTATCGCCTTTGTAATCCCAATCAATGGCCCAGTAATCAATGAGTTCTCTCGAATCTTTGACCTTGCTGGCTATCTCGGCCAGCTCTGCTGTCGGTGGAAGCTGGAAATCTGTAATCTTCAATGTCACTTCGTTGCCTTTTGCCTTCGTCTCTATTTCTAAATAGGCAACCTCTGGAAATTTAACGTATTTCGCCAATTCCTTTTCTATAACCTGATCAGGAACCTTTAATAACTGTAAATCAAAGCCGACAAGAGAAGATTTTATTTCGTTCACGGATGGAATCTGGATAAGCTTTAGGTTAACTCCATTTTTCTTTGCCAGTTCCTTAGCCAGCTCGTTTACTTCATAACTCCATTCCCAGCCAAGAACATCTGCTTTGTTAAAGCCATTTTCTCTGCATTCGATTATAACTTTCTCAATTTCCTCCATAGTAACAGGAGCATTTAATGGCCCGATATGAACAGCCCTTTCTCCCTTTCTCCCGTGCAAATATTTAAACCCAGTCAATTGCTGAGCTTGATACAGCTTCAGCATAAAATCAAGATATTCATCTTGTCTTTCACGCCAATAAACTGTTTCATAGTTTCCTATATTCCAGAGCTCAAAAGGTCTTGCTGGCTTTTCATATCTCTTTTCTTCATTCTGTAAATCCTTGGAATTATGGATGTCCAGGAGTCTTTTTCTTGTAACCTGAATGGCAAACTTGGATAAATCACAACCAATCCACCGCCGACCAAGTTTTTCTGCAACGGCCAAGGTGGTACCTGAACCACAGAAAAAATCAGCAACAATGTTGCCAGGATTAGATGAAGCAAGAATTATGCGCCTTAATAGGGCCTCGGGTTTCTGGGTATCAAATGCCAAACGCTCTTGTGCAGTAGGTATTTGCTGAAATGACATTATGTCTGACCAGACATCCCCAATTGCTTTACCCCTTTCAAGGACTTGATCAAGATATCTTCGTCCACCTCTACCATCAAAATATCTTCGCCCTTCTTCGTCTACCTTATTAAATCGCTTTATATACTCTTCGCGATGTGAAACGCTTTGCTTATTGAAAGTAAATTTATTGGATTTTGTATAAAATAAAATTATATCATGACCTCTTATCCAGTTATTTGCCTGTGTTTTAAATCCTGATAATACTCCTATGTCCCAAACTATTTGTCTTTGAAAATTCTCATATCCAAAGATCTCATCTATCATCACCTTGACATAGTGTCCCACATGCCAGTCCAAGTGAACATAAATGGAGCCATTTTCAGCCAAAAGTTCTCTCATCAAAACCAGCCGCTCATACATATATTTGAGATAAGAGGCAACGCCACCGCTCCAGGTATCTTTATATGCCCGTTCCTCGATAATAGATGGCTCTTTTTCTATTTCCTCATCCCCAATTTTTGTCCTAACAGTAAAGTCTGCTCCTGTGAAAAACGGCGGATCGATATAAATAAGATTTATCTTGCCGGCCCAACCCTGCTTAATCAGAGAACTCATCACCAGCTTGTTATCACCCCAGATCAGGAGATTTCTCCAATCTTTAGGATAATTGGGAGGGTATTCATTTTCTGGATAAACCTTATCAGGATCAAAAAGTCCACTTTCAAGGTCCTTCAATCTGGGCTTGTTTATGGTTTCTACGGTTTGGAATGGAAGATTGGGCTTTTCTATAGGCATTTTTTTGCCTAATTCAAAGCGGTCATATTTATCAGCCCAGATAAGTTCTACATATTTCTTGTTATTATGATTCGCCATTAAACCATGCCTCCAAAAACGGTCTTCATAGTTAACCCTTTCGAAGTTGAATTTATTTTTACTTTATACCTCTCTAATCAATATTTACATCATAATTTTCTACAAATTCCTGGCTATCCTTTGTTTAGAACCCATGCCTTTTGTCGTCCTTCTTTTGCTTATGATCCATAAGATATGCTTTTTTAATCAACCAAGTAATATATTGGGAAAAATTTTTAGTTTTTGGCATCCGCGCCTCCAGATAACATTTTTCTATAACTATATCTAGGACACCCCTTTCAGCCGCAATTGATTTAATTTTAGAGTAAGTTATCATGGCTAAGTTCTTTTAAATGATAATAAGTCTTCATGAGAAATGTTAATTATCAGGTTCCATTTGGAATCATAAGATCCCTTTCTCGGCAACAAAGGATCCAGCAGTGAATATCCTTTTTTCACGTAATTCTTCAAATTTTCCAGATCTGATAAATCATTTAACTCCAAAACTTCAAGCAAATATCCTAATCTCTTGAATACCACTGAATTGCCCATTTGCCTTGCATAGCGTATCATTTTCTCAGGGATTATTTCATCTTTTGCTTTCCACAATCCTTTGATTATTTCCTGGATGCCGCCACAATACTCAGGGTAAGCAAGACAGTCCACTAGTGTTTTTTCTTTATCGGAAAAATTAACAATTGCTTCGCTGATTTTTATTGCCGAAAGACCAAAAAGATTTTTTGGTTTCAGTTTGATAAATTTATACTGAACACCTCCCTGGCTAATATCTTTCTTTCTTTTTGTTGAAACAATAAAAATTGTATTCAATAATTGCTCCGTAAAACCATAAAAATTGAGCGCGCTCCAGAATCCAATATAATAAGGGCTGATCAGTTTGGAAGCGATAATAAAATGATTTTCGGTATAAGGCTCGATAGAATCAACGCCAAGAGGGATAAGCATATATTTCCCCTTTTCTATTCTTCTAAGCCAGCCTTTTTGCACCAAATCATAAAGAATTTTGTTCAGGTTCGGGGCACTAATGTCAATCAATTTCAAAGCATCTTTGGTGGTAAATACACTCATCCCGGATTTGCTAAGGTTCTGGATCAATAAAGCACTTTTAGGACCTAAGCTTTTATATAAATTTTTATATTTTTCTATATTACTTGGCATTAAAATCCCCTGATAGGTAATTATCTTGCTTCATAATATTATTAATAGGCACTTTTTTATAAATTTCAAGCAAAATTTTAAATTTGTGTCAAATTTTGTTCGCAATAGCGAATCCTCGAGCCCTTCGTCCAGACAGCGCATTGCCTCGGGATACTTCCCCTCATACTCCTCGATGATAAGCTTGGCTAATCTCTGGGCACTTCGTCTATCCGGATGAAGCCCGATCTGTTTCAACTTCTCAGCTAATCGAGCCTTATCCCGATGCGCCACCTTAACTAGCATGTTTCTTATGAAGGGAACCTTGTATCTTTGCCAACGGGCCGATAAACATTCCTTCTTATATTTTAATTGCTGCCTGGATGCCATAGGGAGCACCAGCCATGGAAATCTCACCCAACGCTTCTTCACCTTTTGCATGAGCTCCCGCCACGGCTCCTCCGGTTCCTCCTACATCAGCTCGCCCGTCAATATCGCTGGCCATCCATCACCACCCAGCCCATAAGCTGCCATTATGGTTATCGCCATTACCCTCCCCTCATGACGTACCTTCTCATAAAGCAAATCTATCCAGATAAAAACATATTCCGCTTGAAGCAGCCATGACCTGGATACCTTAACTCGCTCATCCGGCTCGCTCAATAACCACTCTAACATCGAATTTATCGGCGCCCCTTCCAATAGGAATCTTGTTAACTATCTCTCCAAAAATGCCTTATAATCTTTTGGGGTCATTATAAATGAAAGCATCCTTCCTAAAAGATTTCTCTTCTTAAAATGAGAGTTTACGATGGCTCATTCCTCTAGAGCTTTGTACATAAGCCACATTTTTCAAGCGACCTGATACAAAATGGAAGAAATATGATTTTATAAGAATCTAAAAGACAGTTCATCATAAAATAAACTGGGCGCTGATTTTCGATTAGAAGAAAGGAATAAAACCCCACGGACAAGGTGAGGTCGAGTTTTGGCGTCAGAATTCCTCCGACGAGGCGCCGCTCTCTTGGTTGGCTCCTTCTCCCTCTTCGCCCTTCTCTTTGGCTCTTTCCGCCTCCTCCACCGCCTGGTCGAG
>Ga0209102_1001668_pt1 | contig 11125 bp, 10 predicted proteins | sample ConPoolayeHmetaG_FD_185483 | JGI IMG/M metagenome (GOLD analysis project Ga0209102, IMG submission 185483) | Hot spring microbial mat communities from California, USA to study Microbial Dark Matter (Phase II) - Cone Pool mat layer H metaG... ... | reverse complement strand
TCAGAAACCCATTTCTACAATGGATCGATTCGTATTCCTTAAACAAATAAATTGATCCGCATTCTATGGGTTTCGGAAATACTCCTGTCGGGCTTAAATTTATTTCCACCCTTCAGTGAGGGATTACGAGATGGGAGCTTTTATTAAAAAATAGAGGAAGACATCCCGGGAAGCAGTGGGGGTATTTTCTTAAAGGATTAGTTAAGGATATATCTCATCGGGTTCACAGGAATCCCGTTGAGCCTGACTTCATAGTGGAGATGGGGTCCTGTGGTCTTTCCACTCATCCCGATTTCGGCAATCTTTTCTCCTCTTTTTACCTTTTGTCCCACTCTCACGAAGATCTTATTGAGGTGACAATATCGGGTGGTCATTCCAAAACCGTGAGAGAGAACGATGAGTTTTCCAAGAACGAAATCATTTTGAATGTCCGAGACAACCCCATTGGCTGGAGCCACCACTGGAGTCCCACTCTGGTTTGCGATATCGATTCCCTCATGCATCTGGGTAAGCCCTGTAAAAGGGTTCGTTCGAAACCCAAAACCTGAAGTGACCCAGCCATGGGCCGGCCAGATCGAAGGGGTATGGGTCAGGATTTCTTTTTTTGTTTGAAGAAGTCTCTCAAGCTCGGAAAGGCTTTCCTCTCTCGTGGTCGCCTCTGCTTCCAGTCGTTCAATATCGACCCTCATCTGCTGAACCAGACCTTTTTCATCCTTTTCCAGTCTCAATCTATCTCTAATATCAGAGGGAGAAGGCCCCCCCATTCCCATAAATGGAAAAACCTCCTGCCCCTTTTCTAAATTGGCAATAATTCGAATTCTCTTGTCAAATTCTTTTAATTTAGAAATCTGTTTCTCCAGGTCTTCGATTTTGGAGGAAAAGAAGTGGAGCTGAGACTTCTGGGTCTCTGTCTCTTGCCTCAATCGAGCAACCTCATAGGCTTTCTTCTTTACCTGAATATAGTCGCAGATGAAAAAAGTGAGGCAGAGGAGAAAAAACCCTGAAAAATAGAGGATGATCTTAAAGGTCTTTTTTTTAATCTTGAGGTGTCTCGATGGAGAGTTTTTATGACCAAAGATCAGGACATCAATATATTCTTTATCCACTACCCCCTCCTTGTTCACCCCCTCAAAGAAAAGGGGTATGGAAGAAGTGGATTTAAAATTATCAAATTCTATTTATCCCTGTCAAGTTTTTTTGATTTTTTATGGAGGGTTGTTTTTAGGAAAGTTTAAATTCTTCTTAATTTCCGCTAACTTGCACACCTTCGATGAGTAAGCTCGGAGATCCAATCTTACCAAAAAATCGAAGGTCGTCACCGATCATTTTTATGTTCTTAAAGACTTCGAAGAGATTCCCCGCAATGGCCACTCCTTTGACCGGATGAACCCTCTCTCCTCTCTCGATCCACTTTCCGGAGCACCCTAAAGAGAAATCACCTGAAATAGGATCCACCGTATGAATCCCCATTACCTCTTCCACTAACAACCCTTTATTAAGTTCTAATAGAAGAGAAGAAAAAGGGGTGTCTTTTTTGGGGATAAAGAAGTTTCTGGTTCCCAGCACAGGGGGAAATCGAATGCTGGTTCTCTGACTATTCCCTGTGGACTCTATCTGGGTTTTTAAAGTGAGCCTTTCACGATTAGCCCAGAATCGATCATAAAGATATCCTTCGATGACCCCATCGGCGACTAAAATGGTCCTTTGACTTGGGACTCCTTCTCCATCAAAGGGAAAGGTGGCCGCTCCTTCTGGAAGAAGCCCATCATCGATAATCGAAAGGTGGGGTGAAAAGAATGGTTCTCCCCTCTTTTCCTTTAAAGGGGACTTCCCTTTTAGAACCTGTTCTGCAGAAAAAGAATGGGCAAGGAGGGAGAGAAATTCTGAGGCTACGTGAGGGTCAAGGAGAATAGGGAAAGTACCTGAAGGAATCCTTTTCCCACCGAGCCGGTCCACCGCCATTTTGCCAGCTTTCTCCCCTACCTTTTTGACATCAAGACCACGGAAAAAATGGCTGAAATCGAAATCCCAGCCCATTTCCGACTCTCCTGCCTCTTCGGCCACAGCCATCACCGATAAGGAGAGCAGAGTAAGACGAGATGAAATATTTAAGCCATTGGAATTGAGAATCCTTACAGTTGACTTCCCTTCTTGATACGAAGCCTTCCTGACCTTTTTAATCCTTTTGGGGTCCACAGACCGGGTAGTCTCCTCCAACTCTTTTGCCTTCCCAATCTTCTCTTTTTCAGATACCTTTTCTAACGATTCGTCGAAAATAGGAAGTTCTAAGAGAGGACTCTTGAGGGGAGGTGCAAAATCATAAGAAGGATCAGATGAGGTTACTTCGGCACTTGATATGGCATCGTCAATCCTTTTTTCTAACTCAATGGGAGAGAGAAGGGGAGAGGTGGTATAGGAAAAACCAACTTTCTGATTCTTCAAGATTCGAAGGGCAAGCCCCCACGAGGATGAGGCATGAAGGGTCTCTACCTTCCCATCTTTTGATTCCACCTCAAAATGGGAGGACTCTTCCAGAAAAATCTCATATCCCTCGAGGGACTTTCTTTTTAAAATGGAAAGGGTCTGATCGATGATTTTTTCCTTTTCCTCCATCTCTCACCTTGCCTTCTCTTTAATGAAGAAAACAGGATTTCTTATTCTTAAGAGACTACCATCGAATAAGGCTGCTTCCCCAGGTTAATCCCCCTCCAAATCCATTGAGGATAATATAGTCTCCTTTTTGAATGCTTCCATTTCTGACCGCTTCGTCCAGGGCAATGGGAATGGTCGCCGAAGAGATATTTCCATATTTGTCAATGGTTAGATAGACTTTCTCAAAAGGGATATTTAAACGTTTGGCCATCTGCTGGAGGATGCGGAGATTGGCTTGATGGGGAATGATCCACTTTACCTGGTTCAGTGGGATTCCCCTCGAATGAGCAGCCTCCTCTGCAGCCTCGGCAAACCTCTTTACCGCCACTCGAACACTCTCATTTGCCTTTATCATCTTTAAGGTATGGAGCTTCTTATCTACGCTCTCATAACTGATTGGAGTCGTTTTAGAACCTCCTCCTGGAAGGAGGAGATTCTCGCCGTTGGCTCCATCTGTGTGAATATGGATAGAAAGAATTTCGGCCACCTCTCTTCCCTGATGGATAAGAGGTTCTTCCCCTAAAGGAACCTCAAATCCCTTCAGGATGGCTGCACCTGCACCATCCCCCCAGAGGATACAACTCTCTCGATCGGTCCAATCCAGGGTTCGACTCATAATCTCCACCGAGGCAACAAGAGCGACTTTAAAAATTCCTGCTTTCAGATAGGCCTCTGCCACGGAGAGACCAAAAATAAACCCACAACAGGCTGCGGTCACATCAAAAGAAACAGCCTTCTCAGCTCCTAATTTGGCCTCTAACCAGTTGGCTCCAGAGGGACAGGCCGTATCCGGAGTCATGGTGGTCATCACAATGAGTTCTAAATCCTCAACGGTGATACCTGCCATCTCCATAGCCCGAAGAGAAGCCTCTTTGGCCAGGTCTGAGGCATTGATATGAGGTTCGGCAATCCTTCGCTCCCTGATCCCCGTTCGTTTAAAAATCCACTCATCATTGGTATTTAGGACCTTCTCCAAATCGAAATTACTGAGAACCCTCTCGGGGAGGTAGGACCCCGTGCCCAAAATTCCTATTCTTTTCATCCCCATCCACCAACTCCTTTAATCCCCTAAAATCGAAAAAATCATCTCTATTCTTTATAGACCCGAGGAACCCTCTTTCCAATTAAACAAAGGACTTCATAGGGAATGGAACCTATCTTTCTGGCTATCTCCTCAAGGGTAATCCGCTCTCGGCCCTGTTTCCCGATCAATATCACTTCATCTCCAGGACCCACTTTTGGAACCTCGGTCACATCCACCATCGTAAAATCCATACAGACCTTTCCCACTATCGGAGCCCTTCTTCCTTTTATCAGAACCTCCCCCTGGTTGGAAAGCTGAAGGCTGTAGCCATCCGCATAGCCTATAGGAAGGGTGGCAATAAGACTCTCCCTTTCTGTAGTAAAAGTTCCTCCGTAACCTATCTTCGACCCTTTTGGAACCGATTTCAGATAATGGATACGGGTTTTTAATGTCAAGACCGGTTTCAGTTCGATCAGACTCTGAAATTCTATGGAAGGATAAGAACCATAAATCATAATTCCAGGCCGAACCAGATTTCCTGAAAAGTGAGGAAAGAGGGTTAAGATTCCGCTATTTGCCATGTGAACGTATCGGCAGGAGAGCCCAACTCCCCTGAGCATGGCGATCGCCTTTTGAAACTTTTCCCATTGCCCTTCGGTATACCCCTCCCCTTCATCGATCAAGGCAAAATGGGAAAGGAGGCCTTCCACCTCAATTTGAGGAAATCTTCCTATTTTTTCTAAAAATTTTGGAAACTCCTGAAAAGGCACTCCCAATCTCCCCATTCCTGTATCCACCTTGAGGTGGATCTTTACTTTCTTCCCTCTCTTTTCCCCTGCTCTCGAAAGCGACTTCAATGACTCGAGGTCGAAGACCACAGGAGTAAGACCATATTTTATAATTTCGTCCGCCTCTCCCGGATAGATTCCCCCAAGAATGAGGATGGGGGTTTTTATTCCTCCTCTTCTAAGTTCTATCCCTTCCTCAGGGATGGCTACTCCTAAATATTCGACTCCCAATCTCTCTAAGGTTTGGGAAACAGGAAGGGCTCCGTGGCCATAGGCATCGGCTTTGACCACAGCCAGTATCCTTACCCCTTTTGGAAGCCTCTTTTGAATCTGGCGATAATTGAAAGCAAGGGCTTTTAAATCGATCTCTGCTACGGTTGGTCTTCTAAAGGAAAGCAATGGATTCATTGGAGATCCCAAAAAAATTTAATCCCCTTAACCTCCCCTTCTCTAAAAGTCAATCTAATCGATCTCTCGGACCATGGCGATCTCATCGCAGTCAGGAAATTTTACACACTTTAAACAGTCCGCCCAGATCTTATGAGGGAGGATGGTTTTGTCTACCTCTTTAAACCCGAGCCGACTGAAAAATTTAGGCTGATAGGTGAGAGCAAAGACCTTCTTTACCCCCAATGCCTTCGCTTCTTCCAGACAGGCATTGACCAATTTAGCTCCAATGCCTTTATTCCGGGCCTCTTCATATACAGCCAGTGATCGAATCTCACCTAAGTTCTCCCAGCAGATATGAAGGGCACAGATCCCAACCACCTTTCGATTCTGGAGATAAACGAAGAAATCCCTGAGCTGATCGTAGAGTTCACTAAGAGAACGAGGAAGAATATCTCCCTTTGAGGAGTAGAGTTTGATTAATTTTTGGATCTCCTTCACATCCTTGAGTTTTGCCTTTCGTATCATCTTATCCCTTCACCCTCACTCTGGCTATCCCCATCATCCTTTCTTCGCATTCTCGAGCATCTCTTTGGCATGGGCCCTTGTCTTCTCTGTCACTTTCACTCCACCGAGCATTCTCGCCACTTCCTCTACAATCGCCCCCTCTTCTAATCGGTCCACCACCGTAACGGTCCGGCCTCCTCTGACCTCTTTTCTAACACTGTGATGGGTATCGGCAAAACAGGCGATCTGGGGAAGATGAGTCACACAGATGACCTGATGATGTCTCGAGAGCTCTCTGAGTTTTCTTCCCACTACTTCTGCAATGGCTCCCCCAATCCCTGAATCGACCTCATCAAAGATAAGGACCTGCCGGCCACCTACCTTTGCCAGAATCTTTTTCATCGCTAACATGATTCTCGAGAGTTCTCCCCCCGATGCAATTTTTGCAAGGGGTCTCAATTCCTCTCCGATATTGGGAGAAATAAGAAATTCCACTCGGTCCTTCCCTTTATGGGAAAGGGGCTGCTCCTCGATCTTGACCTCAAAGGTGGTCTTCTTCATCCCTAAAGAGCCCAGCTCCTTTTCGATCAGTCGTTTTAACTCCTTGGCAACCCGTCTTCTCTCCAACGAGAGCCTCTGCGCCAGAGCCATCATCTCTGCCTGAAGAGACCCCAAAATTCCTTCCAATTGAGAAAGCCTCTCTTCCTCGGAGGTGAAGGATTTCAAGGCCTCGCTCACTCTTTCTTTAAACCGTAAAATCTCTTCAATCGTAGGACCATATTTCCTTTTGAGTCTGTCTATCTCCTCCAGTCGATTTTCCACCTCTTCCAATCGGATGGGATCGATCTCTATCCTTTTTAAATACTCCCTCAGAAGGAGAGCCGTCTCTTCCAATTGGATGGAAGAGGCCTCCAATCCTTTGATCGCTTCAGAGAGGGAAGGGTCGATGTGGAGAATCTCCCTTCCCCATCGGAGAATAGAGTGAATCCTTTCAAGGACAGAGTCTTCTCCTTCACAGACCCTCTCCTGAAAGGTTTGGACAAACTCGATCAATTTTTTTGCATGGATCAGGATTCTTCTCTCTTCTTTTAGAGTCTCTTCCTCACCGATCGAAATCTTCGAATCTTCGATCTCTTTCAACTGAAAGGCCATCAGTTCCCTTTCTCTCGCCCTCTTCTCTTTTTCCTCTCGGATCCTCCTGATTTCTCCCGATAGCGAAAGAAATCGCTCAAAGTGTTCTTGGAATGTCTCTCGAAGACGGATCAATCCCCCAAATTCATCGAGGATATCTCCATGGGTTTCCACCCGCTGGAGAGATTGATGTTCATGTTGACCATAGACACTGATAAGCCTTTCGCCGATCTCAGAAAGGGTCCCCAGAGTCACCAGATTTTCGTTGAGGAAGACCTTGCTCCGGCCTGTTCGGGAAAGAACTCGACGGATCAAAAAAGAATCCTCCCCCTCTTGAAAGGACAATCCCTTTTCGTGGATCTTCTCCTTGACCTCACGATGATTCGAAATATCAAAAAGGGCCTCTATTGTAGCCTCCTCCTCAGAACTCCGGATTAATTCCTCGCTCCCTCGGTCTCCCAAGAGAAGATGGACCGCATTCAGGATAATGGATTTTCCTGTTCCGGTCTCGCCCGTCAGCACATTAAACCCCTTTGAGAAGGTTAGAGATAATTCATCGATGATCGCAAAATTTCTGATCCGGAGCTCCAGGAGCATCTCTGTTAACGTCCCCCCCATTTTAATTTTTCTCTTAAGAGTTCGAAATAGTGGCGATAGGGAGATTTAATCAAAAGGATGCTCGTCTCCGATTTTTTTACTTCCACAATATCCTCATACTCCAGCATAAATCCCTGCTGTCCATCTAAGGTAAGGAGGACTTCTTGCTGGGTGGTCTTAAGCACTACACGAATGGTGACATCGTCCGGGATCACGATTGGGCGATTGGTTAAAGTATGGGGGCAGATGGGGGTGATAATGATACAATGGAGGGAAGGATAGATGATGGGCCCTCCTGCAGAGAGGTTGTAGGCAGTCGATCCTGTGGGGGTAGAAAGGATCAATCCATCTGACTTAAAAGTGGTGAGATATTCCCCATCGATGGAGGTCTCGAGGTCGATAATCCTCGCAAGGGCCCCTTTATTGATGACCGCATCATTGAGGACTGTAAAATCGGCCATCTTTTCCCCTCTCCTTAAAACGGCTGCCTGAAGGGCTACCCTCTCATCCACCACAAAATCCCCTTCGAGGACTCTTTCAATGACCTTGTCCAGTTCTTTGAGGGTGATTTCCGTGAGAAACCCTAACCCCCCTAAATTCACCCCGAGGATGGGGATCCTATATTTTCCTACCAACCGGGCTACACTCAAAAGAGTTCCATCTCCTCCGAGAACAATGACCATCTCTACTTGAGAAGGGATCTCTTCCCTTTTTATCGAATTGAATCGCGGTCCGGCAGGAACCCCAGGCAACGCCTTCCCTATCGATTCTTCTAAATAGAGATCCACCTCTTTGAATCGGAGGTGTTCTATCAAATGAGCGATCAGGGTAATGGCTTCCGGTTTATTTTGCTTTGCAATGATTCCGATCCGTTTCATTCCAGACCTCTTTGAGGGATCCCTTAAACCCTTTTCAATATCCATATTCCGGGATAGAAGATCCCCCAAACCTCCCTATTCAATAATAGCGATCGTCGCCTCGGCTTCCACTTCCTGGCCAGGAGAAACGCACACCTCCTTGATGACTCCTCCTACAGGAGCTACAATGGGCATCTCCATCTTCATCGCCTCGAGGACAGCCACCTGATCATCCTCTTTGACCCTATCTCCCACTTTTACTGAGACAGAAATAATCTTACCAACCATTGGAACGGTCACGGGTGTTGCCATAAGCATTTCCTCCTTTTTGGGATAAATTTATTCGTTAAAAAATTCAGTTCTTAAGATAAGATAGAATTTAACCTAAACCAATCCTTATTTGTCAAGGTGCTTTTTGGAGAGGTGAGGAATTTTGAGAGAAAAATTTGACATTGAAAACAAAATATAATAATTTATGTGAAAAATTTAACAGGTCTCTTCGACTCATTTTTAGAGACAAAGAGGGAGCTCTAAAAAATGAGGAGAGGGACAGAGAGGAGGGAGAAGCGATGGAAATTAAAAAGATAGGCGTTTTGGGAGCTGGGACGATGGGCAATGGCATTGCACAGGTGGCTGCCCAATCAGGCTTTGAGGTCATCATGCGGGATATAGAGGACCGTTTTGTAGAAAATGGCCTCAAGGCGATCGAAAAGTTCCTGATGAAGAGTGTGGAGAAAGGGAAGATGACCGAGAGTCAGAAGAAAGAGGTCCTTCTTCGAATCAAAGGAACGACTCGAATGGAAGACCTTAAAGATGTGGATTTTGTCATTGAGGCCATCTTTGAGGATCTGGAGCTCAAGAAGAGTGTTTTTCGACAATTGGATGAGTTGACCCGCCCCCATGTCATTCTGACGACCAATACTTCTTCTATGTCTGTTACGGAAATTTCTATGGCCACAAAACGACCCGAAAAAGTGGCTGGAATGCATTTCTTCAATCCGGCTCCTCTCATGAGGCTTGTGGAGGTGATTCACGGATATCATACCAGTGATGAAACCATAAAGGTAGTGATGGAGATGGCCAGAAAATTTGGTAAAGAGCCTGTGGAGGTCAAAAAGGATACCCCTGGTTTTATCGTCAATCGGTTATTGATGCCCCATTTTATTGAAGCCATCAAAATGGCAGAGGAAGGGATTGCAAGCATTGAAGACATTGATAAGGCCGTGAAGTTAGGATTGAACTATCCGATGGGTCCATTTGAACTCATGGATCTTACAGGGATCGATATTGCGCTCCATGTCATTGAATATCTATACAAGGAACTCAACAAAGAGAGTAAATGGTCAGCCCCCACCCTTTTGAGGTCCATGGTTCGAGCCGGTAGACTGGGGAAAAAGACCGGTGGGGGATGGTATAAGTCTTAACAAGAAGGAGGAAACAATGAGCAGACTGACGAAAGCATTCATTCCATACAAAGGTTACTATTCTTCCCCTTTCTGTCGATGGCAGGGGAGCCTCGCCAATGAAAATGCGATTGTCCTTGGAGCGGTGACAGCGAATCGATGGTTCAAGTGGCGAAAGATTGATCCAACGATCATCGACTATCTTTACTATGGGATCACAGTGGCTCAACATCACATGTTTTACAGTCATACCTGGGCGGCCGCCATGGTGGTAGAAGGGAAAAAAGACATCCCTGCCCTGATGGTCAATCAAGCTTGTACCACCTCAACCACCTGCATCTATTTAGCCGCAAGCAATATCGAGATCGGGGCTTACGAAACCGGCTATGCCCTTATGTCTGACCGAACCTCTAACGGTCCCCATACGGTTTGGCCTGCTCCTCTCAATCCAGGGGGAGAAGTCGAATCGGAGAACTGGATGATGGATAATTTCAATAGAGACCCGTGGGCAGGGTTTAAAATGATTCAAACCGCTGAGAATGTGGCCAAAAAGATAGGGGCCACCAAAGAGGATGCCGACCGGGTGACCTTAAGAAGATATCACCAGTACTTAGATGCCCTGGCCAATGATCGTGCCTTTCAAAAAAGGTATATGTTTCCTGTGGAGGTAAGGGTGGGGAAAAAAGAGACAAAACTTATCGAAGAGGATGAGGGAATCATCCCAAGCACCGCGGAGGGTTTGGCTAAGCTCGCTCCTGTTGAACCAGGAGGAATCCATAGCTATGGGGCTCAAACCCATCCCGCCGATGGAAATTGTGGATTTATTATCACCACCCGAGATAAGGCAAGAGAGCTTTCTGCTGACCCGCGGATCGAGATTCAGATTCTCTCTTACGGGTTTTCGAGAGCCCAAAAAGGTTATATGGCTGAAGCCCCCGTTCCTGCTGCCCAGATGGCTTTAAGGGATGCGGGGATCACGGTTAAGGATTTAAAAGCCGTCAAAACCCATTGCCCTTTTGCGATCAATGATATTTATATGAGTCGGGTGATGGGGATGGATATCGATTGGATGAACAATTATGGGAATTCAATGATCTATGGTCACCCCCAAGGACCTACAGCTGGAAGGTTGATTGCAGAATTGATCGAAGAGATTGTCATGCTTGGAGGAGGCTATGGGCTATGGGCTGGCTGCGCAGCAGGGGACACGGGAGCAGCTATGGTCTTTAAAATTGGATAAGGCTCATTCAAAGAGGGGAATTCCTTTTTCTATGAGGAGTTCCCCTCTCATCTATAAATGAAGAATACCTGTTATCCTTCACTCAGGCAAGGGAAGGGTCCGAGAGGGATGCTGGAGAAAATCTTGGAGCGGTAACCTTAAATGGCTCCTTAACTGTTAAACCTTCAACCCTGTCACCTCTTGACCCTCATTCCTCTTATTATTGTTGGCCCTCCATACAATCTGTATAAATGAGTCCGCGTTCTAAGATTTTCGGAGGCATCCCTGTCGGACCCATAGATCACAACCCTTCTTTGAGGGATTACGAATAACCATCCTCCTTTCTTGATCCCTTCACTTAGAAATGATATTAAGAAGGGGTGAGCTCGATCCAAAAAGAACCTAAAAAAGGAATCCTTTTTGTGGTCTCAACCCCCATCGGGAATTTAGAGGATATCACCCTTAGAGCCCTTCGAATCCTTAAAGAAGTAGATCTGATTGCTGCCGAAGATACCCGTCGGACCGGACTTCTTCTCAAACACTTTGGGATCGAGACCCCT
>Ga0209102_1001666_pt1 | contig 11136 bp, 9 predicted proteins | sample ConPoolayeHmetaG_FD_185483 | JGI IMG/M metagenome (GOLD analysis project Ga0209102, IMG submission 185483) | Hot spring microbial mat communities from California, USA to study Microbial Dark Matter (Phase II) - Cone Pool mat layer H metaG... ... | reverse complement strand
GAGGTGCGAATCTGGTGGGAGAACCGGATGGTAAAGTCGGTTACCTATCCGCTAAACGAGTTCCCAAGAGTCCAATTTTGAAAAATTAGATAGCTGTAGACAGTCTAATTTTCAAAAATTCCTAACATCCTTGTTCCTCTCTATCAAGTCCTGCGTCTTAGCATGGACATCGTCGGACAATGGTAGACCATGCCCGAGACATAGGATTTTGAAATCTAATTGAGCTATCCTTTTTACTGATTCTATAGCCTGTTTGAGGTCAGAGCTGACCATTCTGGGGGGGAGATAAAGGGTCTTACGGCGTTTTCTGAGTGCATCACCGACAATAAGCAGCTTATTTCGAGGAGAGAAAAGACTGATGCTACCCGGGGTATGCCCAGGGGTGTGGATAACCTCAAGACCTCCGAGGGGTTCAAATACCTCACCACCCACCAGCTGAATATCAATGTCTCTCAACCTGACTGAGAATGCTGAGCGTAAGGTGGAGGAAGGCAGGGTTAGCGGTATCTTTTGCCCGGCTAAAGTACGGGATGGCTGAGGCTCAATATCACTGATATCGGCTTTATGAATGGCCACTTTAGCAGAGGTTAGCTGTTTTAGTTCGGTCAGTCCTCCTGCGTGGTCTAAATGCTTATGGGTAAGGATAATAAGGCGCATTTCTTCCGGTGAACGTCCTAAATGACGGATAAAAGCTATTATTTGAGGTGAACTGCCACGAAGACCGGTATCAATAAGGGTCAGCCCATCCTCAACAATCAGTATTACATTGGCACCCCTAATGGTCAGTTGGTAGACATTGGGGATGATTTCACTGGTGCTTTGTACCAGGCGGCGTATTTCAGATATGATTGACATTTTGTTATTAAGATTATACCAGCCAATTTTGAGGGTGATTCACTCAGGTTATATCTGTCCGGGAGCTACCTCGCTAGGCTCAATTCTGCTTAGTGTCTCCTTCCATTGGGCTTCAGTTAAGCCCAGCCTTTGAAAAATATCATCTATATAGCGCAGGTAGTATTCGTAATCAAAGAGCGGTTCAAGCTCCTCTGGAGACAGGCTGGCAGTAACCTCGGAGTCAGCTTTTAACAAACTGAGAAAGTTCCTCCCCTTCCAGGCTTTCATAGCATTACGCTGAACCAGTTCGTAGGCTTTTTGCCGGCTCAATCCCTTATCGATAAGCGCCAGCATTACTCGCTGGGAAAAAATCAAGCCTTTGGTAAGCTCCATATTGCGCTTCATCTGTTTGGGATAAATCTGTAGTCCCTTCATTACCGAGGTGAAAAGAACCAGCGAGTAGTCCAGTATAAGGCAGGAATCTGGCAGGATAATGCGCTCGGTGGAGGAGTGACTGATGTCACGTTCGTGCCACAGGGCGATATTCTCCATTGAGGTCAGGGCGTAGCCCCTTACCAGCCTGGCTAAGCCACAGATGCGCTCACAGAGTTCAGGGTTCCGCTTGTGGGGCATGGCTGAAGAGCCGGTCTGGCCAGCACTGAAGGGTTCTTCTACCTCTCGTGTCTCGGTTCGTTGCAGGTTTCTAATTTCGGTGGCAAACTTCTCCAGTGAGCTGGCAATTATGGCTAAGGTAGTCACAAATTGAGCATGGCGGTCGCGCTGCAATATCTGGCTTGATACCGGAGCCGGCGTAAGCCTGAGTCTGGCGCAGGCCTTCTCCTCAACCTCGGGGGATAGCGTAGCGTAGGTGCCTACGGCTCCGGAAATCTTGCCTACGGCGACAGTTTTCTTGGCTTCGTCGAGCCTTAGCCGGTTGCGATTCATCTCCTCAACCCATAGCGCCAGCTTCAAGCCAAAGGAGATTGGCTCGGCATGAACACCGTGAGTGCGACCGATCATCGGAGTATATTTATACTTTATTGCCTTTTCCACCAGTACCGAAGTGAGTTCCTTTATATCCTGGGTTAATATCTCAGCGGCTTCAACCATTTGCAGGCTGAGGGCGGTATCCATTACATCAGAGGAAGTAAGACCAAAGTGGATAAAACGCGATTCGCTGCCCAGGCTCTCGGCAACGGCACCGAGAAAGGCGGTCATATCGTGGTGGGTCTCTTTGAGAATTTCCTCCATTCGTTTGAGATTGACCCGGGCTAGCTTTATCTTGGGCACCACCTCTCTGGGGATGACACCTAAATCAGCCCAGGCTTCACAGACGGCGATTTCAACATCAAGCCACTTGGCATACTTATTCTCATCCGACCACACCTTTTTCATCGGCAGCCTGGAATACCGCTCAATCATTCGTTTTTCTCCTTGAGATTTTTTATCAACCTCACTCCCTGTGTCCCCCTCTCCTTCAAAGGAGAGGGGGAAGAATTCTACGAAGCGGGGCTTTGCCCCCTCTTAAACTCCCTGTTGTAGCTTGCTCCTATATTTTTCGTAGGCATCCCGAATTTTATCATATTTCAAGCCCAGAATCTCGGCAGCGAGGTAGGCAGCGTTCTTGGCTCCGGCGGTACCTATCGCTACCGTGGCTACGGGAATCCCGGCCGGCATCTGGACAATAGAGTAGAGGGCATCAACTCCTTTTAGTTCACTGGAGGCTAAGGGCACGCCGATGACGGGCAGGGTGGTCCAGCTAGCCAGAACCCCGGGTAGATGAGCCGCTCCTCCGGCAGCGGCAATGATGACCTCAATCCCCCGGCTCCGTGCCTCCTGCCCATACTGCTGGGCCTTCTCCGGATTTCGATGGGCAGATATTACATTGACCTCGTAATCAATGCCAAGCTCCTTTAGTACGTCCAGCATCGGCTGTACGGCATCACTATCTGACTTTGAACCCATAACTACGCCTACTAGTGGCATATTATCTACCTCACCCCCTTAAATCCCCCTCTCCTTCAAAAGAGAGGGGGAAGAAAGGTTTTTTGAAGGGGCTTCGCCCCTTCCAATATGCTCTTATTACACTATGGCGATGTCCTTGCGGTAGTGACAGCCCTCAAAGTGAATCCGTGAGATATTATGATAAACCTTTTCTCTGGCTTCGGCAATAGTCTTACCCATCGCCACCACGGTCAAAACTCGCCCACCATTGGTCAAGACCTCGCCGTCTGCTCCAATCTTTGTTCCCGCATGAAATACTATAATGTCCTTGTCTAAATCATCTAGTCCGCTAATGGGGAAGCCTGTTTTATAGCTAGCGGGATAGCCCGCTGAAGCCATCACTACCCCAACACAGGCTTCTTCACTCCATTCCACCCTTAGTTGGCTGAGGTTGCCGTTTATCACCGCCAGCATAATATCGACCAGGTCAGTCTTGAGGCGGGGCAGAGTGACCTGGGCTTCCGGGTCGCCAAACCTGGCATTGAATTCCAGCACCTTTGGTCCTTCACTGGTAATCATCAAACCGCCATAGAGGACACCCCGGTAGGGCCTTGCTTCTTCAGCCATTGCCTTTACGGCGGGCTCCATAATGGTCTCCATTACTCTTTTACCTAATTCCGGGGTATAGAAATATGGCGGGCTATAGCTGCCCATGCCCCCGGTGTTAGGGCCCCGGTCTCCATCATATACCCGTTTGTAATCACAGGCATCCACCATCGGCACTACAGTCTTGCCATCGGTAAAGGCAAAGGCACTCATTTCTTGCCCTGAGAGACGCTCTTCAATAACCACCATATCACCGGCTGCCCCGAGTGTCTTTGATTTCATCATGCTGTCAAGGGCACTCAAAGCTTGAGCAGTGGCCTCAGCGACGATTACTCCCTTGCCTGCCGCCAGCCCATCAGCCTTTATTACGATGGGTGGCTTCTGATGTTTGACGTAATCTACTGCCCGGTCATACTCGGAGAAGGTCTTACTTCGGGCGCAGGGGATACCGTATTTCTGCATCAGCCATTTGGCGAACGCCTTGCTTGATTCTATCTGGGTAGCGGCCTTGGTCGGACCGAAAATGGGGATGCCTATAGTTTGAAAGCGGTCAACGATGCCCTCAGCCAGTGGTGCCTCCGGTCCAACCACTACCAGCTCAATTCCCTTTTCCTGAGCTATTTTGGCCAGTCCCTCTATATTGCCATGGCTAATATCAAGGTTACGGGCAATCAGGGCTGTGCCGGCATTGCCCGGGGCGGCATAAATTTCCCGAATTTTGGGGCTTTGCGCCAGTTTCCAGACCAGGGTATGTTCCCTAGCCCCACCCCCAACGACCAGTACCTTTATATGCCTCACCCCCTTAGACCTTATGTAACTCTATTCCCCTTGCTAAGGAAAAGGTATTTTTTTCTTTCTAAGAGAGGCTTCCCTCCCTTTGATTCGCCTTTTTATCTCTCTTCCAAGGAGAGGGGGAATATTTCTTCTGAAGGAGCCAAGCCCGTTCAAACTACCCCCTTGTTTCTGCACCTTCGAGACTTCAGTTTTGCAAACTCCCTCTACTTTTTACTCCCACTCAATTGTTGACGGTGGTTTGGAGGTTATATCGTAGACGACTCTATTGACGCCGGGGACTTCGTTGACGATACGGTTGGAAATCCTGGCCAGGACGTCGTAGGGGAGGCGCGCCCAATCAGCAGTCATGGCGTCTTCACTGGTCACAGCACGGATGGCAACGAGGTAACCATAGGTTCGGTAGTCGCCCATCACGCCTACGCTTTTGACATCGGTGAGCACGGCAAAAGTCTGCCATGTTTGCCGGTAGAGCTTGGCTTTCTTGATTTCGTTCATCACGATGAAATCGGCGGAGCGCAGTATTTCCAGTTTCTCTTTGGTGACTTCACCGATGATGCGAATCGCCAGCCCGGGACCGGGGAAAGGCTGACGCCATACCATCTCTTCAGGCATGCCAAGCTTAAGTCCTACCTGGCGTACCTCGTCCTTGAACAGGTAGCGTAAGGGCTCAATCAGGCGCAGTCTCATCTTGGCAGGTAGTCCGCCGACATTATGGTGGGTCTTTATCTTGGCTGAGGCGCTGCTTCCTGAAGCAGCGCTCTCAATCACATCGGGATAAAGCGTCCCCTGAGCCAGAAAGTCCACCCTGCCTATTTTGTTAGCCTCTTCTTCAAATACCTCAATAAATTCCTCTCCGATGACCTTACGCTTCATCTCCGGGTCAACAATCCCTTTCAGTCGGTCGAGGAACCTTTCACTGGCGTCAACATAGATAATCTTCATACCCAGATTATCGTGAAAGACCTTAAAGGTTCTTTCAACCTCTTCACGGCGCAGCAGTCCGTTATTAACATAAATACAGGTAAGCTGGTCACCGACTGCCCGGTGGATAAGAGTGGCGACCACGGCTGAATCAACCCCTCCCGAGAGGGCACTAATCACCTTGCCTTTGCCGACCATCGTTTTGATATTAGCGATGCTATCGTTGATGAAGTTACCCATTGTCCAGTTTCCCTGACAGCCGCATATGTTGTAAGCAAAGTTCCTCAGGATGGTCTTACCCTGGGGGGTATGAGCTACCTCAGGATGGAACTGAAGACCAAATATGCGCTTATCGTTGCCCATAACAGCAATGGGTGAGTTCTCAGTATAGGCTAAAGTGGTGAAACCCGGAGGCATTTTTTCAATTCTATCCCCATGGCTCATCCATACCGGTAGCGGGTCTTCCAGACCGGCAAAGAGGGGTGAATCAGCGTCACTGAGGTGAAGGACAGCATGACCGTATTCCTGCTTGGCTCCCGGTGCCACCTGCCCCCCCAGCTGTTTGGTGATGACCTGCATGCCGTAGCAGATACCCAGTATGGGCAAATGGCTTTCATAAATATAAGCCGGAGCCAGAGGGGCACCAGGCTGGTAAACACTCGCCGGTCCTCCGGAGAGGATGAAACCTTTGGGTTTGAGCGGCGCAATCTTTTCCCAGGGGGTATCATAGGGCACCAGCTCACAGTATACCTGGCACTCTCGTATCCGGCGCGTGATTAGCAGGCTATACTGTGAGCCAAAGTCAATGACGACTATAGCCTCACGCTCAACGGCTAGAGGTTGCTCGGCAGCAGCAGGCCGCTCGCCACTTATCTCCTTGGCGATTTCCAGATAGGTGGAGACCTCAATATCGCCGCTGGTGGTTACCCGATGGCTGTTCTGTACCGTGGTTCGTTTTGCTTTACTCCTAGCCACATCTCACTCCACTTACCCCAGTGTTACAGCAGAGCCATTTTTGCTCCCAGTGCCCTGCATTGCTCCAGAGCCTCAGAGGATGGCTCTCTCTGCGCTCCGACACTTTCAGCGGCTTTCTTCAGGCCCAAAGCCTCGCAAAGCTTACTTAAGCTATCGATAGCTTTTGCCCCGCCACCGCCGTAACTGCCAAATGTAGCGTAGGGCTTACCATCTACCTTACCTCGTAGAGTAAAAAAGGTACGGTCAAAGAAATCCTTCATCATCCCGGCCTCATAGCCAAAGTAATTGGGTGTGCCCATGATGACGGCATCACAATTGAGCAGGTCATCAACGGTAGCATCGGCGGCTTTTTTCAGGGTCACCGTAGCACCCGCTGAAACTGCCCCCTCACGGATTGCCTTAGCCATTTTTTCCGTGTTCCCGCTCTGGGAATGGTAGATAATCAATATCTTTGCCATCTCTCAAGTCTCCTTTTTGTTTCTATTATACATCAACCGACTAAAATAGCATAAAATAGCGTAATAGTCTAATAATTGGGATTATTTATCAACCTCACCCCCCTAATCCCTCTCTCCTTGAGAAGTGAGAAGGAGAGAGGGAAGGTTAAACCAACAGGGAGTCTAAGAGGGGCGTTAGCCCCCTCTTCAAATAAATCCGCCTCCTTCTCTAATAAGAGAAAGAGGCCAGGGGGATAGGTTACTAAGTAATCTCAACTAATTGTCATTGTCGCTTTTGTTACTATTAAGTACTATGCTATACTATCCTCAAGCTAAAAAACTTTCCCCAATAGTGGATATTAACCAGTGACGGACAGGCTTTCTTGGAAAATTCAGCAACAGATTGAAAGGGGTATTGCTATACTCAGGCAGGGTGGACTGGTCGCCTATCCTACCGATACTGTCTATGGTCTGGGGGCTTCCGCCAGTCTGCCTCAGGCGATAGAGCGAATTTATGCGGTTAAAGAGCGCCCGCGGAATCTGCCGCTCCCGTTGCTGCTGGCTGACATATCCCAGATAACGGAGGTCGCTGAGTCAGTACCGACGATTGCCTGGTCTTTAATCCATACCTTTCTACCCGGTGCTCTAACTCTGGTTGTCTACAAGTCCAGTTCAGTCCCTGATATAATTACTGGTGGAGGTACCACCGTAGCTATTCGTGTCCCGGCCCATCCCGTTCCCATCGCCCTTATTGAAGGTCTGGGAGTTCCTATTGTGGGCACCAGCGCCAATATCAGCGGCCGGCCAAGCCCATTGACGGCTGAGGAGGTCCATTCTCAGCTTGGTGATAGGGTAGACTTAATCATCGACGGCGGGCGGTGCCCGGGTGGTAAGGAATCCACCGTGGTTGATGTCACCGGAGAAACGCCGGTGATTCTACGGGAAGGCGCTATATCAAGGGAAGAACTAAAGCGAGTATGTGAAGGCGTTGCCTTCAAGGAAAGGGACTGAGGCATGCGTATTGCTATCGGTTGCGACCATAGAGGTTTTGACTTCAAGCAGGTGGTTATAAAGATAATCACCGAAGCCGGGCATAGCTATAAGGACTTTGGCTGTTATACGACCGACCCGGTGGACTACCCGGATATCGCTAGGAAGGTGGGGGAGGCGGTAGCCAGGGGGGATTTTGAGCGTGGTATTTTGATATGTAACAATGGCATTGGCATGAGCATAGCGGCGAACAAGGTCAAGGGGATAAGGGCCGCCCTGTGTTACACTGCTTTTAATGCTCGCCGAACTCGTCAGCACAATGATGCCAATATCCTGTGTCTGGGGGCAGGGGAAGAACAGGTACAAGAGCCAGTATCTGAAATCATTAATGCCTTTCTGACCACTGAGTTCGAGGGGGGAAGACACCAGCGACGAGTGGACAAGATAAGAGCTATGGAAGGTTAATCCACGGGTGCTGACTTGACAATAAACATCGCCTGTGTTACTCTATTAACACTAATGAAGAGTAGCGTTGTTTTAGTACTTGTCGTATATACATAATTTGGCCGGTGGGTCGTCTCCATAGAATCAGGGGCCGTCCCCACGGGACGGCCTTTTCATAAACAGAAAGAGTGCTAGCAGAGAAGGAGAAGGGATGAAAAGCGATGTTATCAAAAGAGGCATAGAGCGGGCTCCCCACCGGTCTTTGCTCTATGCTTTAGGCTGGAGGCGAGAGGAAATAGATAAGCCTTTTATCGGCATTGTCAATAGCTTTACTGAGATTGTGCCGGGTCATGCGCATCTACGGGAAATCGCTGAGGCGGTTAAAGCCGGGGTGTATAGTGGCGGGGGTATTCCCTTTGAATTTAATACCATTGCTGTGTGTGACGGCATTGCGATGAACCACCTGGGTATGAAATTCAGCCTGCCGAGTCGAGAACTGATCGCTGACTCAATTGAAATAATGGTTGAAGCCCATGCCTTTGATGGGTTAGTGTTCATCCCTAACTGTGACAAAATAGTTCCGGCGATGCTTATGGCAGCCGTAAGACTGAACCTGCCGTCTATCTTCATTAGCGGTGGTCCGATGCTGGCAGGGCATTGGTACAGGAATGGTAGGTTTGAGAAGGTTGACCTCATCACCGTTTTCGAGGCTGTAGGGAAGGTCACGAGCGGGCAGATGAGCGAGGAGGAGCTGGCGCAGCTGGAGAGTATAGCCTGCCCCGGCTGTGGTAGCTGTGCCGGGATGTTCACGGCTAATACCATGAATTGTGCCACTGAGGCAATGGGAATAGGACTCCCCGGTAACGGTACTATTCCAGCGGTTGATATCAGGCGGCGGCAGTTAGCCTGGCAGGCGGGACAGCGGGTTGTGGAATTGGTAACCGATGATGTTCGTCCTCGGGACATTATCACCAAGGACTCTATTCATAATGCCTTTACGGTAGACATGGCGCTGGGCGGAAGCACCAATTCAGTGCTGCATCTTATAGCCGTAGCCCATGAGGCAGGGATTGATTTCCCACTGGCACTGGTGAACGAGATAAGTCAGCACACCCCTCACCTGTGTCGGCTAAGTCCAGCTGGTGAACAACGCATTGAGGACTTAGACCGGGCTGGTGGCGTCGGCGGGGTGATGAAAGAACTGAAAAAGCTATTAAAGCTGGGAGCAAGAACAGTGTCAGGGAAAACAGTGGCTCAGATTGTTGCTGATGCCGAGATTCTGGATAGAGAGGTCATCCACTCCTGGGCGGATGCTTACTCGGCTACCGGGGGGATTGCGGTTCTTTTTGGCAACCTGGCTCCGGAGGGAGCTGTCGTGAAAAGGGCGGCGGTGGCTCCGGAGATGCTGGTTCATCAGGGACCGGCCAGAGTTTTTAACTCCGAAGAAGAAGCTATGCCCGCGATTATGAGCGGCAGTATCAAGGCTGGTGAAGTAATCGTCATTCGTTACGAAGGTCCCAGAGGAGGGCCGGGCATGAGGGAGATGCTTACGCCCACCTCCCTTTTGAGTGGTATCGGTATGGATAAGGAGGTAGCTCTTATTACTGATGGGCGTTTTTCCGGCGGTAGCCGTGGTGCGGCTATTGGTCATGTCTCTCCTGAAGCAGCCAGTCGGGGACCTATCGCTGCCCTGACTGATGGGGATATAATCAAGATTGATATTCCAAATTGTAGACTTAGTGTGGACCTTAGCGATAAAGAGATAACTAACCGTCTGGCGCAACTACCTGAGTTTGAGCCTAAGGTGAAAACAGGTTATCTCCGGCGCTATGCTGAGAAGGTATCTTCAGCCAGCACCGGGGCAGTGTTTAGATAACGGAAAGGGCTACTATAATGAAGATGACGGGTGGTCAAATCATCTGTGAGAGTTTGGTAAGGGAGGGGGTAGAGGTTATTTTTGGTATCCTTGGCGGGGCGATTCTGCCACTTTACGATACTCTGCCTCAATATCCTCAGCTTCGTCATGTCTTGGTGCGTCACGAACAGTGTGCCGCTCATGCCGCCGATGGCTATGCCCGGGCTACAGGAAAGGTGGGGGTGTGTTTTGCCACTTCCGGTCCCGGCGCCACCAACCTGGTAACCGGGATTGCCAATGCCCACCTTGATTCCTCTCCCATAGTGGCGATAACCGGCCAGGTAGCTAGGCCCTTTATTGGCAAGGACGCCTTTCAGGAAGTGGATATTACCGGTATCACTCTACCTATCACCAAGCATAACTATCTTGTCCTTGATGCCGGCTCGCTAGCTAGGACTGTTAAGGAGGCATTCTATCTAGCTAGGACTGGACGCCCCGGACCCGTGCTTATTGATGTACCGCGGGATGTTTTCATTGAGGAGGCGGAATTTCACTATCCAGCCAAAGTAGAGCTACCCGGCTATAAGCCGACACTTCAGGGACACCCGGCACAGATTAAAAAAGCGGCCAAGCTCATCAACGAAGCCCGTCAGCCCATCATTATCGCCGGGAGAGGAGTGATTATCTCTGGAGCCTATGCCGAGCTAAGACAACTAGCTGAGAAGGCGCAAATACCGGTAGTTACCACTTTATTGGGAATTGGGTGCTTCCCGGAGAGTCATATTCTGAGTTTTGGTATGTTGGGAATGCACGGCATGGCTTATGCTAATATGGCGGTTAATGCTGCTGACGTCATTATTGCTATCGGAATGAGGTTTGATGATAGGGCTACGGGTAAGGTAAGTGGCTTTGCTCCTGATGCTCGCATTATCCATATTGACATAGACCCGTCAGAAATTGGCAAAAACGTGCGTGTTGATGTACCCATAGTTGGCGATGTGAGGATTGTCCTCAAGGAGCTAAATAAGCTGATTACTCCAGCCCAGCACGTTGATTGGTTCAGGCAGCTCGATGATTGGCGGAAGGAACACCCAACAATGACAATTAGGGACAATGACGGGCTCCTGCCGCAGTTTGTCGTCCGCAAGATATATGAAGTGACTAGGGGTGAGGCTACAATTGTTACCGGGGTGGGGCAGAACCAGATGTGGGCAGCCCAACATTATTGGTACGATAAGCCAAATAGCCTAATCTCTTCGGGTGGGCTGGGGACTATGGGCTTTGGGCTACCAGCATCCATCGGGGTTAAGATAGGCCGTCCAGATAATACAGTAT
>Ga0209102_1001662_pt1 | contig 11145 bp, 12 predicted proteins | sample ConPoolayeHmetaG_FD_185483 | JGI IMG/M metagenome (GOLD analysis project Ga0209102, IMG submission 185483) | Hot spring microbial mat communities from California, USA to study Microbial Dark Matter (Phase II) - Cone Pool mat layer H metaG... ... | reverse complement strand
CCGCTTTTTAATATTGAGAAAAAATGATAAAATAAAAATATAAATTCAAAATCCAAAATCCAAATCTCAAAATGAAAATTTTAAATTTTAAATTATCATTTTTAATTTTTAATTTTGAACTTTTAACTTGAGCGAAGCGAACGTGCCTGATATTTTTGTTGCTAAACCAGAATTAGAAAAACAAAAAGAAAGTCTAAAGAAAGAGTTAGACGAGATTTTAGCTGCTGGTTCGCGATTTTTTGCTGCTTTTATTCCAAAACCAAGGAATCTTCGCTTTGAAAGCCAGGAGAAAAAAGAGAAAATCGTTCTTCTTTTGCGCCGGCATCCGATTACTAATGTCCCCTGGATATTAGCTACAGCTTTGTTAGTTATTGCCCCCTTTTTTATTAAGTCCTTTATTTCTTTAGACTTTATCCCTGGAAATTATAAGCTAATTTTATTTTTATGCTGGTATCTTTTCATTTTTGCCTTTGCCTTCGAACGATTTTTGACTTGGTTTTTTAACGTTAGTATCTTAACTGACGAGAGAGTAATAGATATTGATTTTCCTACCTTGCTTTATCGTGATATTACTGAAGCAAAAATTGACAGAATTCAGGATGTTAATATTAAAACCGGCGGTTATGTTCGTTCTTTATTTAATTTTGGCGATGTTTTAATTCAAACCGCTGGGGCAGTTCCAGAGATTTGTTTTGAGGCAGTCCCTGATCCCCAGAGAGTTGCTCAAGTTATTAATCAATTGCTTTATGAGGAAGAGCAGGAAAAGTTAGAAGGGAGAGTTAGATGACGCCAGCAGAAAATTTTATTGAATTTTTAGCCAAAACAATTCCCAATTTGAGTATTTGGTTATTTGTCAAAATTCTTTTTATTACTGGATTGTTTTTATATCTTGCTTTTGCCGTGATTATTATTCGTCAGGTAGGATTAATGGGAAAAACTTTAGATGGTGAGTTTAATTTGCCGCTGAAATTTATTGCCTGGGTTCATTTACTCGTTTCTTTTGGTATTTTCCTGTTGGTCCTGTTTATTTTATGATTTTATGAAAATTGAGGTTGTAAAAATTGTCAGTACGCCAACTTTGGGAAATTGGTCTCAGGTCCATGTTTTTACTCCTGAAGACGAAGAAAAACTTCAAAAAAGAGGACAAGTTTTTGCCGTTTTTAGTTTAAAAGGCTTGGGTTTAGGATCAGAGGAGGAAATAGCCTCGGTCGGTAAAGAACTTATCTCAAGATTTCATGAGGAATATTATGGAGTTTTAGAAGATACCGCTTTTAGTCAGTTAAAAAAAGCTCAGGAGCAAGTTTTAAAAGAGGTCTTGCCTGAGGCAAAAATAGAAATTGTTTCGGCAGCGCTGGTAGAAAATGTTTTGTATTTGGGGATAAGTGGTTTGGGAAAAATAATTTTGTGCCGAGACGGGAAAATCGGTTTTATTCTTCAAGGAGAAAACGAAACTTCGGTAAAGATGGCCAGTGGTTTTCTTCAGTCAGGAGATATTTTTATTCTAGGCACCCAAAACTTTTTTGAAGTTATTCTTCCCTCAACGATGGAGGCGGCTTTAAGAAGTGGTTCGGTTCAAAGGGCAGGAGAAATTTTAACCCCTTTGGTTTTAGGAAAAGAAAAAGGTTTAGCGTCTGCTTTAATTTTAGAGACAAAAAAAGAGGAATTAGCAGAAGAAAAAAGCCAGGTTTTAATTGAGGAACAAAAGAAAAAAGTGGAAATAAAAAAGACAATTGTCAATTTTCTTTCAAAAATTAAAAACGCAATTACTCAGCCCCCTTCGGAAAAACCGAAAAAGAGTTATTTTACAGTAGCGCTAATTTTACTTTTAATCTTGGGAGTAAGTATGATTTTTGGCTCTAAAGAGAGGAAAAAACAAGAGCAAGAGAAAAAGCTTGAAATGGTTTTGGAGCAGGTAAAAACAAAAAAGGAAGAAGGAGAGGCGCTTTTAACTTTAAATCCCACTAAAGCGAGAGAAATCCTAAAAGAATCAGAAGAATTGTTAAGGCAGATTGGGGAAGAAGAAATGTTGCCTTCTCAGCTAAAGGCAATTAGGGAAGAATTGGAAAATTCGCTGAATTCTATTTTACGAGATTATGAAGTAGAAGAGAAACCTTTTTTTGATCTCGAATTAATTAAAAAGGGAGCAGCGGGAAACGCCTTTTGTCTTTCTGGGGGGCAAATAATAATTTTGGACGAGAAACATCTCTCGATTTATTCTCTTTGGGTAGAAGATAAAAAGTCAACAATTTTAGCCGGCGGAGAGAAAGTTAGAGGGTTGGTTAGGATAGCTACTTTTGGGAGTAAAATTTTTGCCCTTGGAGAGGGTGGCATATATCAGATTAAAAATGGGGAAATTTCTTTGCTAATTAAAAAGGATAGTCAGTGGGAAGAAGTTAAAGATTTGGTTACTTTTGGAGGGAATCTTTATTTGCTTGCTAAAAAAAATATCTGGATTTATCCGGCAACAGATAGCGGATTTGCCTCAAAAAGAGCTTGGCTAAAAAGCGAAAAGGATCTTTCAGGAGCAATAAGAATCGCTATAAATGGAGCTATTTGGGTTTTAAAAAACAATGGCGAGATTAATAAGTATCTTAGAGGGATGGAAGAAGAATTTAAAGTTGTTGGTTTAGATAAAGAATTTTCCAATCCGACTGTTTTATATACCAGCAGTGAAGATAATTATCTTTATGTTTTGGATAGAGGGAATTCGCGGGTGGTAGTTTTAAATAAAAAAGGAGAGTATGTCGCTCAGTATCGAAATTCCCAGATTAAAAATGCTTTTGATTTAGTTGTTTCCGAAGAAGCGGGGAAGATATTTCTTTTGGAGGGAAGTAAGATTTATCAGATAGAAATGAAGCATCTAGGAGTAAAAGGAGGATGAGAATTGTTAATCGTCGGGCAGCCTATGACTATCGACTTTTAGAAAAATTTGAGGCCGGGATTGTTTTGAGCGGTCCGGAGGTGAAGTCGATTAAAGCTGGCCATTTACATTTGGAAGAAGCCTTTTGCCAGATCAAAAATGGCGAAGTTTGGCTCTTTAATGCCCATATCCATCCTTATAAATTTGCCGATGTGCAAAACTATGATCCTCGACGAACAAGAAAACTCCTTTTACACAAAAAAGAAATTTTAAAATTAGCCCAATATTCTTCGCAAAAAGGTTTGACAATTGTTCCTATTTCTTGCTATACTAAAGGCAATAAAATCAAGCTGGAGATTGCTTTAGCAAAAGGAAAGAAAAAATACGAGAAAAAAACTAAAATAAAAGAGAGGGATTTAGAGAGAGAACAAGAAGAAAGATTGAAATTCGGATTATAAAAAAGCAACACTGAGTTGCTGAATAAACTGAGAACGCTGAAAATTCTTAGTGCTCTCAGTAACTTCAGTGTTTCAGAATTGCGGGGATGAAACGGCTCGACGAAGAGGCACTTTAAAAACGGCAAGCCGACTTTGGTTGGTAGTCGTTAAACAGAACCAAAAAGTAACTGGCGAAAGTAATTTCGCTCCCGTTTACGCTTACGCGTAAGCGGTGTCTGACTAGCGCCTTCTCGGCGGAGTTAGTCGGGCATGAACAAAGCCGGGATGCAGTTTTAATGGTTGATTGGCCATTAAAACCAAGAATTAATCAATCTTAGTCTTAATCTTCCGGCCTACAGGAACAGGTTAAGATGAAGTTTAAAAGTAGGCTAAGCTTGTAGAAGTTTTTGAGGTGTCTTTTTCGGACGGGAGTTCACTACTCCCCATCTCCACTGTGATTTTGGAGCTTCTTTTTCCCCGGAAGTGTTTAGGTTGCGGAAAAGTTGGGAGTTATTTTTGCCCTGATTGTTTGAATTTAGTTTTGCTTAAAGATGAGCAAATTTGCCCCGTATGCGGTAAAGGTGCCTTAGAAGGGTTAACCCACCAGTTTTGTCGCCGGCCTTTTGGATTAGATGGCTTAACTTCAATTTTTGCTTATAAAGGAGTAGTTGCTGAGGCAATTAAAAAATTAAAATATAAATTTGTCAAAGATTTGGCGGAAGAATTGGTAGAATTGTTTTTAAGTTTTTGCGGTGAGGGAAAATTATTTTCTTATTTTTGTTGTTTACCCAACGTTGTTTTGGTTCCCATTCCTCTTCATCCCCAAAGATTGCGCTGGCGAGGATTTAATCAAGCAGAATTGTTGGGAAAATTAATTGCCAAAAATTTAGGAGTCAAATTTGCCCCTGATTTATTAATTCGCATCAGAAACACCAAGCCCCAAGTCAAATTGGATAAAGACCAGCGTCAGGTAAATATCCGTCGTGCCTTTGCTTTAAATAGAAATTGTAAATTGAAAATTACCCCCCTGGCGGACGGGCAGGAAAATTGGAATTTTATTTTATTTGACGATGTTTGGACAACAGGAGCGACCTTAAAAGAAGCCGCTAAAGTTTTAAAAAGAAATGGCGCCAAAAAAGTTTGGGGATTGACTATTGCCAGGTGAAAGGCTGCCCGAAAAACTATAACTCTTCTAGTTTGGAGACAGAAGGAGGTTGGTTTTTAATTAATTCAAGATATTTTTCGGTAGTAGACAATCTTTTATGGCCAACTATTTTTTGGATGAGATTTATAGGAACTCCTGCCATGAGTTGATGGGCGATAAAAGTATGACGCAGAGAGTTAACGGTAATATCTTTGAGTCCTGCCTTTTGAAAAAGCCGATTGAGTGCTGCGCGGATATTTCTTACCAGAAGTGGCCTTCCTGTTCTAGTTATTAAAAAAGATTTATTGTTTGTTTTTGGCCGAAAATCTAACCAACGTTGGATAGCCCTTTTTGCTGCGCTATTTAGCGGGATTGTTCTTCCCGGTTGAGATTCGTATGGACGGATTTTTATTTCGTTATCTTTAATATCGTCTAATTCTAATCTAGAAAGCTCGCCAATTTTCATTCCTGTTTGTAAGAGAAGTTCGATGATCACTGAGGCTCTAGGGTCATTCCGCGCGCAGTCGCGTAAGGCTCGATATTCTATTTTCGAAAGAAACTTTGGCGGAGTGGTTTCATATTGGGGATGAGAGACTAAAGCAGCAGGGTCATTTTTTATTAAGTTTTGGGATTTTAAAAATCGGAAAAAGGTTTTTATGGAATTAAGTTTTCGACAAATTGACTTATTGAGATATTTGTTTTCCTTTAAATATTCTTTAAAATTTTCGATATTCTCAGTAGCAACAGACTCGACTTGAGCAACTTGCTTTTTAGCTAAATATTCGATGAATTGGCTAATATCTTTTCCGTATGCTAAAATAGTAGCCGAAGCCCGGCGCTGATTTTTTAAATATTGAATAAATTTTTTCTGGGCAACTTGAAGACTGTATCCCATATTAATTTCAGTTGTGAGGATTTAGATATAACCAACCCATAATAACATTTAGAAGGACTATTGTCAACCGAGGAATTAAATGAAAAAAAGACTTATTTACACGGTTTTAATTATTGTTGGCGTTGGACTTATAGTTAAACTCTCTGGGGATATTTTGCGTTTACTTAAGGCGGGAGAAAAGATGAGGGTAGCGGAGAGGCGAATTTCTGAATTGGAAGAAAAGAAAAAAGAACTTTCTCAAAAATATCAATATTTTCAGTCTCCAGAGTTTATTGAAGAAGAAGCAAGAAATAAACTAAATATGGCCCGTTTAGGCGAGACGATTGTTATTTTGCCTCAGGATATAAGTAGGTTAATTAATCGCTCTCAAAACAAAACTTCCCCCCAATCTTCCAACTGGGAAAAATGGCGGAATTTGTTTTTTTAGCTTGCTAAAAGAGCCCTCTTTTATTATAATTAAAAATATGCGGGGTAGTGTACAGTGGCACGTGAGGCCCATAACCTCACAGGCTAGGTGCGACTCCTAGCCCCGCAACACAGACAGGGAGCCTCACATTTAAAGGCAGGGTAGCTCAGTTGGTTAGAGCGGGTGATTCATAACCACCAGGCCAGCGGTTCGAATCCGCTCCCTGCTACAAAAGAATGAGGCCTAGGCCGGACTTGCACCGGCGAATAGCTGTTTTGCAGACAGCCGCGTTAGCTTCTTCGCCACTAGGCCCTCTTGATATTTTAACTTATTTTGTGTTACTCTTCAAATTATGAAGCAAAAGTGGTTAATAGGAATTATTGTTTTTTTAGCGGTAGTTTTAATTGGAATAATTTTAAAAACTAAAATTCTTAAAGAAGGAAACGCTGCAATTTCTGTTTCTGCTACCCCAAGAGCAAAAGTTTTTATAGATGGCGTTCAAGTGGGAACAACTCCTTATTTAAGTGATAAATTTAAACCAGGAGAACATACAGTCAAATTAATTCCCGAGACAACTACAGATAGTTTACTCCCGTGGGAAGGAGAGGTAACTCTAAATTCAAATATTTTAACAGTGATAAATCGCAATTTAAGTTCTACAGCTCAAACTTCTTCAGGGGAGGTGATTTGGTTAGAAAAAATACCCTCCAAAGACAGGTCGTCAATTACGGTAATTTCTTTTCCTGACCAAGCAGTGGTTAAGCTTGACGGAGAACCTAAAGGTTTTTCGCCAGTGACAATCGAGGAACTTAACCCAGGAGGTTATCAAATTATAGTCGCTTCCCCTGGGTATGAAGAAAGGACAGTTTCGGTAAAAACAATTGCTGGTTATAAATTAATTGTTAATATCCAATTAGCAAAAAAAATCGAAGGAGTTGAAGAAGCAACTGGGAGTGGGGAAAAAGCAGGGCCTACTCCTACTCCGAAAGTAACTCCCCGCGCAGCAGCAACTCCGCCGGAGAAACCTTATGTTCGGATTAAAGAAACACCAACTGGTTGGTTGAGGGTAAGGTCCGGACCTTCTACTTCAGCGGCGGAAGTAGATAGAGTTAATCCTGAAGAAATGTTTCCTTATTTAGGAGAGGAAAAAAATGGCTGGTATAAAATTGAGTATGAAAAAGGTAAAGAAGGTTGGGTAAGCGGCGTTTATGTTGAGTTGATAGAATAGTTTTATGGCCTAATCCCGTAAAGAATTGCTATTACAATTAACCCCCAAATTAAAACTGTAGACAAAAGAGGTTTATCTGACAAAAGGACTTTTTCCGGAGTTTCTGCTCGATTTTCTTGGTAGACAATTGTCATATAACGCATTATCCCGTAGATTACTAGAGGAATAGTTAACATTAACCATTTATTTATTCCTGAAAGAGTTAGAGGTAAGAAACGATAGAGAGCAAATTTTTGGCTAATAGGTGGAGGAGGAGCAAAAAAGGTGAAAAGGGCATAAGAAAGCCAAGCAGAGTTAGCAAACATTCCCAAATAACAGTCTAGAAGTTCAGGAGTATAAAGAGAAAGGGTTTTTCGATGGCGGCCAGCCACTTTTGTATTTAAAATATTTAATTCTGCCCTTCTTTTTCCTACTGCTAAAAATAATGCTAGAGAAATTACACAAAGGAGAAACCAAACATTCATATGGACATTGATTACCAAGGCACCGGCATAAACTCTTAAAATAAAACCACTGGCAACTGTTAAAACATCCAAAACAATAATATTTTTAAGAATTAAAGAATAAAACAATTGTAAAATGGAATAGAAGAAAACAATAAGGAAAAAGAAGAAATTAAAAAGATAACTAAGATAACAAACAGAAAAAATTCCTACTATGGCTACAAATAAAGCGATCGGCAAAGGAAGTTTACCTGAGGCTATTGGCCTTCTTTTTTTGATAGGATGAAGGCGGTCACGAGGAAGGTCGATAATATCGTTTATTAAATAGCATGAAGAAGTTAAAACGCAGAAAATAAAAAGAGCATAAATACTGAGGAGAAATTTTTCGGAAACAAATAGATTCCCGGAAAAAACTAAAGGAGCAAGCAAACTTAAGTTCTTAAGGGTTTGTCTTGGCCGGATACTTTTGAAAATACTTTCCAATACTTGAACCACAAAAATAAACCTCCAATTATTACTGCTAACATTATAATTGTATAAAATTTTTGGAGGCTTGACAAATTTAAAGCTAAAAACCCCAAAAAAGCGGTTATTAACCAATAAAAAATAGCCGCTTTTCTTTTTCCCCACTTCCATTCATCTAAAATTTTGTGATGAAGATGCCCACGGTCTCCCCAAACAGGAGAGCGTCCCGAGGCAATTCTGCGAACGATAGAATAGACAGCGTCAATAAAGGGAATACCTAAAACAACAATTGCTGTTCCTACTTTTGTTGTTGATAAAATTGCCAAAACGGCAAGCATAAAACCAGCAATTGCTCCCCCTCCGTATCCGGGCATAATTTTTTGGGGATAAAAATTAAAAGGCAAAAATCCCAAATAAGCACCAGCGGTAGCTGCGGCTAAAATCGCTACTGGCCATTGGGTAATATCTGCAGAGAAGCGTAAAGCCAAAATAGCAATTGTCAGGGCGGCAATAGCAACAATTCCCGGAAGTTGACCATCAAAACCTTTTGCCCAATTAACAATGTTAGTCAAAAAAACAATCCAAAATAAAGCAAAGGCATCGGCTAAGATCCAAATGCTTCTGGTTTCTCCTAACAGATTAAAATATATACGCGGTTGATCAAGTTTAATAATTCCACCTAGGGGGTTGGTAATAAAAGCAATACCAATACCGGCGGCAACTACCATTCCTGCAGCTAAAAAACAGCCAAGCAGTCGGAGATAAGGATTAATGTCTACTCGATCATCTAGGACTCCCATAATACCAAGTAAGATTACGCCTCCAATAATTCCCCACCAGTGTTTATCTTGGGGAAGGAAAATTATGGTTGTTAAAATTAGGGCGATTAAGATAGGAATTCCGCCTCCTCGAGGAATAGGGTAAGTGTGAGTGTCTTTTTTTCGGTGGGGTTTTTCTACCCAACCTAACTTTCGGTAGAAAAGAATGACTAAAGGGGTAAAGACAAAAGAGATAAAAAAGGAGATAATTAAAGGAAGAAAAATTATTTTTTTAGTCAATTCAAAATTCATTTTTTAAGTTAATAGTAAAAATATTTTGATTAGAGTTATTAAACAAAAAAGACTAAAAGCACTGCTGGCAATTTCAAGAATTTTAGATAATAATTTTCTCTCTTTTTCAGGGAAAGACTTGTTTATTAGATAAGAAAAGATAAGGTTGATTAAAAAGACAATTAAAGATAGGGCAGGGAGAATAAAGAAAGACCACGGTGTTGTTAACTGCTCTTTCCCCCATGGTCGACTGTAAAATAAAGGAACTTCAGGAGGTAACCTTCGCCAAAAAAACAAAATTAACCCTAATTGAGCTGACAAAAAAATAAAGGTTAAATTTTTCATTTCTTAAGTTTAAATATTACAAAATCATCAAATCTAAAAATAGAAAAGTAATTAGCCTGAAGGAATAAGGAAAGTTCTTTAAATAGGCTTTTTTCTTCTTTAGAGATAACAATATACTTAGGAGGGTTGCTTTCTAGAGCTTCCATTGTTTCTTTGTAGCCTTTGAAATCGATAATATGGTAAGCAACAGCATAACGACCTACAGGTAATCTACTGGCTAAAGCATAGATTGAGGGTTGGTTGCCCCAGATAAAAATTTTTTGGTCAGGGGTAGTGTGCAATTTAAGATATTGAGCTGTTTGATAAAGGGATTTTGTCTGTTCTCCAAAATATTTGAAATATTCTTCTTTGCTTTTTTGGCCGATGACAAACTGATAAAAGTTTAGATAATAAGGAATATTTGGATAATGCCAAAATTTAAACCGGGAAAAAGAGAAGGCAAGTAATAAAGAGAAACCAAGGGGAATAACTTTTTGCTTGTTTTTTTCTGTTATTAATCCCCAACTAAAGGCTAAAGGAGGAATAGTTTGTAAAAGATAATGGGGGTAAGGGCGAGAAGATAAAAGGGCAGCGAACAAAGAAAAAGGGAACCAAATCAAAATAAGTTTTGCCGTTAAAGAAAATTTTTTTCGAGAAAGAAAAACAAAAATCAAAATTCCTCCAAGAAGAAAAGCTCTGAGGATTAAAGGAAGAGGAAAACTAGCCACCTTTGGTTTATCAGGGGTCCAAGAAGATAAATAAGGAAGATTTTGAAAAAAGGCGGCAGAAAGATAAAAACTTAGGGCATTTTTAGAAGCATAATAAGCGAAGGTTGCTAAAATTGGAACAAGAAAGCCACAAATGAATAATGAATAATGAATAATGAATAATGAATAATTTTTATTTTTTTTGCTTAAAAATAAGATTAAGAAAAAAACCAAGGCGGCGGAAAAATCAAAAGCAGCCGGAACTTTAAAAAGAGCTGCCAGGGAGAAAAGAATACCGGCAAAAAAATAATCTCGCCATTTTCTTGCTTTTAGTAAAAGATAAAATCCCCCAAGTGTTGGTAGCATCATAAAATTTTCAGCATTACCTACATTGCCTTCAAAAGTATGAATTGAGGTTAAAATTGCAAAAATAAAGGTAGAAATAATTTGGGCATTTTTGTTTTTAAAAAGAAGAATGCTAAGTTTGTAAAAAAAATAAATAGTGATAAGACTCCAGAAAAACAAAATTGCTCGGTAGTAGGAAAAATTACCGGCGACGGCGGCGAGTAAATATAAAAGCGGTGGTTTATTATCATGAATGTCTTTGTAAAGAATTAATCCTCTGCGGATTGCCTGACCCAAAGTAAGATAAATTCCCTCATCTCCATAGGTAAAAGGTTCAAAACAAGAAGGTAATCGTAAAAAGAAAACGACTATTCCTAAAATTAACCACCACCAGCGATAAAATATTTTTTTTATTCCTTTGCCAGCCATAAGAATTTTAGCTCTCCAAATTGTTGGCTTTTAATTAAATGATACCCAGGAATTTTTACTTCTTCAACCGGAGCGCTAGTGATTACGCCAATTTCTTTTTCTTCGGGCAAGATATTAATTACGTCTCCTTTTTCCATTAGAGCCGTACCGGTATAAAAAGGAAGGGGTTGAGGGGCGTAAATTGGTGCTTTTAGGCCATAATATTTTGATTCCCATAAATGATGGGCGGCAGCATTATGGTTAATTAATGTTAGCTGAGGGGCTTCTTTTTTAATATATTCGGCTAATTGACGAAATGGTCTTTTAGTTGGGTGAGTGAAATAATAATAATTGTTAAAAAGCAAACAAGCAATAACTACTCCTAAAAAAAGATTGCTGATTTTTCTTTTTTGAGATGTCAAAATTAAACAAGC
>Ga0209102_1001661_pt1 | contig 11148 bp, 9 predicted proteins | sample ConPoolayeHmetaG_FD_185483 | JGI IMG/M metagenome (GOLD analysis project Ga0209102, IMG submission 185483) | Hot spring microbial mat communities from California, USA to study Microbial Dark Matter (Phase II) - Cone Pool mat layer H metaG... ... | reverse complement strand
GAAACCATGCCCGCTCAGGCTTCGACGGGCTTTCTCACCCGAACCCCTCGCCTGTTTCCCATGGCATCAAACACTCGGGTCGGCGTTACGAGACGCTATCGAAAGCTTTGTTTTTTATATATTAAGCACCCCTACCCCTCTCCACGAAAGACGCCTCCAGGAATTCTTTCTTAGCCATTAAATCCCCCTACCCCCTTTGAACAATCAAAGGGGGCCTGAGAAAAGGTGGGCGTCTTTCGAGCAGGCCGGAGGGGAACAATGGTCAGCGTCTCGGGTAAGGTCGGCCCCCGAACCACGCCACCCATCGGGTGCGCTCGCTATGGTGATAATTTGTTACAAGATCAAGCACTTTCGCTTGATGATAATTCTCTATCGGCAAGATTGGGTGAAAATTCGATGATGCAAAACGTTAGGGGGTCAGCTCGTGCGGCCTGGAGCCACCGCCTGAAGATTTGTTAGTTCCTGGAAAGGTTTTTGGCGGTGCGGGGATAAACTGAGAAAGAAAAGCGAAGGTCCGTCGTCTTAAACAAAGATAAACAAAGATAGCCCTGGCGGCGGGAACGCACGACCATGCGATGTGAGAAGAGGCCCTCTCCGCGAGAATTATTAACGGGGGATTCAGAAAAGCTCTTGTTTCGCGTCGGGCTAAATCTCGTCCTTTCCGATAGCCTCAGTCTCGGCCAAAAGGTGGTCAGCCATTTTGCCAGCCTCGGGGATATCTTTAGCACCCCTCCTGAAAAGCTCATCGCCCTCGGGCTGGACGAGGAAAGAGCGAGAGCGCTCACTTCTCCGGCTATTCTCGACCGGGCCCGCCGGGTTGTCGATTGGATGGCAAAAAGGGGCTATTTCGTCATCGCCCGTGAGGACGCTGCCTATCCGCGTGCTCTGCTCGAGATTTTTGACCCACCCGAGCTCATCTATGGCGCCGGAGACGTGAGTGTTCTATCCGAGCCGGCCGTGGCCATCGTCGGTGCTCGCCGCCCCAGCGCCTACGGCCGGGCTGTGGCGGAAAGACTGGCTAAAGACCTGGCTTCACGGGGCATTGTCGTCGTGAGCGGCATGGCCACGGGAATCGATTCCCTGGCTCACTGGGGAGCTCTGGCTGAGGGAAGGACGGTGGCCGTCCTGGGCTCCGGGTTGGCCCATCTCTATCCCCGCGAGAACAAGGGCTTGTTTCGTAGGATCATCGAGCGCGGGGCAGTTATCAGCGAATTTCCCCCCGAGATGCCGCCCCTCGGCTTTCACTTTCCCCTCCGCAACCGCATCATCAGCGGCCTTGCCCTGGCCGTCGTCGTCGTCGAGGCGGCCAAGCGGAGCGGCTCGCTCATCACCGCTCGCCTGGCCCTTGAGCAGGGGAGGGAGGTTATGGCTGTGCCTGGAAACGTGACTTCGGAGCTCAGCCGGGGCTGCCACTGGCTCATCCAGTCGGGAGCCAAGCTTGTGGAAACATGGGAAGATGTGGTAGAAGAATTCTCATCGCCCCTGCGGGAGCGGTTCCTCTGCCCGAGGGTTGAGGAAAAAAAGGATATGCCCACGCTCCGACCTGAAGAGAGAATGATTTACGAGCGCCTCAAGACAGACGAGCTCACGCACATCGATGACCTGGCTGAGCGGACGGGTGCTTCGATTTCGGAAATCCTGGCCATCCTGCTCGAGCTCGAGCTCAGAGGTCTTGTGCACCAGGTTCCAGGGAAGTATTTTCAGAGGAGTCTTTGAATGTCCAAATCCCTCGTCATCGTCGAATCGCCGGCCAAAGCCCAGACGATCAACCGCTATCTTGGCCCGGGTTATCTCGTCAAAGCCTCGATGGGACACATCCGTGACCTTCCCAAGAGCAGTTTGGGCGTTGATATCAAGAACGATTTTGCCCCGCACTATGTCATCATCCCGGAGCGAAAAAAGCTTGTTTCCGAGCTCCAGAAGCTGGCGGCGAGCTGTGCCGCCGTCATCCTGGCGGCTGACCCAGATAGGGAGGGGGAAGCCATCTGCTGGCATCTCAGCGAGCTCCTGGCCCAGAGCAACCCTAACATCCGGCGCGCTCTCCTCCATGAAATCACCAAGAAGGCCGTCGAAGAGGCCTTCCGCAACCTGAGCGACCTGGACAGGAATAAAATCAACGCGCAGCAGACGCGACGCATCCTTGACCGGCTGGTTGGCTACCTTATCAGCCCCCTTCTGTGGGAGAAAATCGGCAAAGGGTTGAGCGCGGGTCGAGTTCAGTCCATTGCTCTTCGTCTCATCTGTGAGCGGGAGAAGGAAATCCGAAGCTTTGTGCCTGAAGAATACTGGAGCATTGCGGCTCAGCTGGAAGCTTCGGTTCCGCCTGTTTTCCGGGCATCGCTGGCAAGAATCGACGGCAAGAAAGCCAAAATAGCCAACGAGGCGAGAGCCACCGAAGTCGTGGCTGAACTCCGGCAGGCCACCTTTGTGCTCGAGGATATTCGCCTAAAACAAAAGAGGCGACAGCCCAGCCCTCCTTACATTACCAGCACCCTCCAGCAGGATAGCTTCCGGCTGCTCCAGTTTCCCGTCAAGAAGACGATGTCCATTGCCCAGCGGCTTTATGAGGGACTTCCTGTTGGGGAGCGAGGTCCGGTCGGGCTCATCACCTACATGCGCACGGATTCCGTCCGCGTTTCGGAGAGCGCGATTGCCTGGGCCAGGAAAATCATCGAGGCCAAGTTCTCGCCCGCCCATGTTCCGGCCAAGCCGCGGGTGTTCAAGAACAAGCGCAAAGCCCAGGATGCCCATGAAGCCATCCGGCCGACCTCGCCGGACCTGCCGCCCGAGGTGGTCAAGCCTTATCTGAGGAAGGATGAGTATGAACTCTATCAGCTTATCTGGAACCGTTTCCTGGCCTCTCAGATGAGCGCGGCTGAGGTCGAGGAGACTGAGTTCCTCATCCGGGCTGGTCGCTACGAACTCAAGGCTAAGGGAGAAGTCATCCGCTTTGAAGGCTTCCTCGCTCTCTCCCCCAACTCTTCCCCGAAAGAAACAAAGAAGGAAGAAGAGCGGTTGCCCAAAGCCCAGAAAGGAGAGACTCTGCGGCTGGTCGATATCGAGTCGAAACAGAACTTTACCCAGCCGCCGCCGCGCTACACGGAGGGAACGCTGGTCAGGGAGCTGGAGGCCAAAGGCATTGGCCGACCGAGCACCTACGCTCCGATCATCGCTACCCTCCAGGACCGCGTCTATGTCGTCAAGGAGAAGGGGAAATTCGTCCCCACCGAGCTGGGCCTGTTCGTCACGGATTTCCTGGTGGCTCATTTTCCCGACCTTATGGAAGTCCAGTTCACGGCCAGGATGGAGGAAGAGCTCGATAAAATCAGCGAAGGAGAAAGGGATTGGCTCGAGGCCTTACGCCGTTACTATGAGCTTTTGAGCCGGGATCTGGCCAGGGCGAACGAAGTCAGGGCGGTCAAAGGGATTCCTGTCGAGGAGAAGTGTCCGCGCTGCGGTCGACCCCTCCTCATCAAAAATGGTCGGTTCGGCCGGTTCAAGGCCTGCTCGGGTTTTCCCGAATGCACCTATAAGGAGAGCCTGGCCAAAAAGGACACCGTCAACCTGGAAGAGCTCTGCCCGAAATGCGGTTCTCCTCTCCAGGAGAAGAGAGGCAAGTACGGCCAATTCGTCGCCTGTTCGAGTTATCCGCAATGCCGGTACATCAAGAAGGCCAAGCCTGAAAAGGTTGACACCGGCCTGGCCTGTCCGCTCAGCTGTGGGGGGACGATCCTCCGCCGCACGACCAAGCGGGGAAAAACATTCTTCGGTTGCAGCCGATTTCCCAGGTGCCGTTTTGCCACCTGGGATGAGCCCATCCCGCGCCCCTGCCCGCGATGTGGCCGTCCCTTCCTTCTCCGGAGAGCGCGGAAAGGCGGGACAACGCTCGCCTGCTGGGATGAGAAGTGCGGATACAAGGAGGAAGCCAAGGCAAGCGACGAGGATGAAGCGAGAAGTTAGCCAGTTTTTGGATTATCTTAGCCACGAAAGGAAGGCCTCCCCCCACACGGTTTCCAGCTATGGGCGAGACCTCGGCCAATTCATAGCCTTCCTCGAGGGGACGGGTTTGTCATGGCGGCAAGTCCGGAACATCCATATCCGCGCCTTCATGGCCGAGCTCCAAGAGAGGAAGCTAAAGAAGTCTTCGCTGGCGCGCAAGCTGGCGGCGGTGCGCTCCTTTTTCCAGTTTGGCGTCAGCCGAGGCTGGCTGAGTGAAAACCCGGCCCGGGTGGTGGCCACCCCGCGGCAAGAAAAACGCGTGCCGTCTTTCCTCTCCGAGAAGGAGATGGCCGATTTCTTGGAGGCTCCCACTTCTGACCGGCCTCTCGACCGCCGCGACCGGGCCCTCCTTGAGCTTCTCTACGCCACCGGGATCCGCGTCAGCGAGCTCGTCGGCATCAACGAGGAGGATGTGAATTTCGAGGAGAGGTTGATCCGTGTTCGAGGAAAAGGAAAGAAGGAGCGATTGGTCCCCTTCGGCCGGGTGGCCGAGGCGAGGCTGCGCGCCTATCTCGAGGCCAGGCCGCGGCTCCTCAAAAAGAGAATGGGTGAGAGAGCGCTTTTCCTCAACTATCAGGGAAAAAGGCTCACTCCCCGGTCAGTGGAGAGGGTTGTCGATAAATACATCCGGCTGGCCGCCTTGAAGAAGAAAATCAGTCCCCACTCCCTTCGTCATTCCTTTGCTTCCCATCTTTTAAGCCGGGGTGCTGACCTCAGGGTCATCCAGGAACTCCTCGGTCACGAAAGCCTGGCCACAACCCAGAAATACACCCATCTCGACATCGCTCGGCTGATGGAAGTTTACCGCAAGAGCCATCCTCGCTCATAGCCGGAAGTTCGGCGGCGATGAAATTCTGAGAACGGCCATTGGCGTTAACTTCTGTCGACGGCGAAAGGCGAAGAAGTTAACGGGTATTGACGGAGCGAAACCCGGACGATGATGCAATTTATTGATTATAAATAAAATAGCCACATGGTGGGGATTGGCCCAGAGTTTGCATGAAGAAAGAGCGAAAGGAGGTTATCGTGACCAAATTTAAGATTGGCCTTGTGGGCCTCGTCCTTGTCCTGGGCTTTCTGCTTCTTCCTCTCGCCGCGCTCCAGACAAGCGCTAAAGCCAGCCAGCAGAAGGTCAACATCAACACCGCTTCTCTGGAAGAGCTGCAGAGGCTTCCCCGAGTCGGGCCTCAAATTGCCCAAAGAATTATCGACTACCGGAATGAGCACGGGAATTTCAAGCGGATTGAAGACATCATGAAGGTAAGGGGAATCGGCGAGAGAACCTTCAACCAGCTGAAGGATTTGATCACCGTGGGCGGGGAAAACCCGGGAAAATAGGGAGGGGGGTCAACCCCCTTCCCCCTTCCTCTTGGTGGATGGGGCAAGGTAAGAGCGGAGAAAGGCCTTCATTTTGCGCAGGGCCCGGCCGCGGTGACTGATTTTGTTTTTTTCTTCTGCCCCAAGCTCGCCAAAGTTTTTTTTCAGCGGTGGGTAATAGAAAATTGGGTCGTAGCCAAACCCACGGTTGCCTTTTTTCTTCGTGGCGATATAACCCCGGACTTCGCCCCGCGTTTCTTTGAGGACTTTGCCTTTTTGGGCGAGCGCCAGGCAGGAGACGAAGCGGGCTCGACGCCGAGGCCATGGCATGCCAGTCATCAACCGCAGGACTTTGCGGATGTTCTTTTCATCAGTCGGCCGGGGAGAGGAAAAGCGGGCCGAGTAGATTCCCGGCCGACCGCTCAGAGCCTCGACTTCAAGGCCTGAATCTTCGGCCAAGACAAGATGCTCCGTCTTTAGGCTCCAGGCGAGACTTTTAAGGCGGGCATTCTCCTCAAAGGTAGATGCCGTCTCCTCGACCTCTCCCCCCATGCGGGCATCCTCAGGGGAGACGATATCGATGTCGAGGTCACGGAGGTAATCCCTCATTTCCCTGAATTTTCCCCGGTTGGAAGTGGCCAGGAGAAGCTTCGCCCTACTCAATTTTGATTTCCAGGATATCAGCCAAATCGTAGAGACTCTGGTGGAATTCCCGCTCTTTCTCCTCGGAGGCAGCGAAGGAGAGGGCGATGACCGAAACGTTTCTCTCCTTTTTCAGGTTCAGCTCGGCCATCTTGAGTCCGAGATGGAAGATGAGCTTTCTCAGGTTGATGAGGAAATCTGGACTGTCCTTGATGCGGAGATGGTAGTGGTAGAGGCTTTTCTTGAGGTGGGCTTCCTCAACCCGCCGAAAGAGAACTAATGTAGCCAGGATGAGGAGGGCGAAGATGGCGGCGATAAAATAATAGCCTGCTCCGACGACGAGCCCCAACCCAGCCACTGTCCACAGGGTGGCAGCTGTGGTCAGGCCGTGCACGCTCCCCTGGGCCTGGATGATTGTTCCGGCGCCGATAAAACCCATTCCCGTCATGACGGCCGCGGCGATCCGTAGCAAATCGCCTCCCGGCTGGCCCTGGCTGGCGAGGAGAAGCCGGGAAAGGGCCATCATCATCGAGGCGCTGACGCAGATGAGGATGTGAGTCCGCAGGCCGGCCGGTTTCTGGCTGGCCTCTCGTTCCAGGCCAATCAGGCCGCCAAGGGCGATGGCCAAGATGAGTTTCAGGCATGTTTCCAGGATATCCATGGCTTCTTCACCCCGAACACGGCGCTAATGTATCACAAAAAGAAGGCCAGGGCAAAGAGACCGAGCAAGGCCAATGTGAAGAAAGCGATGAGGGGATGGAGGAAAAGAGTCTCGGGCTCTTCCATGATTTCTTTCTCGCGGAGCGTCTTGTGGAAAAAAAGGAAGAGATAGAGAAAAAGAAGAGGCAGGATGGCGAGCAGGAAAAAGAGTCGCCGCTCGAAAGCAAAGTAGACGTAAGAAGCCAGGAAGAAGGCAGCGCTCGAGGCCATGCCAGCGAGGAGTGAGCCTCGGGAGTAGCGCCGATGCGAGGCGCGGTAGTCAGCAGCTCTTTCCTTGAGCAGCCGGAATTCCGAGAGCCTCTTGGCCGTCATGAGAAAGTTGCCGAATGACCACCATCCGATGAGCAGGCTGAGCGGCGGCCAAATTCCGGGCTGGGAAAAAGCAAACCAGCCGATGAGGAACCGGATGGGGTTGTTGGCTGACTCGGAGACGGAATCCAAGAAAGGGATGTCCTTGGTTCGGATGGGTTTGACGTTATAGACAAAGCCGGCGAGGAGGAGACAGAACAAAGAGAGAATAAAGGGTCCAGAGAAAAGGGCCGCGGCCAGGATGAAAGAGAGGGCAGTGAGGAGGAAGCCAATTCCAATGAACATAGCTTTGTTGATTTCCCCCCGGAGCAGAGGCCTGTCCTTCTTGACGGGATGATGGATATCGTAGGGGACGTCAACGACTTCATTGACGATGTAGTTGACTGTGGAAATGGCCCACGTCAAGAGGAACGAGACAACCAGCCGGAAAACAGTAGCCCAGGGCTCAAACGTTGCCAGGAAACGGCGATGGAGGAAAAAGAAAGCGCTCGACCCGAGGAAAATGGCGGTGCTACGGGGCCATCGCTCCAGCCGAAGCGCCCGGACATAGGCATTCACCCGGGGCCATCCTTTCGGGCATAAACCTCAAAAGAGTCGTGAAACGCCAATTTTATCGGAATTTTCTTAAAAAAAGAAGCCATCGCCCGGGCTCTGAGGAAGGGTCGCGTCAAGGGTTGCCGGGAGAGAAGATAATGGAGGCTGAAGGTCCAAGCGTAGCGGTGCTCGGCGACGATAGAAAAGCCAGCTCGGGCTAAAAGAGAAGCGAGGGAAGCGCGGGAGAAGAAAGCAAGATGGGCTGGCCGCAAGTGCCACCAAAGGTGACCGGCCATTCTCGCCGCCAGGCTGTGGATATCGGGAGTGACGACAACCAGAATTCCGCCGGGGCGGAGGACCCGGCGGGCCTTGGCCATGGCCAAGAAGGGCGTCGGCGTGTGCTCGATGAGGTCAACGAAGGTGACGGCCGCATAGGTGTTGGCCGGGAGCTCGATTTCTTCGAATGCCCCCTGTCTTAGCCGCAGACCATACTTATCCGCGGCCACCCTGACGGCCCAGGAGCTGGGTTCGATTCCCTCGACTTTCCAGCCGCGGCGGCGAGCGACATCCATGAGGATACCGGTGGCTGCTCCCACATCAAGGAGAAGACCCTTGGAGGGAATGAGCGTTTCGAGGCGACGGAGGATGGGAAGGAAGTTCCTGGCCCGTCCTGTTGCCTCAGCTTCGTATTCCGGGTCCTCAACCTTCTTGTAGAGAGAACGAATGAAATCGGGAGAAGGACATGGGTTGGCAAAGAGATGGCCACAGTCCTGGCACTGGGAAAGAGACCAGATCTTCCCGTATTGGCTGTCGGTGATTCTGATTTCGTTCTCGGTCAGCTGTCCCCGATAGGTTCCTTTCCTGTAAGGGCGGAGACAGGAGCCAGCGCAGGCGGGGCACGAAACGAGATGGACAAACAGCGCCAGCCTCCTTCTCAGTCGCCGGTTTGTTGATTCAGCGGCCGAGCAGATGCTTGAACCAGAACGCCACAGCTCGCCGGTCGGAATTTTCTCTCTTTTTCCCAAAAAAGCCATGACGCTGCTGGGGATAGACCATGAACTCGAACATCTTATCGAGATCCATCAAGGCGTCGATCAGTTGGATCGTGTTCTGCATGTGGACATTGTCATCGATGGCTCCATGCTCGAGGAAGAGGACGCCCTTGAGCTTGGCGGCATGGGTCATCACCGACCCGAACTTGTAGCCTTCTTCGTTTTCTGCGGGCCTGTCCATATAGCGTTCGGTGTAGACTGTATCATAGAGCCTCCAGTCGGTAACTGAAGCGCGGGCATACCCGTGAGTGAAATAATCCGCGCCATAGGTGAGGGCCAGGCAGGTGGTGTAGCCACCGTAGCTTCCGCCCGTGATGCCGATTCTTGTGCTATCGACGAAGGGCTTCTGGCGGAGCCATTTGACTGCCTCGATGAGGTCGTGCATCTCCCACTTACCCAGATTGCGATGCATGAGGGCCATCCCTTTTTTGCCGAAATGACCCGAGCCGCGGTGGTCAACGCTGATGACGATGATCCCCTCCTGAGCTAAAAACAGCGAGGAGAGAGGAGGATAGGAGTTGGAGACCGTTCCCGAGCCGGGACCTCCGTAGATGGTGAAAAGAACAGGATATTTTTTGGCCGGGTCGAACTCGGGCGGAAGAATCCAGTATGAAGGAAGCTCGTAGCCGTCGCTACTCGGGATAGTAAATAGCTCCTTTTTGGGTAGGCTGTATTCTTTGAGGGCCGGGGTTTCGCTTGTGTCAAGAGTTTTCAAACGAGTTCCGTCGCTGCGGTAGAGGTCGAGCCGAGAGGGGGAATCGACGCTGGAAAAAACGTCGAGGAAATAACTTCCGCCGGGTGAAACTTGAACCCGATGGGTGCCTGGCTCCTGGGTGAGTTGTTCCAGACGCCGGCCATCCATCTGGACGCGGAAAAGATGGGTTTCCGTTGTCTTGCCCTTTCGGCCAGAAAAATAAACCAGCTTGTTTTTTTCATCGACAAGGTTGACCTGTCCGACCTCCCACGGGCCTTCGGTCAGGCGCTGGCGGAGGTTTCCTTTAAGGTCATAAACGTAGAGATGGCGCCAGCCGTCGACGTCGCTGCGGAGGAGATATCCACTGCCGTCCTGGAAGAAATGGAGGTCTTCAAAAAACTCCACCCAGGCCGGCTGCTTTTCATCGTAGATTTCTTCTTTCTGGCCCGATTCCAAGTCCATGGCGAAAATTTTAATGTTATCCTGGCCGCGGTTCATCCACTGGAAGGTCAAGCGAGAGCTATCGGGAAGCCAGAAAGGCCAGGCGACATAATGGTCGGCCTGTTCATCGACGTCCGCCCAGATAGTTCGGATTTCGGGCAGAGTGACGACTCCCAGTTTTACCTTCGGGTTGGGGTCGCCGGACTTTGGGTAGCGCTGGATTTCAAGCTCGCCATGAGGTCCTTCGGCCCGGAAGATGGGGAACGTTGGGACAGGGCTATCGTCGAAGCGCAAGAACGCCAGGCGCCGACTATCGGGGGACCACCAGAAGGCGGCGTAGCGGGAGGCTCGGCCGAGGATTTCTTCGAAATAAACCCACGAAGCCCAGCCGTTGTAGACGGTCTCGGAACCATCGGAGGTTAACTTGAACTCGAGTCCGGCGGCCAGATCCGTGGCGTAGAGATTGTTCGAGCGCGTGTAAGCGAGGTATTTGGCGTCGGGAGAGAGGCGCGGGTTTTTTTCTTCTTCCGCCGGAGAGGCGGTCAAGCGCTTGAATTCACCCGTCCTCAGAAAATAAGCGTAGAGGTCGTTCTTGGACGAGTAGATGAGAATGGAATAGTCAGGAGACGCGGTGGCTGGTTCATGGGCGACAAAGCCGGGGGGCAGCTTTTTCTGGAGGCTGCTGAAATCCAGGAAGAGCGATTTTTCCCCCGTCCGGGCTGAGACTTTGAAGAGGCGGACGCTTTTCTCCTTTTCATCCCTCTCGCGCAAAAGATAGTGCTCGTCATCGAGCCAGCTGGCCATCACCAATGGCTTGAAAAGGCGCGGCTCTTTGTTTAAATAAGCCTGCTCGAAAGTAATTTTCTTGGGCGGCGCTTGAGGAAAACCCCGGGTTGGCGCAGAGGCCCAGAGCGCAAGGAGAAAGATGGGGAAAATGACCCGCTTAAGATTAAGATGATGCATGGATGTCCCTCCTCGGTGAACTGGTCTGGTCATTCGGCTTGACATGGCCGAAATCATCTTGCCTTCGTTTTCTGAATAGGGATGATATTACAAAAAGCCCTCCCCCACAAGCCACAATGTCCACAATGGGGTCGGACCACGCTATCTTATTTAAATATAGTAAATTAAATAGAAAAAGGGGCCGAGAAATGGGCTAAAATCAATGTTTTTGCCCTTAAAAATGAGGATTTTATCTCAGATTTTTAGGTCGAGAAGATCAAAGTGGACAGAAAAACAGCCATTTTAGGCCTCAAAAAAGCCAATTTAGGGCCAAAAAAGGGGCCTAAATTTTGGATAACATCATTATTATCAATAAGTTAGCGTGGTCCGACCCCGCAATAAGAGCTTGCTCATTTCGGTCCGGACGTAGAAAGGACTCCCCCAGATTCGGATGCTCGAGGTTCCGTCGCTTTCCTCGCCGCAGGTGATGATGCGAGG
>Ga0209102_1001659_pt1 | contig 11154 bp, 9 predicted proteins | sample ConPoolayeHmetaG_FD_185483 | JGI IMG/M metagenome (GOLD analysis project Ga0209102, IMG submission 185483) | Hot spring microbial mat communities from California, USA to study Microbial Dark Matter (Phase II) - Cone Pool mat layer H metaG... ... | reverse complement strand
ATAGATGCTGTTTTATCCCCGGCTTTGGTTCCAGCAGAAAGAGTTGCTACACCGACCAGCAAGACCACCGTAGCTACTGCCATTAACATCCTCTTCATTTTTTCCTCCTTTTCTTTCTCTACTTCTTCTTTCTACTGCTCCTGCTTCCACACCAGCTACCTTAGACCTTCCCTCTTCTTTCCTTTCCCTGTTCTATAAGCATCACCTCCTTTGTTGAGAAAATGGTTTATTCTACCTGGTAGATACTAATGTCTGATTCCCCTGATATTAAAGCAGCTATTCTTCTCCCATCTGCAGAAACGGCAATCTTCTCCGGGAAAGATTTTCCTGGTAATTCTTTAATCAGCAATTGCCTGTGACTGAAAAAATCCCAGAGTGCCAGATAACCTTGCCTGTTAGCTTCGTGTCTCACTGCTAATAAAAGAAAACGCAGACCATTCTTTAGAAAAACTGCCTGTTGCGGTGTCCTCGTACGTGTAGGGTCATCTGGCAAATCTAACTGCACGGTGCGTCCATGCTGATCATAAATTCGTAGAAAATGCCTGGCAGCACCCATTGCACCCCACGCATCCAGTGTTCTTTCTACAGTTTTGCATCCCAGCATAAATTGAACGCCGTCATCGGCAATTGCTCCTATGGTATATGTCCGCAGCTGACCCGGTTGCTGGCTTTCCTGGTCCAGGTCAATCGTTTTTTCCTCTTTTTCCCCTAATCTGAAAAGAAATTTGTCTTTAAGCACATACAAGGTCCCTCCGTCATCCGGGGCAATATCCAGGAGAGAACCGGCAAAAGTCCTTTTGCTTCTCAACCTACCCTCATCATCCCACAGAAATACCATTCCACCTCCTGCACCCGCTATGAACTTCCCCGAACTGCTGAACCTCAATCTGGTAACATCAGCCTGAGTAGACCAGTCTTTAATCTTCACCGGTCCAGAATTTGTAAAACTCCATAACTGCACCTGTCCAGGCTGCGAAATGGCTATCTTTCTTCCATATTCGCTGGTTGCCACTGTGAGAAATAATCCAGCACCTACTTCCTTGCTTTCCCCAGTATGAAGATTGACCTGATAACATCCCCGGGAGCAGGTGTAGAGCAGGTGTTCATCCAGAAAAGCCATCGCCGCAGGTTTATCCGTGCACGTTACCTTCTGTGTTCCTGCCCACCGTAGATTGATATCCACCCACAGTGGCGTCTTCCACCAGGACATACCAAAATAGCTCATAACTTCACTGAGAGCAGCCTGAACGGCACTGGATTCTGCGCTCTGCACTGTTTCCCCAACCCAGCCAGGGTTGGAGGAGGTACCCATAGGAGCAGAGTGGACTGAAGAAATTACCTGGAAGGTGTTTCCATCTATGACATCAACAGCAACTCTTGCCGTACCAATAGCATACCTGCCAACGATATTTCTGGTGTTACTTTCCACAAAACAGCGGACAAACCAGATATTTTTGAACCCGGAACTGTACTGTTTTCTTAGAAGTTCAACATCCTGAAGTGCATTGCGGAAAGATTCTTGAGCCCAGTAATACAGGAAATCTTTTTCTGTCCAGCAGGGGATATTGTGGATTACCAGTCTTTCCAGAATCAGATTGGTTACCAGGGGGTCATAGCCATTAGCATCTGCTGAGCGATAACCAACAACCACCACTTTCTGGAAATCCGGATAAAAATTTTTTCCGAATAATGTTATTTCTTCTGCTCCCAGTCCAGCGCCGTTCAAAAGCAAAAATACAAGCAACAGCCGTGTCAGTTTCATCTGACATTCCCTGGCTGAAATTAGATTACAATGTTTTGTGACTGGTGGCAAGTCCTTCAATTTCATCCTCGCTACAGCTTTTAATCTGTACCTGCACCACCGAACCGGACACACGTTCAATGATGTCTGCCAGGTCTTCTTTAGAGCCGGAATAGGTGATTTCAAATTTGCCACAGCCATCTTCTAAACCCCGATATTTTACCGACGTGATTTCCAGACGCTGTTTCAAAAGGTTAGTAATTTGTTCGCTCTGCTGAAGGGATAAGCCTTTGATTCCCACCCTGTAGACAGGTTTCGCCACGACAGGGGCGCCAGCTCCGCTGACCCTGTAAGACAAAAATCTATCAGTAGAACCACTGTATTCCAGATTTCTAATTTTCCGGGTAAGTATCTCGTCTAATTCAAGGGGTGTTCCGTGATATCTGACATCAAACTGGAGTCCACCCTCGATGGCTACTGGTTCACCTGCGTATTCCACTCCGGAAAGAGCGGCAACCGCTGCATAAATTTCTTTGGAGATTTTTCCAGCTTCTACATTTTTTACCTGCACCGTGATCGTTCTTGGTTCATGCATCAGCTGGTACCAGGCTTTAACAATCTGCCCGACAATCTTACCCAGATTATTCCTGATGTTATCCATAACTGCTTTTAAGACCGCGGCATCAGGTGTTAAACCGCCTGGAGAACTACCCTCAGTCAGATTCTCGTAAAATCCTGCCACCTGAAGCTCGCTTCTGGGAAGTCCCACCTTTTTTACTTCCAGTTCCAGTGCATTGTAATAAATATAGATAGGGGGAACAGAAGGTGGCTGACTAATGGTAGGGGGAGGTGGCGGCTGAGCAATCTGGTTAATCCTGGTAATTGATTTTCCCAAAATAGCAATTTGAAACTGGGTCTGCAAGGGGTCCTGCCACACTTTTTCCTCGGGAACCACCAGTTCTATTCCCTTTTCCAGAAGTGCTTCCTGAAGTTTCCTCTGAGTGGGTCTCACCTCGTAAGGCTGGGCGGGACCCTTACTTTCGTAAGCTACGTAGTCCACAATATTCACAGCTAATTTTGGCCTGCCAATCCACTGATAGACGGCTTTTAGCGGCAAATTCTGGTATAGCGCCAGGTCTTCATAGATTGGCTTGTCCCGCACAAAGGCTTTCAGACGTACGCGATATTGTCCGTTAGTGACCGATTCCTCCTGTACCTGCCATTTAGCCACATATCCTGAGGTTCGTACTTCCAGGAATGTCTTCGTTTCCTCATTGATAACACTGGTACCTCCTTCCAGATACATTCCAGCCACAGAACGAATAGCCTCCAGCATGGCACGTTTTATGGCAACCCAGCGCGCATTAGGCACCTCTTCCGGAACTGAACCTTCTACCTCCACCACCACCAATCCTTTCCCGGAAGAAGTTGACATTGACTGAGCACAAACTTCTATCACCGGGACAGTTGCCAGCAGGAGCAATAAAAGCACCCGGAAAACAATTAACCATGATTTTCGCGTGAAACTATGGCTCATGGCGTATCTCCGATCACAGTTTCCTGCTGTATTGTTCTCTGTATGTTAACCTTTTTCTCGTACTCCCGGTCAATAGTTGTACATCCAGATAAAAGCATACATAAGATGATACTGCCAAAAAATATTGCCGCGTACCTGGCCATTTTCTCCTCCTGGTATTATTTTACTTCTCCGGGTAGCAACTGATTACCAATATCTTCCCCGGCCGATTTCGCTGCCTTGCAGGAGGCAAAGCCTTTTTCTTCCAGAACCGTATCCAGTGTTTTGGTATCAATTTCAATCGCTCGACAGACTTTTCCTTGAATGTCGCGAATGATTTCCTTAGTATTTTCCACTATATTCCGGTACCGGAGACGAACTGTTACTGCTACCATCCCGTCAGGCATAGCTTCAATTTTGGCTAAGGTAGCACCTTTCACAAAACCTCTGGTTTCAATCTGCTCAAGATTGTCACCGGTAATACCATTTTCAGTGAGAAGAGTCTTGACGACATCCAATCCTTTCGCCTGTCGAACCAGCTGAAGTATAGCCCGGACTTCAGCATTTTCCAGCGCCAGAACAAACTCCTGAGTTGTGGCATCAACAGTAATGCCGGACATCGCTTTCCTGGCCTCTGCGACTAAAGGGTACTTCTCCTGCTCAGGATTGGGCTGGATATTTCTATCAATCAAGTGACCCTTCACTGCCCCGAAGCCAACAGCTGTTACTACCACTGGTTTGGTTCTGAGCAACCGCTTTTCGCGACTGAAGTCATATGTGATCTGCCCGGATTTTTGAGTCTGCCGCTGAATTTTTTCAATGTTCTCTATCACCTCGCTGATGCTAATTCTGGCAACAGCCCATGCAAAACCATCATCGTCACATCCCTGAGCTACGATTTTAGCTCCCCTTACAAAAGCCTTAAAATCAACCCCGGCCTGCATCAAATCTGTCACAGCTTCACTGGTAATCGTATAGCCTTCTACGTTACATCCTTTAATATTCTGCGCCAGCCTGCCATAGGCATTAACCACAGCCCTTTCTAAAGCTAAAACTTTATCTCCGGCATTCACCGCTGACTCTACTGCCACTGCCAGGCTAAAAAATAAAATTACTTCTGCAAGAACCTTTTCTCCCCTCCAGCTTTTCATGCCAGCCTCCTTGTGAACGGTAAGAGACTTTCTCTCATCTTAACCATTAGACTCCTGAGTTGTCAATGTGGGTTCAGTACCGGAAGGACTATAAACAGAAGGATAATAATACGTAAAAGTACTGCGAGTTTATCTTTTCAGCCAATGTCTATTGGTCCGGATGTTAACTTATCTTCAGGAAAAGCAAAAACTTCTATCCGGCGACAGCAGAGAAAAATCCCCATCAGGGGAAAATAAACTGGGAGGCAACAAAATTATGGATTTCCATATTTCTACATTTTTAGATTTGCACCTCAGGGATAGTTGGGGTCCGGTATGTCTGGAACCAGGTCTTTAATCTTGATTACTTTGCCTGTCTTAATTGATTCATTGGCAGCCACACCTGTGAGAATGGAGTACGCACCAGCCCCTGGTCCTGCTGCCCTCTTCAAAGGGTCAACTGCTGGCTCCGGTAAAAATAAATCGTCTAAAAGCAGGGTGTCGCCACCACCATGTCCTCCTCTGACCTCTGGAATGGGAACGCTGTATTGCTGGCCAAAATGAGGATGAACAACGATACTGGTGCCCTGTTTCAATAATTCACCTGGAACAGTACCATCCCCGCTAATATAGATAGATTCTACACAGGTATGCTCCAGCCTTCCCCGCTGCCCGTTGAAACTGATAGCATAGCCCTCCCAGGGAGTGAAGGCATTCAAAGCGTAAGACATAATCGCTCCGGTGCTATAGCGGACTACTGCATTCATGGTATCTTCAATGTCTATGTCGGGTGCAAAAACGCATCTATCCCTGTAGTAACCATCATAACTTTCCTGGTCAAGATAAAGACTTTTCAAAGTGGGATAAGCTCTCAGGTCCAGGTAAAACTTGCATTTTTTTGCTTCCGGACAGGTTAAACAACGTTCACTTCTTTCGGTCAGACCATAGTTTTCTGCCTGCTGAGGAAGGTAGAAAACTCGTGCCCCCTGGCAGTAAACCTCTTCCGGTGTAGCACTCAACCACCAGTTTACCAGGTCAAAATGATGCGTAGCTTTGTGCACCAGAAGACCACCACTGTTTTTCTTGTAACGGTGCCAGCGGCGAAAATAGTCTGCGCCGTGGCTGGTGTTCAGGTTCCAGAAAAAATCAACAGATAAAATCCTGCCTATTGTGCCTTCCATCAAAATCTTCTTCACAAGACTTCTGGCTGGAGAATAACGGTAATTAAATGTTACCCGTAATTTCTTGCCTGTGCGTGCAACAGTCTCCAGAATCCAGCGGCATCTTTCCGCATCAATCGTCATTGGTTTTTCGGTAATAACATCACAACCAGCCTCCAGTGCCCGGCAGATATACTCGTCATGTGTACAGTCCATACTGGTCACAATCACAGTGTCAGGTTTTTGCTCCCTGAGCATGCGCTCAAAGTCAGCACTGAGATAAGTTGCTATCTCATCGCCAGATTTTTCTTCCCATCTGGTTTTTGCTAACTGCAGTCTTCCCCGGTTGCTATCACAGAGACCAACCAGCCGGCTACAGTCAGCATAGTTACCCAAAATGGCTTCCAAGTAAAGGTAACTGCGGCCACCGGTACCAACCTGGGCATACCGTTTTCTCATTTTTTCTCCTGTGGTAAGAAAAGGGTTGATTAGCAGTGAAAACTTAGTCTACCTATGTTTTCCCTTTACGTCAAACTTATCTCCCTGTTTATTGACCGGGCTGTTCCCTGACAGCGGCAAAACGAACCACACAGGCTCCCTTTGTGTCCACCCAGAGATTATCACTGTTTACTTCATCCTTTCCCGCCGCCGAACACTTCTTATTCCGGCCACAAGAATATAACTGATACGTCCCGGGATTATAATAGCCGGTAATTGGTGGGCCAGCAATAGCCTGCATACTAAAGGGATAGGAAGAACTTTCTACATAAATCAGTTCCTTCTTCCAGCCATCCCGGTAAACCTGAGAATCAGCACTGATATATTTTTCCAGCTGTCCTCTTAGAATACTGATGTCACCACTTCCTTCCGGCAAACAATCGTAATCCTCAGAAAACATAGCCACTGCCATCATTATCTGCCGGAGGTTGTTAATAGTTTGAGTTTCCCTGCTTTTATCCCTGGCTCTGGAAAGAGCCGGTAACAGCAACCCTGCTAAAACAGAGATAATTACTATAACCACCAGTGTCTCCACCAGTGTGAAACCATCAGCCCCATCAGGCATTGTTTTCTCCTCTAATTTCCTCCTCTGCCTGCAGAGAAAAACGTAATCAAGGGTAAATACTATCCCTAAAACTTTCTGCGGTCAATATTCTCTGGCTGTGGTAAACTATAAAAAGAGGAATTCTATGGCTGGTACTTATATCACAGAAGAGATAGAGAAGGCTATCTCTGAACTGGAAGAAAAGTTAAGGCAGCATCCCCAGCGACGTCTTGATTTAGCCTGGCAGGCTATCCGGGAAGATAAACCCAGACGTTATCCGGTTATTTATCTCGGACGACTGGTAGATATTTCTGCTGGTGAGGGAAGGATAACCCAGGATTTTTCTCCGGACCAGGAAGAAAATCTTTTAAGGAAGTTAAAATCTCTTACCGGACCTCTGAAACTTTTCAACCCTATTGCTCCTGTGATTTCTACCGGGGTTGGACCGGGAACTTTATCTGCTTCCTTTGGACTTGCTGTGGATGCATCTACTGGTTATGTCCCCAAACGAACAATTTCCCTGGAAAAAGCCTTGAAAAAAGGAATGCCAGACCCGGAAAAAAGCGGCTTTTTACCTGCCATTAAAGAGGAGATTGAAGCAGTTAAAGCCCTCACTCCGGAATGGGTAAAGATTGGTCTTCCTGATACTCAAGGTCCTTTCAATTTGTGCCATCTGATTACAGGAGAGGAGGTTTTTACCGCACCTTACACCATGCCTGAAAAGTTTCAGGAATTTATCACTCTGGTGACAGAGTTTTTTCAGCAGGCGAACCTTAAGGTGAGAAACTGGATTGGCAGGGAAAGATTAGCAGAAAGAGAAATGGAAACCATTCATATTGCTGAATGTTCCGTAAATCTGGTTTCTTCTAAGTTCTACTGTCAGTATCTTCTGCCATATGATTTACAGGTGGCTAAAAAGTGGAAGTATGTGGATATACACACCTGTTCTGGAATGCATGTTTTCAGCGCTACTTTAAACTCTATTCCCAATCTGGTAGCTACAGAAGCCGGTTACATTGAAAGAGCCTGCGCAGGCTGGACACCTGTGGAAACTGCTTTGAGCCAGATTGGAGAAAGGCCCATTGCCTTGAGAATAGGGGAGGAACTACCTTCTGACTTCCAGGAAGCTGAAAACTACATCAAAAAACGTCTCCTTCTTGCCAGAAAAAACAACCGTCTTTTTTTCGCCTTTACTGGTATGTACTGGAAGAAAACTGACGAGCCTGCCATCCAGCAACTTCATCTTTCCCTGGATGAATTCTGGGAAAAAGAAATCCTTCCTTTTTCTTACGAGAAAACTTCCTGAGATGCAAAGAAGATCCCTTTCACCAGTTATCTGTCCGGAACGGAGAAGCTGGTAACCCGTTTCGGTTATAAAGATTACAGTCCACCGGATTGCTGGTGAAACCATACCTCACCGCCACAGGTCTGGGTACAGAAGGACTGGAGACTACCACAGTCTCCCCGTCAATAATGGCTTCAGCCTGGAAAAAATTCTTATCTTCTCCGGCTATACTGAACCAGTTCAATCGGCCACCAGAAACTTCCTGTACTGGTTCCAGCCCTTTTTTCCTGCCTATCATTAAACCCTGACCGACATTATCAAAAGAGATACGAATTTTATTGCCTTCCACGACGTGTTTTTTGTAAACAGGACCGGAGGCAACACCAGGCTGGTTGTAGTCATTAACCAGAGCCAGTTGTGCCAGTCGTTTCCCGACATCCTGCTTGTTTTTCGGGTGGATATCATCAGCTTCACCAATGTCAATGGTTATCGCCATCCCGGTTTTGGGTATGGTTAAAGATTTTAATTGTGCCTGCCGGAGAAAAGCCCAGCCATCCCCGCCGGCAAAATTTTTAGGGTCAGAATAACGATAACCAGGCAACTGAACATAATAAAAAGGAAAATCACCCTGCTGCCAGATTTTTCGCCATCCACCAATCAAAGCCTTCATCTTGTAATAGTAAGATTCTCCCTCACTCCCATTGCTCTCACCCTGGTACCACAAAACCCCCTTTATGCCCCAGCAAACCACCGGATTAATCATGGCATTATAAATTCTGGTAGGTTGCTGCTGGTCACCATCAATCCAGGGTACAGCTGGTGGCGTTTCTGGTCTCTGACCTGCTTCCACCAGCGATCTTGCTTTCTCTATCCAGGTTTTCAGTTCTTCCAGATACTTCAGATAACGAACCCGTCCTAATTCCGTAGCTGGATTGGCAGCCTGAACCCTCTGGTTCAAATCCTTCAACTCCGGAACCAGGTCATAACCCTCAGGGCAAATCCATGGTTCAATCCTTGTCCCGCCCCAGCTGGAATTGATAATACCTACTGGAACATCCAGTTGTCTGGCTATCTCTCTGGCAAAAAAATAACCGACTGCAGTGAACCCGCCCACCACCTCTGGTGTACACACCTGCCAGACCCCGGAGACCTTTTCCTGGGGCCAGGGATGATGAGATAAAGGAACTCTGAAGTGCCTGATTAAAGGGTTGTTAGCACTCTCTTTTTCCTGAGCAAAATTCAAGCAACCGCCGACAGTCATGGCCATATTTGATTGCCCGGAACAAAGCCATACCTCCCCCACCAAAATATCCCTGACGACTAAATTTTTATCCTGGCAGCTAATAGTCATTTCCTGGGGCTGCTTGCTGGCTGATAACGGGTCCAGTTTTACCATCCATTTACCATCAGTTCCTGCCTTTGCTGTTTTCTTCTGTCCCTGAAAAGAAACAGTTACCTCAGAGCCTGGTGCAGCCCATCCCCAGAGGGGCACAGGTACACCCTGCTGTAACACCGCATGCTCCTGTAAAAGAGAACAAATTTCAAGCTTACTGGCTGGCTGAGCAAACAAAACGGTTGCCAGTAAAAACGAGCAGAAAAAAACCCGACTACCCGGACCTCTTTTTTCCATTTTCCCCTCCCCGTCAGTATTTTTCTGCTACCACAGCAGCAGGTAAAGTGTGCCCGGGATCTACCTCACTACCGCTTTGCATTTGAAAGAAACCGACCCGCTTTTATCAACGGGCTGGTTCTGTCAAGTTTGGTGGTAAATTCCCTTCAGAAAATAACGTGCTTTGGTCTTGCAAAAATTCCTTTATTCTTTGTTCTGCTAAAGCGCAATATTTTTTATCAATATCATAAGCGACAAATTTTCTTTTTGTTTTTAACGCTGCAATGCAAGTTGTTCCACTTCCAACAAAAGGATCTAGAATAATTTCGTGCTCAAATGTGTAAAGTTGAATTAAACGATATGGTAATTCGACTGGAAAAGGCGCAGGGTGACCCACTTTTGAAGCTCGCTCGGCGGCGAATTCCCTAACGCTTTTTGTAAATTCTAAAAATTCATTTTTTGAAATTGTGCTTTTTCTCTTCTGCGGGTTTAATCTGGTGAACGTATCTTTACAAAAAACAAGAATATATTCGTGAATATCCCGCAACACTGGATTGTTAGCTTTTAAGTATGTTCCCCAAGCGGTTGAAGGGCTGGCACTACTTCCTTTATCCCAAAGAATTTCACCCCTTATCAGAAAACCTATGGACTGCATATCTTCAATAATATAACTATGAAGCGGTATATAGGGTTTTCTACCTAAATTGGCAACATTTATACAAGCTCTACCGCCCGGCACCAAAACTCTGTATGTCTCTTTGAATACTCGCTTTAATAACTCTCGATATTCTTTAAGAGATAAATTCTCGTCATATTCTTTACCAGCATTGTAGGGTGGCGAAGTAACCATCAAATGGACGCTATTATCTGGAAGTTCTGACATATCTTCGCTACTTTTACAAAAAACTTTATTTATATTTTGGGGGTCAATCTGATTTTCTACATACTCAACATCTTTTCCGTTATTTAATCCTTCGTAGAGTTTGCTATTGTAAAACTTTGACGAGTCATGATTAACCCTGCCCGGCGTACCAAAGGCACTGGTTTGTGTTCCTTTCTTTCTTTTATTGTAAAAACTTTGTGTTCTCATAGTGTTTTATTCTTTTGATTGACGCAATAGTTCCAAAAATTTTTGTGCTTTTGCTTCGTAAGTAGTTTCTTTATGATGAAAAAGACTTTTTCTTGATCTTTGTTCCAGAGTGCAGGCATAATCTTAATTTATTAACTCCTCAATATTGACTCCTAAACCACTATCAGCCATGCCCAAAAGTAAGAGCTTTTCAATAACTTCCTCTCACTTTTAGTTACAGCTTTCTCCACGCAATCCTTCTGCGGTAAAATGCGACAAAAATGGTTAGTATGATGTTAACAGATAAATTTAAATCAAGCAATGTAAATGAAAAAAAGATTCGCTTCTGGCCTTCCGCATTGCGGAATGAAGAGAAAAATGGAAGTTTCAACCGGTCACTGAACCGTTTGGTGCTCAGGGAGTAATCCCACTGAAATATGAACAAAAGTTTAAACTATATCCGAAAATAAGGTGTTAACGATGTGCCCGGAATATACCCTTCTGGCGGAGGGGGTGGGATTCGAACCCACGTCCCGATTACTCGAGAACACGCTTTCCAAGCGTGCGCACTCGGCCGCTATGCGACCCCTCCACTGCTTATC
>Ga0209102_1001658_pt1 | contig 11157 bp, 8 predicted proteins | sample ConPoolayeHmetaG_FD_185483 | JGI IMG/M metagenome (GOLD analysis project Ga0209102, IMG submission 185483) | Hot spring microbial mat communities from California, USA to study Microbial Dark Matter (Phase II) - Cone Pool mat layer H metaG... ... | reverse complement strand
GCCCCTGAACTAGGTTTTGCCGCGGAACACCACAAGGGCTAGGCCTTGACCGTGATCGCTTTCCAAGCCGCGGCCGTCCGTCCAGCCAGATCCACGGTGGCGGCCCTTAGGCGATAAGCCCCGGGCTGGCTCAACCTGAAGCGGATCTTGACGTTCCAGCCACCGCGATGCTTCTTGATCGAGCAGGGGCAGGACGGATTCATGAAAAGGTAGTCCTCCTCGCCGGGACCGAAAAGCTCCCACATGACGACAGCGTTCCGGTACACGCCCTCCGAATCTGCCCCGGTCGAGTAATAGACCGCGGCCGACCCCGGCTCGACCACCGCAGTCGCGACCACGTCCATGGGTGCCCTACCCGTCTCCCTAGAGAGCTCCAACTCAAGTCTCGGTGGAGTCCCGTCCGGACGTGCTGGTCTCCGCGGTCCGCCTAGCGACCTCTCCGATCCGCCGCTTAGTACCCGCACATCCCCGTCCTCGCCTATCCGGACGATCTCCCTATAGCCGCGGAGATCAAGGCCGGGCAGATCCCAGGCCAGATCGAAGGCAACGCCCAACCTGATGAGTCTCTCGATCTCCGTGAAGAAATTCCCCATCACCACGCGGTGCTTGACCCCCTTTGAGTTGGGCCGCTCGAGGTTCAGCTCCCCCAGCCCCCACAGGTTGCCCCTTCCCATGTCAACGTGTCCAAGGTTGTACCCCGCGGGAAGCAGGACGAGCACCTCCGCTGCATTCCTCAGGGCTTCCGCGTCGCGCAGCGGGTGGTTCTCCACGTGTCCTCGAAGGATGCGGGAAAGCGCCAGATACTCGCGGCGTGGAACGCACGCCAGTTGGTGGGAGTCCCAGTAGAAGAAGAACTGGGCCCCAAGGTCGTATGCATGGGTGAGAAGCCAAGGCGCGTCCGCCCGATCCACCTGGCCGTAGATGCTCACGCCCCATGCCTTCTTGGTGAGTCTCGCGGCGCCGCGAAGAAACCCGAAGATTATGCTCGCCAAGGCCTTGGGATCGTCCACCGGGATCTGGCACCCGTAGGCCATGTCCATCTCTGGGAGAGTCCTCATAGTGCCGAAACGCCCGGGGGGCTCGAATACGACTGCGCAGGGCGGGCCGTGCCTCTCCTGACCCAGCTGCCAAGCAGCGGTGCTCACCATTGTCTCCCAGGTGAACACGTTCTGCTGGAGGAACCACATATCGCCCAAGTCCAGATCCTCACGGGACCTGAGGCCTCTGATCAGATGGGTGGGAGTCCCATCGCGGTTGGCCTTTCGGAAGTATGCGATGAATTCCCCAAGCACCTTTTCGACCGTCAGCTCCCTGCGCAACGCGGGGTCGTTCTCCAGGCTCGGCTTGATGACGTGGTCCCTGGTGCAGACGGCCGGTTCATCCAGGAAGATCTCAGGTCCCAGGTAGTTGCTCCGATACAGTTCCTCGGGGAACTTGATGTCGCGTGCACCCGGGCCCCAGTAGAACACGTCCCGGGACCTGATCCAGCCGGCCTGCTCCGCATCAACCCTGAAACAGTTCATGCCGGCGTCGATCATCTCGTCGAAGTCGGTTGGCGCAAGGCGGACGTACTCGTAGTCCGATCCGTCGTAGCGTCGGGCATCGTCCCTGACTTTCGTGTTGTGTGGGACCCCCACGAGCACGTCGGGCAGGAGCTTGATCACCCTAGCCCGGGGCGGGCGGAGGTCGCCACTTCTTCCGCGACGTGACAGACGGTAGACGTGGCCCAGGTAAGCCATCTCCTTCGGGAATGTCCGCCCCCTAGGAGGTCGGAGAGAGCGAGGTATCAAATGCCTCCAGGCCCCCAAGCAAGGCAGCACCGCCCGGCCCGTATACCTGTGCGAGAACTCGACTGCCTCTTCTCCCCCCTCCTGTAGCACATACCGGGCGATATCCCGATGTGCCCCCGCGAGCGATCGAGGTGGATAGGACTTGGTCAGCAGCCAGAAGCGGTACTCGTCCCCGTTGGCCTTCGTGGCATGCACGCCCAACCACTGAAGCCGCCGCGCCCCCACCTTCTCGGCGGTGCCGAAGACCAACTCAAACGCCTTCACCGAAGAGGGGGGAATGCGGTCCTTCTCGGGATGTTCGTAGGTCGCACTCAGCCCGGGGGGCCCGAGCGGCTCGCGCAAGGCATGCACGGGCCGTCGCTTGACGAGGGGACGTCGATTCACGACCCGCACCATCCGCCAGGGCCTTAGAGGATGTCCCTGAGATAGATCTTGTGCTTGCCCAGCTTACCCCCGTAGTTTCCGGCCGAGATCCGAACGACGCCCGGGATGTCCTTCGCGCTCACGATCGCCGCCTTCATGGCCCGCCGGACCAGGTCCAGATTCATCCCGTTTATGACGATCTCGGGTATGCTCTCCACGCCGCTCGGGACGGCGGAGTCCTCGATCCTTCCTCGCAGGGTCGGGCAGTATGGGTGGTTGGTGGTGGGGCCGATCTCGGGGTACTTGGTCTCGACCTTCGATCCGGCCGAGCATATGTCGAACGATGTGATCACCCCGTCCATGCCGGCCAGGGCATCCACCGCCCTGTCGCCCGCTTCCAAGGCCGAGTCCACCGAACTGCACATGAACCAGACGTTGCCCCCCATGACTCCCACGTCATATCCCATCTCGCTCTCGATCAGGAACTCGCCCATCATGAGAGGGATGTTTATCATCTTCCTACCGAACCTCTCCTCAACCCACTCGTAGCCGTCCCCGCAGTGGCCGACGCGCTCCATCATCCCGATCTTCTTTTCGGACTCAAGATGGTTGAAGATGCGCGTTGTCGGGACAACCAGTATGCCCTGCCTAATCCGCTTGCTTATCTCGAACTCGAGGGTCCCGGCAGTGGTCTGGTAGGGTTTCCAGCTGTAGCCGCACTTGGGACATCTGGACAGTTTGGGCCTACCTATCCAGATCTGGATGATCGCGCCGATCCTTCCGTCGGGCGTCTCATCCGCGCCAACCCACCTCTCGATCCCGCCCTCCGACTCGCCGAAGACGGTGCAGGGAAGGGATGTGGCGGCGGTGGCCGCCCTCTCCAGCCGCTTCCTGTCCCGGGCGGTCACGAGCATCCTCGAGAACAGGCCGTCGAACGCCTCACAGTACGTGTCCTCGACCTCTATCTTGCCGACCTTCAGGGCCATGGCACCGCATCGCTGCCAAGCTCTATTAAATTCCTCGGAGCTCCGAAGCCCGGCGGATGCACATCGCTTGGTGCTGGATTCGGGAGGTCTTTACAGTTGCTCCGTTGAACGTCTTGGGAGACGTCAAGCCCCGGGTAGGCCGGGTGGAAGAAATAAATGTCCCGAGGCATCCTATCGCTGCCGGATGCAATCGGACCACGCCGACCGAAACCTTCGCGGCGCGGGCGGACCTTCGGGACTTGCAGAGATTCTGCGCAGAAAGGCTGAGAGAGAAGCACAGCTGAGAAAATCGCTGGCTTCGATCGTTGGTCAGCTCAAGGCCATGGGCGCGCTGATGATCGTGCTCTTCGGCTCCCTCGGCAAGGAGGAGATCGACGTCAGAAGCGACCTGGACCTGCTAGTCATCATGCCTGCGGACAGGAGCGGCAAGGAGTGGTCTCGGCTGATATACGAGAAGGTCGAGAGAGGGGTTGACTCCGACATCGTGGTCTACAATCAGGAAGAGTTCAGGGAAATGATGCTGACAAGCAGCTTCGTCAGGGAGGTGCTCGACTCGGGGAGGGTCGTCTATGAGAGGCCGCCATAGGGAGGAATCGTTGAGGTGGCTGACGCAGGCAACTGACGAGTTCCAAGATGCCGAGGAACTCAGGAAGATGGGAAGGTTCTACATCGCGCTTTTCCACTTTCAGCAGGCGGCGGAGAAGGCACTCAAGGCCTACCTGTACATGAAGGTAAGATCGGTTGACGTCTTTTTCACCCACTCCGTGGATGAGCTGTCAAGAATGGCCGCCGAGCTAGACGCGGATTTCAAACAGGTTCTCCCCGCAAAGGTGCTTGACAGGTACTACATCCCGACCCGCTACCCCAACGCCCTCCCCGGCGGGGCGCCATCCCGGTATTTCGATGATCCCGACGAGGCGAGGACGGCGATGGAACTTGCCGAGAAGGTCATCAGGTTGGCGGAGAGCAAGGTCAAAGGAACGCGTTGAGCCACGGCTGCGCCGGTTCGTGGCGGTCGTGGCGCGTCAGATGTTCAGATCCCACCTGGATGGATCCTCCCTGGCCTGCTCCTCCGTTATGAAGTCGTGGTATCTCGCCATCCAGTATGCATCGAGGAAGTCCGCAGCTCCGACCTCCCTTCTGATGTTGCTCCTGAAGATCAGCACGAGGTTGGCATCCTTCCAAGTCCTGCCGCCATCCGCGCTGCTGTAGAGGCCGCCGGGCGTGCCCGCGTAGGCCATGGGCGAGCCGACTGGGGCGAAGACTGACCTTGCGATCGGGATGTTGAGCCCCTCGCTGGACTGGACCCAGTTCTCCCCGCCGTCCCTGCTCAGCATGATGCCCTTAGTCGTCGCCGCGAGGAGCTCCTTCTCCTTGCCCGGCAACACGGCCATGCCACAAAGCTCTCCCTGAAGCTCCCCCTTCAGGAAGTCTTGCCCTGACTCATACCTTGCCACGTACCTTGAATACAGGCGTGGAAGGGAGTTGTTCCAGGTCAGGCCAGCGTCCTCGCTCCTGAAGACTATGTTCAGCGACAGACCCTCATACGAGACGGCCGCGGCGGCGTAGAGGACGTCCGGGTCGGACGGTACCACAACCAGGTATGGCAGCTGACGCCCGTACTCGGGTATTCCCGCAAACCCTCCCTTCCTCCATCTCCCATCCCCCTCGCTGGAGTACGCCGTGCCGTCAAGCAGCGCATAGATCCTGGTCGGCCTCCCTGGGTGCACGGCGAAGATGCTCTGCCTGCAGGGCGGCAGCTCATCCGTCAGTCTGGTCCATCGCGACCCAAGCCACCTCTCGCCGTAATCGGCACTCCTGAAGACCGCCTGTTCGGTGATCGCGTACAGGACGTTCTCGTTGCTTGGGTCGGCGACCAGGCCCACGGGTCTTCCCGCGTCCCCTGGCACGGGCATTCTGGACCAATAGGTGCCCCCCGTGGAGCTGACGTAAAAGCCGTCCTCACACCCCGCGAAAAGCATCCTCACCCTCTTTGACGCCGCCAGGAAACACGCCTTTCTTCCCAGCGAATGCCCGACCTGCCTCCAGCTTAAAGCGCCGTCGACCGACTTGTAGATCTCGCCCTTCTCATCCGCCGCGTAAACCACCGCCGGGTCCTCCAGCGGGACCGCGACCGACGTGACGATCCGGCTCAGCCAGCCGTCCAGCTTGTAAAGGCTGCCCTTCCACTGGTACTCGTTGTCCCAGGGGCTTTCGTACATCGGCAGCGGCTTTGCGGCCATACCGTCGACTATCTCGATATCCGTCCTTATGCTATTCATCCTAGGCCGGAAGAGCCGGTTGACGGGCCATGTCTGCAGGGTCCACAGGGCCTCTTTAAGCACGCGCTCTCTTCCCGGGCAGTCCGGCCTGAGTGAGAGGTAGATGTAGCTGAAGAGCGACTGCCTGTCATCCTTGTGGTTTTCCCAAAGGGCGTCGAGCACCTTGCCATAGAAACCGAGGAGATCCGGGTCCTTCTCCTGGCGGAAGAGATTGTCAAGATGCCCGAAAACGTGCTCAGCGTCGTCGTGCCCGTATCTCTTCCTCATCTTCTGGGGAAACTTCTGCCACTTGCGGAAGCTGAAGCGTTCGGCAAGCTTCTGGTACTCCTCATCGAAACGCGCATCGCCCGTGATGTGGTGCGCGGCCTTCAGGCCGGCAGCGGCCATGATGGTGCGTAGGTTCGGCGTCTTGCCGTCGGTCAGGCCGAGTATGTGCGTCGTGATGGTGCCGTCGTAGTCCCTGATGAAGCCATCGTTGAAAGCCCAGTACCCGACAAGGTCGTGAACGGCCTCCTTGATCATCCTCTTCTGTCTTTCGTCCGCCGCAAGGTCGTAGTAGGCTGCATAGCCGTGGATCGCATCGCTGTAGTTGTGGTGGCTCGGGTCCCCCCTCCACCTCAGGTTCGAATACCTGCCCTGGCCCTGATGCCATGCGTTGCTCTTAGGGGAGCCCTCCCTCTCCTCGTAGGATTCGCCGTGGCCGAACACATAGCCTCGGGCCTGGAGGCCCCTGATTCCGGTCACCTTCATGCACCTTATCATCGCCCCGAGAACCTTGTCTGCGTGCCGCCTGACCTTCTCATCCTTGGTGAAGGCGTATCTGTACGCCTGTCCGGTGAGGTAGTTCGCCGTCCAGCAGATGGAGTGCGCAACGTTGCTATATCCGGTCGTGGACTGGTCCACCGGCCCGCCGTCCAGAGGTATCTCAACGATCGAGGGGTAAAGGCCGTCGATCCAGTGATTCCTCAGGATGTTGCGCTCAAAGAGCTCAGCCTTCTTGTACAGCGGCACCTTCCACAGATCGTCCGACGCCATCGTCGCCCGACCTCGTTCACGAGTCATCCGCTCCACCTTCATAAAGGATGTGGAGGCCCGGCCCTGCCCTCTATGGTCCGTGCGGCCGGAGGCAACGGGACTGACTTACGGAAAAAGTCATCAGCATGCTTCCGCACGGGGGCCGCGTGGGCGAGTCCGTGCTCAAGCCGTCGGACGTCGGCATAATCATGACGTACAGGTGCGCCAGCGCATGCAAGCACTGTCTCTACAACTGCGGCCCAGGCTGGAAGGACTGGATGGACCCGGAGACCGTTACGGAAGCGTTACTCGCGACCAAGCACTGGACCCATCCCTACAGGGTTCACCTGACGGGCGGCGAGCCGTTCCACAACATCCCCCTCCTGAAGCACGCCATCCGCGAGGCAAGCCGCCTAGGGATCCATCACTACGTTGAGACGAACGCATTCTGGTGCACGAGCAAGGAGAAGGCAGTTACCGTTTTCTCCGAGCTCAAGTCCGACGGCTTAGAGCAGATCCTGATCAGCTGTTCGCCGTTCCATGCCGAGACCATACCCCCGTCGCGGACGTTTGCCGCGATCGAGGCCGCAATCGAGGTGTTCGGACCCGAGGGCGTGCAGGTCTACCTTCCTCACTGCGTCAGGCAGCTACAGCTGTTTGATCCCGCCCGGACGACGCCCATCTCAAGGTACGTTGAGAGGTTCGGCTTGGAGAAGGCGGGACGAATGCTCTGGGACGGCTACTACATCATCCCAGCAGGCCGGTCGGGTTACAGGCTCGGCTTCCTGACCCGGAGGTGGCCGGCCGAGCACTTCAGGGGCGATGATTGCCGGCGCGAGATTCTGTTCGCCCACCACTCGCACCTGGACCTCTACGGCAACTACATCTCCTGGTTCTGCGGTGGACTGACCATCGGCAGCTGGCGGAGGATGGCGCAGCTGATCCAGGATTTTCAGCACGGCCGATATCCGACCCTCGTCCACGCCCTGATCGACAGAGGGCCCTTCGGGCTGTACGAGATGGCGTCATCCAGCTTCGGGTACGTCCAGGACCCCGGGGGATACGCCGGGAAGTGCCACCTCTGCGTCGACGTGAGGAGGCACCTCTGCTCAGTCTCCGAATGGCCGGAGCTGCAGCCGAAGGCCTTCTACTCGAACATATGATCGCCAGCCCAGATGCCTCGAAGATCCATGACGTACAGCCGCAGGGATCCCTCATGCGTGGAATCGAAATCATATCGTGTCTCCTCGCCTGCTCCACCTGGGTTGCAGATCGCAGCGGATCTCGCCCTGAGGAGGGGATGTGAAGCGAACCTGCCGGTGGAGCCCAGCACGCCCTTTTCCCGTTCAAAGACCATCAGCTGCCTCGCCTGGTCCCTGCGCGGCTATGTGTCGGTGAGTATCCATCTCCGGTCACGCGAGAAACTGCAGTGGCCATCCCGGGCGAGGGCGCCCTCGCCGACCTTTCTGGCCTCGCCGCTGCCGTCTTTGACGAGATACAAGGCATCGCCAAGGCCACGGATGCTCGTCCAGGCCAAGATCGTCTCGCGATCGGGCCAGTCGCAGTGCGAAACCAGGCCATAGTCGATGACGCAGCGAACGCCGGTCCCGTATAGGTCCGACGAACTCAGCGCTCGCCACCAGCCTCAGCTGATCATTTAATAGCGCGGGCCTGTACGGCGTGCCAAGGTGAGGTGCTTGCCGGTCAGGGTCGCCTTCATAGGAACTGGAGGAGTGTCGGGCGGACACATAAAGCGCATGAACGATAACCCGTCGGCCCAGATCGTCGCCCTTTGCGACACCAACAGGGACGCCCTGCGGGAGAGGGCCAAGCTGGTTGGCAGGAGGCTTCCGCTCTACGCCGACTATCAGGCAATGCTCGCGAAGGAGGAGATAGACGCCGTCGTGATCTGCACGCCGCACACTCTTCACTTCCAACAGGCCATGGACTGCCTGGACCGTGGCATACACGTGCTAGTCGAGAAGCCGATGGTTTGCACAGTGGACCATGCCAAGCAGCTGATAGCCAAGGCGGAGAAGACCGGGAAGACCCTGATGGTCTCGTACCAGAGGCACTACCAGCCCGAATTCATGTGGACGCGGGACGCGATAGCGAGGGGAGAGCTGGGCAAGATCTTCTACATTTCGGCCTACCTGAGCCAGAGCTGGGCTCCGATCACGAGCACGTGGCGGGGCAGGATGGCGCTCAGCGGAGGTGGCGAGCTCATGGATAGCGGATCCCACATCGTGGACATAGTCTGCTGGCTGACCCAGCTCGACCCCGTCGAGGTCACCGCGTTCGTTAGCAACGAGTTTGCCGTGAACGAGGAGGTCGACATCCTCTCATCGGTCTGCATAAGGTTCTCGAACAGGGCGATAGGCTCCGTTTGCATCAACGGCAACGCGCCCTGGTACGAGAGGCTCATCATATCCGGGACCCTTGGCACCCTTACCTTCGGCGATGGAACGCGCCTGAGGCTGCCCAACGGCGAGTACAAGGAACTGCCTCCCATGCCGGCGGCCCGCAACCCGGACGACAACTTCATCGGCGTGATCCAAGGAAACGAGGAATGCCTTTCCCCAGGCAAAGACGCGCTCAAGGTCGTGCAGATAACCCAAGCAGCCTACCTCTCGGAGAAGGAGAAGAGGGCCGTCAGGATCGACGAGCTCTAGCCTAGCCTAGACCATCCACTCGATCAATGACTTGCTCCGCGCGTCCAAGGCAGCCATGTTGCGTATCTCGTACTTGTTGCCGTCGACGTCGGTGATCATGATCCGGGACGGACCGACGAACCTTATGCTGTCCTTGCTTCTAAGTTCGAACTCTCGGTATCCCTTGTCCGTCTCCACCGCGATGTCGGTGACCCCACCGTAGAGCTCCCGGACGGCGAGAACCCTCTTGATGGCGGGAACGAAGTACGCTTTTTCCAACTCCTCTTCGAGGACCTTCCTCGAGGGGGGATCCAGCTCCTTGAGCTGCCGTATGATGCCGAGCTCCTTTCCGTCCTCATCGAGGAGCGAGATGTACTTGTCCGGGGCGGTCAGAGGGAAGTTCCTTATGATCCTGTAGACGACCTTCTCCTCGTCGCCGATCTTGAGCAGCACCCTCCTGTGCGGATCCCTCCCGATACTGAACTTCGTCGGATCCAGAAAAGTCTCCATCCAGCCCACCTAGATTGCCCTGACCTTGGCAATCTCCGTCTGCATCCTTACAAGATTGGCGTAGACGCCGTTCTTCTGCAGAAGCTCGTCGTGCGTGCCGATCTCCACTATCTTGCCCTTGTCCAGTATCACGAGCCTGTCGGCGTTCCTGAGCGTCGACAGCCTGTGCGCGATGGCGATCGTCGTCCTGCCCTTGGTCAGGTTCGCAAGTGCCTCCTGTATCTTGCGTTCCGTGGCGGTGTCGACGGAGGAGGTCGCCTCATCCAGGATGATTATGCTGGGATTATTCACGATCGCCCTCGCGATCGATATCCTCTGCTTCTCCCCGCCGGACAGCCTAGCCCCGCGCTCCCCGACCTCGGTGTCGTATCCCTCCGGAAGATTGATTATGAACTCGTGCGCATTTGCGGCCTTCGCCGCGCTTATTATCTCCTCCCGAGTTGCGTCCGGCCGGCCGTAGGCTATGTTCTCCGCAACCGAGCCATGGAACAGGAAGGGTTCCTGGAGCACGACCCCTATCTTCTCCCTAAGCGATCTCTGTTTGATCTTCCTGACATCCACGCCGTCTATGGTTATCGTCCCCTCCTCAGGATCGTAGAACCTCGATATGAGCTTGACCAGGGTGGTCTTCCCGGAGCCGCTGGCGCCGGCCAAGCCGATCATCTCGCCGGGCCTTATCTGAAGGTTGATGTTGTCCAGAACCTTCTTCTCCGGGTTGTATGAGAAAGAGACGTTGGTCAGGGTTATCTCTCCCTTGACCTCTCCAAGGCTGATGGCATCCTTGGCGTCCCTCACTTCGGGCTTCGAGTCAAGGATCTCGAATATCCGCTCTGCCGCTGTCGCCGCAACCTCCACCTGGTCAGTCAGGTGGCTGAGGCGCTGGACGGGCCCGTAGAACATCCACAGATACGAAACGAAAAGCGTAAGATCGCCAACCCCTAGAGGACCGTTTGCAGCCACTATGTGCCCGCCGCGCCAGTAGACGAAGACCGCGCCGAGGTACATCAGGAGGCCTATGCCCGGGAAGAACCAAGACTGCAGCTTGGTCGAGCGAAGGTCCGCCTGTAAGAGCTCCACGTTCCTGGACCGGAACTTGTCGATCTCCCTGTCCTCCTGCACGAAGGCCTTCACCACCAGGATCCCCGGGATCGTGTCGGCAAGCACCGAGTTCATCCGCGCCCAGGTCCTCCATATCCTGTGGTAGGTACCATGGATCTTCCTCGCAAAGACCGCGGTTCCTAGGACCAGTACGGGAACCGGCAGAAGGGAGATCGCAGCCAACTTCCAGTTCATCGTGAAGAGGTAGACTCCCACGCTCACCATGAGTATGATATCGACGATCAGCTGCTGGGACCCGTAGACAAGGAAGTACCGGACGTTGGAACTGTCGTTGGTCACCCGGGACATGAGCTCCCCGGTGCGCCTCCGGTCGTAGAAGCTGAGGGACAGCATCTGCAGGTACCGGTAGACTTGGGTTCTGATGTCGAAGATGACCTTCTCGCCGAGCCAAGCCATGGCGTACGTGCGGATGCCTGATGCAGCCGAGGACACCACGTATACC
>Ga0209102_1001657_pt1 | contig 11164 bp, 10 predicted proteins | sample ConPoolayeHmetaG_FD_185483 | JGI IMG/M metagenome (GOLD analysis project Ga0209102, IMG submission 185483) | Hot spring microbial mat communities from California, USA to study Microbial Dark Matter (Phase II) - Cone Pool mat layer H metaG... ... | reverse complement strand
CTTGCACTCGGGAGGTCGGGGGTTCAAATCCCCCCCGGTCCACCAACATCTTTTAGCCCCGTAGAAGTTTAAATCTTGCTTGAAGAAGAAGGCAGTGTGGTTTTTAATGGCTATTTATGGATGAAACTTTATATTATGGCATATTACAGTATTTTTTGGTGAAATATTTGGAATATGGCATAGAAGTCAAGAAAGTGGATGCTCAGGGGCGCATTATTCTGCCTGCCGATTGGCGTGAAGCAGAAATTGGAGAAAGCCGTGAGTTATACATCTTTAAGAGGAAAGGATATTTGAAAATAGTTCCTAAGCGTCGCGTTGACTTAACTGAAAACTTTGACAAGGTTGATTTAGGCGTGGAAGCCATCGGAAGCTGGAAACAGTTCGAAAAGAAATTTTATGAGGCAAGCATATGAGGTTCTTAGACGCCAATGTATTCATCTACGCTTATTACAAACCGAAAAGACAACTAACCCAAAAAGAGAAACAGATGAAAGAGTACGCCAAAAAGATAATCACTGACATCTCACAAGGAAAAGAAGAAGTAATAACAACTGTTGTGCACATTTCCGAAATGGCTAACATTCTGAAATATGGCATGCCACTGGATCAACTAATCACTATTGTCCGTGGACTATTCATGCTTGACAACGTGAAAATAACAGGTGTAACTCGAGAGGCATACTTCGCCGCAACTGAGTTGGGGGATGATTTGAAGCTCGAGGTTAACGACGCCTTAGCCGTAGATGTCATGAGACTAAATGGTATAAAAGAAATATACTCGTTCGATGAAGACTTCGACCAAATAGAAGGAATAACAAGACTTCCAATAATACAATAAGCATGCGTAAATAGTTTAATGGTTAAAAACCAAAATTGCTTGCACAAAAGTGGTAAAAATGGATGAATGTGTCGATTTGCAGATAAACCTAAGGGATTGTCCTTGTACATATCCCTGCAGTTTGAAGGGTAAATGCTGCGAATGCTTAAGAAACCATAGAGCCCACAATGAACTCCCAGCGTGCTATTTCCCACCACAAGTCGAAAAAACCTACGATCGATCCATCAAAAAATTCTTGTCACTCCAAAAACACCAAACAAAAATTTGAAAAGGAACTCTTTGCCTGTGAAGCTATTGCTCTTGTAGTTTAAATCTAAGAATTGCGGCTATTCCGCCGAAGGAGTTTTTAAGCATCTGCCCCTCTTCGGTTTCCGCAGATATAACCTCCACATCCGTGTTTGCATATTCAGCCAGCTGGGCAAAATTTTCTATAAGCTCTTGGGTTTCAGCTATCCCCAAAGAAGGCGCCTTACACTTGGGACAAGGCTTTCCAAGGAGGCTTTGTTCAAAGCTTGTCAACATCGGAGTTTTAATTGTCTGCTGTTCCTCGTATCCGCATGCAGTGCACTTCACTTTAACTCGTGTTATGTCAAGCCCCTCTGAAAGCAATAACGTTTTAACGGCGCCTGCTTCCAAGGCTTTTCTAACTTCCTCCTCTCCGTAAGTAGCCATACCAGTGTCATGTCCAATTTCGTAGAGGAACTGCTGCATTATCTGTTTTTCCTCTATATAGCGTATTTTCCTCATTATTTCTGGAGCCTTATCCACAACTTCCTTTACGCCTTGCTCATCAACGTAGGCCGTGTCCACTATGTCTATGATTTTCTCCTTCAATTGATAATTCAAATAGTCGCCCTTTTCGAAGTCGTATTTAGTGGGTCCAGGCCCCCCAATTATTATGCCCTTCAGGTTTTCTATTGGCAAAAATGTTTCGTTGACGTGCTCGCCGACGCGTCTAAAATATTCTTGCAAACGCATTTCCCTAAGCCTTTCAAATCTTCTGGCGGATTGGCCTCCAGCACGGGTTTTTCCAGGAACACCGGACGTCACTTCCCTCACTATTTCAAGGCGTCTTCCCTGAAGGGTTGCAAGGGTTGCAGCCGTAGCGTCTATAAGCACTATGCCATAGGTTTCCTTCTCCCGCAAAAGCTCCTGCAAATGCTCAGTGTGAAATCGCGAATCGCACCTGTAGAGGTATATGTGTATGGGTTCAGGCGGTATTATAACATATGTTTCTATTTTTTCGCTTCCAGCACCGTTTTGTGGAACCGCGCCGCAAAATATTACAAGCCCGTTTTCAGGAGCCTCCTTGAAAAGTTTTAGGCGCTGCTGAACCTTTACAATGGCGTCTTGAACGTTTTTGCGGGTTGTTGTAGACTTTATGTTAGACGCTGTTCCATACTCTTCCCTAAGCATGTTCACAACTTCACTTATCTGCTTTCCAGGGGGAACATAAAGCGAAATAAGCTCTGTCCCACGGCCCTCTTTATTGGCCAGCGTATTAAGTATCTTTTTTAACCTGAAGAGCTCAAGAGACGTTCTTTTCTTGCTCAAAGCGTTTTCACTTTCTTATTTAGCCGTAAAGTTACACGACAAGGAGCCAAATAAAAATTTGGATTTTGAAGTTCAGGTTATTCCCAAAACTTCTTTCAAAAACGCCTTGTACGGGCCTAATTTTCCACCGTAGTTACCAGCAGAAATCTTCACAACACCTGGAACGTTTAAGGCTGCTTTTATCCCTTCACCCATGGCTTTCTTGACAGCCTCAAGCGTTAAACCATTAATGACAATTTCGTAGACACAGTTGACTTCTTCAGGCAGCTGCGAGTCAGGCACAACTTTCTTCAACGACGGACAGAAGGGATGATTAGTTGAAGCCTTAAGCTTATATTTTAATGAACCCGCCTTAGAGCCCGAACGGCAAACTCCGCCTGGAAAAGGCATTATCACTTCTGCCCCACTGTTCTTGATGGCTTTGACAGCTTCTTCAGAAGCCAAAAGCCCAGAAGCCTTGTCTTTGGCAAGTATTAGGAAGTTCCCTCCGGCAACCGCCTCCATGGCGCCAAAGGAGTCTTCCACGATAAATTCGCCTTCCATCACTGGTATCCGCCAAACCCTCCTATTTCCAACCAAGCCTTTTCTTTGGAATCCATCGCCGAAATATCGGAGGCTTCTCCCTATTTTCAGCCTTCTCTTCGCATTTGGAAGGGCATCGAAGACGGAGGTTGTGGGGCAGGTCATTATGCACTGTCCTATGCGCAGTATCATTTGGCTTTTCAAGTCAAACCTGTTTCGGTTGTAGATTTGGATTAAGGCACCTACTCTGCCGTCTGGAGTTTTATCCTTCTGAACAAAGCCTTCAACTCCTGCTTCAGCCGGAGCCATAATTACGCTTGTCGCAAACCCAGTTGTGACTTCAGCCGCTGTTAAAGCCCACTTCTCATTATCAGCCGTTATTAAAACACGTCCAACCCCTAAGGGAAACATTTCAGCAAAAGTGTCTGCAACTTTTACAGCGTGTCCCATTGGAGATTTAACAAGGAAGCATGGCCCAAACTTGTCTTTCTCATCGTAGCCGACCACTTTAACCTGCGTTTCGCTTTCCATAGTTTTTATTTCCATCCCGCTTTGAGACATGTTCAAACCTAGCCTTGATAATGCTTTCTCTCTTTAAGATTTTTCGCTTTTAAACCGCCAAACTGCAATATTCCAATGTAATGTTTTCTCGTCTAATAAAGATGGCATGCCACCAAGTGTTTTGGTTTAACCTCTTCCAGCTTAGGCTCTTCAGATCTGCATATGTCCATGACATGGGGGCAGCGCGGGTGAAATCGGCAACCAGTTGGCGGATTAGCTGGGCTTGGTGGCTCCCCTTTTAATATTATTCTTTTGCGTTTAGTTTTCGGGTCAGGTATGGGTATAGCTGAAAATAGGGCTTGAGTGTAAGGGTGAAGGGGCTTTTCAAAAAGTTCTTCTGCCTCAGCCACTTCAACTACCTTGCCAAGATACATCACTGCAACTCTTTCGCATATGGCTTCAACCATTGAAAGGTCATGGCTTATGAATAGATAAGTTAACCCCATGTTTTTTTGGAGTTCTTTGAAAAGTTGCAGGAGGGAGGCTCTAACAGAGACGTCTACTGAGGATGTTGGCTCGTCTAACACTACAAATTTTGGATGGGTTATTAGGGCTCTTGCTATGGCTATTCTCTGTTTTTGTCCTCCGCTGAATTCGTGGGGATATCTACGGAGATGTTCCTCGGATAAACCAACTCGTTCAAGCATATCTAAGACGCGTTTCTCAGCCTCTTTGCCCCTGCATATCTTATGGACGAATAGGGGTTCTGCAACTATATCTTTTACAAGCATTCTTGGGTTAAGCGAAGTTGAGGGGTTCTGGTAGACTATTTGCATGTGTCGCCTTAAACTTTTTAGCCTTCTTCCCTTAAGACGAGCTATGTCAAACTGTTTAAAGTCATCTGAAGGATTATCGGAAAGCCCTCCTTCCGGGTCAAAGAATATTCTCCCACTGTCAGGCTTTAGCAACCTTATAACCGTCTTCCCAGCGGTCGTTTTTCCACACCCAGATTCTCCCACGAGGCCGAAGGTTTCGCCTTTCTTTATGGCCAAGCTAACGCCGTCAACCGCTTTCACTTCGCCCTTTCTTGTGCTGAATAAGCCTCCTCTGATGGGAAAATATTTTCTTAGATTGTCTGTCACAATGACTGATTTCATGTTTTAGGCACCACCATGCAGGAAACAGGCAACTAGATGCTCTTTGGAAATCTCTCTTAATTCGGGGGTTTCGCGGCTGCATCTTTCCATAGCATAAGAGCAACGTGGGTGGAAACGGCATCCGCTTGGAGGGTTAACAAGGTTTGGAACTGTTCCAGGAATAGCTTTAAAGGATAAGCCTGGTCTTGGGATAGATTCAAGAAGTGCCCTAGTGTAGGGATGGAGGGGATTTTTGAAAATTTCCATGGTTGGAGCAACTTCAACTACTCTTCCAGCATACATGACTGCTACTCTATCGCTTATTTCAGCTATAACGCCCATGTCATGAGTAATGTATATGACGGAAGTGCCGAATTTTCTTTTAAGCCGCATAATTAGGTCGAGTATCTGCGCTTGAACCGTTACGTCGAGGTTTGTAGTTGGCTCATCTGCCAAAAGAAGGGTTGGGGAACAGGCCAAAGCAATGGCTATAACTATTCTTTGCTGCATGCCGCCGCTTAGCTCGTGGGGGTAAGCATCAACCACTCTTTCTGGGTCAGGAATCTCCATCAACTTTAACAGTTCCACTATTTCTTGGCGTACAACTTCGTTGAGCAACCTCTTTTTAATTGAACCCTTGAAAACTGGAAGTTTTTCCAAAAATGCCCATAACCCCTTTGTTTCCTCTCCTTCTAGGCGGCCAACTTTCTCAAGCATCTCTGGAAGCCTGTGAGTTAATATTGCCTCAGCTATTTGGTCTCCTACAGTGTAGAGGGGATCCAAGGCTGCATTCGGCTCTTGGAAAATCATGGAAATTTCTTTCCCTCTTATTTTAAGCAGCCCCTCTTCCTTCAGCGTTAAAACGTCAACTATTTCACCTGTGGATCTTCTGAAGTAAATGTGGCCACCTTCAACCTTTCCCGGCGTAGGAGTCAGCGCCATTATCGTTAGAGCGGTTACGGATTTTCCGCTTCCTGTTTCTCCCACAACTCCCAGGGTTTCCCCTTTTCTTAAATTTAGGTTTGCCTTTTCAACGGCTTTAACAATGCCTTCGTAAGTGTAGAACCTTACAATAAGGTCTTCAACTTTAAGTTGCTCATTTTCCGCTAAAGTCATAGTAAGCATATTATCGCCTCCTAATCATCGGATCCAATATGTCTCTTAACGCGTCCCCGAGAAGATTCCATCCTATGACAAATAGGAATAGGAAAATTCCAGGTATAATGTACGCGTGCCAGTAGGCAAATGGGTTCCCCGGCACGCCAGTTATCCAATTTCTTGAAAGGGAAATAATCTGCCCCCAATCAGAATAACCCGCAGGAGCACCTAACCCTAGGAAGCTGAGGGCGGCAGCAGTTAACGTGACTGATCCGATGTCTAAAGAAGCCATTATAATCATAGGGAAAATCGTGTTTGGAAGGACATGCCTCAACATTATTCTAAGATCTGAACAGCCCACTGCCTTTGCAGCTTCAACAAAATCTTCAGCGGTCACCCTTAGAAATTCACCTCGAATTAGCCTAGCATAAGATGGCCACCAAACCAGAATCAAGGCTAAGGTTATACTGTCAAGTCCTCGTCCGAAGGCTACAACGAAAGCCATAGCCAAAATCAACCCTGGAAAGGCTAGAATTATATCTGTCAACCTCATTAAAACCTCGTCAATCACCCCTTTATAATATCCGGCTAAGCCTCCCACAACAATTCCAATAATTGCGCTTACAGCAACAACCAATAAACCAATTCGGTAAGCTGCTCTGGCTCCCCATATAACGCCGTAGTATAAGTCGTACTGCCCTTCTGTTGTGCCAAAAATATTTTCAGAGCTTGGAGGTTTCGGCGTAGGGGAGTACCCTGTTCTCGGCATTATGTAGGGATCCCTATCGGTTTGAGGTGGAGCCAGAACCGGCGCTAAAATTGCCAATATAGTGAAAAATACAACGATTGAAAGGCCAACTATGGAAAGAGGGCTGGACCTCATTTTCTTCAAAACGAAAACTAGCTCTTTTATTCTGGGGTTTTCAGCGCTCCAAAACTTAGTTTTAGACATCATTTGTCACCCAAGTCTAATCCTTGGATCGATGTAAGCGTAAAGCAAATCCACTATCAAGTTTGCTATAACAAAGATTAGCCCGGTTAAAAGTGCAAACCCCAAGACTGCTGGAATGTCCAGCTGAGTTGCTGCATGCGCCGCAAAATATCCTATGCCTTTAAACTCGAATATTGTTTCTGTAATCACCATTCCTGAAAGCATGCCTGCTGTTAACAAGCCGGAAAGAGTAACCACTGAAATCAGGGCGTTTTTAGTTACATGTTTATTTATGACTGTTTTTTCGTCAAGTCCCCTAGCCCTTGCGGACAAAACGTAAGTTTTTCCAAGCTGCTCTAGCATACTTGACCGCATGACACGCATTATTAGGGCTACGTTTATTATTGTTAGAGTTATAACTGGAAGAACCAGATGAGATAAAGCGTCTAATAGAACGGCACCGTTAAGGTTAAGTATGGAGTCAACCGTGTAAAGACCTGTATAAACTTTGAATTCTCCAGTTCTAACCAAGGCTTCCGCCCATGGACTTAATCTGCCAGGAGAGAAAATGCCTAACCCTCCATAGAAAAATGCCAGAAGCACAATACCAAGCCAAAATGACGGGAGAGACCAGCCTATAACAGAAAGAGCCCTCGTAGCGTGATCAACTAAAGTGTCTTTTTTAACGGCGGAAATTTTGCCTAGGTATATTCCCACAAATATGGTTATTGGAGCAGCGAATATGGCAAGTTCAGCTGTAGCTGAGAATCTTGTTAGTAAAGCATTCAAGACTGGCATGTGCAGCGATTGGGACCAGCCGAGGTTTCCTTGAATAACCTCGTTTAACCAGCTGAAATATTGCATGTATGCTGGACGGTCAAGACCGTACTTTGCTATTATCTCGTTTACAGCGCCCATCTGTCTTGGGTCTCTGACATATAGAGAAGCCCGTTGTACTGGATCGAAAAGTTGAGTTACCGCAAATATCAGGAGAGTAACGCCTATTAAGGTTGGAATAACCAGAAGCAACCTTCTGGCTATATATACTTTGATACTTGAGCCCATTTCTTAAACCTCTAGTTTCCCCTCATATAAGGATTTACCCATATTTCCTCTAAAAATAAAATTTAACAATTGACTGAAGAAAAAGGTGGGGGGATGCGGCTAGTAGCCCTTTGAGAGGTGGTAGAAGTACTGCCCCGGATATATTGGGTTGTAGTACCATCCTTGAACCCAGTCTCGCTCCCAATGACGTCCCAATGGTTGATCTATTATGACGCTTGGTACATCTTCGTAGTATATCCTTTGAAGTTCATAGTATATGTTTTTTCTAGCTGTGGGGTCAGTTTCTGAAATTCCTTCTTCAATTAATTCGTCAACATGTGGGTTGCTGTATCCTTGCCATGCAGAGAAGGCTCCGTTGGAGTGCATGAAGGGATGGACAAAGTTGTGGGGATCTGGGAAGTCAGCCAGCCACCCGATTATGTATAGGGGGAGTTGGCTTCTAACCATGGCTCTTAGGTATGTCGGCCAGTCTACCTCTATGACTTCCACCTTGAATTTCGGGTTAAGACTTTCAACGTTGTCTTTCAGTACTTCTGCGGCTGTCTTACGTGCAAGGTTTCCAGTGTTGTATAGTAACTGAATTTTGAAGCCTTTCTCCCAAACCTGTCCGTTCCAAGCTGCTTTGAAGTGTTGCTCAGCTTTTGCCAAGTCGAAAGTGTACATCTCTTGATTAGGGTTAAAGAAGGGAAGCCCTTCAGGTATTGGCCCAGGCACATGTTTTGCTTCGCCCAGCATCGCCTCTTCAAGGTAGGTGTCCCAGTCAAAGGAGTACGCAAAAGCTTTTCTGAGGTTTATGTCGCTGAAAAAGTCTGTGGGCACGCCGTTTCCGTCGAGTTTTCCGCTTCCAATGTAAGGGCTGGCAGAATCGACTTCAAAAGTGAAGAAGATAGCATCGAGTTGCAAAGTGGGCAAGTCCTTGACGCAACGTATCCCAGCTAGTCCTTCAACTTCAGCTATGTTTTGCCGTGGCACGTAAATTATGTCCGCGTCGCCTTGCTGAAACATCAGCTTTCTAGTTGCCCATTCATCCACACTCTTTATGACTGCGCGTTTGAGCTTAGCCGGCCCAGCCCAGTAATCATCAAACCTTACAAGAGCCACTTCCACGCCGTGCGTCCAACTTTCAAGCTTGAACGGCCCTGAACCGCAGTCAGCCTCTTGAAGCTCCGGAACTTCAGGGTTATGATAAGTGGCAAAGACTTCAGCCCAGTTATCCTTGTTGCCAGACCATGCACCGTGTTCAATGGCGCTTTCCTTGTCAACTATGCTTGCCCATGTTTGGCTCCATATCTGCAGGAAAGTTGTTAATGGGAATGGTTTCGCAAGTTTAAAGACAACATTATTTCCGTCAACTTGAATGGCACTGTCTATCATTGACCCAATGTTTGCGGCATCCGTTGGGTCTTCGAGGTCCCCAAGATCAGATAGTGCCTCGACGCCCAGTAGAGGCTCTAGAAGCATCCATGTGGGTCCTCCATCTCTTTCTTGGATGATGGCTCTTTCAAAAGAGTATTCTACATCTTCAGGAGTGATTGTTCCTCCGTTGTGGGTTTTTATGCCCTGCCTTATTGGGAATATGATGGTTTGGCCATTATCCTTCACAAGACCGTTTGCTACTGATGGCACTTGCTCAGCTATTTTTGGGACAAATGCGTCAACTTTCTCCCTGTCAAAGAAGATCAATGTGTCGTAAATGTTGAAGATTACTTCGCCGCTTGCAGTGTCGTAAGCCCAAGCTGGATCGAGGGTTTCAGGCTCGCCTATTGTTGCCTCAATCATGGTGTCTGGGTTCTTTATGGACGCTACTTTTTGCGTATATTGGTAGTAGTAAACGCCGCCACCTATGGCTGCTGCTAATATCACTACAATGATTATTGCCGCAATTTTCCCTATTGCTTTTTTATTGTTCATATACATCCAAACCCGTCTTTACTCTCTAAAAGTTTAAAAGGTTTTTCATAAAAAAGCGACTAGATTATAGAGACGCAAAGAAACACCTTCCATGCATAGTTTCCCTTTTGTTCTTCTTATAGTTCGCATATAGGATTATCAGACTATGGCGGATTTAGTTTAAATTCTGAAATACTTATAAACATCATCTTCTAAATACGGCTTTTAGTTTGGCTTTGAGGGTGTTCCCTTGAAAAAAGTTAAGGTAGGCATATTTAAATGCGGCAATATCGGTTCTGCACCATTACTTGAACTTCTTATCGACGAGCTGGCGGATAGAGAAGACATAAGCGTTCGAAGCGTAACAACAGGGGCAAAAATGCTTGTCGAAGAAGTAGAAGAAGCCTTACCAAAAATTTTTGATTTTAACCCAGACTTCATAGTTTTTACCTCGCCGAACCCAGCGGTTCAAGGCCCCACCAAGGCCAGAGAAATCCTTTTAGAAAAGAAAATCCCAAGCATCTTCATTTCAGACGCTCCTGGGAAACGTTTGAAGGAAGAGTTTGAAAAAAACGGCTTTGGCTACATTATAGTTATGGGCGATCCTCTTATTGGAGCCAGAAAAGAGTTTTTAGACCCATCTGAAATGGCGCTTTTCAACTCCAATATAATAAAAGTGCTTGCAATTACAGGCGTTTACCGAATGATATACCAAGAAATTGATAGGATTATCAATTGTTATAAAGAAGGCTTGACAGCTGAACTGCCTAAGCTAATCATAGACACTGATAGCATTAGGGATAATTCTGACTTTAAAAATCCCTATGCAAAGGCAAAGGCTATGGCCGCTTACGAACTAACGAAAAAAGTTGCAGAAATAAACACGCGGGCCTGTTTCATGGAAAAGGAGAAGGAGAAGTATATTCCGCTGGTTGCTTGTGCCCATGAAATTGTGCAAGTTGCAGCCAAACTTGCAGAAGAGGCGAGAGAAATCGAAAAGTATACTGATACTTTAGTTAGAAGACCACATTCTAAAGATGGAAAATTAAAGATTAAGGAAAAGTTGATGTTGCCTCTAACTTTTGATGATGAAATCTATCAAAAATGGCTTAAACCGCTAAAAAGCGAATAATTCCCCAAATATGGTGTAAGGGCATACTTTATAAGCTTTGTATATACGGTATTAACATATATATAAGATATTTCGGCTAAGTATATATATTCTCTAGCGTTTTCTCATTCTTAGGTGAAAAATTGAAAGCTCTTGAAATCACTCCATTAGAAGGAAAGACATTAAAAGCAATAATAGTGGAGAAAGAATACACCGAACCCTTCTGGGTCATAGAACCCTCAAACAACCACGCACCTAAAAACATATTATCATCAAGGTTTAAGCCATCAATTGCTTTCTGTAATTTTCTAGAAAAGGTGATCGACGAAGTCAAGCCAGACTTTGTGACAGAAGAAAAAGGAAACCGCTCAGACAAAGAATTCAACGAAACCAACATCATCGCCCAAATATCTCAGAAAAGAAACATTCCATTTTATGCTGTGGAGATCGACGAAAACGCCAAAGGCTATGTGGCTTCCCTTTTGGAGGAGAAAAAACAGTTACGAGACCGCATACTC
>Ga0209102_1001655_pt1 | contig 11174 bp, 10 predicted proteins | sample ConPoolayeHmetaG_FD_185483 | JGI IMG/M metagenome (GOLD analysis project Ga0209102, IMG submission 185483) | Hot spring microbial mat communities from California, USA to study Microbial Dark Matter (Phase II) - Cone Pool mat layer H metaG... ... | reverse complement strand
GCCCATCCAAGAGTGAATATTCGGTATGAACGTGAAGATGAGTAAACTTCATTTTAATCTAACACCTCTAAAGTGAATTCTATTTACATCTCGGGTAACTAATTAACTAATCAACTCAACTAACTTTTCTTTTATCTCTTCAGGCTTTGCCTGCCCCTTAGTTTTTGCCATTACCTGCCCAATTAAAAATTGAACAGCGTTGACCTTACCTTTTTTATAGTCCTCAGTCGCTTTTTGGTTTTCTTTTAAGGCTTCCAGGATAATTTTTTCCAACTCCCCACCGGTAATTTTAGTAATTTTTTCTTTCTCAAGTAGATTTCTAATTAATTGATTAGGCGAAATTCGGGAAATCTCAACCTTTTTGTTAATTATAAAATTGGCGAGGTATGAAATTTCTAATTTGCCTCTCCCTAATTTTACTACTTTTTCAAAATAATCGGCCATCTCTTTTTTGGAAGTCAAAATTTTTGCTTGGTAATCAGTTAAGCCATATTCCTTGATAAACTTTTCCCTTTTAACCTCGGGTAATTCTAAGATTTGTAATTTGAAATTTGTAATTTGGATTTTTCTCCATCTTATTGGTGGAATGTCTGGTTCGGGGAAATACCGATAATCTGCGGCTTCTTCTTTTTCTCTTTGTAAAACAGTTATTCCTTTTTTTTCATCCCAGCCTCTGGTTGTTTTATTTCCCTCTCTTTTTACTTCTCCTGTTTTTTCGAATTCCTCAAGTTGTCTTTTGACCTCATATTCAATTGCCTTTTTCACAAAGCGGAAGGAATTGATATTTTTCAACTCTACTAACGGCGTATAAAATATTTTCTTTCCTTTTTTAATTTTTAAATTTACCGTTGGTTCACAACGCATCTGTCCTTTCTCCATGTTCGCCTCAGCAATACCAATCCAGCGAACAATTTGTTGAAGTTTTACTAAAAATTCTTTTACCTCGTCGCTACTTTCAAAATCTGGCTCGGTGACGATTTCTATTAAAGGGACGCCAGCGCGGTTGAAGTCAAGGAGAGTAAAATTTTGATAATGAATCATTTTTGCTGTGTCTTCCTCAAGATGCACCCGTCTTATTCTAATAATTTTAGACTTGATATTTTTTTCGTTTCTTGATTGGTTGGAAACTTTAAGCTCCAGTTTACCGTTTATGCCAAGAGGTAAATCATATTGACTAATTTGATAGCCTTTCGGTAAATCAGGATAAAAATAGTTCTTCCTGTCAAATTTGCTGAACTTAGGAATTTGGCAACCCAGAGCTAAACCGGCTAAAACCGTCCAGTCTATCGCCTTCTTATTAGGCGCCGGTAAAGCTCCTGGTAATCCTAAGCAAATAGGACAAACTTGAGTATTTGGCTTTTTCCCAAAATGATTTGCCGAGCAACCACAAAACATTTTTGAAGCTGTTTTAAGCTCGATATGAATTTCTAACCCGATAATTGGCGAAAAAAATTTATCCATTTTTATTTCCCAAAGAAAGAATCAACTGGAAATTTTTCTTGGCAAAGAAAGCAAGAGTCAAAATTCCCAACCCAAACAAAAATAAAACGATTTGTAGCCCCAGCAGGTCAACTAGGCTAGTAGTGATTAACATTGGAAAAAAGGAACCTAAGGTTATTAAAGTACTTAAGGTACCAAAAACTCTCCCTCGAACATCAAAGGGAGTGTTCTCTTGAATTAAAACTTGGAGAGGAATATAGATAAACATATAACTTATTCCTAAAGCAACTGTCAGGAAGACAACCAAAATAAATGGTGGAGTCAAAAATAGGCTTAGTCCAGAGAAAAAAAGGCAAATAATTCCTATCGAAGATAATCCTCCAATAACAAGAACGTTTTTCCTTATTTTTCTTATTTTCTTTCCTACCAGTGCTCCCCCAATTAAAGCTCCAAAAATAGTAGGTATAATCAATAAGAAGGAAGCATCAGCAAAGCTGATTTTAATCATCTGAGCCAATGAAGGAAAAACAATCATTCCCATCCCCATCAAGGCTTGAAGTCCTGATAAAAGTAAAAGTGGAAACAATACCTTTGATTCATTTTTAATAAAACTATAACCTTCTTTTATCTGTTGCCAAAACTCAGCTAAATCTAGGTTTTTGCTTAAATTTAAAGGATCAGAAAAGTCAAGTTTCAACTTTTTAGACCCTTCGAATGGCTTTTCAGGTAAACTTAAAGAAAATAAAGTGGCTAAAAGCAATAAAAAGGAAACAATTCCAAAAATTAAGTTCTGATTAGGCAAGAATTTAATCATCATTCCTCCTGCTAAAAAACCAAGAATTGTTGAACTTTCGGTGGTCAAAAAAAGCAAACTGTTAGCTAGTGGGTAATAATTTTTTCCAATAATCCCGGGAACGCTTGCCAAGACGGCAGGATTGAAAAACTCATCGCAAAGTGAATAGAGCAAAACAATAGCATAGATTGGCCAAATCTTTTGGCTAACTCCCAAATAAGTTAAGACTATTACCGATTGGAAAAGATTGCTAAATATAAAAATTTTCTTTTTACTCCAGTTATCAATAAAGACACCCACGAAAGGCCCCAAAATCATTGTTGGCAGATAGTAAAAGAAAAGAAAAAAACCAACAGCAACTGTTGATTGAGTTGAGGAGTAAATTCTTCCAATCAAAACAAAATTAAGAAGCGAAGCACTAATTAAAGAAAAAAGCTGAGAAAGCCAAATCAGGAGAAAATTTTTATTACTCAAAATTTTGATAAACTTATTCTTTTTCATAGACCCAACCTACTTGAAAAAGTAACTCTTCAGAAAATTGTGGCCCTAAAATTTGAATCCCTATCGGTAAGTCATCTACAAAACCAATTGGTAATGCTAAACTTGGTATCCCTGCTAAATTAGCAGAAATTGTAAAAATATCAGAAAGGTACATTTGCAAAGGATTTTCAGTTTTTTCTCCAAATTTAAAAGGCAAACTTGGAGAAACCGGAGCCACAATTACTTGAACTTTCCGGAAAGCCTCTTCAAAGTCTTTCTTGATTAGCGTTCTTACTTTCATTGCCTTCAAATAATAGGCTTCGTAATAACCAGACGATAGGGTATATGTTCCTAGCATGATTCGTCGTTTCGCCTCTGCTCCAAACTTATCACGAGTGAAACCATATCTAATTCCATCAAAGCGCCCTAAGTTTGACGATACCTCTGCTGGTTGAATAATATAATAGGTAGCAACTGCATGTTTACTGTGGGGTAAGGAAATGTTTATAATCTTGGCTCCTCGTTTTTCCAGTTTTTTAACTGCTCGGATAGTTTGACTTTCTATTTTTTTATCCATACCTCTATCAAAATACTCCTCAATTAGACCAATTTTAATTCCTTCGATCTTTCTTTTAAGATTTTTTAAATAACTAGGAACCGCCAGTGGTGAAGTAGTTGCATCCAAAGGATCATTTCCCGCCGTTACTCCTAAAAAAATCGCTGAATCTTCTACGCTTTTAGTAAAATGACCAATCGAATCTAAGGAAGAAGCCATAGCTATTACGCCAAAGCGGGAAACTCGACCGTAGGTAGGTTTTAGGCCAACTACTCCACAAAAAGCTGCAGGTAACCTAATTGAGCCCCCGGTATCTGTTCCTGTTGCCGCTAACCCCATTCCGGTAGCTACCGCCACTGCCGAACCACTACTTGAGCCTCCCGGCACTCGAGTTTCATCAAAAGGGTTTTTTGTTGGCCCAAAATCAGAGTTTTCCCCAGAAGAGCCATGACCCCAAGCATCACAGTTTGCCTTACCGATAATAATCGCTCCTGCCTGTTTTAATCGCTTAATTACCGTCGCGTCGTAAACCGGAATATAATTTTCTAAAACCTTTGATCCTGCGGTTGTTTTTATCCCTTGAGTACAAAAAAGATCCTTTACCGCCACCGGAATCCCGAATAAAGGAAATTTTTCAAAAATTTCTAAATTTCTTGATTTCTTAACTTCTAAATCTTTCTTTTTTGCTTCCCTTAACGCTTCTTCCTCACAAACAGTAATAAAAGCATTAAGTTTTGGATTAAGGTTTTTTATTTGTTCAAGACAAGAATTTACCAATTCCTTTACGGAAAATTTTTTCTTTTTAAGTCCTTCTTTAGCCTGGTTAATAGTCAACTGGTAAAGTTTCATTTTTCCAACACCACTCCTGTTTTAAAGAGATTCCCCTCTCTTGCCGGAGCACCAGAAAGAACCTGTTGTGGTTCTAATGAAGGAGAAACTTCGTCTTCCCGAAAAACATTTTCCAAACCAGTCACCTGAGCCGTTGGTTCAATATCTTTCGTTTCTACATCATTTAAAACCCTCATATAATTCAAAACTTCCGAAAGCTGCTGTTGAAATTTTTCCACTTCCTCCTCGGTTAGTTTTAATCTTGCCAACTTAGCAATATGCCTCACCTCTTCCCTACTTAGATTTGACATTTGACATTTGACATTTGACATTTTTATCCCATTTCTCTTAATATTCTAATTCTTTCTTCCACAGGCGGATGAGTATTAAATAAATTAGCAAACCAACCAACGCCAGAATGAAAGTTTTTCAAAGGATTAACAATATAAAGATGAGCAGTAGCCTTATTAGCCGCTTCAAGTGGTTCCCGGTCGGCGGCAATTTTTTCCAAGGCACGGGCTAAACCCTCAGGATAACGAGTAAGCATTGCCGCCGAAGAGTCTGCCAAAAATTCCCTTCCTCGCGACAAAGCCAGCTGCATTAGTTTGGCAATTAGAGGAGAAAGCAAAGCCAAAAAAATTCCCAATAAAAGTAAAATTACCCCCAAATTTCCCTCATCTTTATCTTTATTTCCCCTTCCAAATCTTGCTCCCCGTAAAAACCAATCAGAAAGTAAAGTAATCATTCCTACTAAAATAGTAACAATACTCATTAGCCGGGTATCATAATTTTTAATATGAGAAATTTCATGGGCAACTACTCCTTCAAGTTCGCTGCGGTCAAGCTTCTGAAGCAAGCCAGTGGTAGCACAAACAACCGCATGTTGAGGATCTCTACCAGTGGCAAAAGCATTCGGCGCCGAGTCCTCAACTATATAAAGTTTTGGCAGAGGAATTTGGGCAGCCATTGCTAAATTTTCCGTCACCGTAAAAAAATGAAAATCTCGTTTCCTGTCTGCCGGTCTAGCGTTAGAAAGAGTCAAAATTATTTTATCGCTCCACCAATAACTAGCAAAACTCATCAGTCCAGCAAAAATTAAAGCTATTCCTATCGCTCCTGGTCCGTAATCAAAAAGTCGGGCAAAAACCCAACCCACACCAACGACAAAAGCAATAAAAGCCGCTATCACTACGGCGCTTCGCCTCTTATTCCTATCTTGCAATTCGTAGACATTTATCATAAGCCTTCCCCCACCTTTGGAGTTTTTAACTCCTCGCTGGAAATTTCTAAGTGCTCTCCTCCGGTAGGCGTTTTCAGACCTGGTTCTGGTTTAAAGCCAAAAATTTTTGCCACTAAATTCGAGGGAAAAGTCACTATCTTTATATTATAATCAGCCGTCAAATCAATTAGTGTTCTTCGGGCATACATCACTTTGTCAGCAGTGTCTCTTAATTCATCCATTAATTTGACAGTCGGCTCGGCCGAACGTAATTGTGGCGTTGATTCAAAAAGGGCTCTTATTGGTGCCAAAGCTTGCTGCATTTTCTCTCCGGCGTCAATTAATTTTTGGGCGTCGGTAGTCTTTAAAGCCTCCAATACTGTCTTTCTTGCTTCAGTTATCATTGCAAAAATTTCCTTTTCCTGTTTAAAATAACCCTTAACTGTCGCTGTCAAATTGGGAATTAAATCTGTTTGTCTTTTAAGTTGATTGCCAATTTCCTGAATTGAAGCCCCAATTCTCGTTTTAATAGTTACAAATTGATTATATAAAGACCAAACATAAAGAATAACCACTCCCAGAACTACAATTATTCCAATCAACATTTTTAATCACCTCCTTTCTCCTAAAAAACCCAAGTCACTTAAGTAACTTAGTTATTTTATCATAAGGTAGGGTATTAATTATATCCTCTTTTTCTGCCCAACCTCTTTTGGCGACAGAAACTCCAAATTCCATTAAAAACAAATGCTCGGCGGCATGAGAATCAGTATCAATTACCATTTTCACACCCCTTTCCACGGCCTCTCGAACTAAAGCATCCGGTAAATCAAGTCTATCCGGCCACGCATTAATTTCTATCCAAATATTTCGCTTTAAACAAAATTCAAAAATTTTTTCCCAATCAAGTTCATAGCCTTCCCTTTGGCCTAATTTTCTCCCCGTAGGATGACCAAAAATCTTTATTTTTGGGTAAGCTAAGGCAGCCAATACTCGTTTGGTCATTTCTGCTCGAGACATCTTAAAATTACTATGAACCGAAGCAATTCCGTAATCTAAGTAATTAAATCCCTCAATGGGAATTGCTAATTCCCCGTTTGGTTTTATATCTATTTCAAGGCTATTAAATACCCCTTTGAGTAATTTCTTTGTTCTTGAGTAATTTATTTTATCGATTGCCTCCTTTTTTCTCTTAATTAAATTAATAATTTTTTCTGGACTGTGTTGCGATTGTGAAGGATTGTGTTCACTAAAACCAACATATTCGTAGCCTAAAGCAGCGGCAGTTTCTATCATTTTCTCCATTGAGTCAACTCCCGGGTCGTGACTTTCTTCTATAGGAAAATTAGAGTGCATATGTAAATCTCCCTTAATATCACTAACTTCCACTAGTTTTGGCAATTTTCCCTTCTGAGCAGCTTCTATTTCTCCGGTATCTTCCCTTAGTTCCGGGGGTATCCAAGGTAACCCTAACGCTTTGTAAAAATCCTCCTCGCTAGAAAAATTTCGAATTTCGAATTTCGAATTTCGAATTTTTTTAATTCCGTGTTCTGATAAACTCATTCCCATTTTTAAAGCCAACTCCCGAAGATGAATATTATGTTGTTTACTGCCCGTAAAATACTGAAGCATCGCTCCGTAAGCCGCAGGCCGTTGGACTCTTAAATCAACTTGCCGACCATTAGTAAGCAAAACCGAAGTTCCAGAAGATCCCCTCTCAATCACCTGTCTGATTTTTGGAAATTTTAAAAAATAATCCATTACTTTCTCTCCCTCATCGGTAGCCACGGCAATGTCTATATCCCCGACTGTCGCTACCCGACGGCGTAAACTTCCTAAGGGGTCGGCCCTTTTTACCGCCGGATATTTCCTTAAATATTCAAGGATTTCTTTTGCCATCTCCCAGGCATAAGGTAAAGTCATCCGGTTTTCTTTTATCTGGCCCTTCTTAAAAGCCTTAATTCCTTCCAAAATATCTTTCTGTGATTCTTCACCAAAGCTTTCGATTTTGGCAACCCTCCCCTCCCTGGCCGCTTTTTCCAATTCATCAATTGCTGTTTTTACTTCAAAAATAGCTAAATTCTTACAAAGCTTATAAGCTTTTTTGGCACCAATCCCGGGAATATCTAAAAGTACAAACATCGCCGGCGGTAAACCCCGCCTTACCTCCTCAAAATGCTTAACCCGACCGAAACGAAATAATTCATCCAAATGTTGGGCAATACTTTTACCAATTCCGGGCACTTCCTCCAACTTTCCATCATCCCATAAGTCTTTAAGCTCGGAAGTCGCATGTTCTACCGCTGTCGCTGCCCGATCATAGGCCATTATTTTAAATTTATTCCCTTTTTTAACTTCATAGGCAGCGGCCACTTCCCTTAAAAGCTTGGCAATTTCCTTGTTGGTCATTATTTTTATCATATCATGACGTTGACTCTGGCTCAATCTTTTGCTAATATAGGTTAGTTTGGGACTATAGCTCAGCTATAGAGCGTCCCGCTACATTTTGTACTAAGGGCTCGTGGTGTAGCGGCCAACATGTCTCCCTGTCGAGGAGAAGATCGCCGGTTCGAATCCGGTCGAGCCCGCCCGGTAAACCATATAAATTCTGCCCTCCCGAAATGGTGTTGGGATTCTGCTCGGAAAGGAGGATAAGAAATGCCAATGGAAAAGACTAAAGCCCTTCTTAGGAAACTTAAAATTGATGAGTCCACTATTAGTATGATTTTGGGGATCTTGGTTGTTTTAGTTATTGGAACTTTAGTGATCAATTATTTCCGGAATATTCATCGCTCATCCTCAGAAGAAGCTAAGGAAAAAGTTACCGAGGAAGTAAAAGAGGAAATAGAAGAAATCAAGTTAGAAGAATTACCTGTGGTTTATAAAGTTAAAAAGGGTGATTCTCTTTGGAAAATAGCAGAAGGTATTTACGGATCTGGCTACAATTGGGTAGATATTGCTAAAGAAAATAATCTCAAAAACCCAAATATTTTACTTTCTGAACAAGAATTAAAAATTCCCAAGGTCGAGCCGATTAAGCCCAAAACTACCCAACCTAATGAAACAGCCGAACCAATCACTGGTGAAATTTATACCGTGGTTAAGGGCGACAATCTTTGGCAGATTGCTGTTAGAGCCTACGGTGACGGCTATCAATGGGTGAAAATTGCTCGTGAAAACAAATTAGCTAACCCCGACTTGATTCATCCGGGTAATACCTTTAAAATACCAAGATAAAGTAAGGGGTAGTATTTCTAATGCCTAGGATTGGCAGTGTAATTTTGCGCCGCGGAAGTTTGGGCTGCGGGAGTAGCTCAGTTGGTAGAGCGTCTCCTTCCCAAGGAGAAGGTCGCGGGTTCAAATCCCGTCTCCCGCTCAGTGAAAAAGATTAGCCTTTTTGGTCTTTTTTTATTTTTCTTTTTTCTTTTCCCCAAAAATATTCTTGCCGGGGGAAATAAATTCGGTATTCATATTTTAGAGCCTACCGATTTACCAAAAGCAGCCGAATTAGTAAACTCAAACGGTGGTGATTGGGGTTGGGTTACTGTCGTTATTCGCGAAGACGACTTAAATTTTCAAAAATGGCAGGACTTCATGAATCAATGCCGAGAAAAACATCTTTTACCTATAGTTCGTTTAGCCACTCATCAGGAAAAAGATTTCTGGACTACCCCTTCTCCCACAGATAGCCAAAAATGGGTAAATTTTCTAAACCGCCTCAACTGGCCCACCAAGGACCAATACATTATTGTTTTCAACGAGCCAAACCACGCTAAAGAATGGGGGGGAAAAATTAGTCCTGAGCAATACGCTAAAGTTTTAGCAGAGTTTGCCGAAAAATTTCACCAAACAAGTCCTAATTTTAAAATCCTCAACGCCGGGTTTGATTTAGCCGCCCCAAATTCAAAAGCGACTATGGACGTGTTTCTCTTCTGGCAAAAGATGGAGGAAGAGATTCCCGGTATTTTTAATCAACTCGATGCCTGGGCCTCTCACTCTTATCCAAACCATGGCTTTCAGGGAAAACCAACCGATAGCGGAAGAACTTCTATCCGAGGGTATCAATGGGAGTTAACCACTCTTAAAAAGTATTTTCATTTAGAAAAGGAGCTTCCGGTTTTTATCAGCGAAACAGGCTGGGTGAAAGACAATTTAAAATTTAAAATTGAAAACTTAAAAAGTAGAAAATCCAAATTAATTTCTCCGGAAATAGCTGCTAGTTATTTCAAAATTACTTTTGAAAATCTTTGGCTAAAAGATGAGCGGATTGTGGCTGTTACTCCTTTTGTTTTAAATTATCCCCAACCGCCTTTTGCCCAATTTTCTTGGTTTGATGAAGAAAACAATCCTTATCCTCAATACCAAATTATTCAAAACCTCCCTAAGCAAAGCTGGTGGCCTCAACAAGAAGAAAAATATACTTTAGGAGAAATCATCATTCCCCCATTCATGTTTACAGAAAGCGTCTATAAAGGAAAAATCCCTATTAAAAACCTCGGTCAATCTATTTTAGGAGAAAAAGAGAAGTTTGTCTTGCCGACAATAAACACCTCCGAGGAAATCTTTATCAGTCCACTTACACTTTCGAAACTTTTAAAACCAAACGAAGAAGATTTTTTAGACTTCGAGATCAAAACCGGAAGTGTTGCCGGAAATTTTACTCTTGGTTGGGAAAAGTTAAATAATTATCAGATTAAAATCTTAGCCCCTAGCATTATTCGCCAAATACAACTATCTTTTTGGGAAAAAATTATCCTTCGCTTTCAGCGTTATTTTAAATCTCGTTTTAATTTGTTAAAATAAACCCAAAGAGGCTTTAAACGAAAAGGCCAGTCTGTTCGAAGCTATCGGCCAGCTTGTTAAGGAAATAATAGCTCAGAGGTAGAACAGGGTTTTCGCCTGCCTCCGATTGCCACCTTAGCTCAGAGGTAGAGCAGGGCTTTCGTAAAGCCAAGGTCCTGGGTTCAAATCCCAGAGGTGGCTCAGGTAAGTCAGATGGAAAGACGTTTAATATCGAGATTAACCAAAAAAGAAAAAGCAAAAAATATTCGTCGGACTGTTACTTTTGGATTTTTAAGTTTAATTTTAATTTTGGCTATTCTTTATTTTGGTCTTCCTGCTTTAGTTAAGTTATCAATATTTTTAGGAAATATTAGAAGTTCTTCTTTAGTGCCAGAAACGGAAGACAAAATTCCTCCTGCTATTCCCGAAATTTTTCCTCCGACGGAAGCCACTTCAAGCTCAAGAATTAAATTAGTGGGCTTTGCTGAACCAGGATCTAAGATAGAAATTTTTATTAATGGTGTTTCTCGAAAAACAGTAGTCGCCGATTCCGACGGTAATTTTAGTTTTGACAACCTAGATATCACCGAGGGGGAAAATGAAATTTATGCTACTTCGACCGATAAAGCAGGAAATACTAGCCAACCGTCCAAAAAAACTGTTATTATTCTTGACAAAACTCCTCCCCAACTTAATATTTTCCAACCGGATGACAAAACGACTTTTTATGGCAAAAAAACAGTGGAAATAAAAGGGGAAACTGAAGAGGAAGCTGCTGTTACTGTAAACGGCTATTTAGCAATTATGGAAACAGGGGGAAAATTTAGTTATTCCTTAAACTTATCAACAGGAGAAAACAAAATTAAAATTATTACCACCGATAAAGCCGGCAACCAAACAGAAAAAGAACTCACAGTCTTCCTAGAATAATTGCCAACCAACCCATCACCCAGGGATAAAATAAAGTATTATTAAAGAAAGAATGAAACAAAACTGCTATCAGTGAAGCAAAAACCAACCTCGATTTTTTAAAAGAAACCAGCAAAATCTTCCCCAACAACCCCAATAGCCCCAAC
>Ga0209102_1001653_pt1 | contig 11185 bp, 11 predicted proteins | sample ConPoolayeHmetaG_FD_185483 | JGI IMG/M metagenome (GOLD analysis project Ga0209102, IMG submission 185483) | Hot spring microbial mat communities from California, USA to study Microbial Dark Matter (Phase II) - Cone Pool mat layer H metaG... ... | reverse complement strand
TTCGCTTGGCCGAGTGACGGTGCGGCCAGGGCTGTCGCCAGTAACGATTTGAGAAAATCACGCCTTTCCATGAGCACCTCCACAGGCAAGGATGTCCACAATAACGGGGAGACCGGCTTCTTTTTGTTGTTTCCGGTAGTAGCGGAGAAGTCCGGCACCCGCAGCTAAAATGCCGATGAGAAGGCCAACGAGCGCGTTCGCGTCGAGGCCAAGAAAGCCGACGGGCCGAGCGATATAGCCCACTCCAAACCCGGCCACGGAAGAAGCAAGGAGGACGCTGAATATACGGGTCATGTCTCTCTGGTAATGAGCTTCGGGGACTTCGATTTCGACCTCATCGCCCGGCTGGGCGTCGAGAGGATTGCGGACAGCAAGGAGGCCCGCAGCGTCCTGGCGGCCGAGGCATAGGTGTTTGGCGGCGCATTCTCCGCAGACGGCCTGCGGCTTGACGCGGACCCAGGCCAGCGGACCCTCGACACTCAAGACGACCGCCCTATCCTTCATCGTCCTTCTTCAGCCGGCCGATGGCCCCGGTCGGGCATTTTTCGATGGCCGGAATCTTTTCATCCGGAATTTTTTTAGCATCCTTGATGACGGCTAAGTACTTCTCCATGATTATAGCTTCGGGGCAAGCCCGGACGCAAATGTTGCAAGCGATGCATGCGTTGCGGCAGGCCTTTCGGGAAACCTGGGGCCGGTCGTGGGAGCGGCAGAAAACGAGGATGTTCTCGGTGAGGGGATGGAGCTCGAGCAAGCCTCGCGGGCAAGCCTGAACACATTTCCCGCAGGCCGTACACTTATCCTCGAAGATGATGGGCAGGCCGTCCTGGCCCATGGCCATGGCGTCGAAAGGACACGCGCGGACGCAATCCCAGAGCCCCAGGCAGCCATAGGTGCACAGTTTATCCCCGCCCATGAGGTGGGAAGCAAAACACGTTTGGAGGCCCATATAACGGCTTCGGCGCGGCGCGGCCTCATGCGTTCCGCGGCAATGGAGGCGGGCGACTTTCTTAACCACTTCACCCGCTTCGACGCCGAGGATGGCCGCGATGCGGGAAACGGCTTGCGCCCCGCCTACGGGGCAGCTTCCGGCCTCAGCCTTGCCCGCAGCGATGGCTTCGGCCAGGGCCCTGCAACCAGCATAGCCGCAGGCGCCGCAGTTGGCTTGCGGGAGGGCTTCGTTGATTTTTTCAACGCGCGGGTCCACCTCGACGGCCAGTTTCTTGTAAGCGAAGACGAGGCCGAGCGAAAAGAGGAGTCCAAGCAAAGTCATGGTCAAGATGGGAACGAGAACCGCTGTCACTTGAGCACTCCCGAGAAACCAAGAAAAGCCAGGGCCATGATCCCCGCCACGAGGAGAGCGATCCCCGCTCCCTGGAGAGGCCGGGGAACATCGGCGAGCTCGAGTTGCTCGCGGATAGCCGCCATGAGGACGATAGCCAGGGTGAAACCCAGCCCTGAGCCAACTCCGAAGACGACGGCCTCAGCGAAATCATAGTTTTTCAAGGAAATAAGAAGGGCCAACCCCATGATGGCGCAGTTGGTGGTGATGAGGGGCAGGTAAATTCCCATAGCCTGGTAGAGGGGCGGGCTTGTCTTACGAATGAACATCTCGACGAGCTGGACGAGCGAGGCGATGACGAGGATGAAAGCGACAATCTGGAGGTAATCGAGACCGTAAGGAAGGAGAATCCAGTGGTTAACGACCCAGGAGACAACCGCCGTGATGGTCATGACAAAGGTGACAGCCAGGCCCATGGACACGGCTGAATCGATTTTTTTGGAAACGCCGAGGAAGGGACAGATGCCAAGGAAATAGTGGAGGACGAAATTGTTGATCAGGATGGCGCCGAAGAAAAGGCTGAAAAGCTCCACGGCTATCCTCCCTTTTGTCTCTTTTCCAGCTGGATGCTGATGGCCATGAGCAGGCCCAGGGTGATAAAGGCGCCGGGGGGGAGGAGCATGATGACCCAGGGCTCAAACCACTCACCCAAGACGGGGTGGCCCAAGAGCGTTCCGCTTCCGAGGAGCTCCCGGATGGAGCTGAGGAGGAGGAGGGCCAGGAAGAAGCCGAGGCTCATACCGACGGCATCGATAACCGAGCGTCCGACCTTGTTCTTGGAGGCGAACGCTTCGGCGCGACCGAGGATGATGCAGTTAACGACGATGAGAGGCACAAAGGGCCCCAGCGCTTTGGAGATGGCGGGGAAAAAGCCGGCCAGGACGCGATCGGCGATGGTGACGAAAGAAGCGATGATGACGATGTAGGAGGCAATCCGGACCTGGTTGGGGATGAGCCGCTTGATGCTCGAGATGACGAGCGAACTAAAAATGAGGACAAAAGAGGTGGCCAGGCCCATGGCGATGCCGTTGATGACAGCGTTGGTCACAGCCAGCGTGGGGCACATGCCCAGCATTTGACGAAAAATCGGGTTTTCAGAGCTCAACCCCTTGAGGAAATCTTGCCTGGCTGTCCTATCGGGCATTTTCTTCCCCCGTAACGAGCTTGCCGGCTTCAGCCAGTTTTTTAACCTTGTCCCTGGCCGAGTTGACGATGTCGACGACGGCCTGTGAGGATATGGTCGCGCCGGTGATGGTGTTCACCTCGGATGAAGCCAGCCTGGCCGACGAATCTACGGGCGGCTTGCGCAAGCGGAGAGGCTGGGTAAAATCCCTGCCTTCCCAATAAATCAAGAAAGAGGCCTTATCGGTGATTTTGGCTCCCAGGCCAGGTGTTTCTTTCTGTTCGAGAACAGCCAGATTGTGGATCTTGGTCAGGTCTTTGTCGATGCCGACCACAAGAGAAATCTTATCTTGAAATCCGACGCCTGACGCATAAACGGCGTAGCCGACCGTACTGCCCATCGCATCCATGCCACCATAAACAGTCAGGTCTTTTTCTTCATAGAGGAGCCGGCTGGAGGAAGAGCCGGGGACGACGGTCATGATGGCTCTTTCAATCTCGAGCTTCTTGTTGAGGGCGATACGGTCTTTGGTCAGGAGGCCGACGGTCATCAGGAACGTGCCCGAGAGGAGGCCGACCGTAGTCAGCACAAGGACCATCCGCGCGGCCAAGCTCATTCTTTCCTCCTCTCGCCCAGGATGCGCGGCCTGAAGGAATGGTTGAGGAGAGGCACGAAGGCGTTCATGAACAGGATGCTGTACATCACGCCCTCCGGGTAACCGCTGAAAAGCCGGATGATGCCGATGACGAGGCCAATGCCCAAAGAATAAATCCAGGTGGCTCGAGGGCATACCGGCGACGTGACCATGTCTGTGGCCATGAAAAGAGCTCCCAGGAGGAAGCCTCCGGCGAGAATGTGGAAGAGCGGGCTGGCATGTCGAGCGGGATGGATGAGCCAAAAAATACCCGTGAAGACGCTCAGGGAGAAAGTCATGCCGACGGGGATGCGCCAGTCGATGGTTCGGCGAAGGAGGAGGAAGGCGCCGCCCAGGAGCAAGGCCACGGCCGAAGTTTCCCCGACGCAGCCACCCACGTTTCCCCAGAAAAGGTCGCGGAGGGGCGTGAGTGTTCCTTGACTGATAGCGTCCTGGAACTTAAGGTTGGCCAGGGGAGTGGCGAAAGTAGCCACATCGACCCGCAGGGCGACAGGCGGAATCCACGTCGTCATGGCAACGGGGAAGGCAACCGAAAGGAAGGCCCTCCCCACCAAGGCGGGGTTAAAAACGTTGTGGCCGAGACCGCCGAAGGCCTGCTTGCCAATCCCGATGCTGATGAGCGCGCCGATGGCGGCCAGGCTGGGAGGGAAAGAGGGTGGAAGGGTGAGGGCGAGGAGAATGCCGGTGATGATAGCCGAGCCGTCCATCGCCGGGGAAAGAGGCCTTTTCCTCATCCAGAGAATTAGAGCTTCTGTAGCCAGGCAAACGGCGACGCACGTAAGAATGAGGAGCGCCGCCCGCTGGCGGAAGAAATATATCGAGGCCAGGCAGGCAGGAAGAAGGCTGAGGATGACGCGGTACATGATGCGAGGAGTGGTGTCTTTGGCCCGGAGATGGGGGGATGACTGGACGAGGAAGGGAAGCTCTTGGCTCATGCGGTTTTTTTCCTTTTGGCCTGGGCGATTCTGTTTTTCCCCACGCGCATCCAGTGGACGAGCGGGATTTTCGATGGGCAGATATACTGGCAGCAGCCGCACTCGACACAATCGAGGACGCCCCATTGTTCTGCCTCAGCCCATTTTTCGAACTGGACCAGCTTGGCGATCCATGTCGGCTGAAGGCCCATCGGGCAGTGGTCGACACAGCGGCCACAGCGGATGCAAGGATACTCCCTTCGGGCTGGCTCAACGCGCCAGGCCAGAAGCCCGGTCGTTGCTTTAACGATGGGGACATCGAGCGACCATTGGGAAATGCCCATCATCGGTCCACCCATGACCAGGATGTTCGCCCCTTCTTCCAGGCCGCCGCAGAAAGCTATGGCCTCGCTAAACGGGGTGCCGATTCGGACAAGCAGGTTTTTTGGCTCGCGGATTCCATCTCCGGCCACGGTGATGACACGTTCATAAAGGGGTTTGCCCTCAGCCACAGCTTGCCAGATTGCCCTGGCCGTCCCGACATTATGGACGACAACCCCGACGTCGAAGGGCAACCCGCCGCGAGGGACTTCGCGGCGCAAGAGGGCGTAGATGAGGTTTTTTTCGGCGCCCTGAGGATACTTTGTTTTCAACAACCTGACTTGGATCGGCCACCCATTGACGTGGGTGGCGAGAAGGCTGGCCGCTTCGGATTTGTTGTCTTCCACCCCGACGAGAATTTGTTTAGCCCCTACGGCGAGGCGAGCCAACTCGCCGCCGCGGAGGATTTCGAGCGGGCTCTCCAGCATCAACCTGAAATCCGAGGTGAGCATGGGCTCGCATTCGCAGCCATTGAGGATCACCGTATCGATTGGTTTATTCTTGGGGGGAGCGAGTTTGACAGCCGTCGGGAAGGCAGCTCCGCCCAGCCCGACGACCCCCGCTTCCTTAACGCGATGGCGGATGTCATCAGGGGATAGAGAGAAAGGGTTTCCGACGGGCTCAACCTCGGGCCCAAGCCTGTCCTGCCCGTCGTTAGCAATGGTCACAGCCAGCACCGGATAGCCACTCGGGTGGTTATCCTCTTCGACAGCCAAAACTTTGCCAGAAACGCTGGCGTGAACACTGGCCGAAAAAAGCCCCGTGGCCTCCCCAATCTTCTGGCCGAGAAAAACTTCATCTCCCTTTTTGACTAAAGGCTGGGCGGGCGCCCCGAAGTGCTGATGAAGAGGAATGATGACTTTTTCTGGCGGCGGCAAGGCAACGATGGGCTTGTCCCTCGATGGCTTCTTGGCATCGTCGGGATGAACGCCGCGGGGAAAAGTCAAGGTGTTCATCGATTCGCGAAAAATCTATCGACCAACCTGAAGTTTTCCTATTATGAACAATCCTGGCCTTTTGTCAACGCGTCGCAAACGTTTTGCTGCTTCGCGTCAACGCCGCGTCATTGTTCTCCGGTGGAAGATGGAGTAAAATAAATAAAAATTTGCGCCTGGATTGTTCCAGGCATAGAGAGGGCGACGATGGCCATTGAAATCAGGGAAGTCAGAGATAAGAAGGACCTGAAGACCTTCATCTTTCTTCCGGAGAAAATCCATGCCGGACATGCCAACTGGGTGCCGCCAATCTATATGGATGAGTGGAAGTACTTTGACGCGAAAAAAAACAAGGCCTTTCGTTATTGTCAGACCATCCTCCTCCTTGCCTTTCGGGGGAAGCAAGCGGTCGGGAGAGTTATGGGCATCATCAATCAGCGGTATAATGAATACCGGAAGGAGAAGGTTGGCCGCTTTGGCTTTCTCGAGACCTGGGAGGACCAGGAAGTCGTCCATGCTCTTTTGAGCCGGGTGGAGGGCTGGGCGCGGGAAGCCGGGATGACCAAGATCGTCGGGCCCTATGGGTTTTCCGACCAGGACCCCGAGGGATTTCTCATCGAGGGTTTTGAAAATAGAGCCACGATCGCCACCTATTACAATTACGAATGGATGCCCCGCCTCGTGGAAAACGAGGGTTACACCAAGGACATAGATTATTACGTTTATAAAATTGACGTGCCCAAGGTGCTACCGGATTTCTACAAGAAAATTTACGAGCGGGCATCGCGCCGAGCCAACTTTTCGGTCGTCGAGTTCAGGAAGCGAAAAGAGATCAAACCCTGGATTCGACCTGTTCTTAGCCTGATGAACGAATGCTACATGGGGGGAGAGATTTACGGCTTCGCCCCCCTTGACGAAAAAGAGATGGACGACCTGGCAAGGCGGTATCTCCCCATTCTCGACCCGCGGTTCGTCAAGGTTGTGACCAAGGATGGCGAGGTGGTCGCTTTCATCGTCGGCATCCCGGACATGACCGAAGGGATTCAAAAAGCGAGGGGCCGGCTTTTCCCCTTCGGTTTCCTCAAGATTCTGCGCGCGGCCAAGAAAACCAAACAGCTCGACCTGCTTCTCGGCGCTATCAAAGAGAAATACCGGGGCATGGGACTCGATGTCATGATGGGCGTCAAAATGATTCTCTCGGCCCAGGAAGCGGGCATGGAAATCATGGACACCCACCACGAAATGGAAACCAATGTCCGCGTCCGGGCCGAAATGGAAAGGATGGGCGGCAAGCTCTACAAGCGTTTTCGGGTGTACCAGAAGGCGCTCTGAGGCTGTTTTACTTGGCCTCGGCCCAATTGGGTCCCCAGCCGAGCCGGACTTTGAGTGGAACACGAAGGGGATAGATATGCTCCATTTTTTCCCGGACGATCGGTTCCACTTTCGGCTTTTCTTTTTCAGGCACTTCAAAAACAAGCTCGTCATGGACCTGGAGGATCATGCGGCTTCGCAAACCCTGCTTCTTGAATTCCTGCCAGATCTCGATCATCGCTTTCTTCATCAAGTCTGCCGCCGAACCCTGGATGGGGGCGTTGAGAGCGATGCGCCGACCCGCCTGCTGGATGACCTTATCCTTCTGCTTGAGCTCAGGGACCTGTCGCAGCCGGCCGAAGATAGTCTGGGTGTAGCCTTTTTCTTGAGCCTGCTGGACAGTGGCCTCGAGGAAGGCCTGGACTCGAGGGTGTTGCTCGAAGTAGCGGTCGATGAAGCGCTGGGCTTCTCGCGGCGATGTCGAGAGTTCCTTGGCCAGGGAGAAAGCAGAAGTCCCGTAGATGATGCTGAAGTTGATGACCTTGGCACGCCGCCGCAGCTCGTCCTTAAGGTGAGGGAGAACAGGGCCGAAGACCTGGCGCGCCGTCTCTTCGTGGATGTCTCGGTCAGCGGCAAAAGTCTCGATGAGGGCCGGATCTTCGGATAAATGGGCAAGCACCCGGAGTTCAATCTGGGAATAGTCAGCGGCGAGGAAAAGATGGCCGGGTTCGGGGATGAAGGCTCGGCGGAAGCGCAGCCCGAGCTCGCCGCGCAGCGGGATGTTCTGGAGGTTAGGCTCCGAGCTGGAAAGTCGGCCCGTCGCCGCCACGGTCTGGTTGTAAGAAGTATGGATCCTCCCTGTAGCCGGGTTGACGAGCGATGGCAGGGCGTCCGCATAGGTGGACTTGAGCTTGGCCAGCTGCCTGTACTCGAGAGCCAGCTGGGCGATCGGATGGAGGGGGGCGAGCTCCTGGAGGATATCGAGGGAGGTTGAGAACTTCCGGGTAATCCGCGTTCGGCGAGAAGGGGTCAGTTGGAACTTGTGGAAAAGAATATCGGCCAGTTGCTGGGGAGAGTTGAGGTTGAATTCCTGGCCGCTGAGTTCAAAGATTTTTTTCTCCAACTCCCCAAGCTGTGCCTCGAGCTCCTCAGAGATGGCCCGGAGAGCAGATAAATCAACCTTGACTCCCGCCATTTCCATCTCAGCCAGAACTTCGATGAGGGGAAGCTCAATCTCCTGGTAGAGGGTGTCCAGTTTCTTCTCGACAACACGAGGCCAGAGAAGATGGCTCAGCCGGAGGGCGAAATCCGCATCCTGGCAGGCGTAGGGGACGACCTTTTCCACGGGAACGGCGTTCATCGTCACCTGGTTCTTCCCCTTGCCGGTTACCTCTTCGTAGGCGATAGTCCTCGCCTGGAGATAGGTCGTGGCGAGCTTGTCCAGGTTGTGCTTTCCCCAGTTAGGCTCGAGAAGGTAGCTCAGGACCATGCTATCCTTGTCAATGCCCTGGAGCTCGACTCCGGCGCGTCGAAGGACGATGTAGTCATACTTGATGTTCTGGCCGATTTTTTTGATGTTCGCGTCGGCGAGCACATTGACCAGAAGAGAAAGGGCCTGGGAAACAGGGATTTGCTCCGGCGCGCCAGGATAGTCATGGCCGAGCGGGAGATAGAAAGCTTCTCCAGCCTTGACCGCGAAGGAAATGCCGACGAGACGCGCCTGGGTGGGCGAAGGACTATCTGTTTCTGTATCGACAGAAACGAAGCCCGCCTTTTTTATCCTGTCGATAAGAGCCCGCAGCTCTTCTACGCTCAGGACAGCCCGGTAGTCGGTATTGCCTTCCTCGGGCTTCTCCAGGTAGTCGTCGAGAAGAGAAGTGAACTCGAGCTCGCGCAGCAAGGGGATGAGCTCTTGGGGCCGCGGCGGCGAAACAGCGAAATCCTCCAATCGGAAGGGGATGTCGAGAGTCGCCTCGACCGTGACGAGCTGTCGGCTGACCTCCAGCTTGTCCAAGTTCTGCTGGATTTTTTCCCGTAGCCGAGGATTCTTGACCTTGTCGAGGTTGCGGAGGAGATTGTCGAGAGAGCCGAACTCGCGGATGAGCATTTTCGATGTCTTTTCTCCTATGCCCGGCACACCGGGCACGTTGTCGCTCTGGTCGCCCCAGAGCGAGAGAACATCGATGACCTGGTGGGGAGGGACGCCAAAAAATTCCTCGACCGCCTTTTCATCCAGGTAAATGTCCTTGGACGGGTTGTAAACACTGACCTGGGAATCGACGAGTTGAAGGAGGTCCTTGTCTGTCGTGACAATCACAGCTGGAATTTTTTCTCGGGCGGCTTTTCGAGCCAAGCTGGCCAGGACATCGTCGGCCTCATAATCCTCATATTCAAAACAGGAGATGTTCATGGCCTGAAGGACTTTTTTGAGCACCGGGACCTGAGGCACAAGGTCTTCGGGCATGGGCTTTCGATGGGCTTTGTATTCCTTGAAAACCTTATGCCGGAGCGTTGGCTTCCCCGTGTCAAAAACAACGCCAAGATAGGCCGGCTTTTCCTGGGTCATGATTTTGCGGAGGGTGCTCAGGAAGCCAAAGATGGCGTTGGTCGGAAACCCTTGAGAAGTGGACAGCCTCTGGATGGCGTAGTAGGAACGGTAAAGAAGAGAATTGCCGTCCACGAGAAAAAGCTTCTGGCTGCTCATGGCGAGAAAAGGCATGGGCTTTCGATGGGCTTTGTATTCCTTGAAAACCTTATGCCGGAGCGTTGGCTTGCCCGTGTCAAAAACAACGCCAAGATAGGCCGGCTTTTCCTGGGTCATGATCTTACGGAGGGTGCTCAGGAAGCCAAAGATGGCGTTGGTCGGAAACCCTTGAGAAGTGGAAAGCCTCTGGATGGCGTAGTAGGAACGGTAAAGAAGGGAATTGCCGTCGACGAGAAAAAGCTTCTGGCTGCTCATGGCAAGAAAAGAGACGCGGGTAGCAGGGATTCAGGCAGAGCGACCATTCAGCCCTTCTCGGTGTCCTCGGATTTCTCTTCCGGAGTGAGGCAGTGGTCGAATTTCCCTTCGATGATTTCTTTAAGGATGGTGTAGTGCTGGTCCTCCATCATTTTCTGGATTTTTTCACGCGCATCCGGGCTGCCGAGAAGAGGCGTATAAAAGGTTTTGCGCGAGGCCAAGAGTTTGCCGGATTTGTAGATGAGCGATTCGACGCACTTGGCGCGCGGGCCAACGTCTTGGGTCTGGACATGAAAAGTCCCACCCCGGTGCTTGACTTCGGTGTTATATCCGGCCATCTTTTTCCTTCCTCATTATACTCCTTGGCCGGAAGATATCAACCTCCCTTGCGTTTACATCTACCCTGGATACCATGGGTTACCCTGGACATGGCCAGAAATTGCCGAAGCAGAATTATCATCAAGCGAAATTGCTTGATCTTGTAGCAAATTATCACAATAGCGAGTGCACCCGAGGGGTGGCGTGGTTCGGGGGCCCCCCGCCGACCCGAGCGTTTGATGCCACCCGTGTTCTTGATTGATCATAAACAAAATAGACCGCTCAGGGGCGCCGGGGGTGAACCACGACAGGACCCGTCGGGTCCTTTTATCGGCAAATTTGGGACATGGGCTTTGGTTTGACAAAGAAGGGGCGGATGGTATAATAGGATGACTTTCCAGAGGCAGGCCAATGATCATCGATATCGATAAAATCCCTAAGGAGGGACTTAACGTTTCGCGGGACTTCGATTTCCTCAACGTCGATCTGGTCGAGGAAAACGCTGTCTTCTTAGCCCCCACCCATACGGAAGCAGTCGTCCGCCGGGTGGGTGAGGAAATCTGGGTCAAAGGACGCTTGACGGCTCGCCTGAGCTTCATCTGTAGCCGTTGTCTCACGCCCTTCGAATATCCCATCGATGTCAGTTTTGACCTTGTCTATCTTCCCGAAGAGCTCGACCTCATGAAGGAGGAGCTCGAGGATGAGGACATGGGTCGAGTTTTCTACCACAATAACCAGCTTGATCTCCGCGAGGTCATCCTCGAGCAACTCAACCTCGCTTTTCCGCTCAAGCCTCTCTGCTCGGAGGACTGCGAGGGGATTTGTCCTGTCTGTGGACAGGTCCGGCACGGCGGAGACTGTGCCTGCCAGGTCAAGGAAAAAGACTCGCCCTTGAAAAATCTAAAAATTTTTTTGAGAGAAAAGAAATAGATGCCTAACCCAAAGCGAAGACATTCCCATTCCCGGAAGGGGAAGCGAAGGGCTCACGACGCTTTGACTCTGCCCTCTTTCTCGCTTTGTCCCAACTGCGGCACCCCCAAGCTTCCTCATCGAGCCTGCCCCGAGTGTGGGTACTACCGCGGTCGGCAAGTGATTGAAGAAACAGAAACTGAATAAAGGGGGAGGTCGATGAGGATCGCCGTCGACGCCATGGGGGGAGATTTTGGCCCGCGAGTCCCCGTAGCCGGTGCGCTTCAAGCCAGTCAGGACTTCGGGGTCGAGGTTCTTCTTGTCGGTGTCGAGGATGC
>Ga0209102_1001652_pt1 | contig 11193 bp, 6 predicted proteins | sample ConPoolayeHmetaG_FD_185483 | JGI IMG/M metagenome (GOLD analysis project Ga0209102, IMG submission 185483) | Hot spring microbial mat communities from California, USA to study Microbial Dark Matter (Phase II) - Cone Pool mat layer H metaG... ... | reverse complement strand
AGCGATAACCCAATCGGAAAAAATCAAAAAAGGTCAAAACAAGAATAAAAATAGCAAGACAATTTCTTGCTAAAAAATTTTTATTTTTCAAAAAGATATAAATCAAGGCTCCCCCCAAAAAAACAGAAAAACCTAAGGGGGTAAACAAAAGATTACGAAGCTCAACATCCGATAAACTCATTCCCCAAACAATTAAAATAAGAAATAAACTAAATAATAATAAGAAGATTAGTTTTCTTTTCATCAATTCCTTTTTTATAAATTCGTAAAATCCAAAGCCGGAAAGGATTGAGCCGGAAAAAAGAGTTAGGAAGAATATTCTTCCGCCAGAACTGCTAGTTATAACCGGTATTTTGAGTAAATATAAAATTTGACCTATGCCCCTGAGAGAAAGCAATAAAGAAATTATAAAAACAAAAGTGAAATATTTAACAAAGATGTTCTTTCTTAGAAAAATCATTGCGTACAAACTAAAGAAAAACGGTATTAGCCCAAAATAACCGCTTTGCTCGATATAACTTATTTTTAAATCTCCTGTGGTTGGATTACCAAAAAAATCAGAAGAGAATAGACGAAGCACTTTAGGCGGTTCTACCAAACCATTTGCAAAAAGTTCATAAGAACTCTCAATTCCTCTTTTAGACTGGGAAAACAACTCCAAGCTAGGAAGAAGTTGAGGAGCACTTAAACCTAGTCCCAAAAGCAAACTTAAAAAAAGAAAAACAAAAGTAGAAGTTTTTGCTTTTACATAGCGACCATAAAAAAGAATAAATCCAGCTAAAGCCAACAAAATATAGGCCGTATATTGAAGGTGTCCTGCAAAAATACTAAAAGCCATTGTAAACCCCAAGATAAGTAGATATTTACCCTGTGGCTCCTCAAGATACCTTTTAGCACAGAGGAAAAAAAGTGGTGTCCAAAGTAAAACGTGTCCTTCTGAACCAAACTCTAATACGCCAATCATTAAAGAATTTAACGAAAAAGCAAAACTAGTCAAATAGCTAAATATCTTCCCTAATCCAAGCTCCCTCGCAAGTGCATAAGAAAAAAGCATTGATAAAAAAATCTGAAGAAAAAGCAACGCATTCCAGCTCCACGCCTCACCTACAAAAAACAAAAAATTAAACGGATAAAAAACCATCGGCTTCATGCCGGCCATAAACGGTTGACCAGCAAACTGATAGGGATTCCAAAGGGGAATAATGTGATTTTTAAAAGATTGAAAAACAAAGTGTCTCCAGGGATAAAGCTGAACAACGCTATCTTGCATATAGGGATTTTTAAGAAGGATTGTCGCTGGAGAATACCAGGGGTTGTATCTACTTACTAAAAGGTCTAAAGGCAACAAAATTAAACCCTTGGTTAGCGGAAACAAATACAAAAGTGTAGTGCAAAAGAAAAGAATGACTATTCTTAGGAACTTTCCCGTCATTGTATAGTATACTAAAAACATGATTCTAAAGAAAATGAAAAATTCAAGCTTTTGGTTTCTGGTGATTTTTGTGGCTGCTGCTGTTTTTCGTCTAACTAACCTTGGCCTGATTGAATTTAAAGCTGATGAAGCTATTAATCTTTTTTTGACCTCTCGGCCTCTTTTTGGCCACCCCTTTCCTCCTGGCGGAACTGTTTCCAGCGTTGGCATCCTGAATCCTCCCCTTTTTAATTATCTTTTGTTCCCTTTGGTAAATATTAGTACTGATCCCCGAATGGTATCTTTTTTTATTGCCTTAATCAACTGTTTGGCAATTGGTTTCTTCTTTTTACTCATCAGGCACTATTTTAACCAGCTTACTGCCCTGATTGCGGCTTCACTCTTTGCTTTTTCTCCTTGGGCAATTTTATTCTCTCGCAAAATCTGGAGTCAAAATCTACTCGTCCCCTTTGTAATTCTCCTTTTCTGGTGTCTTTTAAAAATTGTCAAAGAAGAAAAACAAAATTACTGGTGGCTTTTGATCGCTCTCATCCTGTTGATCATTCAGCTTCATCAGGCAGCAATAATTTTTATTTTTTTACTAGCTTTTTTCTTTTTACTCAAGTGTAAATCTTACCCTTCCCGGTTCCAAATTTTTTTAGGGATGATAATCGGGTTACTACCGCTTTTGCCTTATTTAATTTATGTTTTGAAAAATTTAGCAAACCACCCTGAAGCAATTATTGTGAACAAGGCAAAATTTGCCCAAGTTTTTCATCCCTTAATTTTTCTTCGACCGCTACAAATCCTTAACCAGGGTAGCTTCTACTTTGTCCTAGGTCCCGACACCCTAACGTTCCAAAACCGTTTTCCCCTGGTTAACCAAGTAAGAAAATTTTTTTATCTGGAATATTTACTTCTACCTTTTGGCTTATTTATCTTTTGGAGAAAAGAATTTCAATTCCGCTTTTTACCCTGTGCTATCTTAGGCTTACCTTTGATCTATTTTCTTCTTCATTTCGAACCTTTTATCCATTATTTTTTAATTATTTTGCCTTTTCTATTTCTTTTTTTGGCAAGCGGCTTAACTTATTTGATTCAGCTTAAAAATCACTGGCTTAGACTTGGCACCTGGTTAACCTTATTTGGATTAATAACCATCTCAATTATTTTTGACAGAGCTTTTTTTCAACTACTTAAAGAGCAAAAGGGTTTCAAGGGTGACTATGGCCAGGTTTTTGAGATTACCCAAAAAGCAGCTAGAGACAAACTTACTCCTTGGCAAAATGATCCTCATTATCAAGAGATGGTTTTAGCTAGCTATCTTCCCCGACAATATTGGTACGGAAACTTACCCGTACCGCTAATGCTTTATTCTTACGAAAAAACCCAAGCTAGATTAACAGAGCTAGAAAATAGGCTTAGGGCTGTTCCTGAAGACGCCCGAGTTCAAAATGAACTGATTGCTCTTTACACTGCCTCTCCACCAACACCGGAATTAATCAACTCTCTTAAAGAAAAGGCTATGGAAATTCCCGGCTATCTGTTAGTATGGCAAGAAGTGGAAAAATTTTTTAATAAAGACGAGTGATAAATTTTTCACAAAATCTTTCTGCCGATAATTCTTCAACCTTAAAATCGGAAAATCTTATCTTTTCAGGATAACGACCAAGCTTAAATTGCCGGCAAATCGAGTCGTTGAAAATACGGTAAACCTCACCACCATCACTCAACTGACTAATACTCAACCAAGAAGGATATTCTTTCTCATCTAAACATCTAGATTCGGGTAGAAGAATAACTACTTCGTCTTTGGCTAGAATTAATTTTTTTGGGCAACTAGACAGAAAATAGATATTTCCCCATTGATGTTTCTCTTGGCTTAAGAATTCTCTAGTCTTCTTTAAAGTATTTTTATTATAATCATTTGAGTAAAACAGGTTTTGCTTAAATAGACCAGATTCATTTCCGGCAATTATTAAAACCCGACTTGCTTTTTGTTTAGCTAAGCTTACATAGCGAAATAAAACCCGATTACTGAAACCAAAGCCCTCGGAATTATAAATTGGGTTGCGAAAAAAATAAATATTCAAAAAATTTAACAACTGAAGTAAATATAAAATCATAATCAGACCTGTTGTCCAAATTCTAAATTGCTTATCTTTTTTAAGCGAAATTGCCTCCCATATCCCAAAACTAATCAGTAAAATAAAAATTGGATAAAGCAAGGCTCCTCTTAAGGCATATTCTTCTCCTCTGGCGTGTACGGTCGCAGGGAAAGGAGCTATTAGCATTAAGGCGGCTAATAAAGAGAAAACGCGTTTGTTACTAACAAAAAGAAAAAATAAACCTAGAATAAGGAAAATTAAATCTAAATAATAAAACAGACCGTGGTACCAAACTGAATAAGTTGCCCTTCCCTCGCCATGAACAAAAAGAAAATCCAGGGAAAAGTTTCCCAAATATCTTTCTAAAAAAAGCTTTCCAAAAACAACAAGTTTGTTTGAAAACAACAAAGTTAGGAGATTTTCAACCGAAAGCCGTCGTTCGTTATTCACTGTTTGGACAACTAAAGGATGAAAAGGCGTTAACAGTTCTCCTGTTCTATTTCTAATCGGTCCACTTTTAAGGGAAATTAAAAACCAAATAAAAATAGACAAAGATAAAAAAACCAAAACAAGGTACTGTTTTGTAAATCTTCGTTTATTAATAAAAAACCAACTATAAAAACAGACAATAAAAACAAAGGGAATAAATATTAATTTCATCCCAATATAAGAGAAAAAGGCTAAAAACAAAAAGGGGAAAGCGATTAGTATTTTCCACCCGGTTAAAGATAGTAAAATATAAAGGGCAAGATAATAAAAGGTAACCGCCAGGGGAACATCAAAAGAGGTCCGGCTGAAGTAAAAACTCCAGGGGTTAATCGAGGCAACGACAGCCACTGTAAAAGCAATCTGTTCACCCCAAAACTTTTTAGCAATTAAAAAAAGAACTATTACCAAAATTAATCCCCAAATTACAAAAGGTAAACGAGCGGCAAACAGAGAAGTTTCTATTGGGCCAATTAAAGGAGAAACAATCAAAGCAGGCAGTTCAGCTTTAGGGAATTGACCTGGAGGAGTGGTTAGAAAAAATGGCGACCATTTTCCGCTAATATCCCTACCGCTAAGAAATATTGATTTAGCATCTAAAACATAATCAAGCTCATCACCAGAAATGGCAATCGGAATTCTATCAAGCCATAAAATCCGTAAACCAAAAGCAAGAATTATAATTAAGAATAAAAGCAACCAAGTCTTTGATAATCTTTTGCTACTTTTCATTTTTGGGCCAAAAATAACTGGTTAAAAAAACCATTGATAGATAACCTAAATGGCTGTTGTTGAAATAGCGGGAAAAATACCAAAAAACAAGAGTGAAAAGAGAATAGCTAAAAATCAAGTTTTTGACAGTTGGGTTTTTTCTCAACCAATGAAGTAAAAAAAACAAAAGGGGAAGACAAAATATCATTTGCCAAATCCAGAAAGGATAATTTTGCTGAAGACTAGCGATAACTCTTAGTTGATGAAGCACCATTCCCCAACCATAACCGGAAATGGGATAACTATTAGGAATATTACCCGAAAGATAAAAAATGGTGCTACCCAAAAAAGACCTGGGGTCCCAAATAAAAAACGGACCAACCACCAAACCGAAAACTACTACAAAGAGTAAAAGATTTTTAAACATCACCGGCAGGCTTTTACCACTTATCAGCCATAAAAACACTAAATAGAACGGAAAAATCGGCCAGGCTGACTGTTTGGTAGCAAAAGCCAAGGCCATGGGTATTCCTGCCAAAGCAAGTCGTTTTTTTTGCAAAAGATAAAATCCCCAAAACAAAAAAGTGTACATAAAAATATCTGACCTGCCTTCAAGGAAATAACCAAGGGTAGCGGGGTTAAAAGCTAAAAGGATAATAAATAAACGCTGCTGGCGATGGTTAGCAAGCAGCCGCCAGACAAGAACCAATAAAAAAACAAATAAAACTACCAAGGGAATTCGGCCATCAAAAAAACCAAATAAAGAAACTGAGATAAAGTAAAAGGGCAAGGAAAAAAGCAAATACCAAGGCATCATTACGAAATGAAACAAGGCAGGATTAATCTCGTTTTCTGAATAATGCCATTGTTCCAAGGGAGTACCAAAATAAGTTACCGCATAGGGATTTTTGCCACGTAACAAAAACTGAATAGCGGACTCAAGTTGGAGCGGCATATCATGAATCTGGTAAACCGGTGCTGTTTGGTGACGAACCACAATTGCAGAAAAATAAGCACTACCAATTACGATGGCTATCGTAATCCAAAGTAAAATATCTCCTAAGCGCCTATTTTTAATCACCGAGAAAGCTCCTAATAAAACAAAAATAATCCCAAAAAGCCAATAGGGTGTTTCTCCAGGACTCAACCGATAAGTCATAATAAAAGGAATAACTAAAGCAAAAAGCAAAACGCCGGATAAAGATAGTATTTTCATTTTAATTCGAAAATCGATATTTCAATAACACCCATAAAATCCGAAAACCATTCCGCCAGGAAATTTTCTTGCCTTCTTTTACTTCCCTGCCAGCATAACTAATTGGTACTTCATAAATTCTAATCCCTTTTTTTAGGAATTTTACCGTAACTTCTGGATCAAATCCCCAACGATTTTCTTTAAGTCCCACTCCTCTTAGTGCCTGACGGCTAAAAAGCTTATAACAAACCTCCATATCAGATAAGGTTGTATTGTAAAGCACATTTGTAACCAAACTTAAAAACTTGTTTCCTACCATATGCCAGAAAAACATATTCCGATGTTCACCGGTAAAACGAGAACCATAAACCACTTGGGCCTTACCCTCTAAAATTGGCTTTAGAAGTCGGGGGATATCCTGCGGATCATATTCTAAATCTGCATCCTGAACAATTAAATAATCACCGGTAGCGTGCTTTAAACCAGTTCTCACCGCTGCTCCTTTCCCTTGATTTTGCCTATGATAGAAAACTTTAAATTCAGGGTGTTTCTTTTTTATTTCTTCCAAAATCTTTCTCGTTCCATCAGTTGATTTATCATCAACAATCACCAATTCTTTAACCACTCCTGGCATTTTAACTGCCAAAATTCTTTTGATAATTTCTTTAATAGTTTTTTCTTCGTTATAAACCGGAATTATAATCGAAAGCTTCATTTTTCTTCTCCGTTTTTCAAAATTAACTTCTCTTGTTGCCTAAAATAGACTTCCGCCTCATATTTATTTACCTCCAATAACCTAAAAACAGGAGTATTGTCCTCGCGAGAAATTATTTTTAAAGTTTGAGTATAGGGCATTGCCTTGCACTCTCCTTTATCAACAAAAAGTGCTTTCCCATCTCTAAAAATTTCCTCCTTTTGATGAGAAGGACAATCGGTAGGATGAAAAACATATTTTTCAAAACCCCAACGGTCGCTTGACCTTAAAGAATGATATCGTTGATATGTCTCAGGGTCATATTGATTATAAAATAAAATGTAAATATAAGGGTCGTTATGGGCTTTAGTAAAAACAATTCTTTCATATTGAGAATCAACTCGATTAATTTCATTAACTAATTCTTTTAAACCATAATTCCGAAACCAAGGACGATAAACTCTTTGGTGAACTAAATATTGATGGCAAAAATAACTAAAATTAAAACCCAAACCTAAAATTGAAAAAATTATCAAAACCATTCTCCAGTTTTTTCTTTTTAAAAAGGTCACACTTTTGTAAAAGCCATAGGCAGTAATAACTTGAAAACTAGGCAGCATAAAAAGAGAACGTTGGACATTGGGAACATCTTCTTGAGTTAACGAAACAGCTACCGGGCCAATTAAAAGCCAATAAATCATCAGCCAAGAAAGATTCATTCTCTCCTTTAAGAGTAAAATAATTCCCAAAAGTAAAAATGGAACTTCGACCAAATGTAAAAGTCCCATCTCGGGAATTCTATATCTCATGGGTAAACCACCGTTAAGAAAGAGAAAATCAAAAGCAAAATGCTTAGTGTAATTGCTTAAAATCTCTCTCCCATAATTCACCAACTTATTATGAAAAAGCCTAACCAGATAGATATTCGTTCCCCTAAACTCTTCCCTAATTTGTTCATCCAAACGAAGCTGAACGCCCGGATTATTAAAAATACTTACTTGCTTAAAGCGCGCTGTCCCTGGACCAAGAGCGATAGTCAAAAAAGATACTACCAAGCAAATAATTAAAAAAATGAGGCTGGTATTTTTTGTTTTTTGAGTTTCTAATTTCTGCCAATAGAGAATAGTTACTCCAAAAATAAGCAAGGGAACAAAAACCCTCGGCGTGTGGTAGAAATAATAACTAATAAAAAATAAAAGAAGGGAAAACAAGAAATCTACTTTTCTTTGTCTCTCTAAACCACAAAGAAATAAATAAACACCAGCCAAAATTAAAAAAAGTGCTACTGACGCTTCTGAAGTAGCCCGACTAATAGTAATATGCCAAGGCGAAATTGCCAGTAGAAAACTAGCAATAATGGAGATATAGTAGGCGGCAGAGAAATTTTCGATTAACTTGTTAACTAAAAAATAAACCAACCATACCGCCAGCACACCAAAAAAAGCCGAAGGAAAACGCACAGCAAATTCGTTTAATCCAAAAATTTTTATCGCTGGAATAGTCAAATAAAAATAACCCGCCGGACGCTGGTCACCAAAGGTATCAATGTAAAGAGGAAAGAAGTTCCCGTTTTCGTCTTTACCAATCCTCATCAAGGAGTAGGCATTATAACCAAAGCTAACCTCATCAACGTGGAACCCAGGCGGTAGTTCCCGGAGTTTATAAAACCGCAAAAAACCAGCAATCAAAATAATTAAAATCAAAAACAATTTTTTAAATCTCATCTAAACGCCTCTTTATTACTTCCGGTAATTGCCTTAAAGCTATCAGAAAACCTTGATAAAAAATCCAATCTCCAGAAATTAATACTTTAGCAAAATGATAAGGTAACCAAAAAAGATGAGAAATTAGCATTTTCCAATCTCCATTTTTCCAAACAAATAAAAATTGATTTTTATAGGCAAAAACTTTCATTTTTCTTTTGCCAAAAGTAGCAATATTGGTTGTTTCATGATGATGATCAACGATAGAATTAGGCTCAAATATTATCTTCCAGCCTTTCTTTCTTGCCCTCCAAGATAAATCAATATCCTCCCAATAGGCTGGTTTAAAAAGAGTATCCATTCCCCCAATTTCTAACCACTTTTTCCTATCAACCGCCATGCTTCCTCCTGTTGCCCAAAAAGTGTCTTTTCTATTCTGGTCTGCTGCCCGCCAATGAACTAGAAATCCCCTTTCAAATTTTGCTTCTGAACGACCAGAATAAATTACCCTCCCTTTTATAACTTCCCTCTCTTTACAACCTACTGCAAAAACTTGAGAGTCTTCAAAGTTTTTTATCAACGGTTCTAAAAAATCAATCTCCGGCGCAACATCGCTGTTTAACAACACGACAATATCTCCTTTAGCCGCTTTTACTCCACTATTACAAGCGGAGGCAAAACGTTGGTTTTCCCTATGCTTAACAATCCTTATTTGAGGATAATTTTTTTGCAAAAAATCAACGCTATCATCTGTCGAAGCGTCATCAACCACAATCACCTCCCAATTCCTCCCTCCCCAGCTTTGACAGGCTTTTATTACCACCGGCAAATTTTTTTCTAAAAGCTTCCGACCGTTATAATTGGAAATAACGATACTAACTTTAACTTCCATATCTAAATTCTACCCTATGTTCCCCAGGAGGAACAATAATTGCCCGGAAATTGTAGTTTGCCCGAAAAATTTTTGTTTCTTTACCATCCACAAATGCTTTCCAGCCAAGATAATAACTATCAGTTAAAACTAAAAACCCTTTTTTTGCTGTCCGAGCATCAATTATTACTCGATTCTCCGAGTAATTTTCTATAACAGCGCTATTAATAACATCCTCATTAGTAAGTTTAATCATTTCTGCGGGCAGGGCTTCCTCCAAAATTACCTTTTTCCGTAAATCAATTTTTTCGTCCATTAATAACTCAATTGCCTCCTTATTGTTTCCAGCAAATTGATAATTATAGACAAAAAAGGCGCGTGGAAAAAAATATTTATTATAATAAACCCTCGTCTCTACTTCTTTAAAAACCAAATCTAATTTAGGTGAGTCCAGGTCTGCTAAAGAAAGAATATATTTAACATTAAGCAAATCTGCAATTCTTGAATTATAATTTTGGGGTGTAATAATTCGATTAAAACCAAAAGGATGAGAAATATCTGGTTTTCCTCTTTCTGAAGCGGCAATTAGCTCCCCATAACGCAAAAGGTACAAAGGATCATACCCAGCAACATCTTGGATTTTGTAAACAGCAGAAAAATTCGGGGGGAAGATTCGCCTATCAATTGCCATAATCCGAAAAACTCTTTGGTCTTTTTTCAAAAAATTGATTACTTCTGTTGAGGGAAAAAGCCATTCCTTTTTGGTAAAAGGTAAAAATTTCCAGCCAAAACGGAAAAGATCAAAAGTAGTTAAAAACAATAGTCCCCAAAAAACTAATTTTTCAGGAATTTTTTTGAAATTAAGGGAGGCCAATAAAATTGTTCCTCCAATTAGCATCGCGGTAGGCAAAATCAAGTTTCTTTGACTAACAGCCATCTGCCATTTGAAAGTTACTAACCATAAAAATCCATAAATCAAAATAAAAATAAAAACTGGCCTAAATTTCTCTTTTCTGCTAATTACCAGCTGAGCACCAAAGGCTGCCAAAACCGCCAAGCAAAAACCAACTAAAAACAGCAGTCTTGTCGGTTGACTGGTTGAAATCAGGGGAATTTTAAAAATATATGGCAGTTTTGCCCAGGGAGTAGGAAGAGCAAAAGAAAGAAAAAGTATAGCCAAGAAAGTATAAAGTACTGAGTATTTGGTTTTAAGAAAAAAAACCGCGTAAAGGGCAAAGAGCAAAGGAATAACACCAATATAACCGACAAACTCGCCATAATTCCATTCCCCCCAGTAATTCAAGGTTGTTGGGTTACCAAAAAAATCAGGAGCAAAAAATTGGACTAAATGTTTCCAGGGAATAAACCAACCAGGCTGCTGCCAATCAGCCTGATCAACTTCCCGAGCGCTTAGTTTAATTAATTGAAACGTTGGTTCCCATTGAATTGAAGTAAAAATAGCAAATAGGAAATAGCAAATAGCGAATAGCAAAATTAGTGCAGATTTATTATTTTTAGCTTGAATTATCTTCCAAATAAGATAAATTCCAGAAAAAATCAATACATAAAAAAATGTCTGCAAATGACCCGCGAAAAATGATTGGGTTAGAGAAGAAATAAAAATAAAATTCCATAACCAAAATTTGAAATTTGAAATTTGAAATTTGAAATTTCCCAAGTTTTTAAACCGAGAAAGACTCTTTTCAATCGAAAGCAGTATTAAAGGTAACCAAAGTGCTGTATGTAGCACTGTTCCCCACTCCATCCAAGCTACAGAAAACCCACAAAAAGAAAAAACTATTGCTCCAAAAATACAAACAATCTTTTCCAATTTCAACTCTCGAAGATAAAAATACATAAAAAGACTTGCCAATAGGGGTTGAAGAAAAATTAAAATTCCCCAAGCAATATCAAAATTAAAAATAAAAAATAAAAAATTAAAAATATAAAATGGTGCCGTCTGAAAATTTGCTAAAAGCGGGGTTCCGCCAAAATTATAGGGATTCCATAAAGG
>Ga0209102_1001651_pt1 | contig 11213 bp, 13 predicted proteins | sample ConPoolayeHmetaG_FD_185483 | JGI IMG/M metagenome (GOLD analysis project Ga0209102, IMG submission 185483) | Hot spring microbial mat communities from California, USA to study Microbial Dark Matter (Phase II) - Cone Pool mat layer H metaG... ... | reverse complement strand
TCGATGACCTCCTCCGGTTTCATGCTCAGTGCCTTCTTGAGACCTGTGAACCCCCCAGTGGCAATGTAGTCACCTATCGACTCTGGATCTATCTTGCCACAATTAATGGTGACCCTCTTGATCTGATGTTTGTTGAAATCGAGTTCATCAAAAAGAGGAACATTCTCCTCCCCTTTCATGACTCCCAGCTTTTCCCTCAGAGCCACAGCGCCTTCAACCGAACCTGACAGGTAGGATCTAAGAATCGATGGCAAGTTGGCAGCGTTGACATTTCCATATATAGCTGATGGATACCCTTCCCTTGAAATCTCGATCTGTGGCTCTAGATAGCACGTTCCAGAACATCCCACTGGTACGATCGTTCCTCTAATTTCCATCTTTTTGATGTTTTCCTTTAAAGCTTCGAATACCTGGTCTGCACCAGCTGCCAACCCGCAAGTCCCCATGCCAACCCTTATCCTAAACTCTCCGGAGCCCGAATCTTGTACGAAATTTTTATTCACCTTTATCACCTCGAGACTCGCGAATACTTATGGAGAATCGTATCTAGAATCTCAGGTTTAACTTTCCCATATATGTCACCATCAATTCTGAGGGCAGGAGACAGGCTGCATGCGCCCATGCACCTTACTTTCTGCACAGTAAACATTCCGTCCGGACTTGTCTCCTCATCTCCCTTTATACCGAGCCTCTGCCTCAACAAGTCATAAATTGCCTGGGATCCCTTCACATGGCAAGCTGTACCCATGCATACAGAAATAAGGTGCCTTCCCTGCGGCCTCAACCTGAATTGATGATAGAATGTGGCGACACCATAGATATCGCTGAGAGGGATTCCCATTTTCTCAGAAACCTCTAGCATGCTCTCAAGTGGGATGTGGTTGAATCTAGACTGTATCTCCTGAAGCACTAATATCAACGAACTCCTAGATCCACCGTGCTTTGAAACTATCTCGCTTGCTACAGATCTAAAGTCTTGACTCATTCAAATCATCGCAATCAAACACATAACTTTCAAAAAGTGGGGCTGTTGCGCTAAAGGATCGAAAAAGGAGTGGCAGTCCTGCAAAACAGTCAGACAACATCCCTGCCAAGAAGTTCCCAAACCTCTCTAGTGAGTCTCTCCCAGTTTGTCCTAACGAGCTTGTACAACTTTGCATTATATATTGCGGTAGCCGCCATGTTTGCCAGTGCTAGTAGGAATTCCATATTTCCCCGGTCGAACTGCACAACTTTCTCCGAGTACACTCTAAGAGTTCCGATAACCGTTCCCATTCTCATCAATGGAACACATACTACATATGCTATGCCCTCCCTCTTTGCCTCCTCCGGATACTGCCACCTCTTATCTCTGAGAACATCTACCGATATGGATTCAGCTTTCCTAATGACCTCCCTATCTATGAGGCTCTTTTCAAGCTCAACCGGACCCTTGCTCAAGTACTCCTGGCTCAACCCGTATGCAGCAGCAAGCTCGAGCCTTTTCCCCGACTCATCCAGAAGTCTGATCGAAGCAGCCTTGACACCCATCGCCTCAGCTACGTTTCTAGTAATCACGTTGAAAACCTCCCTGGGCTCAAGGCTCGAGTTCATCGCCTTGGATATTTCCAATAGCTTGTTCAGCGATGCGTGATTCCTGCCTAAATCCTCATACAGCCTCGAGTTCTCTATGGCAGCGGCTCCAATCCTCGCAAGTGCCATCAAAAATAGTATTTCCTCTTGAGCGAATTCATGCTTGTCTGAAGTGTATACCCTTAGAGTTCCCAATGCCTTTTCCCAAGTTCTAAGGGGGACACATAGGATCGATCTCAATCCTTCCTTTTCAGCTTCAGCTTTGTACTGAATCCTGTCGTCCTTGGCCACATCGGGAACGATTACATGGTTCCCTTGCAAAGCCTCCCTATCTATGAGGCTCTTTTCAAGCTCAACCGGACCCTTGCTCAAGTACTCCTGGCTCAACCCGTATGCAGCAGCAAGCTCGAGCCTTTTCCCCGACTCATCCAGAAGTCTGATCGAAGCAGCCTTGACACCCATCCCCTCTGCTGCATTTCTAACAAGGTCCCCAAGGACATCTTGGAGCTTCAGAGAAGATGTCAAAGAAACAGAGGCTTCGTAGAACGCTTTACAATATCTACCAAGCGACAATTGGCCACACTACTTCCGGCGAAAGCGGTTCTACTTATAGCTCATATATAAACTATGCTCATCATCTAGGCGCGGGTAGCTAAGCTCCTTTTGCTTGCCTTTCCTCTATCACATACATGGTTTAGCATGTCTCAAAAAGAATGCAAGGCACAATATCGCTCCTTTACCAGCCAATTCAATAGATCGGGAATTTTTTGATTGAGAATGGGATATCTGAATTCTATCAACGATGGGAAAGTCCATTTTTAATCTCGATCAGAACCATCTCAACAGCTTCTTGCAAGGCCTTTTCAACGCTCTGCGTCAACCCAATCCTTGGTTTTTCAATAGAACCAGCTTCAATGCCGATCACCACTACCTCAACAGGCATCCTTTCCGGATAAACTTCATGAGCAATTCTCAATGCTTCTGCCAAAGAAATATCGTGCAGAGATATCTTCAACCCATTCCCTTTTACTAGAAGTTGATCAGGATCGATTTTGCGAATAGTTCCAGGTTCTGCTCCCGTTACCATGGCATCAACCAATACCACCTTTCGAGCTCCAAGCATCATGTCAACTATCGAGAGCCCTGGCGTACCTGCATCGATGACCTCTACGTTTTTGGGCAAGTCTAAAGTACAAAGCTTTTCCGCTATTGTTGGTCCTACTCCATCATCAGATGCGAGTATGTTGCCACAACATATTACTTTGATATCTCTTTCCACTATGCTCTACCTGGTCCTGATCTAACCAGCCTTCTCGCCATTATCGGCAAGTCTCATGATAGCATCCACAAAGTCTTCAGGATTAACTCCTGGCGTCTGAATTCCACTTGTTTTGTAAAATTCAAGAACTCTCCTTGAAATGCAACTGCGCTCTAAGTTCGCATCTTTCAATGCCGATTCTAGCTCAGGAAGTGCATTCTCTGGCACCATGAAGAAGTCGCCTGAGAGCATGAGATCCCTTAATTTATTGCCTACAAGTTCAGCTCTCAACCTTATCAATTTATTTGCCTTATGCGTCACCTCAACGATCCTGACTCCCTCTGCGATCTTGACTTCTCTGGCTATGGCAAGATTCCTATGTCTCAATTCGGGCATATTCACCCACTCATTGGAAAGATGTCGTTGCTTGACCTCGCTTTCCCAAATTTCCCACTCCCTGTTGGTTGGTTTATCTTGCACTAGCTTAATCCCCAAGATGGTTTCGTATCCTTCTGCAAGCAATTTCTTTACAATTTCGGGTGGTGGTGTATATCCTAGTTCTCTGGTAATCGATGTGACCCACTCCATCATGCTCTTTGCCATCTTATCCCTGAACTTCTCGCTTGGGACCTTAAGGACCCTGCTCATGGAATTATAGTCCAGATCTAGGATTATGTTGCCAACCAGGATGATTGTATCCTTTCCAAACGATCCAGCACCATTGCCGGAGATCTTCCTTCCGTTCACAATAACGTCGTTGATGGCTTTATACTCAGCTGGCAAGCCAAGCTTTCGATAAACAAAAACCGTTATGGAGAGAAATTTTTCGAATAATTCGTGAATTCCAACTGGAATTGTCTTGCTGTCTCCTCTTGCCACAACCTGATAAAATACTTGGTCGCTGTCAAGATAGGTTGCGCCTCCGCCCTGGGACCTTCTAATAACCATTAGTTTTTTCTTCTTGCAGTAATCGAGATCTATCTCCTTTTCCAACTCTTGGTGGAATCCAATACAGACGTATGGAGAAGAGGGCTGGACAAGGATGATGGTGTTTTTCGATGCTCCTCTGTCCACTTCATTTGCGACAGCCTCATAGAATGTTTGTGCCAATAAAGGCTCAGCCATTCCCAGATCTATGAGCCGCCAAACTTCCATTCTCAGTCCCGCGTCAACTTAATGATGGTAGTTAGCCTTGGGATTTCTCTCTTGTCTTCGCAACTTTCTATTTTTTCTTGGGCTTCAGCTTGATCTCTCTTAACTTCGTGCCACAGACTATGCAGAAGTTCTCCTTTGGGGTCCTAAAAACGTAGCACTTTGGGCAGAATTTCTCGATCCTCCTCCCTTCGGAATCCAGAACCTGATCATTGCTTTGGGTTGCGGAATCTTCAGAACTCGGAGCTGTCTCCTTTTTCTCTTCACCCGACAACCGCGAATCCTCCATTGCCGCTGGCTAGTATAGCAACTCCTGCTGCTTTAACTGTTCGTGCAGCTTGTGGACCGCCTCAAAAACCTGCCCCTCCTTCTTCGCTCCTGTGCATACGAGCTTTCCGCTGGCAAACAGCAGTATAACGACCTTGGGTTCGTCCATCCTATATATCAATCCCGGGAACTGTTCTAGCCGACCGCCACGCTAGTTGGCGGCCACTGGCTCGTACATCGTTCGTCCCAGGATGTATGTGGACTTCTCCAGGTCAACCCTTCCTGGTAAAGCTGCGCTTGCAACGATGTTCTGGATCGTGATTTCTGGCTTTCCCTGTATTACTATGCCGCCCTTCTTGAGCTCCGAAACAACCTTGAAAACCGCCTTCTTTGCCTGATCTTCGCTCTTCGCACCCGTACAGACCATTTTTCCACTGCTGAATATCAACGTAGCCGTCCTCGGTTTCTTCAGGCGAAACACGAGGCCCGGGAACTGCTCTAGCCGACCGCCACGCTAGTTGGCGGCCACTGGCTTGTATTCTACGTTGGGGAATGTTTTCACAATGTCATTCAGCGACATGCTTTGGCGCAATATCGCCGAAGCTACCACATTCTCGATGTTGACTATTGGCTTGTCTCTTTGCCTATCTATCAGTGGCATGGTGCATTAATTTTATAAATACTATTTATAAACTTTATAAGCAATCATGCCTTATAAAGCTTGTTTCGGGCTTAATTTATAGATGCTCGTGGCCCAAGCGCATTATCTCAAAGGCGAGTTAACTGGACACTTGGGCACCTGTAGGCAAGTTGTCGATAACTCCAAATTCAGTAGTAAAGCATCTCGTAGGCTTCCACGATTGGACCTACCGCTTCCTGTTTCCTTCCCTCCTTGATCAAGCTATTGCCTTTCTCAAACAGTTTCTTTGCCCTTGCTTCCGTTCCCGCTTCTTTCCTGTGCGGGGCATCGAAGAGCTGCCTTACAAGAAGAGCAATCTCATCAACGAACTCGTATCCCATAAAAGGTAGCGCTTGGTGGTATGCGATTTGTTCAGCCAAGTTTCGAAACGGTTTTGAGCCAGATTTGGCTAGTTCAGCCAATTTCTGGCCTGAAGCGCGTGCCTCCCCGATCGCTGCCTCGAAGTTAAATCTTGAAACCGGAAGCGGATCTATTCCTCGCATAGATTTACAAAAGAACCAGTAGTATATCGTCTTGAGCGCGGAGGTCAATCCCTTTCCAGTTCCTCCTGCTACCGCTATCCCCATTGCGGGCGTGCCCGAGACTTCCGGTAGCTCTACAGTGTCCATGAAATCCTTTGCCATCCCATTTACATCCAAGTAATAGACGGGTGCGCAGAACACTAGGCCACCCATCCCTTTGAATGCTTTACTCAACTCTTCAGGTTTTCCCACATTCTCATCAGACCATTGTGGAATACCATAATCGGAAAGGTGGATCAAAGTCGCCTCACAGTTTGCAGCCCTAACACCGTCAAGCGCAGAACTCACAAGCTTTTTACTTAACCCGTCCCTATGAAGGCTGGCAACGACGCCGACAACCTTTGCCATAGATTTCATTCAGCTTTGATGAGTTTAGTTAAGGATTTCCATGCCAATGAGCTTTTCCGATCTATCATCCAAGCGTTTGAGTTTTCATCTTTTGCTAGAGAAAATCTTATGTGCTAACAGAAACGCTATTGGTAACATGAAAAGGAAAGTCCTATTCTTAACGCATTCCGCTGGCTTCGTCCACGATTACCTTCCTACTGCCCAGGAGACTATCAGAGAGATAGGAAGAAGATCGGGGGAGTTCGATGTCGATGCTTTTGGTGATTGCTCAAAGGTTGATTGGAGTTCTTTGAAGGATGAGTTCAAGGCTGTTATTTTTGCCACAACGGGTGAGCTGCCCATGTCAGAGGATGAAAAGGAGAGCCTCATCGATTCAATAAGATCTGGTGTAGGCTTCGTCGGAATTCATAATGCTACAGATACCTTTTACAAGTTTCCAAAATATGGAGAGATGATCGGAGGCTACTTCAGTGGCCACCCCTGGACTCAAGAGATCACAGTAAAGATTGAGGATAACAACCATCCTTCGACTGAACACTTGGGTAAGTCTCTAAGGGTCAAGGAGGAGGTCTATACCTTTAAAGATTGGTCACGTTCAAGGACCCATGTTCTCGCTAGTCTTGACAACAGTTCAGTCGACCTTAGCAAGGGCAACAGACCAGACAATGACTATGCGCTCTGCTGGTGCCATAGTTATGGCAAAGGAAGGGTGTTCTACACAGGATTTGGCCACTTTCCAGACCTTTGGGGTGAAGAATGGTTCAGAAAACATTTGCTCGGCGGTATACTGTGGGTCATGAACCTTAGATGAAAAGATAGGAATGTGCTGTCGACAATGGTTGAGAAGTTAGCGATCGAAGGTGGCAAACCGGTCAGGACCACACCTTTCCCACCAAGAATCCAGATGGGCCCCGATGAGGAAAGAGCTGTCGTCGAAGTGATAAGGAGCAATGCCCTGTGCAGGCTGAATGGGACAAAGGTGAAGGAACTGGAAAAGAAGTTTCCAGAGTATATGGGCTCGAAGCATGGAATCGCCTCAACTTCAGGTACATCAGCTATACATGTCGCTTTAGGGGCTGCAAGGCTCGATCCTGGAGGTGAGGTGATCACTACTCCAATTACGGATACTGGAACGATCATCCCAATTCTGATGCAGAACCTTATTCCGGTCTTCGCAGATGTTGATCCTTTGACTTGTAACATAACAGCTGAGACCATAGAGAAGGTGATGACAGACAAGACCGTTGCCATCATTCCTGTACACCTCTGGGGGCAACCTTGTGACATAGACCCAATACTTGAGTTGGCCGAGAAAAACGACCTTTGGGTTTTCGAAGACTGCTCACAGGCTCATGACGCGAGGTATAAAGGGAAGAAGGTCGGGACGATCGGGGACATGGGATGCTTCAGCTTCCAGCAATCAAAGCACATGACGACAGGTGACGGTGGCATGACCATTACCGACGACGACAATCTGGCTGTTGCAGCTGCTGCATTCGCCCTGAAGGGCGATTACTTCAACATGTTTGTCGGAATGAACTACAGGATGACAGAGCTCCAGGGAGCCGTTGCCCTCGAGCAGTTAAAGAAGCTTGACAGCATAGTTGAGAAAAGGAGGAGAAGTGCCGAGAGGCTTTCAGAGATGATATCAAATCTGGAAGGCGTGCACCCCCCTCATGTGATCGAAGGGGCAACGCATGTCTACTGGCTCTATCCTCTTTTCCTCAGGTCCGAGAATCTGAAAGTAACTCCAAAGCGCTTTGCAGAGGCGCTTCAAGCTGAAGGGGCGCCATTCGTTTGGCCAAGATCGTCTGAGGAACTGGTGTATACAAAGCCAGCACTAACGCAGAAGAAGGTTTTTGGTAGTTCCAAATGCCCTTGGGACTGCCACTTTTATGGAAGGGAAAGGTATTACGGTCTTGGGCTCTGCCCAACCGCAGAGGAGACTTTGCCAAACGTTCTGACGCTTGCCATGCATGAGTGCTTGACTAATGATGATGTTGACGACATCGCAGAGGCAATAGTGAAAGTCGAAGCAAATTATAGAAAGTGAGGCTTCGCACATACTATAACAAGGATGCGGTTCACGAGATAATGGATCAATGAATGCATCCCAGAAAAACATTCTCGCAGCTACAGTAGCTCATGCATCGAACCACCTTTTCCAGCTAACATTGCCCACCATTCTGCCTCTTGTCATGACAGAATTCAACTTAAGCCACTACTCCGCAGGGCTTTTACTTGCTTCATTCAGCTTTCCATACGCACTTCTCCAACCGGCTTTCGGAGAAGCATCGGACAAGTTTGGCAGGAAAAATCTGATCATAACTGGCACCTTCATATCAAGCTTTGCGATGCTTCTAACAGGCTTATCGAAGGATCTGCTACAAACTTTCACCTTTCAATTCATGGCTGGAGCCTCTAGTGCTGCCTACCACACCGCAGGTATTCCACTGATTTCGGAATCATCGGAGGAAAAAAGGCGTGGTGGAGCTTTAGGGTTCCACCAGATGGGAGGCGCTATCGGATCATTCCTCCCCCCAATCATCGCTGGAACCTTGGTTGGATTTATTGGATGGAGAGGTGTTTCCATCTTCGCCTCTTCCATAGGATTCTTCGTAACGTTTTTGTTGTGCTTAACACTGGTCGAGAATAGGAAGTTGAAAGGTGTAAGTTCGAGGATTGCAGTTCTTGCCGTTCTAAAAAGCAAGGCCATCCTTCTATTCTTGGGAGCTTCGTTGGTTGCTTTGACCGTTTACAGGGGAGTAGCAGCATTTGCCTCTGCCTACGTTGTTGAGGTGAAAGGCGGATCCATTGAGGAGGCATCGATCTACTATGCAATTTTACAATTTTCGGGCATAGTCGGAGGCCCCATAGGTGGTTTGATATCGGACAGATTTGGGAGACGAAATACTTTGATCGCATTCGTGTTGATGGAATCGGTTCCTGTGTTCTTCTTTTCATCCGTTAGTAAGGTTACACTTGCCGCAGGTTTCGCGATCGTAGGCTTTGCCAGTTTCGCTGTATTGGCCGTACAAGATGCCTACCTTTCAGACCTTGCTCCTAAAGAGGCGCTTGGGTCATCGTACGGGCTTTTACTAGCTTCCAGCTTCCTTCCTGCAGCAGCAATACCTCCAATAATAGGGACCCTGATAGACAAAACAGGCTATGGTGCCTCATTTTCAATCGCAGCCATACTGACTATGGCTAGCATGCCTTTGTTTTACTTTGTCCAAAAGGCCAAAAATTAATTGTACCTAGTGCAACTATTTTCTCTGCGAAAGATTCATAATCAAGCTTCGTGTTCCACGACGTGATTAAAATGGACCTTAAAGGAAGTAGGACCGAGAAGAACTTGCTAGCAGCCTTTGCGGGTGAATCTCAAGCAAGGAACAGGTACACATATTTCGCCAGCGAAGCTAGGAAATCTGGCTACGAGCAGATATCGGCTATATTTTTAGAAACAGCTGAAAACGAGAAAGAGCATGCAAAGGTCTTCTTTTCCTTCCTGAAGGGAGGAGATGTTGAGATAGTTGCGAAGTATCCTGCGGGTGAGATCGGGACGCTAGCGGAGAACCTTAAAGCTGCGGCAGCGGGCGAGAAACTGGAGTGGGGAGCGCTTTATCCAGAATTTAAGAGGATCGCGGAAGAGGAAGGATTCAACGACATTGCCGAAGCTTTCAAGAGAATTGGAGAAGTTGAGAGCTACCACGAAAGAAGGTACCTAAAACTCCTGCAAAGCTTGGAGAGGAATGAGGTATTCGAAAAACCGGTACCAGTTAAATGGAAATGCAGGAATTGTGGCTATGTTTTCGAAGGAAAAAGCGCTCCAAATGTTTGCCCTGCGTGCAAACACCCTAGAGCGTTCTACGAGCTTTGGGTGGAAAATTACTAAAAATTTTCAAAGGTTACACGAATGGATCTTTTAAGATTCAAGAACCTACCCGTTATTGATTGCCACGTACACTTTTGGAACTATGCTGACGAGAAAAACATGGTAAAGATCAAGGATGCATGCAGATTTTCACGTATAAACATCCTCTCAACCTACGACCGGACCAAGGTGAACGAGAATCCCGAAGGAATCTACATGAAGGCAAATTATCCGGATAGCTTTTACGTTTTTGGAAGCCTTGATTACTCGGCCATTTTCTCAGGCAGAAAGAGGGCAGAGCCAAGTCTGTCAGACCAAATTGATAGGATGATCGACATTGGCCTCGATGGAGTTAAAATGGTGGAGGGAAAGCCAACGGAGAGAAAGGCGATCCCCTTCAAGTTTGATAGCGACTTTTACAGAGATTACTTCTCGCACCTCGAATCGCAAGGTTTTCCACTGCTTTTTCATGTTAACGATCCAGAGGAGTTTTGGGATCCAGAAAAGGTTCCAAGTTGGGCAAAAGAGCAAGGATGGTTTTACGATAGTTCTTATCCAACAAAGGATCAGCTCTACGAAGAGGTAGAGAGGGTTCTAGACAGATGTCCAAACCTTAAGGTCATATTCGCCCATTTCTACTTCGTTTCAGCCGATCTAGAAAAAGCCAGCCACCTTCTTGAGAGGAACAGGAATGTATGTCTCGATCTGACACCAGGCATCGAGATGTTCTATAACTTCTCTTCGAGAAGAGACGAATGGAGATCTTTCTTCATACACTATCAAGACAGGATCTTGTATGGAACCGACATAGGAGGAGGACAGTCGGTAGAAGAAGCGACATCTAGGGCATGGATAGTAAGGAACTTCCTCGAGACAGATGAGGAATTTCTTACACCAAAAGAGAGCGACAGTCTCCTTGGAGGACCCAATATTCCTTTCAGGGGTCTCAATCTTCCAGAAGCTGCGTTGGAGAAGATATATGCCCATAATTTCGAAAGGCTCGCTGGCACTCACCCTAGAAAATTAAACATCGGGAAAGCTATCGATGAATGCGAAAGGATAGCGAAGATAGCATCAAAAAATGGTGTAGGACCAGAGGAGAATGAGGCTGCAAAGATAGCTTCGATTTTGAAAAGCAGGTTCTAGGTATTATTGCTCAGTTATCCCCGTCTCAGTCAAATCTTCCTCTTTCCTTTCTACGTTTGTGATAGGAGCCTTCTCCTTCACCAACCCGTAGATGGTAACTAGAACTCCTAAAGAAAGAGACCCCAGTCCAGCAACTTGAAACTGTGGGCCTCCAAAGATCGGTTTCGATGATGTCGTGATCTGGATGTTGACGACCTTCTCAGTGCACCTCCATGAATTGTCCAGTATAAAGTAGTAGGTTTTGGCTACACTACTTGATTGGAACATGAAGCTGCTAGAATGGACACCACTAGCTGTTAGATATGTTGCATAATTTTCCTTGTCAATCCACTTGCGGTAATTATCCTGATCGACCACATATAGATCTATGCACCC
>Ga0209102_1001649_pt1 | contig 11220 bp, 5 predicted proteins | sample ConPoolayeHmetaG_FD_185483 | JGI IMG/M metagenome (GOLD analysis project Ga0209102, IMG submission 185483) | Hot spring microbial mat communities from California, USA to study Microbial Dark Matter (Phase II) - Cone Pool mat layer H metaG... ... | reverse complement strand
TTTGGGAGATTATAGGATTTTAAGAATCTTTTCAAGTCACGGATCCAAAAGATCTCTCTAGGGTAGATACCATGTCTAGAAACAGTACGATATTTTTCTATTGACAGGAAGAAAAATTTGACTAAAATTAGAAAAATGGTTGCTTTTAAAAAAAGAAAGTGTGGTGATAAAATCAAAGAGAAAAGAGAAGGAAATTTTCCGTATCTTAGCACCTTCAGTATTTTTATTTCGCTAACTCCTTGTTATTGGTGCAGGAGTTTTGATTATCTTGGGGCAGTAGCTCAGTTGGGAGAGCACCTGAATCGCACTCAGGAGGTCGGCGGTTCGAATCCGCTCTGCTCCATCAAAAAATGGTTCCGAAGAGGGTCTTTTTTACCAAGGGCGTAGGGAAACACAAAGACCGCCTCTCCTCTTTTGAAGCGGCCTTGCGGGATGCCGGGATTGCCCAATTTAATATCGTCCAAGTCTCTTCAATCTTGCCCCCGGGCTGTAAGATTGTATCTCGGCAGCGAGGTTTGCAATATATTGTTCCTGGTGAGATAATCTTTTGCGTAATGAGTGTTAATGCCTCCAATGAGCCCCATCGCTTGATTGCCGCGGCGATTGGTGGCGCCATACCTAAAGACAAAAATCAATACGGCTACCTTTCCGAATACCACTCCTATGGTGAGACCGAGGCAAAGGCCGGCGATTATGCCGAGGACTTAGCCGCCCAGATGCTCGCCACAACATTGGGCGTTGAGTTTAACCCCGACACAAGTTACGACGAAAGAAAGGAACTCTGGAAAATCTCTGGGAAAATCTTCCGCACGATGAATATTACTCAAACCGCTATTGGTGATAAACGCGGACTCTGGACAACGGTTCTTGCTTGTGCGGTCTTTACTTCTTAACCGCCCGAATCTTTAAAGGGATTTCCCGGCCTCTTTGGTAATAACGGACTATTTATGAAAGAGAATTATCTTAAATATCCAACCGAACCTTTGGTGATAAAAGAGAATATAAAGGTCTCCGAACTCTTAGCGGCAATGGGGAGATGCTCCTTCCAAGCCCGGAACTTAAGTCTCGCCTTAAAGGTCTGGGAGAAGATGCTTAAGGAAGATACCTTCATATTTTTCGGATTGGCTGGGGCAATGGTTCCGGCCGGAATGAGAAAGGTTGTAATGTATCTCATTCAGCAACGATACATTGATTGCCTCGTTTCTACGGGTGCCAATCTTTTCCACGATATCCACGAAACGATTGGTAAATACCATTATATCGGTTCTACGGAAATTGATGATATTAAGTTGCGTCAAGCAAGAATTGACCGCATCTATGATACCTTCGCCTCCGAAGACGAGTTCATTGCTACTGATAATACTATCGCCCAATGGGCCGAAGAATTTCCCAAAAGGAATTATTCCACCCGAGAGTTTTTATACCTCTTAGGGAAAAGGCTTTTTTCTTATCAAGAGGATGGGATTCTGAAATCGGCCGCCAAAGTAAAGATTCCTGTCTATTGCCCAGCACTCGGCGACTCTTCCATCGGTATTGCCCTCACTGAACTTTACCAAAAAAGAGGCGTCAAGATTGAATTTGACATCTTAAAAGATATAGCCGAGACCGCCTATCTGGCCAGTTTGAAAGAGACCGGCGTTATCTATATTGGCGGTGGCGTTCCCAAGAACTTCATCCAGCAGACCGAGGTGACCGCGCCCTTTTTGGGTTATAAGGTCTCCGGGCATAAATATGCCATTCAGATAACCCAGGATGTTCCTTTCTGGGGCGGGCTTTCCGGTTGCACCTTTCAGGAGGCACAGTCTTGGGGAAAGATTGCCTTAGATGCGGATATGGTGACCGTCTATGCCGATGCGACAATTATTCTACCGCTGCTCGTTACCGCATTAGCCGAGAAGAAGATTAAGCGGAAGAAAATTATTAAATTCTCCTTAGACGAGAAACTCTCCGTTAAGATTTAACCCCATTGACGCTATCTTCGGTTGGGCACTGGTCAATCTCTTTAAGCAACACTTAAAATTGATAAAATTACCAATTAGTCAAGGAAGTGCGCTCCATTGACTACGAAGTTATCATCAGTAGCGGTGAGATTAAAGAGAACCGCATTGTCTAAGGAATATTTTCTGGAATAATTCTCTCTAACCCTCTTTTAATCGGGCAAGTAAGAGAGTTAAATCACCGGAACACCTCTCCTCTTTTCCTTCCTTAATTAATTTTATCTCACCTTTCTGAAAGACCACTTGCTCAATCCCTTTCTTTTTGGCATAGATTCTAATCTGGGCAATTAGAAATAGGTTCTCCATAATCTCCGGATAACGGCCAAAACGGTCTCTTATCTCTTCTTTTAATCTTCTTATCTCCTCCTCGGTTTCGGCATTGAGGATTCTTTTATAGATTGCGACCCGGACATAGGAATCAGGGATGAAGTCTTCTGGGATATAAGCCGGGATATTTAAGGAGAGTTCTGGTTCTGGGAGAATTTTTTCGCCTCTTAATCTCTTGACCGCATCTTTAAGAAGTTGGTTGTAGAGCGCAAAGCCAACCCGGGAGATATGACCGTGCTGTTCCGGACCTAAAATATTTCCCACGCCCCTTATCTCCATATCTTTAATTGCCAACTTAAATCCACTGCCTAACTGAGAGTAAGTGATCAGAGCGGAAATTCTTTGTTTTGCCTCTTCGGTTATTTCTCTTTTGTCCGGGCGGATAAAGAGGCAATAAGCCTGCCGTTCACCCCTTCCGACCCGACCGCGCAGTTGGTGTAAATCGGCCAGTCCAAAGCGGTGTGCCTCATCAATAATGATGATATTCACATTCGGCATATCAATACCTGATTCCATAATCGCTGTTGTCAGGAGTAAGTCATACCTTCGATTCAGGAAATCAAAATATACCCGGGCCAGTTTTTCTTCCCTCATCCGGCCATGGGCGACTGCAATCTTTATCTCTGGACAAATCCGAGACAACTCCTCTTCTTTTCGGTAGATTGTCTCAATCCGGTTGTGGATGAAAAATACCTGACCGCCGGCACAAACCTCGCGCATTATCATCTCGCGGATTTTCTTTTCATCCCAGGTTGAGACCTCGGTTATTATCTCCTTTCGTCCCAAGGGCGGTGTATTGATGATTGATATGTCCTTTATCCCGGTCAGGCTGAGATATAAAGTTCTTGGGATTGGGGTAGCGGTTAAACTTAAAACATCAACACCTCTCTTCCACTTCTTAATCTCTTCTTTTTGCCTAACCCCAAACTTCTGCTCCTCATCAATAATCAGAAGTCCTAGGTCCTTAAACGAAATTTTATCGGAGAGGAGGAGATGGGTGCCAATCACAATATCAACCTTTCCCTCTTTTAAATCTTGGCTAATCTTCTTTTGTTCTTCCTTTTTGAGCAGGCGGGATAACATCTCAACCCGCACCGGGAAGTTTTTCAACCGCTCCTTAAAATTATGGTAATGTTGTAAAGCGAGGAGAGTCGTCGGGACTAAAAAGGCGACCTGCTTAAAATCTTGCACCGCCTTAAAGGCGGCGCGGAGGGCTAATTCTGTCTTCCCAAAGCCAACATCACCGCAGACCAAACGTTCCATCGGTCTTTTTCTTTCCATATCCCTCTTTATTTCTTCTAAGGCCTTCAACTGGTCTGGTGTCTCCTCATAAGGGAATGAAGACTCCAGTTCCATCTGCCATTCACTATCCGAAGAAAACGAAAATCCTTCTGCGGTTGCCCTTTGGGCATAGAGGTCAAGGAGTTCCGAGGCAAATTTATTGGCAGCGATTTCTGTCTCTTCCTTGGCCTTGGCCCAATCGCTTCGTCCGATGCGGTCAATTTTTGGTGCCCGCTCTTCACTGCCGATATACCGCTCAATCAGCCCTAAGTTTTCAATCGGCAGATAGAGCCGGTCATCACCGGCATAGCGGATAGTTAAAAAATCCTTCTCAGTATTATCAAAGGTTAACCGCTTCACCCCTTCAAAGATACCGACGCCATAATCAAAATGGACAACATAATCGCCTTTTTTCAGGGCAAGAAGTTCATCAACTGGTAGTCCCTTAAACTTTCTTTTTGGGGGACGAATCTTTGGTTCGCCATAAATCTCTTTTTCGGTTAAGAGGCAAATTTTACTTTCGGGCAAGAGAAAACCGCCGCTTAAACTCCCTGATTGATAAAAGGCCACCTCCCCTAAGATTTTTTCTAACCTCTCCTGTAGGTATTGGGGAACGACAATATAGTATTGAAAATCTCCCCTTGCTATCTCCGATTTTAAGACCTTAAAATTTCCGAGATAGATATCCGGTGATAAGACCGAAAGATGATATTCTAAGAATTCTTTTGAATCGGTCGCCTTAGCCAATGCCATTTGCCTTTGATGGTGCAAAAAGACCTTCCCTTCCTTTCTCCATAAAAAAATCATCTCTCCTTTTAGAAGAGAGCGAATCGTTTCCCCTTCCTTTTTGAGATAATGAGGAAGAAATATTTCATATTCTACTAATTCTTTTACCGAACGTTGGTTAAGTGGGTCAAAAAGTCGTAGAGAAACTATCTTGTCGCCAAAGAATTCCACCCGTAAGGGATATTCGGTATCCGGGGGGAAGAAATCAATGATTGAACCCCGGCGGGCAAATTCTCCCTCCTCCATCACAAAATCCGTCGGATAATAATCATCGGCTAAATAATCGAGTAGCCTCTCATAGGAAAATTTTTCCCCGCTTCTCAAAAAGACCCGGGCTTTTTCTAAGTCGGTTGGTATCTTTCTATTTAGGTCTTCTTCTTTTAGGAGGAGGATAAAATTAGCCGGCCGATTGTTAAATCTGGCGATTATTCGGGGCTGGGGCTGAAAATAGATTATCTCAATCCCTAAATCGGCTAATTCCTGATTTAGGGAAAGCAAATCCGCGTGCAGGCTTTCTAAATCTCTTCCACTGATAAAAATTAAGGGAACCTTATAATAGCGACTGAGGGAAAAGAGTAAAAAGGCGGTTGCCGAGGTAGGTGGCAAAGTAATACTTAATGGTGATTGAGAAAAATGGAAAAAAAATTCCTGACATTCTTTTGAGTTTTGAAAGAGGGTTAAGAGTTTAGGCATTAAGGAGGGGTATTTATCATACCCCTCCTTTGGGTTTACTTCTTTTTCGGCTTTTTCGCCGCCGTCTTCTTTGCGCCACGTTTCATGCAAGCCATTGTTCCTCCTTATTAACGCTAATTATACAAAAAAATTTCTTTTCTGTCAATATGTATTTTCGTACTGTTTCTAGACATGGTATCTACCCTAGAGAGATCTTTTGGATCCGTGACTTGAAAAGATTCTTAAAATCCTATAATCTCCCAATAAGGAGGAATTTATGGGTATTGCCGAAATCTATTATGAGAAGATCCGCTATGAAAAAGACCCAGTCCGGGTAAGAAAGAGAGTTATTGAAATACTCCAAGAGAATAATCTCAACATCTCAAAAACCGCAAGAGAACTTGGCACAACCCCAAAAACAGTCCGGAAATGGTGGAAAAGATATAAAGAGGAAGGGAGGAAAGGATTAGTGAATCGCTCCAAAAGACCCTTAAACTCTCCCAATCGGACAAAAGAAGAGGTTAAGGAGCTGGTCATATCTCTCCGAAAACCAAACGACAAACTGAACGCAAGAATTGGACCAAAGAAAATCCAGATCGAATTAGCGAAAAGATACGGGAAAAAACTTTCCGTCTCTACTATTTATCGTATTTTAAAAAGTGCGGGTTTAATTAAGCCAAGAAAGAAAAAATGGCAGAAAAAGAGGGAATTAGCGGAATACCGAAGGAAGGCGAAACCTTTACGCTATTGGCAAGTAGATACGAAGCATTTGCGAGATATAATAGAGATTTATCCCCTGATTAACCGGGGAATAATTCCAAGGTATCAATACACTACCCGTGATGTGGTTACTGGGACGACATTTATCGCCTATGCGGAGGAGTTATCAGTGATAAACTCCATGAGATTTATCTTTCTCCTTTTAACCTGGCTTAAGAGGCACGGGATTCCGTTAGAGGAGGTAGAGATAACCACCGACAATGGTTCAGAATTCATTGGCTCTGTTTACAAGAAAAGGGAGCCAGGCTTTTCTTTGGTGGTGACAAGTTTTGGTAGTCGACACAACACGATTCCGGTAAGAAAACCGGAGTGGAATGGTTGTGTGGAGAATTTTCACGGGAGGATAGAGGCGGAGTTTTATGAGGTAGAAAGTTTTAGGAACCGGGAGGATTTTTTAGGCAAAGCGTATTCCTTTACTCTTTATTTCAATTTAGAGAGAAGTAATATTGAAACCGGGTTAACTCCCCGGGAGGAGGTTTTTGCTAAGACCCATATAAGAGATAATCGCTTTTTTGCTTTTCCTCCTCTAATTCTGGATGATTTAGAGGTATTTAGCGATGACCTTCTTTCTAGGTACGATGTCCCCGAACACCACACATACGGAAATAAACCACTGGTTTTACATCACTTATTTTTATGCTATGCTATCATATTTGCGACAAAGTTTGGAAGTGATGTATTTTTAATATCCTGTAAACTGTGACATTATGCGACACTGAGCGTATAAAGTAAGAATAGCGCATCCGTTTTTTCTAATTTCAAGGTAAATCTAATGTGCTCTCTCCCTCTTTCCTATTCCTAAAAAATCCGAATGTGGTTCGGATTTTAGAATGCCAATTTTTCCCTATAAGTCTCTGAAAGGGCGCAACTTAAAGGATTTTCTCTGAAAAATGGGGTCGTAAGGGGGTGCTATTCGGGATGGTATTAAATGCCCTATTCTCTTGCCTATTGGTAATCCTATTCTCTATCCTACTGAGCGTTCTATTCCCTTTCCTATTGGGTATTCTATTCTCTGTCCTATTGGGAGTGCTATTTAGGATGCTATTCTCTTTCCTATAAAGAGCCCTATTCAGAAATCTCTTATTGGTTCTATGCCAAAGGGTAGCGGTCTATCCTTCCCTAACCCTTTTTTCGGCCTTCTTACCCAACCATTTCTTTTGCCTCTTTTTGAGATTAGGGGATTTTAAGGGTCATTTTAGGTCAGGGACCTAAAGGATTTCTTTGGGGTAGATATCATATTTGAAAACAGGGCGGAGATGGGTATTGACAAAATGAGAAATTTAAGTATAATAAAGTATGAGGATTGATAAAATGAAGACCGGGATTGAGGAAGTCCTTTCTAAACTTTCCCAAAAAAGTGGCGAAGAACCATAAATTGTATGGCTAAACAGGAGAAGGCAAAGCAGGGAAAAACGAGCAAGTTTCTGAAAGGTTGGGCTTTACTTCCTTTGGGTTACGAGAAGAAATTGCAAAAATCTCTTTTTTTGATAGGTTTCTTTCTCTTTGGATTTTGGGGAACGGGGCAAGGTCAGACCGAAAGATGGGTCTATCGGTATAATGGACCAGCAAACGACTATGACCGGGCTACTTCTCTTGATTGGGGTGTGGATGGTAATATCTATGTTGCCGGAGTGAGCAAGGAAAGTAGCGACACCCATTCCGATTTCATTGTCATCAGTCTAACGCCAGAGGGAAACGAAAGATGGGTCTATCGGTATGATGGGTCGGCCGGTGAGTGGGACGAGGCTAATTCTCTTGTCTGTGGTGCGGATGGCAATATCTATGCTGCTGGATACAGCAGGGGCATTGGCACTTATGATGATTTTACCGTCATCTCTCTAACTCCCGATGGAAACCAAAAATGGGTCTATCAGTATAATGGTGGAGGAAGAGGTCTTAGGGACGAGGCCTTTTCGGTTACTTATGGTGCGGATGGTAATGTCTATGCTGCCGGAAGGAGTTGGGGTGAAGGCACTCGTGAGAATTTTACCGTCATCAGCCTAACCTCAGATGGAAGAGAAAGATGGGTCTATCAGTATGATGGTCCGGAAAATGAGTGGGATTGGGCTAATTCTGTTATTTATGGTGCGGATAGTAATATCTATGCTGCCGGATTGAGTTGTGGTATCCTTGAGGATTTTATCGTCATCAGTTTAACTCCTGATGGAAACGAAAGATGGGTCTATCGGTATAATGGGTCAGGAAATTATGGTGATGTTGCTTATTCTATTGTTTATGGTGGGGATGGAAACCTCTATGCGGCAGGAGTGAGTTATGGTAGGGGCACTTACTCTGATTTTACCGTCATCAGCCTAACCCCTGATGGAAACGAAAGATGGGTCTATCGGTATAATGGACCAGGAAATGAGGAGGAATGGGCTAAATCTGTTGCTTATGGTGCGGATGGTAATCTCTATATTGCTGGTTCAACTTGGAGCATTGCCACTCATAATGATTTTCTCGTCATCTCTCTGACTCCTGATGGAAACGAAAGATGGGTCTATCGGTATAATGGACCAGGAAATTATGATGACCGGGCTAGTTCTCTTGTTTGGGGTGCAGATGGTAATATCTATATTACCGGTTGGAGTTCTGACACTATCACTCGTTCTGATATTACTGTCATCACTCTAACTCCCGATGGAAACCAAAGGTGGGTCTATCGGTATAATGGACTAGGGAATCAGAGTGATGTGGCTGGTCCTATTATCTATGGCGGGGATGGCAATCTCTATATTGCTGGTGAGAGTCGGGAGAGTGTCACTTATGAGGATTTTACCGTTATCAGTCTAAATCCGGCAACCGGCATTGAAGAAGAAAAGGGAAGGGTTGAAGAAGAGGACTTCTTCACAATAGAAAAGTTTGCCAGAGGGGAGGTTAAGTTTTCCATTTTCCTTTCTGAACCATCTCCGGTCAATATATCCCTTTATAATATTGAAGGCAAAAAGATTACCTCTTGGATAGTTCCGGGAAAAAGAGGAAGAAACTGGTATAGGAAGAATCCGCCTCTTTTAAGTTCTGGTGTTTATTTCCTGAAAGTTGAGGTTAGAGGAAAAGAGGCGAGAGGAAAATGCCTCTTCTTAAAATAAAAGGTCCAACCACGATTAACTTGGGAAGGTTTAATGAAGAGAGATATTTATAAAGTCAAAGAGGGAAAAATGAAATACATCGTCACTTTAATTTTCATATTTTCTGTTTCTCTTGGCACAGAAGTTATCATCACCCCGATAGATAATGGATTTATCGCGGAGGTAAGGGATGATAGTTTCTGCCGGAAAGAGGTGGTGGTAGAGGGTGAAACTTATACTATCATCTCACTCCCAGATGAAGAAGGGACAACCCAAGAGATTGGGAAACCACAACTACCGAAGGTGATTCGCGCCCTTGGGATACCGGATAATGCCGAGATTTTTGTTGAGGTCTTAGAGGAATCTTCTCAGACCTATGAGAATATTCTCGTCTATCCATCTCAACCACCAACCACCGACCAGGAAGGAGGAGGGACTTTTACCATTGATACAACCTTCTATGATACCGCTCAAGCCTATCCGGATAATAGGGCATTTATTTCCCATAAAGTCTGGTGGCGTGAGATCTATCTGGCAGGCCTTGATATAATACCTTTTCACTATAATCCAAAGGAGAGAAGGCTTATCTTCTTTAATTATCTCAAAGTAAAGGTCACTTATACCGGTTCTTTTACGACTAAGATGATAGAACCTTGGCTTGCGGGAATTTACAAACTTTTCCTTTTAAACTACGACTTCTATCCTTTTGTCGTGGAGGAGATAATAAATCCAACTGGTGTCAGGTATTTAGTAATTGCTCATTCTGACTTCTCATCTCATCCCTATCTTGAAAGTCTTATTATTTGGCACAGAAAAAGGGGAGTGATGACAAGAATTATTTCTAAACCATCCTTTGCTGCCCAAGAGATAAAAGACTCAATTACTGCGGAATATTACCGGAATTCACCCCCGGTATTGAGATGGGTTCTTCTTGTTGGTGATGTTGACATTGTCCCTATTCATTATCCTCCTCCACCAGATCAGTTTCCATCAGACTCTTGGTATGGCGACATAATTGGAAACGATTTTTATAACGAGGTTGGTGTTGGTAGGTTTTCAATCGCTAACCACTCCCAGTTAGAAAATGTTATAAAGAAAACCTTAAAATATGAAAGAAATCCTCCCCTTTCCGACTGGCTTAGAAAAGCGGTATTAGTAGCCGATGGTGAGAGAGCTCTTCGTCCAGACCCTATTTACGGGTATGACCAGTACCAAGGTTGCAAAAGATTCATATACTACGAAACTCCTGGACTCATAATTGACACCCTTATGGGGCAATACTCATCTAATTGGGATGTCGCTAATTCAATAAACAACGGCAGGAATATTGTTAACTATCGCGGCCACGGTGGTGTTCGGGAGGGATGGGATACCTGGAATGGTGGGGAAAATTGGACGGCCGGTCATATTTACAACTGGTTAAGTAATGGAGATAAGACACCGATTGTCTTCAATATCGCCTGCTACTGCCACATGATTGACTGGGGAGATGGCGAATGTTTAGGAGAGGCATGGATAAGAAAATATCCAGGCGGCGCAGTTGCATCTTTCGGCGCATCTTCTGTGTCATGGACAAGTCCAAACCACACTCTGGACCGGGCTCTATTCCAATCTCTTTTTGGCAGTGAGGCACCCTTTCCAAATCTATCATCAGCAAGAGATTTAGGTTGGCTTATGGCGGTTTGTAACTCTTATATGATTTTAAGGCATAATAGTTTGGGTCTGAGAAATGCTAAAATGTATTTGATGCTTGGTGACCCAGCCTTAGAAGTTTGGGCCACAATCCCCGTTTCACCCACTGTTGAGTATCCAAGAGTCGTTCCTTTAGGACCTTATACCCTACAGGTTACAGTTAAGAAAGGAGGCAGACCTTATAGGGGTGCCTTGGTATGCGCCTGGAAAGGAGCGGAGTTCTATGTCTTCCGCTATACCGACAATAGTGGTAATGCCTACCTTCCTATCCATGCTCAAACACGCGGTGATTTTTTTATAACCGTTACCGGTTCGGAAATCATTCCCTTTGAAGGAATATGCCGTGCGGATATATATGCCTATTGCGACAAGGCAACTTTCCCGAATCAGGGAGAACACTTGACGATTGAGCCGGGAACTGGGAATTTGCACATCGTTTATGATGCGGGCGGAAGTATCGTTTATGCGAAATCCACAAACAAAGGGGAAACCTGGGAGTCATTTATGGAGGTCGATTCAGGCTCTTACCCTTCAATTACCCTTGATAATTCGGGTCTGCCGAGGATTGCTTATCTAAAACAAGACAGGGTTTTGTGTAAGACCTTGCAGGCGGATAA
>Ga0209102_1001648_pt1 | contig 11224 bp, 7 predicted proteins | sample ConPoolayeHmetaG_FD_185483 | JGI IMG/M metagenome (GOLD analysis project Ga0209102, IMG submission 185483) | Hot spring microbial mat communities from California, USA to study Microbial Dark Matter (Phase II) - Cone Pool mat layer H metaG... ... | reverse complement strand
GGGTACACCCAGTATGGTCTCCATGCTTGCCATGTCTTTCTACGGCTTGGCCGACACATTCTGGCTGGGGCAACTGAGCTATGATGCTGTTGCCGCTATAACCGTTACCTTTCCTTTCTACGCTGTCGTCTTTGCCATAGGTCTTGGCCCTGGTGTTGGGGCCAACGCACTGGCAGCGAAGCGATTTGGTGAACGAAACGTTGAAGAGACAAATCGCGTAGCTGGGCAGGTATTCTTTTTGACTGCCATCTTCGGGCTGATTTTCATCATTGCCAGCGTCGGCTTCGCCAGACCATTAGCTGCTCTACTCGGGGCCCCTCCTCAGGTCATCGACTTAACAGTGGATTATCTGGTCTACTTCGGCTGGGGAATACCATTTATCCTCTTTCGACTGATGACACGCAATGTCTTCCACGCCTCCGGGGACGTTATCAATCCTATGATTTTCATCGTGGCTGGCTCTGTGCTTAACGCTGCCCTCGACCCCTTCTTCATTTTCGGCTGGGGACCTTTCCCAGCCATGGGAGTTGGCGGGGCTGGCTTGGCCACGACGATAGGGGGCGGCCTGACGGCTGCACTTAGTGCCTTCCATCTGATAGGTGGCCGGTCTGTCTACCGAGTGAAGCTACATCACCTCAAGCCCGACCTCTCCGTCATCGCTCAAATATATCGTGTGGGCCTGCCCTCGGTGCTTATGGATTTGGTCGAGGCGTTCATATTTCTGATATTGAACCGAACAATTGCTGGCTTTGGTTCAGTAGCACTGGCGGCTCTGGGAGTGGCCGGGCGTGTTGCCGACCTGGCTTTCATTCCCGTTGTTGGTGTTGGCCACGCACTTCTACCCATTGTTGGCTTTTGCCTTGGGGCGCGGCTTTGGCACCGTTTGTGGGCAGCCATCAAACAGAGTGCGCTCATTTCCGCAGCGGTACTAGGTGGTGTCTCGTTGCTCCTAGCCATTTTCGCTCCCCAGATAATTGCCCTCTTCAACGACACCCCCGAGTTATTAGCCGTGGCAGTGCCGGGGATGCGCATTTTTATCTCAGCTTTCTTTCTCGTTGGCCCAGCCATCATGTTCATCATCGCCTTCCAAGGATTATCTAAGGGGTGGACAGCAATTTGCCTCTCGTTGGTGCGTCAGCTATTAGTTTTCCTACCAGCATTGCTAATCCTCCCGCGCTTCTTGGGACTGACGGGTGCTTGGCTGGCTATGCCCATTTCCGATGCTGTCGGTGCCATTGTCGGCGGACTCTGGCTCTACCGTGAATACCGTTTGCAGAAGCGTAGCGGCATGTGGGAGAAAGGGCCGGTAGCCGAACCTGTTTTGGCATCCACGCCCGCAGACTGCTCCCAGTCGGATTAGACAAATTGGAAAAATTCTGGGCTTTCAAGTATCATAGCGACGATACTTTCTTGCGACCGCATTCTAAACATTTCATCGCCAGAGACGGAGGCTAGCCAATGGCAAACAAAGTAAATATTGCCGTAATTGACAAGGCAAAAAGTAAGCTTTCTGATTTGATATCAACGACCAAGCGTAAACTGAAGGATTGCTCCTATATTGATTTGAGGGTTAGAGTCATGGAAGGACAGGGAGCCGATGCCCAAGACGGCATGATGAAGTACAGCATCCGCGATTATGGCCTCTCCTATGGCCTGAGGGTCATCGCCGGCAGGCAGATACCGGCTGCCGGTTACTTCGGGCAGACGCTAGGGGCAGCGGACGCCGACAAACTCCCCAAAATTGTGGCAGAGGGCTTACAGCGAGCTTACGAAAGGGCAACGGCCAACGCCAGAATGAAAAGCGACAGGTGTACTCGCTGGGAAATCTTGGGACAATCGCTACACAGCACCGAGCTGGCACCCATAGAAGTGTGTCACGATACCATACCCGCCGTCTATAAGATTAGCCCGCTCGATGTCTCCTTAGCAGAAATCACTAGATTCACACAGGAGGTCTCTAAGGCTGTCGCCTCTTATGACCCCAGAGTGAAGATGAACGAGGTTGTGGTGGAGACTTCGCTTAATAGAGAGCTTTTTGTCAGTTCCGAAGGAGCGAGCATTGACCGAACTTACGCTTTAACGCAGGGGCTTTGTGTTGTAATAGCCGTCGGCAATAGCGGCGTCCAGCAAAGTCATTACGATTGCCTCGGCCACCAGCGGGGCTGGGAAATCCTTACTGACGGGATTGATGAGGAGCCGATTAAGTTGAAGCCATTCCTAGGTTTTGCCCTGGACTTGGCGGCTGACAGCGTGTCACTCTCAGAAGCTAAGCCATGTCCTTCCTCTGACAAGGATGTGGTTGTGGTAACCGACCCTCACTATAACACACTTCTTGTCCATGAGATTATCGGCCATCCCACAGAACTAGACAGGGGGCTTAAGCTGGAGACAGCCTACGCCGGCAGAAGCTGGTTCTTGAGAAACCTTAAAGAGAATATGCTCGGTAAACAGGTCGCCTCCCCACTCATCTCTGCCTATTCCGACCCCTCTCTGCCAGGTTATGGCCATTACGAGTATGACGATGAAGGCACGCCAGCCAAACGGGTGATGCACATAGATAAAGGGATATTTTGCGGATTTATGAATTCTCGCCAGACCGCAGCCATTCTCGGTGCTAGCCCGAACGGGCATTATAAAGCGATTGACGCCTCCTTTGTCCCTTTGATCAGAATGTCAACAACAGTATTCGGCGCCGGAGACCGCGACCCGAAAGAAATCATAAGCGAGATTGAGCATGGATATTACCTGGTCAGCCATCGTATCCCTTCTATTTCGGAAAGCCGAGAGAACTTCCGCATTACAGCCAGAAAGGTCTTCCAAATCGAGAACGGCCAGCTTGGGGAAATGTTCAGGGATGGAGGCATAATGGCTAATACCAAGGATTTCCTGATGTCAATTGATGCTGTGGGCAACGACCTAAGGGTGTACCCAATTTTCAATTGTGGGAAAGGGCAACCCATGCAAGCTAAGAAGCTGGGCAACGGCGGTCCCACCCTGAGAGGTCGCGCCCGCCTGGTAGGAGGAGCAAAATGAAGAAACTCAAGGAATTGGAAGAGTCAGTAGCCAAAGCTCTCGCCTTCTTGAAAACTCAACCCGATATCAAGTCGGCTCAAGTTTTTGCTTCCGCTAACAACCGTCTCTGGGCTAGGCTTAACTATACTTCCCACATCCCCTGTAATGGTGTGGAAGAGCCAAAATCAACAGATGATTTTGGCATTGGAATTCAAATCGTTCTGGACAGTGCAGATGGTCCTAAGGTGGGCTTTGGTTCTGAAGAAAGAGACCTCTCTCTGGAAGGGGTAAAACTTGCCCTAGAAAAGGCAAGACAGGGGGCCATTGTAGACCCTGAGTTTCGGTGTCTGCCCCAGCCAACTGACGAGAAGAGGACTCTCTTTCACTATCATGACCCAGCCATAATGGGCATCACCGACCAGGGCTTGGTCGAGGCAGGCTGGCAGATTCTCGACGGAGCGCTAAGCTCGTTCCTGGGTTCGGAAACACTCGAAAGGATGGCAGGGCGCAAGAAACTCAATGACCTCGGGCTGATAGTGGGCGGCGACCTCACTATACTTCAGGAAAGAATGGCTATTGCTTCCTATGATATGCCCGACGTCCAAACCGATGAGTCGGCGCTTATTACCGCCTATGTCACTGCCATGGTGGAGAAGGGGGATGCCAAAGGCAGTGGCTACTCTGTCCATCTCAGGCTGAAAGACCTTACTGGTAGAGCCGGAAGCGAGGCAGCAGAGAATGCCATCAGGTCGTTGAGCGGAGTGCGCATCCCTTCCGGGGATTACCCGGTCATCCTGGGCCCCCAACCAATCGCCGAGCTTTTGAGCAACCTCGTTATTCCATCCTGCACAGCTTCTGCTTTCTACTTCCAAGAATCCTGTTTTCTGGGCAAGCTGGCAAGCAAGGTAGCCTCAGAAATGCTGACCATCATTGACAAAGGCAATGCCCCCGGCTTGATTGGTTCCAAGGGCATTACCTGCGAAGGTTTGCCCACTGGGGAAACCACCCTGATAAAAGAGGGAATTCTCACTGGCTTACTCAGTGAGTGGTATGAGTACCAGAGGATATTACATGACCCTAGAGCCAGGGAGAAACTGGGGGTTGACCCTGCCGAATTCAGACAGGCATTGGTGCCCAGAAACGGCTTCCGTTTTGCTCGGGGAGGCGGCCGGAACTTCGGCATGCTACCCCGTGCAGCAGCCACCAACGTCGTATTCGAGTCTCCTTCCAGCACTGACTTCCAGACCCTGGTAAAGAGCATCAAGAAAGGAATACTGGTAGGACGGCTGTGGTACACGTATCCCATCAATGGCTTGAGAGTTGGCGATTTCACCAGCACCCTCACCGCTGATTCCTATCTTATCGAAGACGGCGAAATCAAAGCTCCCATAAAGGTCAACACGCTCAGGATCAACGACAATATCAACAATATCCTGATGGGCATCCGGGGCATGACCAGAGAAACCAGACCCACCTTGCTCTGGGCTGCCGATGAAATAGTCTATGCTCCGATTGGGCTGCTGGTGGACAAAGTCCACTTCGACCAGATAGCCGAGTTCATGGAGCAAACCTACTGAGGGAGCTTTTCTTGAAAGTCGAGGGGATAGCCTAGAGAGGGTGCCAGCAAGCCACATACTGGTCGGTGCCAACAAGCTCCAGAGCTGGCTCTTGTTCACTGCATTCCTTGGTCGCCCAGGCACATCTGGGGTGGAAACGACAGCCGGGGGGCGGATTGGCGGGGCTGGGCACCTCGCCAGGGAGGACAATGCGACCCACCCTTCTCTTGGGGTCGGGGACGGGGGTCGCCGCTATCAGAGATTTGGAATAAGGATGACGTGGTTGGTGAAATATGTCCTCGGGCTTGCCCATCTCCACCACCTTGCCCAGGTACATCACAGCGATATAGTCACAGACGCTCTCGGCAATGAGAAGCTCATGGGTGATGTAGAGATAAGTTAGACCAAACTCGCTCTTAAGCTCCTTCAAAAGATTAAGTATTTGCGCTTGAACAGAGACATCGAGAGCCGAGGTTGGCTCGTCAAAGGCGATGAATTCTGGTTTGGTAGCCAGAGCGCGAGCAATGGCAATGCGCTGGCGTTGACCGCCGCTAAATTGGTGGGGATAGCGCTCTAGCTGTCCTGTACTCAATCCAACCCTTTCCAATAACTCCCTAACCTCAGCCTGTATTGCTTCACCGGAAACAGTCTTGTGTATCTTCAACGGCTCAGCAACTATATCTTTTATCTTCATCCTCGGGTTGAGGGAGGTGAAAGGGTCCTGGTGCACAAGCTGGGCACGGCGACGCAATGAGCGTAACTTGCTGCCGGAAAAGGTCGCCATATCATTCTCTTTCAAGAGATAGGTGAGCTTACTGCCATCCTTGCCCTGCACTTCCAACTCCTCTATCAGTGTCTTGGTCTCTTCGGGGATATCGAAATAAATATGGCCGCTGGTTGGCGTCAACAGACGGACAACCGTCTTAGCTAGTGTCGTCTTGCCGCAGCCCGATTCGCCGACCAGCCCCAGCCATTGGCCGTGCTTAATTCCCAGACTGACGCCGTCGACCGCTCTGACCATTCCCACCGGTCTTCTAAGAACGCCCCCGAGTATTGGGAAGTATTTCTTCAGCTTCTTGATATCAACTAAAGTGCTCATAGAATTAGTAAAGATAACAGGCCACCATATGGTCCTTGGAGACTTCCTTAGGTTTGGCTCTCTCTTGCTGGCAAATTGACATAGCGCTCGGGCAGCGGGGGTGAAAGCGGCAGCCCGGCGGCGGGTTCAATGCATCAGCCAGGATGCCCGGGATGGTCTGCAGCTCTTTGCCCGGCATAGGAACAGCATCCAGCAAAGCCTTAGTATAAGGATGTAGAGGGTTGCGAAATAGCTCCTCGACGCCGGCTACTTCACAAAGATTGCCGGCATACATAACCGCTACCCGGTCACACACTTCGGCAGCCACTCCCAAGTTGTGAGTAATAAAAAGAACAGAAGCTCCTCTGTCCACCTTAATCCGCCGGAAGAGTTCCAGTATCTGTGCCTGAATAGTTACATCAAGCGAGGTGGTCGGCTCATCGGCAATGAGAAGCTCGGGAGAACAAGCCAATGCCATGGCAATCACCGCCCGCTGTTTCATGCCGCCCGACATCTGATGAGGATACTGAGTGGCTACGCGACCCGGGTCGGGGATTTCGACATCTTTCAGCATGTGGACCGTCAGTAATCCAGCCTCGTCTCTTAGTCGCCGGAGAAGACGCCTGAACAACGGTAGATGGCCCACGAGGCGGGGCTCAATAGGACGACGTTTCTCAACAAATAGCCTGGCCTTATCTATCAGGTGCCGGAGCAGGCGCTTTGGCAGTGAAAGGTCGCCCAGGGGGCGGGGCTCGAGCGGGCCATGGCCCTGAGCTATCTTGTCGTAAAGCCTCCTCTGCCAGCGCCAGAAGGGCCTTTTGATGCTAGCGGCGGGGCCTCTTCCATTGCTGAGCAGGCCATCTATGTACTGCCTAGCTCGCTGGGCTAGTTCCTGCCGCCGGTGAAGCAGGAAGACTTCCGAAATTTGGTCGCCGATGGTATAGACGGGGTTCAAGGCAGCCCCCGGCTCTTGAAAGACCATGGATATCTTGTTGCCGCGGATCGTCCTCATCCTGTCCTCTCGCAATTTCAGCAACTCAATTTTCTGGCGAAGGTCTTTGTCGAAGAAGACAATGCTCCCTGATTCTATCCTGCCGGGGTAGGGGATAAGGCGGAGGATAGCCAGAGCAGTCATTGTTTTTCCCGAACCGGTCTCACCCACTATCCCCAGCGTCTCCCCCTGCCTGATGTCCAAGTCCAAGCCATCAAGGGCATGAACTACCCCCTCATAGGTGTGGAACCTGACCGTGAGGTCTCTTATACTGATAAGATTTCGCATCTAACGCCTCGCCAATCTGGGGTCGAAAATATCCCTGAATGCATCACCAAGAAGATTCCAGCCCAGTACGAAGAACAAGATGAAAATGCCGGGAATGAGTACCGCATACCAGTACTTGAAGGGTTCACCCGGCGGCCCCACCATCCAGTTCCGTGCGAACTCGGTCATCTGCCCCCAGTCGGCGTAGCCTTCGGGGGCACCCAGTCCCAGAAAGCTCAGTCCCGCCGCTGTCAGGACTACCGCGCCGATGTCCAGTGAAGCCATGATGAGGGTGGGATAGATAGCGTTGGGCAGCACATGGCGGAGAATGACCCTGCCACTGGAGGCACCCAGACCGCGAGAAGCCTCGACATAGTCCTCCTCACGCACCTGCAGTATGTCTCCGCGTATAAGCCGCGCATAGGAAGGCCACCAGACTGCACAAAGAGCAATCATAACGCTCCTCAGGCTAGGCCCTATGACAGCCACGATTGCCATAGCTAGAATGAGGGCCGGAAAGGCTAGGAAAACATCAGTGATACGCATGATGACTTCGTCAACAACTCCGCCGAAGTAGCCCGCCAAGCTACCCAGTATGATCCCCATGAGCAACGTAATGCCTATGACCACCAAGGCCACGCGAAAGGCAGTGCGGGTGCCCCAAACACAGCCGTAGAAGATGTCGTACTGCCCCTGGGTAGTGCCGAACGGGTGGCTCTCGCTGGGAGGCTGGGGGGTGGCAAAGTAACCGTCGCGCGGTATCATATAGGGATCTCGACCAGTTCCCGGCGTTGGAGCGATAATAGGAGCTAAGATAGCGATGATGACAAAGATAGCGATGATTATAGTCCCGATAAGCGAAAGCGGGTTCTTGGCGAGCTGACGCGCCATAAGTTTGAGGTCGCTCATTGCACCGCTGCTCCTAGCCTAACTCGTGGGTCAACGCGTGTGTAGAGTATATCCACCACCAGGTTGGTCAACACAAACAGGACAGCACTGAACAGGGCAAAGCCGAGGACTGATGGTATGTCCAGACGAACCGCCGACTGCCACGCCCACCAGCCAATGCCCTTGTAGCCGAAGATGCTCTCGGTAATGACGGCACCGCCCGCCAGTCCAGCAAATAGATAGCCCGATACGGTTATCACCGGGATGAGGGCATTGCGGCGGGCGTGTTTATTGATGACTACGTTCTCCCGTAGCCCCTTGGCTCTGGCGGTGAGAATGTAGCCTTTGCCCAGGGATTCCAGCATGCTGGAGCGCATCAGCCTCATTATGAAGGCTATATTGACCACCGAAAGGGTGACTACCGGCAGCACGATATGCCTTAGAGCATCCAGAAGGACTGGACCGTTAAGATTGAGGATGGCGTCAATGGTGTTGATACGGGTATACCGGATAAACGCAGCGGAGTTGACCAGAATCTCCATCTCCACGCTCAGCCGTTCCGGCTCCAGAATCTTGAGGTAGCCATAAAAAATCATTATCAGAATCAGCCCCAACCAGAATGTCGGCAGCGACCATCCGACGATAGCCAGTATGCGCGTGCCGTGGTCAACAGGCCTGTCTTTGTGAGCAGCGGCCTTCGTCCCCATAAAAATGCCGATGAGAATAATGAGCGGCGTAGCGAATATCGCCAGCTCAAGTGTGGCGGGCAGATAATGCACGATGGCTTCCCCAACGGGCATCGAGACTACATTCGACCAGCCCAGATTACCCCTGAGCACCTGGCCAATCCAGGTGCCATACTGTACAAAGAACGGTTTATCGAGGCCATATTTCTCGATGATAGCCGGCAGGTCCCGCATCTGTTGCGGGCTGCTAACATAGAGAGATGCGCGCTGTGTCGGGGTGAAGAGCATAGTAATGCCGAAGATGAGGAAAGTCACACCCAGCAACACCGGGATAAGAAGAAGCAAACGCCGGATGATATAAGCCCTTAGTTCCAAGACACACCTTTATACCATGGGGAGACCCCCGCTTGCAAGCGGGGGTCTCTTGGCTCATCTACTCGCTCTCAACATGAGCGCTGCAAGGTCACCTTCCTCTTTAGGATTCTGATTTGCTCATGTCCCAAAGCGGGCCCGGGGTGCCAGGGATTGTCGGGTTGAAGTAGAATCCATTTATATACTTGGTGAAGTAGCGCCTGCCCAGCGGCTGGAATAGCATGATGCCCACAGCATCATCGTAGTAAATCTGCTCTAGCTCGTGGTAGATGGCCACTCGCTCCTCGTCGTTAGTGCTAAATCTGGCCGTCTCGATAAGTCCGTCGACATATTCATTGGAATAGCCCGCATAGTAGGCAAAGTCACCGTCGCTAGCCATAAATGGAGTGGCGAAATTGTCGGGGTCGGGATAGTCGGCCTGCCAGCCTATCATGAACATGGGCAGCGGGCCCCTGTGCGTTCCCTCTTCGTCCTCAGTGAAAATAAGGTCCAGGAAAGTCGGCCATGACACAGCCTGGATGAGGATCCGGAAATGCAAACTGTCCTCAAAGTACTCATCACCGAGGTCTGCGAAGAACTCCTGCAGAATCTCGCAGCCGGTCTTACGCACTTCATTACCGGTGTTGTATGTGACGGTGAATTTGAACCCTTTCTCCCAAACCTCACCGTCCCAGGCGGCCTGCAAATGTGCTACAGCCAACTCCTTGTTCTGGGTGTATTTTGAGGAGTCAGGATTATAGCCCAGAAGGCCGTCGACAATTGGTCCGCCCATCTGCTTACCCTCGCCCATCAGGGCATCCTCGAGAAGGGTCTTATAGTCGAAAGCATAGCAGAAAGCCTTGCGGACATCCAGGTCAGTGAAGAAGTTTGGCGGGATCCCATTGCCATCAAGCGTACCGCTGCCAATATAGGTGCTCTCTGGGTCGATTAACATGTTGAAGAAGAAGGCATCAAGAGCAAGCTCAGGTAGTCCTGTCTTGACCTGGAGGTCAGCGATGCCCTCGAGTTGACCAATATACATCCGCGGCACATAGACGTGGTCGGCATCACCATTCAGGAGCGCTTGCTTTCGCTTGTTCCATTCGTTTTCCCACTTGGTGATGACCCAATCGAACGGCACAGAACCTCCCCAGTAGTTGGTATGTTTCTCGAGCATAATCTGTTTGCCCGCCTCCCACGAGCTCAGCTTCCAAGGTCCTGTACCGTTGGCATGGTTGTAAAGGTAGCTGTCCTCTTTGTCGGGGTTGTTGTAGGCTTTCCAACCTTCTCCCGTCAAGTCCCCGTCCCATTCGCCATTGGCAACACACCACGACTTGCAGACAATGGATGCCCAGGGCTGGGTCAGAATCTGTTTCCATTGAATCATCGGAAACTCGATAGCAAGATTAAATACGACCCACTGTCCCTCAACCTCTATTGCATTGTCAATCTGCTCACCGGTCACCACGATGCTTCCACTTTTGCGTGTGCCCATTTTGCCTAGCAAGGGTAAACAAAGCATCCAAGTAGGGCCACCAGCCCTGTTCTGGACTATCGCCCGCTCGAAGGAGTATTCCACATCCTCAGGAGTCAGGGTCTGCCCCCCGTGGAATTTCACGTTCTCACGTATCTTGAACTTTATCTGCGTGGCATTCACCACCGTCCACTCGGTAGCCAGAGCTGGCACGAACTCAGTGGTGCTTTCGCCGTCATAAAAGAGCAGCGTGTCATACATGTATTGCACCTGCTCGCCGCTAGCAGTGTCGTAGCCCCAGGCTGGGTCAAGAGAGTCAAGGTCTCCGATGGTCATCTGGATGAACTTCCCATCGTTCTTGTAGGGTATTCCCTCGCCGCCGCCGCCGCCGGTGCAGCCTGTCACCACCAGGGCGATTATCCCCACCACCGCCACAATAGATACTAGAAGTTTTCTCGCCATACTTTCTCCTTTCCTCCTTTACTGAATTTGTTGAAACCTTAGTTCTTCAAACTCTTACTTGGCAGGCATCACCTCCTTTCTTTCCCTTATTACGTCTCTGGGGACATGCAATATATTAAACCGCCGTTGTTAAAATCCTGTTAAGAGACCAAAGGACAACGGAGACAAGGCTTTTTCTGACCTCTTCCCAGTTGTTCGCATTCTGGGAAGAAGCGCGGAATCGGACGACGGACGCTCTGTGCACCCTCCGATATCACTTGCCGAAAGCAACCTGGCCAACCGAGAACCTGCTCCCTTCTTACGACACTCTGCCCATCCGCTAAGCCCAGAGGGATTATCCTAACCCCTCCCTAAGCACTTTGTCAACTCGCTATTCTGGTTGGCGGTGCGGCTCCTTCACCAGAAGCAATACCAGAATAAAGCCTATGGCAGCAAGCACTCCACCCACCAGGAATATTG
>Ga0209102_1001647_pt1 | contig 11229 bp, 10 predicted proteins | sample ConPoolayeHmetaG_FD_185483 | JGI IMG/M metagenome (GOLD analysis project Ga0209102, IMG submission 185483) | Hot spring microbial mat communities from California, USA to study Microbial Dark Matter (Phase II) - Cone Pool mat layer H metaG... ... | reverse complement strand
CCTTTTTAAAATAAAAACTTTTGCCTTGCTAACTGAGTTGTGCGGTTATCCCCGGTTAGCAGATAAACATAACTCATAGCGTCCTTGCTGTCAAGATTATTCAGCCCTGTTATTGCAACCCCTTCCTCTTGTCATTGCGCTCTGCGGTTTCTGCGGTCATTGCGAGCGGTTTCCCCTTCTGTCATTGCGAGGAGCGATAGCGACACACTGCCCCAGGCAGGTGGCGAAAGCCACAACAATCACTTTGCGTGAGGATGCCAATTTACCGCTTAGAGATTGCCACGCTCCTGCCTTTGGCAGAACGCTCGCAATGACAGTCCTTCCTTTTGTCATTCCGGGCGAAACGAAGGAATCTATATGCGTGTCTCCAGTTTTTTCCGCTTGTAGACTGCCACGGGCTTCGCCATCGCAATGACATTACCATCTCTTCGTCATTGCGGACGAAGTGAAGCAATCTATACGCGTGAGATTGCAACGTTCACCTTCGGCTCACTCGCAATGTCGCCCCTTTTTGTCATTCCGAGCCGGCTTGTCCGGCGAAGGAATCCTTTTGCGCGTAATCCGGATTTACCGCGCAGAGATTGCCAATTCTCTTTTTCCGGAGTTTCAGCGTTTATAAAAATTTAACCTATAGGTTAAAAAATTAAACCCGGTTAAATTTGCTTTACGACTTTGATTTTCAATAACTTATAATAAATTTTCCAGTTTTTTTGACCCCATCCCCGGAACCGTCCCCTGCAGGATAGTGAGTTCTGTTTTGGCGATTCCGTCCGGTATCGTTTTTGCCACAGCATGAACAGGGGTGGTGATTTGAGCCCGGTTAACGGCTATGTTGAGGGTTTTGTGCAGAGTGCCGGGTCTGGTTTGCGGAATGGTTTGGGGTTGGGTGGTGGTTAGGACCGCGGATTTGGATTTGGTTATGATATTAAAGGCGTTACCGATACTGGCTGGGATAGCAGTCTGGAGGATGGTGGGCGGGTTTAAGTTAAATAAAAACCGCCCGTTACGGGCGGTTTGACCGAGCCAGTTCAGGAGAGGTGCTTAATGCTGAGGATAGGGCCCTCTCTGTCGTTTATGCTCTTGCCTTTTGTGCCGGAACCGGTGTTGCATCATCGGACGTGGTCCGTCCTCTATGCCCAGCATCGGCAGGAAACTTTTGCGCTGTTCCGGGGTAAGGATTTTGTAAATCTCTATCTGGTGATTGACCTTTGCCAGCGCCAGTTTGTTTTTTAACTCGCTAAGCTCTTTGACCTTGGCAATTATCTTCTGCGCCTCAAGTTTTTCTGCCTGCCAGAGTCCGATAAGTTCCAGTCTTTTGATCTGAATTTCGTTTTCAATCGGTAGGATCTCTTTGAGGTGTTTAAGTTGCAGAGCCTGGAGTTGTTCTTGCTGGGTATCGGTCAGGTCTGGTATCGGTGGTCCTATCATCGGTGCTGGTTCCTGTTCTGCAAGGACACTGCCGAATAGCAGGATGATGCCGGTGATTATAATACCGGCGGTTACTCTTTTTCTGTCTCTCATTTTATTCCTCCTTTAATTAAAATCTCTGCCATCTTCTTCTGGGTCCTCTGCCTCTGGAAAACGGTGGTGGTCCGGGTGGAGGTCCTTGAATCATTCTACAGCAGGCACGGCGGACCCTTTCCCGGTGTTCTGGGGGCAGAAGCAGTTCTACGTTTCTGCCGGTTTTAAAGACCTCGCGGTTCATTTCCTGATGAATCTCGCCCAGTTTTTGTAGGATCTGTTCTAAGAGCGCAGGTTCTGGGTCTTCCGCAAGTGCGAGCCGTGCCAGTTCTGCCCGGGCAGACCAGTATTCAATGCGCAGTGAATCCATTTTGCGGTGGTGTTCATTAAGTAGAGGGGCAAATCTCTGGGGGGCATTCTTTATTGCCTGGCGTATTGGCAGGAAACGGGCACGGGTGCGACGGTAACGGTGGAAGACAAATGCACCGAACGCTGCCAGGTTTAATCCGAGTGAAGCGGCAAGGATGATATAAAGCCAGCGGTTTTTCATTGTTGCCCCGCGTTTTCAATCACAAACAGATTGTCCAGTGATGGTTCGGCATTGAGGAACGAGATTTCCGTGTAGATGCCGTTGGTGCGCGCCAGTGCTGAGCCGAGCATTATGCCCAGTCCGATCGCAAAAATGACCAGGATGGCACCCAGTAGTTGCCAGACCGGTGTTAAAACCTGGCGCGGTTTAAACTTTTTCTGTTCCTGCCTTAGTTGCGCCTGAATCCTTGTTACCAGATAAGGTGGTGTTTCCGGTGCTGGGATGGTGAGCATAACCTCTTTTATATCCGTTAAATCTTGTAACAGCCGGGCACATTCCGGGCATTGCGCCAGATGTTTTTCCACCCGCCCTTTTTCCCGGGTTGAAATCACACCATCCGCATAAGCGGAGAGCAGAAGTTTTATCCTCTTGCAGGCTTTCATTTTCGCTATATTAGACACCAGAGCGCCTCCTTTACTGCGAAGTTTTTTCATATCAGCCCCCTCTTTTTTGCAGGCAGAAGTAATTCGTGCAGTTTTGCCTTTGCCCGCACCAGGAGCGAATCAACCGCACGCACCGATTTGCCCATTATCTGCGCAATCTCTTTGTAACTCAACTGTTCATAAACAGATAATATGAGCGCGGTGCGCTGTTCGGCGGTTAACTCCTGCAGGACGCATCTCACCAGTTCCTGTCTTCTTTTTCTTAAATACTCCTCCTCGGGGAGATGTTTAGATTCAATTGTCATCGATTCGGCGAGTTTCTCAACCGGCCGACGCCGGGTTTTGTAGTTCAGGGTGAGGTTAATGCCAATCCGGAAAAGCCAGGTTTTGAAACTGCTTCTCTCCTGAAAACGGCTTATGTTCTGCCATGCCTTAACCCAGGTCTGCTGGGTCAGTTCTTCAGCATCGGTCTGGTTGTTAACGAGGCGATAGATAAATGAGTAAAGGCCCGGGGAATGTTTGACGACCAGGCTCTCAAAAGCCGATAGGTTGCCCGCCTTTGCCTGCCTCAGCAGGTCCTGCTCATTTACCTGTTGTTCAGTCAATATTCATTATTTTAGACCCGAAAATCAGCCTGATACTGCGGTACTACCGGTGAAGTTTAGTATTTCAGCCAGCAGTTTCTCCTCCGGCACCGCTCCCTCAATCTGCCGGATCTGGTTGATTAAGGTCTTGGGCACAGCCATCACGTTGTAATAGTTGGCAAGGACCGGAAACTCCTGAGCATCAATCGCATTGGCAGTTATCCTGTCGGACTCAAACGCAAACCGCTGTGCCAGACTTACCATCATGGGGCAGAATGGACAGGTCAGAGTAACGAATACATCAATTCGGACCGGCTGATTTAAAGTCTTGAGCCGTTCCCGGGTTAAAGGTTTTAGTCCGCTGTCCTGTTTTCCTATAAGTTGAATCGCATTCAAAAGCGAGGTGAACTCATAGCCCGCGGGCACACCGTAGAATCTGATGCCGTAATCTTTTTCACCCGCCACAATTAACGCCGGAACCCGCTCCACCTGAAACTGCGCCACCTGCTCCTTATCCTGCAGAAAGTCATAGACCTCCAGTTTAATCTGTTCGCTCGTCTGAGCGAGCTCCTCTGCCAGTTGACGATTTTCCCGGCAGAACTGACACTCCATCTCCTGAGTAAATACAATCAGCCGCACCGGATTAGTCAAACCTTTAAGTGCGGTCTGAAGCTGGGCTTTTACATCTTCGCCGAGTAAAGCCATAACACTCCTTTCTACGATAATTAGACAGGATTTCTCTAAACTCCGGTGCGGTTGGTCCTCATCTGCCGGTGATAATGATCTTACGGGTGATTTGCATATCCTGTGTGATAAACCGGCAGAAATAGGTGCCTTTAGCAACCGGTTGACCAAGGTGATCAAGCAGGTCCCATTGCAGGTAATGCCAGCCAGCCGGCATCTCCCCGCTGATCAGTGTGCGCACCAATTGACCCACACAGTTGTAGACCTTTAACCCAACCAGACCGGTTTGAGGCAGATGGAGGCGAATGTGGATGTTATTGTGTGCTGGTGTCGGTTGAGCCGTGAACTTTACATCTTTACCCCTGATACCGGGTAGATGTTCGGCTATTCCGATGCAGTGCTGGTAAATAACGTCGGTGTATCTGATCTCCCCTTCGGTAATTGGAGATGCGATGCGGATTTGTAGCCAGTTGAAATCATTCGGGCATTTAACCGTCATTCCGGGCAGGAAGTTCTGCCAGGGTGTCCATTTGATCACGCCGACATCATCAAACCAGACCTGCCCCGTGCCCGAATCCGGACCCGCACTTTTCAAAAACAGGTCAAAGAAAAGGGCATTATTGGGCACCGATGTGGTCTGATACCGGAACTGCCAGTCAAATGTGCTGTTAAGTGATTGGGTAAGACTGCAGGACCTGACTACCATTCCTCCAGTCCGGGAGTTGTAACAGTTGAGCAAAAGATTGACATTCCGGCAATTATCCCCTTTTATCCAGGCATAAACCGTTAACTCCCCGCTGTCGCGAGGGAGTACCGGCCTTTCCTCCAGATTGGTAAAAACCATACCTGTGCCCGCCTGCCGAATTTGGGATAGTGATCTTCCGCCACGCCGGGCAACCGAATCGTAAAACTCTGCCGGCTGATTGAGAAACCACATTGTCGCTCCCTCATCCTCCATATTACCAAACCAGACAATCTCTCTACCGAAGCGCACCTGCCAATCTCCCGCAGGGGTGATTTCGTTAATTGCCCAGATGTCACCCGATTCGCTGACAGGACATGGTACAGAAACCATCCAGCCGGTATCCGGCAGAAGACTTGTCGGTAAAATGTTATTGCACATTCTGCGGTAAATCTGAGTGGTATCAAGTACCACGTGGGCAGTGGCACTTTCCCGGTCAACAATAAGATAGGTGTTCAAGTCCCGGGAGAGACGGGCAAGGTGGCGTAGGATATTGACACCGAGTTCGCCTTTCGCCGGTCCGGGGATGTAATCGTCAATATAGACCGGGGTTACCGTAAAGTGATAAAATCCCCGCTGGTCAAGAAGGGATTGGAGAATGATTGAAGGGTAGGTTTCCGGATACTCCTGGTCAAAGGCGAAGTTGCCAAGCGAATGGGTAATAAGTTTTCCCTGATAGACCTCAAGCCCCTGTAGAATATGGGGATGATGGCAGATGATTAAGTCCGCACCTTGGTCAATGATGCGGTGGCGGAGCTGGATTGCGTTGCAGTTTGGGTTTTCGGCTGCCGGGTAATACCACTCGTCATCAGATTGGTCAAAAGGAAACTCCGAATACTCCTCTCCCGCGTGGAGTTGCACAATGATAAAGTCGCTTACCTTTTTTGCCTGATTGAGCGCCTGAAAGATGCGCCAGGTGTCCTGTTCAGCAAAGCCGGGTTTGTTATAACCCGCATTCAGATACGGCTGATAGTTGTCATATTGTCCTGTGCGGTCGCTGTAGCAGAGAAAACCAAAGTTGACGCCGGATTTAACCAGAAATGCGGGCTGAAACGCCTGATAGGCATCTGTGCCTGCACCACTGTACTTTATCCCGGCTGAATAATTCAGAAGTTCACAGGTCTGGTTCAGTCCTGCCAGCCCGTAATCAATAATGTGGTTGTTGGCAAGGGAGACAAAGTCAATTCCGGCATAGGTAAGACCACGGACATTGGTTGGTCTGCCCCGAAAAACAATCGGCTTGGTGGGATGGGGTGTGCCCTGATCGGTCAATGGGCATTCCAGGTTGGCGCTGGTAATGTCAGCAGCATCACCGAGCAGATGTTTGACCCGGGCAAATACTCCTTCTGGACCGAGCGAATCAATTATGCCCCCGGGCAGGTCGTAGCGCCTTGCCAGCATAACATCGCCGACAAAGTTCAGTTTTAAAGGAAAACTGCTTTCCCCGGGTTCAACCTTGACCCGGGCTGAATCCCTGCCCCATCTGTCGGTAGAGTCGCACACCTCACACAGCACCGTGAAGAGATGCTCATCCCGCACCGTATAGGTGTGAACCGGACAGGAGTCGGTGCTTGTTGCACCATCACCAAATGACCAGAAATAACGATGAGCGCGGGAGTCCGGGTCGGTAACCCGGCTGTAAAAATGGGCCGTGGTCTCGAAACTGCCATCCTGATTAGGCTGGATATTGCCAGTCTCATACCAGATTGTCACCTGCGGTGCCACTGGCAGGAGCCGGGTGATATCCACAATATCATCAAAATAGACCACGCCGGTGTCCAGGCTGTCCCGGTCATTAATAAATACGATACCAGTTACCGTGGCCAGATGACTAAACCGGGCAAGCCAGTCTTCACCGACCGGTAATAGATAGCAGTTCCAGGTGTTTAGGGGAAACGCACCCTGATAAACCGTAATCCACTGCTCAGGGTCGACCTTTTCCGTGCCAGCAAAGGAGTAGAACAATGTCTCAGCCGCACCAATCAGTCCGAACCCTTGAATTTCCGCCAGCGCTGTTACATAGACGTAAACAGCAATTACGGTGTTCGTGTCTAGCGCTATTGGCAGAATCGGTTTTACCTTCCAGGTGTTGCCAGAGAGTTTTAGCGCATAACGGGAATGATTATGAGTGATAACTGAGTCCAGTTGCCAGGAGTCAGGCTCTAAGTCTTGGTTCGGAAAAGAGAAAAGTTCTACCCTGCCGGATTCAAAGTTCTCGATCGTATCCGCGGGCACCGCAATCAGGACGCTAATCAAAAGCCAGCCCATTGTCACCGGTTAAAATCATAATCCAGTATGTTAGAATGTCAAACTGTCAGTGGGGACAAAAGACGGGTTCGGTTTGACCGATTTGACAGTTTAATCCCTTCGGTTATGATAGGAGAGGTTAACCAAAAAAGGAGTTTAAGGATGAGAAGAATCGTGGAGTGCGTTCCTAATTTCAGCGAAGGTAGAAGGCTGGAGGTAGTTGAGCAGATCGTTAATACAATCCGCTCGGTTACCGGCGTAACCCTCTTGGATACTGAGATGAATGCGGATCATAACCGGGCGGTAATCAGTTTTGTCGGCGAGCCCGAGGCGGTGCTTGAAGCAGCAATCCGGGCAACCCGTACCGCTGCCGAACTGATTGATCTGACCAAGCATCAGGGTGAACATCCCCGCATCGGAGCAACCGATGTCATTCCGTTTGTGCCCATCTCCGGTGTTACTCAGGCCGAGTGCATCGAGATGGCAAAACGGCTGGGCAAGCGGATTGCGGATGAACTGAGTATCCCTGTTTACCTGTATGAACTTGCCGCGACCCGACCCGATCGCGAGGATCTGGCAAACATCCGGAAAGGCGAGTTTGAGGGTCTACTTGAGGCAATTAAGACCGATCCGGACCGGGCACCAGACTTTGGTCGGCCAGAACTGCATCCTACCGCGGGTGCAACCGTGGTGGGTGTCCGTGCCCCGCTCATCGCCTATAACATCAACCTTGGCACCCCGGATGTGAAAATTGCGGAGAAGATCGCCAAGGCGATTCGATTCCGCAGTGGTGGCTTCCGATATGTCAAGGCGCTCGGTTTTGAACTCAAAGAGAAAAACTGCGCACAGGTCTCAATCAATATGACCGACTACACCAAAACTCCGCTCTACCGGGTCTTTGAGACCGTGAAGCGAGAGGCACAGCGTTATGGTGTCAACGTGATTGAGTCGGAGATCGTGGGGCTGGTACCGCAGGCGGCACTGGTGGAGTGTGCGAAGTTTTTCCTGCAGTTGAATGAGTTCAAGAAGGAACAGATTCTTGAAAACCGGCTGATGCCGGCACAGGGTCTGCCCGACTTTTTGAGTGAACTGGCATCGAGCGCACCGGTACCAGGGGGGGGGACTGCCGCGGCGCTGAACGGTGCCATCGGCACCGCACTGTTGACAATGGTTGCCCAGTTGACGATCGGCAAAAAGGGGTATGAGGAGTTTGACGAGGAGATGAAACAGGTTAAAGAGAAGTTGATTCCCCGGCGCGAGCGGTTCATCAACCTGATGGATGAGGATGCGGAGTCCTTCAAAGGGGTGATGCAGGCATACAAACTGCCAAAGATGACCGAGGCGGAACGACGGGAGCGGGAACAGGTAATCAGCGAGGCACTGAAAAGGGCGGCGGCAGTGCCCCTGCGCACGATGAAGTTGGCGCTTGAGGTTCTGAAACTTGCTAAGCCGGTGGCGGAGTTTGGCAACAAAAGTTCCATCAGCGATGCCGGGGTCGGCACGATGAATTTGGATACTGCATTCAAAGGGGCGAGGTTAAATGTGTTGATCAACCTTGCCGGGATCAAGGATGCTCAGTTCGTGGCGGAGATACAAGAAACAGTTGACGAACTCTCTGCCGAGGCAGAAGGCCTGGTAAGCGAGTATCTGAAAATTGTCAGCAGAAGGATGCAGTAGCAAACGGCATTATCTGTGAATAACTGCAGCAGTGCCTTCGTTGACCTACATCTCCATACAATCTTTTCTGATGGACTGTTAACCCCCGAGCAATTGGTGATCAAAGCCCAACGGCTCGGTTTCAACGCAATCGCTATCACCGACCACGACTCGCTTGACGGCATTGAACGGGCAAAAGTCCAGGGCAAAAGGTCGGGCGTGGAGATTGTGCCCGGGGTGGAGATGAGTTGCAATGTCAACGGCACTGATGTCCACATCCTCGGTTATTATATTGATTATCAAAGTCAGGCGGTCAAGGAGTTCTTCGCCCGGGTCCGGGAGTGCCGGCTCAAAAGGGCGGAAAAGATGGTGGCAAAGTTGAATGACTTAAGTGCGGGAAGATGGCAGGTAAGTCTGGAAAGGGTGGAGGAGATCGCGGGCGAAGGGGCGATTGGTCGTCCTCATATTGCACAGGCACTGGTAGAGGAGGGTGCAGTTAATAACTTGAGTGAGGCTTTTGAGAAGTACATCGGCTATGATGGTCCTGCCTATTTTCCCAAGATGCGTTTGACACCTGCCCAGGCGATCGGTTTTATTCACCAGGTAGGTGGTCTGGCGGTGGTAGCGCATCCGGCAACCTATGGTAACGACGGACTAGTTTACAATGTGATCAGCGCGGGTGTGGACGGCATTGAGGTCTGGCATCCCGAGCACAACCAGCGTGCCACCGACCTCTACCAGGAGATGGCAGAGAAAAACGGTTTACTCCTCACCGGTGGCAGCGACTGTCACGGTGGCAGAAAATGGAACCGGATTTACTTAGGCGATATCAAGGTGCCTTATAAGTATCTGATGGCGCTCAAACGCCGAGCAAGGAGATGGTAAAACTGCTATTGCTCCTGCCGATTTTGCTTAATCAATTACAGATTGCCCGGTTAAAGTATGCCGGAGGTGGTGACTGGTATAATGACCCGGAAATTATCCCCAATCTCTCTCAGGAGTTGAACCGCAGGACAAACATCCGGGCGGTTACCGATGAGGTCCATGTCAGCCTGCTGGATGAGAAACTGTATCAGCATCCATTCCTATTTATGACCGGTCATGGCAATGTCAGTTTCTCGGATGATGAGGCAAGGCGCCTGCGCCATTATCTGGAGTCCGGCGGTTTTCTCTATGCGGATGACGATTATGGTATGGATGAGCCATTTCGCCGGGAGATAAAAAAGGTCTTTCCCAACTCCGAACTGGTGGAATTGCCCTTAGACCATCTGATTTACCACTGCTTCTACGACTTTCCCCAGGGCTTACCCAAAATTCATGAACATTACGAAGGCTCACCCAGAGGTTATGCTATCTTTCTGGGGGGAAGAATGGTGGTTTTCTACACCTACAACTCCAACATCTCAGACGGCTGGACCGACCGCTACAACGATCCGCCAGAAAAAAGGGAACAGGCGATAAAAATGGGCATCAACATCATCAGTTATTTTCTGACCCAATGAGTCGACTTCATTCAGGACAGAACGATGGTAAGATTCAGTGAGGAACTGCTCAGGTCAGGCCGGACACCGGCGCTCGTAGGTGTCATCACCCGTACCAAGGACTGGGCGATTTTAACCACCCAGCACTGGTACCGGATTCCGGTGAAAAATGCCCCGGAGAACCTGGAACTGGCACGCTATCTTGCTTTTTATCAGACCAGGGTTTTCGGTGCGGAAAAGTGGGCGGTCAACTACTATGCCCGGGTCAAGGCGATAACCGTTACCCGGCGGATTGAACTCTTACCTAATGAGCCTGACCACCCGCGGGCAAACGAAGATTATTACCGCTTGGAGATTGAGGAGCTTAAAAAACTGCCCAACCCGATTCTTAGCCAGCGCCGGCGCCGTATTGTCTTTATCCCCACTACCTTAGAAAGACTGCTTACCGCAAAGGAGATCAACGAACTTTACTATACCAGCCCGATTGAAGCGCGACTATACCGTTACCTAAGAACCGCGGAACTGCAACCGGAAAGGCAGTTTTTTGTTCGTGACCGGGGCAGGGGTTACTTTCTGGACCTGGCGGTTTTCTGCGAAAAAGGCAAGATTGATGTTGAGTGTGATGGCGAAACTTATCATTCCGGCAGAGAGAGGGCGCAGGCTGACCGCCAGCGCGACAACCGCCTCACCGCGCGCGGCTGGCGCATCCTCCGCTTCTCGGGTAGTGAGATCAATAGCGATTTATCCGGCTGTGTGGCGATGGTGCAAAGGGTGGTAAAAAGACTGGGCGGAATAAAAACTGGCAAACCTCAGCACAAAACCCAAAATCCTACGGGTTATCACCAGTTCCGGCAACTTCAAAACAGTAACGGACTCCCTGCCGGCAAATATCCGACAAACCGTATAAAGCGCGACCGTTAAGAGGCTAATCAGGGTTGCGACCCACATCCTTCTCTTAACCGCGGTTAAAATCATCCTGGATAGACCGGCGGTAGTGATAATCACCATTCCTCCCCCAATGATACTGGGTGCAAAACACAATACCCTACCGGATACGGTTCCGGGGATGGGGTCAAAAAACTGGAAAATTTATTATAAGTTATTGAAAATCAAAGTAGTAAACCCAATTTAACCGGGTTTAATTTTTTAACCTATAGGTTAAATTTTTATAAACGCTGAAACTCCGGAAAAAGAGAATTGGCAATCTCTGCGCGGTAAATCCGGATTATACGCAAAAGGATTCCTTCGCCGGACAAGCCGGCTCGGAATGACAAAAGGAAGGGGTTGCAATAACAGGGCTGAATAATCTTGACAGCAAGGACGCTATGAGTTATGTTTATCTGCTAACCGGGGATAACCGCACAACTCAGTTAGCAAGGCAAAAGTTTTTATTTTAAAAAGG
>Ga0209102_1001645_pt1 | contig 11244 bp, 7 predicted proteins | sample ConPoolayeHmetaG_FD_185483 | JGI IMG/M metagenome (GOLD analysis project Ga0209102, IMG submission 185483) | Hot spring microbial mat communities from California, USA to study Microbial Dark Matter (Phase II) - Cone Pool mat layer H metaG... ... | reverse complement strand
TTCTTCTTGGACTCAGCGGGGAATATTCTTATTTTACTAAAATTGGTTTTTTTTAAATAGCTTTTTTCTAAAACACAGGCCGGCGGCTTCCGGAATCAAGTTAAAAAAACTGGATAATTTATGGGGTAACACTGAGATTTTATCCGAGTAAAGAGGAAGTTTAAGGCCAAAATATCAGAGCCAGAACGAAGAGAAAACATTTTCTGTGGTTTAATAAATATAGCTCTTCCGACATTTTAATGGGTAATAGAGTGAGATAAAATTTAAAATCCAAAATCTTACTTGAAAGCTTCTGCCATCCTTACCTTTCCCTTCAACCTCGCCAAAAAATAATTAAATATTTAAGGTGGTGCTAATTTTTAATTCCTCAAGCTACCTAAAAATTGTTCACCGGAATCTATATATTGCCCCCATGAGGGCGAATAGTTGTTTGACTTTGTTCTTTGAGGGTTTATTTTCAATACTTGACATGGGGCGCACATAGTTGGCACCAATTTTTAATTTTTCTATGGTCGCTTTCGCCATCTCGGCCCTTGTTCTCCAAGCCAGCTTAGACAAAATGAGAAAAGACCAAAAATAAAAGCTGGCGCGGAAAAATGACCTTTGATAAAAATAAAAGTCGGTGCTGATTTAAACGAGCTGCCGAGGAGCTTGCTGGTGGCGTGGGAAGGTATTTAGACAGAAATTAATTTTCTCTCCTTTGCCGCCGGAATTAGCAAGGCTTTCTTTTAAGATGGCTGGAACCAAAGGCGAAAAATAACGTATGAAAATTGGAGAGATTTGGCTTAATCTTGTAAGGCTAAGACAGCCGGTTGAACACAATGATTAAAGAAGTAGCCATTATAAAGGGCAATGAAACTGGCGCTGGGTCAATCTAAATCGATAAAAAGGCAAAAATACCATCATTAATTGTCTGGACGAAAAGCTTTGGAATTAATAAAAATAAATAAAAGACTAAGACAATAAATGGGCGCTGAGAATATCAAAAAGCACTGAGTTAAAGGAGGCAAGATGAAAAGACGAGTCCTAATGGTTTTTTGGGGTCTTTTTGTTTTGGTCTTAGGGCTAAGGCTGTGGCCGCAAATTAGCCCTTCCTTAAAACTTTTTCCGGTTCGGACACCGGAAGAAATAATTGCATCTTTACGCGGCTTAGCGGCTCAAAATGCCCAACTGGCTCGGGTTTTGACCTTAGGTCGGAGCTACGCTCAGCGAGAAATAGTGGTTTTGGAACTGGCGGCTAAGAGCGAGGCTTCTTTGCCTCCCGAATTAAGACCGGCAGTCTTAATCAGCGCTAATTTAGAAGGACTCCATTTTCTGGGAACAGAAGCCGCCTGCCGGTTGGCTAAAAAATTAATCGATGGCTATGGCCGGGAGAAAGCAATCAGCGAAATCCTGAATAAGCGCACTATATATGTAGCCCCTCTTCTTAATCCCGACGCCTATGCTGCCTGGCTGGGTAAATTAAAATGGGAAAGAACGACCAATTCCCGGCCAGTGGACGAGGATAATGACGGCCAGGCCGATGAGGATGGCCCAGATGACTTGAACGGCGACGGGTTTATCACCATGATGCGAGTAAAAGACCCCGAGGGAACCTATATACCCGACCCGAAGGAGCCACGTTTGCTGAGGTTAGCTGACCCCAAAAAGGGAGAAAAAGGAATTTACAAGCTGTACAGCGAGGGGCTGGACAATGACAACGACGGAGAGATTAACGAGGACCCGGCAGGAGGGGTGGAACTAAATCGCAACCTGCCCCACGATTTTGAATATTTTGCTAAAAATTGTGGGCCCTGGCCAGTTTCAGAACCAGAAACGCAGGCTCTGCTAAAATTCATGTCGGAGCGCCGCCACATTGCTCTGGTTTTAAATTTTTCCACGGAAAACACGATTCTTAACCTGCAGCAAACCGGCCAAGCTCGAGCCGGAGCCGACCGGGTCAGAATTCCCCGAATGTATGCCTCCATGCTGGGACTCGACCCAGACCAAGAATATACCCTTAAAGAGATTGTGGAGGCGATGCGTGGTTTAGGGGTTGCGGCTGGGATGGAAATCACCGAAGAGATGGTGGCCTCTTTTCTTGGTTTGGGCCCGGCGGTCACTCTGGACCGTTTGGACCTGCCCCTGTTTGAGGCCATCCAAAAGGAATACAAAGAAGCTCTGAATAAAGCTGGTCTTGATTATCCGGAGAGAAGAGCCAAGCCCGTTCAAAAGGGTTCTTTGGTGGCATATGCTTATTTTCAATACGGAGTGCCTGTTTTTTCCACTGATATCTGGAACGTGCCTGAACCCAAGAAGCCAGCCGAGAAGGAAACTTTAACTCCAGAAAAGCTCAAGGCGATGAGTTCTGAAGAGTTTATCGCTTTGGGTGAGGAAAAAATCGCTGCTTTTCTTAAAGCCCACGGCGCTCCGCCCAATTTTTCGGCTGCCTCGCTCCTCGAGATGGTTAAATCAGGTAAGGTTACTCCGGCTCGAATGGCCGAAATGTTAGAGAAAATGCCCCCGCGGCCGCCCACCGGCGATGAGGAGCACCCCGACACCTACCTCCTCCAGTGGTCAGAGACTGCGCTGGTAGGCAAAGGGTTTGTTAACTGGACGCCTTTTAAGCATCCCACTCTCGGTGAAGTCGAAATCGGAGGGTTTATTCCTGGGTTAAAGCTTATTCCCCCGGCCGAATTAGCGGAAAAGGCGATTACTGCCCATCTTGATTTTTATCTCCGCTTAATCGAGCGAGTGGCCGAAATTCAAATACAAGAGGTAAAGGCCAAACCTCTTGGTGAGGGCGTCTACGAGATATCAGCCTATTTAACCAATCCTGGCTGGTTCCCGACCTCTACGGCTCAAGGACGGCGAGCCATGACGTCCTGGCCGATAAGAATCAAGCTTAACCTGGATAGAGAGCAAAATCTTTTTTCGGGCCGCCCTGTCGTTATTATCCCCTTCCTCAACGGTAGCGGCGAGGTAAAGAAAGTAACCTGGACAATAATGGCCAAGAAGGGGAGCAAAATTTCTGTCGAGGCCACTTCACCCAAGTTAGGCAAGGCCATGGCCTCAATTATTCTGCCTTGAAGGAGGGGTTAGGATGAATTTCCAGAAAGTTTCTATGGCCAAATATGGGAAGAGGAGTCAGGAAATGAACAAGACCTTTCTTTGCTGCGACTCTCAGGTTAGAAGCAAAAAAAGGGCATCAGGAGTTGATTCAATGCTAAGTAATATGTCTTTAAGAGAAAATATGGGGGAAAGAATTTCGGCCCGGCAGCTGAGAAAAGACCAGAAACCCCGCCTGGGGAGTTATCGATACTGGCGTCAGGCAATCGCTCTTGCCTCCTTGGTTATTTTCCTCCTGTTTTCTTCTTTTTGGTCTAAATCTTGGTCTCAGCCCACGGCTGCAGTCAAGATGTCGTTTGACCATTTCTATAATCATGCAGAATTAACCAAGGCCCTTCAGACCTTAGCCCAGACCTATCCCCAATTTATGACCCTAAAATCAATTGGTAAATCTTATCGAGGCAAGGATATCTGGGGGGTTATTCTAAATAATCCCAAAACCGGCCCGGCAGAGCGCAAGCCCGGATATTACATTGACGGCAATATCCATGGTAATGAAATTCAGGGAACAGAGGTTGCTCTTTATGTTATCTGGTATCTACTCACTAACTATGGCCGTAATGAGCTGGCCACTCGTCTTTTGGATGAAAGGTCCTTTTATATTATCCCGACGGTTAACCCGGATAGTCGTGACGTCTATATAAATCAGGTCAGCGACCCTGATTCACCCCGTTCCGGTCTAATGCCTTATGATGATGACAGAGATGGAATGGCTGACGAGGATGGCCCAGAAGACCTGGATGGCGACGGTTCGATCACCATGATGAGGAAAAAAGTTCCCCTGGGAACCGGAACCCACAAACTTCACGCCGACGACGCCAGGATATTAGTGCCGATTAAGCCGGGCGAAAAAGGCGATTATATTCTTTTGGGGGAAGAAGGAATTGATAACGACAACGACGGGATGATTAACGAAGATGCCCCCGGCGGCTATGATATGAATCGTAATTTTGGGTTTAACTGGCAGCCTGAATACGTTCAGCGAGGGGCAGGCGATTATCCCTTTTGTTTTCCCGAAACCGCCGCTATCCGCGATTTTCTCCTGGCTCATCCCAATATAGCCGGAGCCCAGAGTTTCCATAATTATGGCGGGATGATTTTGCGTGGTCCGGGCGCTAAAAACATGGGTGAATATTTGCCCGCTGACCGTCAGGTTTATGATTATGTTGGTAAGAACGGCGAAAAAATTCTTCCTGGCTATCGCTATATTGTTGTCTATAAAGATATGTACACGGTTTATGGCGGGACGATTGACTTTGTTTACTACGCTTTGGGTGCTTTCACTTTTTCTAACGAACTCGACCAGGACCCGCTAGAAGTGCAACGACCACGGCGAGAGAGGGAGGAGGAGACAGTGGACGTCAGGGCCATGTTAGGACAGCAGGACCGGCTGGAGGAGATGGAATATCATGACCTGGTTCTCTTAGGAGAGCATTTTAGTCCCTGGAAACCCTATAAACATCCCCTTTATGGAGAGGTTGAAATCGGCGGAGTCAAAAAATTTGGCCGCCGCGTCCCACCTACTTTCAGGCTGGCGGAAACCTGCCATCGGAACGCCGCCTTTTGCCTTTATCATGCAGACCAGTTAGCTCGTTTGGAGATAACTAAGGCTGAAGTAAAAAAATTGGGAAGCCGACAATATCAGGTTGACTTGTCCATCGCCAACAGCCGAGTGACGCCTACCATGGCCGCGGTGGCTATTCAAAATAAGCTCCACCGTCCTGACGAGGTTCGAGTTGAGGGCGAAAAGATAAAATTAATCGCCGCCGGATATCTTACCGACGAATTCCGGAGTTTGACCCAGCCCATCAAAATAAGGCAAAACAAGGTGCCAGTCGAAAATGGCGTGCCCGGCTTTGGTCGGGTGAATCTCAGGCTCTTGCTCGAAGGCGGCGGCCAGGTGAAGCTGGTTTTTGACTCCCTGAAGGGTGGGCTTAAAAGCCGCTCGATTACTCTTGATTGAACCGAAGCGTGGCCATTCGGGACGCGTCGTTGCCTAAGCTTTATAAGAGTGAAGAGAACCATTAAATAAGATAAGCATCGGAACGATAATTAATTTGATTACCGCGGGTGGATAATTTTACTGGCAATGGAAATTGGTGGCTATCCCCGGTAAGGGCGTGTTGAAAGGGAATGCGGGGAAAAAGGCATCATTGGCTAAAAAATTTTGGTGCGGGTAATTTTCTTGGGTCAAGCTTTAAGAGAAAAGGCGCCTCAGAAGTTTTTCAGAGAATCTATTTTTAGAGAGGGAGAATGAGATGAAGCCAGCCGAAGCCAAGGATTGGGCGGCCGAACTGGCCGCAGCGATAGTGGTTTGTGATACTCAAGGCATCATCATTTATATGAATCGCCAGGCGGAAATAGATTTTGAAGCGGATGGCGGAGCCCAACTTCTGGGGAAGAATGTCCTTGATTGCCACCCTGAGCCGGCGCGTACCAAGTTACAGGACTTACTTCGGAATCAAAAGAGCAATGTCTATACCGTGGAAAAAGGAGGGATAAAAAAATTGATTTACCAACTTCCGTGGTTTAAAGAAGGGAAATACGCTGGCCTGGTGGAGATTTCTTTGGTAATTCCTTCTCACCTCCCCCACTATATTCGCTGAACCTAAATTAATTGCTTCTCTTCTCTCTTGTGAAGGTGAGGAAATCACTTGGAGGGTATGGCCTCTCTTTGGTTCAGGTTTTCGAAGTTGCTTCGTCTTCACTTTCTTAGCGCCGGCATAATTTGTTTTTCTGGTCTCGCCCCCGCACCCCGTTTTATTTAAATGGCCATTTTCATATCCGGTAATTTTTGAGGCGAACGAAGCTTTCCCTGCCGCTTGGCGATAAAATTTATCAAAAAGTAAGGGCTTGAAATAGATTGTTTTAGCTGGCTATAATTGGCGAGACGATGGAAAATCGTTTGTCGAGAATAAAATGAGCCACTTTCTCCGATGAAGAGGCGTGATTTTCTCCGTTTTTCTGGCCTCCTTCCGTGGCCCTTTATTCTTCGCCTAAAAGAAGAAAACCTGCCTAATTTAAGCCCGGAATCTTTTAAAAATGACCAAGATTGCTCCTCGGACCTAAGCTTTAACCCGGTTTCTGGAGAACAGCCCTTCCCTTATGATGCTACTGCCTTTGAAGCGGCAGAAAGGATTGTCTTTCTTAACTCCCAGCAAGCAGTGGTTAATGTCATTCCCAAACAGGGGCTATCTCTCGACGTTCGCCTGGTTTTAAGCTCAGCCGATATTTTTCTTTCGCGGCCTAAGGCTTTGGTTTATCAGGGAGTTAAAGATAGTCTGGATATTCCGGTCCAAAATTATTTTTGGGGCCCGGAGCTAAGCTATCGGCTCGAGTATCGTGAGACAACCAGCAAAGGAAGCTGGAAGGTCACCCCCTGGCGCCGGGTAAAGACGCCGTTATCTTTTCTCCAAAAGGGCAGTCTCAAAATTATCTTCTATAGCGACGACCACACCTTTGACGACGCGGACATGGGAACCAGAGTAGTCAAGGATAGTTTGTTGCGGGAGCAACGGTTGAGCGGTGATTATATTAACCTCTTTCTTTCTTCGCTTCTCTCCGACCCTTCTTTTGTGCCTGAATATCCTTCAGAGTGGGCAAAGATGATGAGCGGTTTCTGTTTGGCTTCGGCTCTCCGGCGAATAATGATGGTGGAAAAACCGGATTTAATTTTTATTTTGGGGGATACAACGGGTATTGGTGCCGGCTATAAATGGAAGGGTTTGGGGCTAAAAGACCCCGCCTATGGACTAGCGCCTTCGGAACTGGATAGTTACAGCCGGCTTTTCTGGCTGCGGATGAGAAAGATGCTCTCATCCATTACCCCGACAATACCAGTCTATATCGTCCTCGGCAATCACGACGGCGAGTCTTCTTACGACGTCGCCCGGGAACCGGCTCGTTTTTACCGCCAGAAATACTGGCGACAGCCTGGCTCAGAATCAGGCCAGGCGCCTGACCAGAACTATTTTTCTCTCTGCTGGGGTGAGGACCGTTGGTCAGGCCAAGGAGGCATTCAAATAATTGTCCTGGATAACGAGAGCTATAACACTCCCTGGCTGCCCCTGATTCCCGAGCAATGGACGCTCGGAGAAACCCAAAAGCAATGGTTCCAGAATGAATTGCGTCGTGAGTCAGCCTGGAAATTCGTTTGTTTTCATCATGTCCTCGGCGGCTGGCCGAAGGGAACTAACGAGGCGGTTACTGATTACGCCTACGGTCGGGGACCTCTCTTTACCGCCGACGATTATCGCCCGTACTGTCCAAATCCAGAGGCTGTTGAGCAGGTAACCCTTACCCGCTGGATGCTCGAGGCGGGAGTCAGGGCGCTTTTCTATGGTCATGACCACGTCTTCCATGTCAAGACGGTCAAAGATAATCAGAATCGCCAGATGCGCGGAATTTGCGTTGGTTCTACGAAGCACGTCGGCGAGCTTCTCTGGTATCAAGGAGAAATTTGGAATAAATTTTACGGCTCCTATGGAGTTTACTGGACAGAGCCTGGCGTCGGCGATTTAAAAAAGGCTAATTTTTGGGGGCCATCGGGCTACACCTGCCTGACCATCGATAAAAACAGCGCTCGACTTGATTATCTTCGTGGGGCCAATAATAATCCTTATACTAACATCTCTCCAGAAGTAAAAATCGGCCAGGTTCTTAGTACCGTAATTCTTTAATATGCCCAAACGCCGCCAGCCATCAGCTTGGTTAGCCTTATTATTTTTTTCGCTTTTGACTATCTTCATGACCTATCCCCTCTCCTTGCAGCTTGACCGCCAGGTTCGAGATTATGGCGACTCTCTCCTTAATACCTGGATTTTAGCTACAGTTGCTAATAAATTGGCGAGGCTCGAGTTTAACCATTTTTTCGCCGCTAATATTTTTTATCCAGAAGAAAAACCGCTGCTTTATTCTGAGCTCTTAATTCCTCAGGCGCTCCTGGCTATACCTCTTCTTAAACTAACTCGCAATCCCGTTTTAGCTCACAATATTGTCCTTCTTATAGCCCTTCTGACCTCAGCGTTGTCGATGTTCTTTTTGGCCCGTTTTTTTTGTCGGTCTTTTTGGCCCTCAGTCATGGCCGGAATAATCTTTGCTTTTTCTCCTTTTATGATGGCTCATACCGTGCAGTTGCAGGTCGTCAGTGCCGGCGGTCTACCTTTCCTGTTTCTTTTCCTGCATCGCTATTTTCGCCGTCGCCACTTTGCTGATTGGCTAATTTTTAGTTTCATTTATATCGTCCAGTCCTTAGCCAATTTATATTATGCCCTTTTTTTAATAATCATTTGCGGTTTGTTTATTCTCGGTAACGCCTTGGTGGAAAAAACTTATGGCCAAAAAAAGTTTTGGCTGCATATTTTTGTTTTTATTCTTGCGGTCACTCTATGTCTCGGCCCTATATTCCTCGCCTATTCTGGTCAGCAGAAAAAGCCCGGGTTTGAGCGAACAATCGGCGCCGAGGCAAAGCTCACCAGTTTTTTGGCCACGGGAAGAATTAATCGTCTCTACGGCCGCTGGTCAGCTCAATTTCGACAGTCCGAAGGGGAGCTTTTCCCGGGATTTATCCCTTTTGCTTTGGCTCTAACGGGCTTTATCTTGACTTTTATAAAAGGGAAAGACAAGAGACCGAGGCTCGCTCAAAATCAAAGGTCAGAAGGAGAAGGGCGTAGAGACCCAACCCCAGATGAAGCCGGCAATCAGGTTGAAAAAAAGACGGATAAAAATATTGCCGCAGGCAGAAAAGAAATCTTTTTGGGCTCAGAGAGGCTTGAGCCAAAAAAGGTTGTTTTAATCTATTCCCTAATGCTCGGACTGGCGGTTTGGTTTTGCTTTGGCTCCAAAGGGCCGTTTTGGCTTCTCAATCGTTTCATTCCCGGGTATAAAGCAATAAGAGCCGTGCCTCGCTTCTATGTTTTTGCCTTGCTTGCCTTGGCCCTCCTGAGCGCTTTTGGTTTGACATATCTTCAAGCCAAAATCAGACGCCGGTCTTTAAAAACAGCCTTAACGGTTATTTGTCTAATTCTTATTGTCATAGAATACATATCCATTCCTTTACCGACGCGACCCGTTCTTTCGGAGTCCAACCTGGCGCCGGTTTATCAGGAATTAGCCCAATGGAAAGAGAAAAAAGTCCTTCTGGAGTTGCCCTTGCCTGAACCGGGTACAGGTATAGGCCGCGTTGAGGCGCCCCGGATGTATTATTCCCTTTTTCACGGCCATCGTCTGGTCAACGGTTATAGCGGCTTTTTCTCGCCAACTTATGTTGAGGTAAGGGAAAGTCTCCATCAGAAATCGCTCGAGGAAAATATTCTCTTCTGGAAAAGGCTGGGGATTAACCTGGTTATTATCCACGCCCAGGAGTTAAAAGTAGAAAATTATTTGAGTCTGATTGAAGCTCTAAAAGGCTCTTCCCACCTCCATTTTTCTGGCCAATTTCTTGATGATTTTCTCTTTACCATTAATTAACCGAGGTCGGGAATTGGATAAAAATGGCGGTTGGAGGCAGAGCGAAATCTTTTCCTTAAAAACATTGCAGGACATTTTGACTGAAATGGTCATTGGCTTTCATTTGAGGGACATAAAAAGCTATCCGAGTTAAAGACTTGGTTTTCCTTCTGTCTTGTATGGGATAGGAAGGGACGCGTCCGGATTTTTGTCACCAATTTTTAATTTTTTATGGTTGCTTTCGCCATTCCGGACTAAGCTTCAAACTAGCCTCTTTCAAATAGAAGAGAACCACGATATTTTTTACTATAATGGCCGGTGAGGGAAAAATGGAGGCGAAGCTGCCCTTTAATCCCCTGGAAAGAAGCCAGGAAGTCGAGAAGATAATCAGCCAAGGCGGAAAAAGAAAATATTATCGCTTCCGGGCTACAGGATTTTATGGGGGGATGGCCACGGCTGACGCCCTCGGCTGTTGTTTTCTTTGTGCTTATTGCTGGAATTTGGGACGGAACCTTTGCCCCGAAAGGACCGGCCATTTTTATTCAGCCGAAGATGTGGCGCGAACAATTCTTAAAATAGCCCATAACAAGGGGTTCAACCAGGTCCGAGTTTCGGGCGCTGAGCCCGTCCTCGGACCTGAGACTTTCGAACATCTTTTAAGGATTTTGGAAATAATAGAAAAACAAGCTCCTATGACCAGGTTTGTCCTGGAGACAAACGGCTTTATTCTTGGCTCTGATGCTTCCTGGGCTAAGGAATTGATTAAATTCTCCAACCTGATGGTTCGGGTCAGTTTAAAAGCCGTGACCGCGGAAAAGTTTACAAAAATTACAGGCGCCAGAGGCGATTTTTTCGCCTATCCTCTCCAAGCCTTAATTCACCTGAAAAAAGCTGGGGCTCATTTTTGGCCGGCTATTATGGGTGATTTTTTTGTGCCAGAAGAGATTTTATTTCTTAGAAAATTCTTGAAGCAGAATCAGATTAGATTAGGAATAGAGGAAGAAGAACTTCTTCTCTATCCTTTGGTCGAAGAGAATTTAAGAAAAAGAGGCTTTTTCAGGCAAGCCAAAAATTTTAAATAGGTTAATTTAAAGGGAAAGGAGGTGCGATGCTTAAAGAATTCAAGGAATTTGCTCTTAGAGGCAATGTCGTTGACATGGCCGTTGGCATTATCATCGGCGCCGCCTTCGGGGCCATCGTCAACTCCTTAGTTGTGGATATGCTTATGCCTCCCATTGGCCTTCTGTTGGGAAGGATAGACTTTTCTAACCTCTTTGTTGTGCTCAAGGAAGGGACGCAAGCAGGGCCTTATGCTTCCCTGGCAGCGGCCAAACAGGCGGGAGCAGTTACTTTGAACTTGGGAGTTTTTATTAATACTATCATCAGTTTCTTAATCATTGCCTTCGCGATTTTCCTTGTTATTCGCCAGATTAATAAGCTCAAGAGAAAAGCCGAGGCCCCCGCCGCTCCCCCGGCGAGCAAAAACTGCCCTTACTGCTTTTCGTCTATTCCTGTGCCGGCGACGCGATGCCCGTTCTGTACCTCTACTTTAACCTGATTGAATCATAACCTAAATTCGGTTAACCTTTCAGCCGAGGTCCTGGTTATATGAGATGAAATGCCGGAGGGGCGAATTTTCTTAAACTAAAGGCTCTTATTTTTTGCGGACGATTTGGTTATTAAAAAAAT
>Ga0209102_1001644_pt1 | contig 11250 bp, 6 predicted proteins | sample ConPoolayeHmetaG_FD_185483 | JGI IMG/M metagenome (GOLD analysis project Ga0209102, IMG submission 185483) | Hot spring microbial mat communities from California, USA to study Microbial Dark Matter (Phase II) - Cone Pool mat layer H metaG... ... | reverse complement strand
TCCGGTCGGCCAACATATAAAATTCGCTCACTTTTTTCTTCTCTGCTCCAATCGATTGGTCGAAATTTAAATTTATAGAAAGAGTTTCTTTCCTCACCAAATCCTCCGGAAATTGTTCCTCCTTCTTGCTGATATTTTCTGGGATCATATTGAAGATAAAATAAGAAAAACATATAAGATTGATCCAAATGGGGTTGGTTGGAAACAATAATTTTTTCATATCTTGATTCAATTTTTCTAACTTCAGCCACCGCTTTTTCATAACCATACTGCCAAGATTGAGAGGTAAAATAATTCAATTGAATAAAATATTGGTTAAGATAATAAATAAAATTAAAAATGAAAAATGAAAAAACAAAAATGATAATTAAAAATCTTAAAAATATCTGCTTTTTTTTGAGTAATTGCCAGAATTCAATTATTCCTAAGGAAGTAAAAACTTGAATCACGGGCAAAAATCTTAAAGAGCGCACCGCATGAGGTACTCCGCTGGTAAAAGCGGCAGGAAGAGGAGCAAACAAAAACCAGGCAAAAAGAAAAAGTTTTTCTTTAAATAATCCTTTTTCAAAAATTAGTCGATAAATTCCGTAAAGAAAAAATGGCAATTCGGCTAAATACATTAGACCCATTCCCGGAGCATGGTGGCGAGTATCATCACCGCTGATAAAAAGCCAATTTAAATTAAAATGGGAAAAATAACCACTCAAAAATGATAACCCATAAGTAATTCTTCGGTTGTCCAAAATTAAGCCTAATGTGTCATGGTATTCAACATCCCTAATTAACTTCTGAACTGTTCTTGACAAAAAAACCGTCTGATCGGCGGCAAAACTAGTACCTTTAGCTCTTAAAAAAATTTCTGGCGTGGTTAGGGCTAATTTTAAAAATGGCAAAACGGTCAAAAATCCCACTGTTAATGCCATAAACAAAAATTTTCTGGGCAATCTAAAAACCTGTTTTCGCCAAATTAAAACCAGCGCCAAAACCAACAATGGGGTAAAAATCTTTTCCGCCTGATAAACATATAGGTTTAAACCAGCCAAAAAAGAAGATAAGATTAAATATTTGGGGCTTTTAAGACCTTTCAAAAATAAAAGAGCAACTAAAATATCAAAAAACATTCCAGTAGCCGATTCAAAGGCAGCCCGAGAAAACTGTAAGTGCCAAGGTGAAATTGCCAATAAAAAAGAAGCGATTAAAGCGATTAATTTATTACGAGTTAAAGAGTTAACGAGTTTATTTTTGGTTTTCAGCTCGTTAATAAACAAGTTTGTTTCTTGCGAAACAAACAATTCGTTAACTAAATAATAAGTCAATAATACCGCTAATGTCCCGATAATTGCCGAAGGTAAACGAACTGCCCAAAGATTTAAACCAAAAAATTTAATTGGTAAAATTGCCAAGTAAGCATAAATTGCCGGTTTATAATCATCAAAAGAACGTAAAATTAAAGGCCAAATTTTGCCATATTCGTCTTTACCAGTTTTTAAAAGCGAATAAGCATTATACCCCAAGGCAGCTTCATCCCAATCTGGCGAGGGCGGAACTTTACCCAGTTGCCAAAACCGCAAAAGGAAGGCAAGTAATAATATCAAGAATAACCAAAACTTATTGCTCCTCAATAAAATTCTAATATTTTTATTATTTATTTTTCTCATAGTACTGTCTCGTAAGCTCGTAAAACTTCTGCTCCATTTAGTAAATAAAAATTTTTAATTACACTCGCTTGATTCGGTACATCCTTTGGAGTAGTAATATAAAGACTTTTTTCTAAAAAATGCGCTTCGCCTGGTTTAAAAAAATGATATTTCCCAAACTCCTTTACCCTCACAAAACCATAAGGATCTCTTTCTATTTTAGCTTGTTCCCGAAAATTCACTGGAGGATATTTAAGATAAAAAAGAAAATAAATATAAGGTCGACCCAGGGTTTCCGTAAACCAAAAATGGTCGTATTTACTCTCCAAAGATTTAATAAGCTCAATCGCCTGTTTATAACCATATTGCCATTCTCCAGAAAATTCTGCCGGATAATGACGCCAATATCCGTGTTGGAAATAAATAAAATTAATAACAATTACCCCGCAACAAGCAATTCGTAATCCATAATTAATTAATTTTCTAAATTTAGTTGTCCAAAATAAAAATTCCCCTATCCCAAAAGCAGTTAAAATTTGCCAAGTTGGCAAAGTAGTTTCAATTCGCAAGGCATGGGGAGTTTCTCTAGCGGTAGCGGCAGGAATAATCCCTAACAAAAGCCAAATCGGTACCAACCACCAATATCCTGGTTTTTTCTTAAATAAAATTAATATTCCCCAAATTAAAAATGGTAATTCCCATAAATAAAGTTCTCCCACATCTTGAGTAGAAAATTTTGGATTACCGTCACCCCTGAAAAATAAAAAGTCAGGATTAAAATGGTCAAAATAATGACGTAAAAACAACCGTAAATAACCCCAACGGCGATTATGAATTATTCTTGACCACCACGCCCATTGATCATTTTCCATCTCCTGATTAGCTAAAATGACAACCGAAGAGTCAGTAAAAATATTAACCTCTTTAAATCTTAATTTTGCCTGAGGAGTTAAATAAAAAGGAATCGCCGGGGCTAAAATTATAAATCCTGTCAAAAAGGCTAAAAAAATCCACTTTTTCAAAACAAAAAGTTTTTTTCTGAATCCTATCAGCAATAACAAAACTAACAGGGGCGAAACCACCCGAGCAGTATTAAAAGTCTGCAAACTTAAGGCAAAACTAACCGCGGCTAAAATTAGCCACCAACCGTTTTTTCGCATTCCCAACAAAAAAGTGGTTACTCCGCCAATGATAAAAAAACTGGCAACATTTGCTTCAAAAGCCGCCCGAGAAAGCATAATATGCCAAGGAGAAATTGTCAATAAGAAACTAGTGAATAGTGAATAGTGAATAGTGAATAGTGAATTTTTGAAAATTTCTTTAACAAGAAAAAAGGTCAATAAAACCGTCAGAGTGCCAAAAAAGGCTGAGGCGAAACGAGTAGAAAATTCATTTAAACCAAAAATTTTAACCGGCAAAATCGTTAAATAAGCATAAACTGGCGGCTTAAAATCACCAAAAGATTCTAAATAATTCCAGGGCAAGAATCTCCCGAATTCATCGCGGCCATCTATTCCTAAACTATAGGCATTGTAACCCCAAGCAGTCTCATCCCAAGTTAATGAGGGCGGGTTTTCTCCTAATTTATAAAAACGTAAAAACGCCGCCAAAAGAACAATTATAATAAGAAATTTATATTTTTTCATTTTTAGGCCAAAAGTAACCAGTCACAAAAACTGTTGTCAAATAACCTAAATGGCTATTGTTAAAATAGCGGGAAAAATACCAAAAAACCATCGTTAAAACTCCGTAAGAAACAATTAAGCAAGAAACTGTTTTATTTTTTGCCAGCCAACGTAAAAGATAAAATAGCAAAGGGAAGCAAGTCACCACCTGCCAAATCCAAAACGGATAATAAGCAAATTTATCTTTAATAATACCCACATTTCTCAATATCATCCCCCAACCATAACCGGCTATCGGATAGCTATGAGGAGCATTTCCGGAAAGATAAAAGATTGTACTTTCCAAAAATGCTTTTGGCTCCCAGAAAAAAAATGGTAATACAATCACCAAAAATACAAAAACTAAAGGAATTACCCATTTAATCATCAACTGCCAGTTATTTTTTGACTTTAACCAAAGATAATACAAATAAAGAGGAAAAAGTGACCAGGCGGATTGTTTAGTAGCCAACGCTAAGGCTAAAGAAACCCCTGCCAGAGAATATTTCTTTTTCTCCAACAAATACCAACTTAAAAACAAAAAGGCAAAAACAAAAAAATCAGATCGTCCCTCTAAAAAATAACCCAAAGTTGCCGGGTTAAAAGCTAAAAGTGTTAAAAATAATCTTCGTTTTTCTGGATAGCTTTTCATTAATCTCCAAATTAAAAACAAAACAAATAAAAAAAGAAAAAGTAATGGCATTCTTCCATCCCACCAACTTAAAAAAGAAACAGAAATAAAATAAAAAGGTAAAGAAAAAAGCAAATACCAGGGTAAAAGACAAAAATGAAATAAGGCGGGATTAACCTCTTTATCTGAATAATGCCAAAGTTCCAGGGGAGTGTTAAAATAGGTAGTGGCGTAGGGATTCTTGCCCTCAAGCAGAAATCGTATTGCTGCCTCAAGTTGAAGAATTATATCGTGAGCCTGATAGTTTGGCGCTGTCCGGTGACGAACTAAAATTGCCGAAATGTAGGCACTGCCAATAACTAAAATAATTAATAACCAAATAATTAAATTTTTAAATTTTCCCAAAATAAGATAAAACAAAAGGAGAGCAAAAATAAGGCCAAAAAGCCAATAAGGAGTCACTCCTGGACCAATCTGGTAGGTCATAATAAAAGGGATAATCAAACAAAATAGCAAAACCGAAGACAAAGAAATTTTTTCCATTATTTTATATTATAATACCACTCCTCTGTTGCTTTCCAAATCTCACTGGGATTTAAAAACTGCCAATCGTCATTTTCTTTCTTAACACGGGAAAGATCATATACACAATAACCATTCTTAATAAGGGGAGTAAATTTAGGCAATAAATCACAGCGGGATATTCCAATTTTAATTCCCTCATCATCAATTAGATTATCCGTTTCCAAAACTAAAGATAACGAAGCAGTTTTATCTTTAGTAAGAGACCGGTAATCGTAAACAGCAAATTTCTTACCTGGAAATAACCTAATTAACTTCCTCTCCCAATCCTTAACCAAAGGATAGATCCCATTCCGCTCAACCCGATAATGATTTAAACTTAGTTTTAGGCTTGTTGCTAAAAGGATTATCAATAATATTACTCCTAGTGATTTTTTCCGCTGATAAATTTGCCATACCAACCAGGCAGATAAAAACAAAACAAAAGGATGAATAAAAACATAATAGCTTTCAAAATGAGGGCCCTGATAATAACGCAGGCTAATAAAGATTAAAAAAAAGCCTAATAATACTGCTAAAAACAGTTTTGAAATTTTCTTTTTGAGTAACCCCCTAAAAAGAAAAAAACCAACTAACAGCCATTGTAAAACAGCAGTAAATTTGTTCCCCCCGGCAATTTTCCTCCAAAGATCAGGCCATAAAGAGAAAATATAATTAAACCAATTTTGGGATATACCAGTTTTATATCTTTCATAAAGAAGATAGTTTAGCACTCCGGCTAAATTATAAAAATTAGTTTTCAGCTCAAAAACCAAAAGAGGAAGAAATTGAAAGAAAAAACCAAGAGAAAAAAGAAGCAGTGCAATTAAGGATCGCTCTCCATAAATAAAAAATGGAAGAGTCAAAAAAATTAATCCCAAACCTTGAAAATGAATATTAATACCAACACCAATTCCTGTACCTAAAATAAAAGCAAAAATTGGTTTTCCTGATTTTATATATTTAATTAAAGACCAAAGGCAAATTGCCGTAATTAAAGACATCGGGCCTTGATTGGTTAAGTTTACGCTCTGACTTATCTGCAGAGGAGAAAAGGCAGTTAAAATCCCTAAAATTAATCCTAGCTTTCTATCTCCAACTTCCTCACCAATTTTAATCATTAAAAAAACACAAAAAATTGAAAGAATTACCAATCCTATCCAGGGAGAAATAACCAAGCGGGGAAACAAAAAAGTGCAAAATGTAAGCCACCAATACCATTGAGGCCCATAAACAATATTTGCTCCTGAAGCAAAAGTTCCTAAAAGAGGTATCTTTTTTATTCTTAATGCCTCCCGGGCAATCAAAGCGTCGTGAGCCTGATCAAACGCTAACCCCCACCGCGAAGAAAAACGATAAAAACGAAAGATTATCGCAACAAAAACAACCAACCAAGTTAAAATTAAATACCAACGCTTCATTTGCTTATTTTATATTTCATTAATACCCACAAGATTCGAAAAGAATCTTTCCAACTGATTTTTTTCCCCTCCCAAACTTCTCGGCCGGCATAGCTAATGGGTACTTCATAAATTCTAATTCCTTTTTTAAGAAATTTTACGGTGATTTCCGGATCAAAGCCCCAGCGATTTTCTTTAAGGGTAATTCCCCCAAATGCTTTTCTGGTAAAAAGTTTATAGCAAACCTCCATATCTGAAAGAGTTGTATTGTAAAGAATATTCAAAACCAAAGTAAGAAGTTTGTTTCCCATCCAATGCCAAAAAAGCATATTTCTTCTCTCGCCAGTAAATCTTGAACCATAAACTACTTGAGCTTTACCTTCTAAAATAGGCTTCAAAAGTTTAGGGATATCTTGGGGGTCATATTCTAAATCAGCGTCTTGAATAATAATTAAATCTCCAGTAGCTAATTTAATTCCGTCTCTTACTGCCGCTCCCTTTCCCTGATTTTGTTGATGATAATAAATTTTAATTTTGGGATATTTCTTTTTTAAATTATTTAAAATTTTCCTCGTCCCATCAGTAGAATAATCATCAACAATTATTAATTCTTTTTCTATCTCCGGCATTTTAACTGCGGAAACTCTCCTTATAATTTCTTCTATAGTTTTTTCTTCATTGTAGACAGGAATAATAATAGATAGCCTCATTTTCTTAATTTTATTACTTCCGGTAATTGTTTTAATGCCGAAAAAAAACCCTTATAAAATCCCCAATCTTTAGAAATTAAAGTTTTGACCAAATGATAAGGTAACCAAACAAGATGAGAAGCTAACATTTTCCAGTCTCCATTTTTCCAAACAAATAAAAATTGATTTTTATAGGCAAAAATTTTCATTTGCTGACGACCAAAAACAGAAACATTCGTTGATTCGTGATGATGATTTACTATTGATTTTGGCTCAAACACTACCTTCCAGCCCCTTTCCCTTGCTCGCCAAGAAAGATCAATATCTTCCCAGTAGGCTGGTCTAAAAATAGTATCCATACCCCCAATTTCTAACCATTTTTTCCTATCAATCGCCATGCTCCCTCCCGTTGCCCAAAAAGTGTTTTTTTTATTCTGGTTTGCTGCTCGCCAATGAATTAAAAATCCCCTTTCAAATTTTGCTTCTGAGCGACCAGAATAAATTACCCTCCCTTCTATAATCTCCCTTTCTTTACAACCTACGGCAAAAACTTGAGGATCTTTAAAGTGTTTTATTAATGGCTTTAAAAAATCAACCTCGGGAACAACATCGCTATTTAACAACACAACAATATCTCCTTTGGCTGCTTTTACCCCACTATTGCAAGCCGCAGCAAAACGCTGATTTTTGATATGCCTAACAATTTTTACTTGAGGATAGTTCTTCTTCAAAAAATCAACACTATTATCGGTTGAGGCATCATCAACCACAATTATCTCCCAGCCATCTTTTCTCCAGTTTTGACATGCCTTTATTACTGCCGGCAAATTTTTTTCTAAAAGCCGCCGGCCATTATAATTGGGAATGACGACACTTATCTTCATTTTTTATTATAATAGCACGAAATTTTTCTAGATTAAAATTTATTTATGTTATAATTTAACTATGCTTACTGCCAGTGGGGCTAGCTGGTGTGTTGAGTTTATCAAATTTATTTTTGCGGTTTTTCTTGCTTTTTTTATTCCCGGAAGCATTATTCTTCCTTACAAAATTACCAAATCCCATCTCGTCCATCTAACCTTATCAATCTTAATCGGCATAGTTTTATGTGGATGGCAAGAATATGTTTTTGGCTATTTATCTTTTAGAAACCTTTCTTATTTTTATTTAATGTTTTGTTTTTCGCTTTGGCTATTCTTAAAAAAATACAAATTCCTCATCAAAATAAAAAAAATTGATTTACTGCTTGTTTCTTTGCTTTTTATAGGAATTTTTATTCAAACTTTTCCTTTATGGCTCAATTGCGTTTATTTTCAAAATAAGGGGCTCATTTTTATGGGAGGCGATACCTCAGATAATCTTTGGCACGCTTCTTTAACTAACGAAATAATCAAGCGCTTTCCTCCTTCTGCTCCCGGAATTCCTACAATTCCAATGCAAAATTATCATTATTGGTCAAATCTGGTAATTGCCTCTCTTGTACGGGTATTTAAATTACCTCTTTTCCCCACCCAATTCCAATTTTTCCCTCTTTTAATTTCCACTCTTTTAGGTTTGGTTACTATTTCTTTTTGCAAAATCCTCAATCTTAATAAATTAACAACGCGCTTATTAGTATTTTTTAATTATTTTGGAGGGGATTTAATATATTTTATCCTCTTAGTCCTTAGGCGCGGACCAAATCCCTTCGTTATGTCTTCATTAGAAGACGGGGTAAAATTTCTCTATAACCCTCCCAGGGCTTTTGCTTCTGTTATTGCCCTGGGAGGACTTTGCTTATTCGCTTTGTGGAGAAAAAAGAAAAGAATTTCTATTGGTTTACTAAGTATGCTTCTTTTAGCTTCAACTGTGGGTTTTAAAATTTACCTCGGCATATTCTTTAGTGCAGGAATCTTTATTCTGGCTCTACTTAGCTTTTTAAAAAGAAATTGGCAGGATCTTGTAATTTTTACTTCCTTTCCCCTTTTTGCAGCATCAATTTATTTTCCCACAAATGCCAGCGCTGGTGGCTTAATTTGGGCCCCTTTTTCCATTGTTAATAACTTTATCGTTCAACCCGCATTAAAACTAGAAAGGTGGGAAATGGCAAGAATTATTTTTTTCCAAGATAAAAAATATCTCCATAATCTTATCTTTGAAATATGCTTTACCATTTTATTTCTAATAGGAATTTGGGGCACTAAAATTATAGGTTTTTTTCAATCACCCTTCTATATATTAAAAAAATTAGGCAGAGATCTATCGATTTTATTAATTAGTGGTGTTTTTCTTAGCACTATTGCAGGAATCTTCTTTGTTCAAAAAACAGGAGGAGCAAACACTTTTAACTTTCTTGTTTCTGTTTTTCTTTTTGGCTCAATATTTGCCGCCATAAGCATAGACTACTGGCGGCAAAGACTTCCTAAAAATATTTTTTCAATTCTTATCACTATTATTATTCTTTTAACTGTTCCTCGAGTTTCCTTTGAAACAATCATGAACATAAAAAGATTTCTAAAACCGGAGGGTCTCCTTATTAGTAACGAGGAGCTGGAATTGTATCAAACAATCAATAAAGATTCCCTCGCATTTTTCAAAGTAGCAATTGATCCAAATCATTACTTGGGACATAACACTCCCTATGTTAGCATATTTATAGAACGACCATTACTTGTTTCAGGCAATGGTTTATTAAAGCATTTTAGACTTCCTATCGAAAAAGAAGAAGAAAGTCAATTATTAATTTTCAACAATCAAAGCGAAGAAAAGGTTATTAGAGAATTACTCGCAAACCAAATAAAATATATTATTCTTTACGAAGACCATTCCCTCAAAGCAACAGAATCGGCCCATTTTACTTTTCCAAAAGTTAAAAATAAAAGTGGAGTTCTGTTGGAAGTAGATAGAAATAGACTTCTTAAAAGGTTCTTTTATATTCAAAAACAACCTTATGTTCTCCCGGGGGAATAATAATCGCCCGGAAATTGTAGTTTGCCCGAAAAATTTTAGTTTCTTTCCCATCTACAAATGCTTTCCAGCCAGGATAATAACCATCAGTAAAAACTAAAAACCCTTTCTTTGCTGTCCGCGCATCAATTATTACTCGATTCTCCGAATAATTTTCTATAACAGCGCTATTAATAACATCCTCATTAGTAAGCTTGATTTCCTCCGCCGGTAAAGTTTCCTCCAAAATCACTTTCTTCCGTAAATTAATTTTTTCATCCATTAACAACTCAATTGCTTCCTGCTTATCTTTCGCAAACTGATAATTATAAACAAAAAAAGCCCGCGGAAAAAAATCTTTATTGTAATAAATCCGCGTCTCCCCCTCTTTAAAAACCAAAGCTAATTTAGGAGAACTCAACTCTGACAAAGAAAGAATATATTTAACATTAAGTAGGTCTACTATTCTTGAATTATAATTTTTGGGAGTAATAATTCGATTAAACCCAAATGAAGGAGAAATATCCGGCTTTCCCCTCTCTAAAGCAGCAATTAGCTCTCCGTAGCGTAAAAGATATAAGGGGTCGTAACCGGCCAAATCTTGAATTTTGTAAACAGCAGAAAAATTTGGCGGGAAAATTCGCCTATCGATTGCCATTATTCTAAAAACTTTATTGTCTTTTTTTAAAAAATCAATCGCCTCGGTTGAAGGAAAAAGCCATTCTTTTTTGCTAAAGGGTAAAAATTTCCAACCGAAACGAAAAAGGTCAAAAATAGTCAAAAACAATAATCCCCAAAAAACTAATTTCTCAGGAATTTTTTTAAAATTAAGGGAAACCAATAAAATTGTTCCCCCAATTAGCATCGCGGTAGGCAAAATCAAGTTTCTTTGGCTAACAGCCATCTGCCATTTGAAAGTTGCTAACCATAAAAATCCATAAATCAAAATAAAAATAAAAACTAGCTTAAATTTATTTTTTCTGGTAATTACTAGCTGAGCACCAGAGGCCGCCAAAACCGTCAAGCAAAAATCAATTAAAAATAATAATCTTGTCGGTTGACTAGTGGAAATAAAGGGAATTTTTAAAATATAAGGCAATTTGGCCCAGGGAGTAGGTAAAGCAAAAGATAAAATTAAAATAGTAAATAATAAATAGTAAATGGTAAATTTATTCTTCCTGCTAAAAATCGTTAAAACAACAAGCAAAAGCGGGATAACCCCCAAATAACCAACTAATTCTCCATAGTTCCACTCCCCAAAATAATTCATTGTTGTTGGATTACCAAAAAAATCAGGAGCAAAAAATTGGACTAAATGTTTCCAGGGAATAAACCAGCTAGATTGCCGCCAATCAGCTTGATCAATTTCCCGTGCACTCAGTTTAATTAATTCGAATGTTGGTCCCCATTGAATTGAAGTAAAAATAGCAAATAGCAAATAGCAAATAGCAAATATATAAATTAAAGATTTTTTTTCTTGTGCCTGCGTAAATTTCCAAATTAGGTAAATCAGGGAAAATAAGAATACATAAAAAAATGTTTGTAAATGCCCCGCAAAAAATGATTGCGCTAAAGAAAAAATGAAGATAATACTCCAAAAAATTAAATTTTTATTTTTAAGTTGTAATTTTGAACTTTGAACTTTGAACTTTGAACTTTCAAACCGATTAAAATTGAAAGCAATTTTTTCTATTGAAAGAAGTATTAAAGGCAACCATAATCCGGAGTGAAATATTGTTCCCC
>Ga0209102_1001643_pt1 | contig 11250 bp, 7 predicted proteins | sample ConPoolayeHmetaG_FD_185483 | JGI IMG/M metagenome (GOLD analysis project Ga0209102, IMG submission 185483) | Hot spring microbial mat communities from California, USA to study Microbial Dark Matter (Phase II) - Cone Pool mat layer H metaG... ... | reverse complement strand
TGAATAATTAAAAATCAGGGAGGTGAAGAATGATTCATAAAATCTTTTTTCGGACTAAGACGGCCCTTTTCACGGCTCTTCTGGTTTTTGTTTTGCCGATAAATAGTTCCCTGGCTCAGCAAAGTACACAGCGATTTGTACGCAAGAGCACATTACCCATTCCGCTCTTATCCCCAGATCTGATGGACGTTCTCATTAACGAAGTTTCGGGGGAAATCTCGCTCAACAACGAGAGCCTATTAGCTGGTTTCGAGAGAGTCCGTTCAGCCGAGGAGTATCAACGGGGTTTTCATGAATCGAAGATTGTTATGCAGAAGCTCCAAGAGTACGGCATCGAAGAGTCTGGGATCGAAGAAGTGCCTGTGGTCCTGACGAGCGACAAAATATGGGCAGCCGCAAGCGCAGAGCTGTGGATCGTCGAGCCTTTCAAAAAGAAACTGACTTGTCTGGAGGATGTTCCTGCCTGTTTAGCCGAGCATAGTCAGACGAGTGATTTGACAGCCGAACTCGTCTATGTCGGGCCAGGAAATCGTGAAGATTATTATGAAGGGATAGATGTCAGGGATAAGATCGTCTTGGTACGGGCGCGTCCTTTCGAGGCGCATGAGCTCGCTGTAAGGAAATTCGGGGCAAAGGGAATTGTGGCTTTCAATTCTTATAATCAAGATTTCGATCCGGATCAGGTGGGAAGGGACACGATTGCCCGCTTTTTTGATGCTTCCGAGGCGGCGATGAAAAATTTGACCTTCGGGTTTATGGTCTCGGCTCGTGTGGGAGAGGAGCTTCGCCGGCTAATTGAAGAAAAAGAAAAGGTCATCCTGAGGGCTTGTTGTCGAACGACTTATTATCCCTACCGAAATGAAGTTGTTTATGCTCGGATAAAAGGACAGGAGAAACCCGAAGAGGCATTGGTGTTCACGGCGCATCTTTTTGAGCAGATGGCTTATCAAGGAGCCAATGATAATGCCAGCGGAAGTGCTTCTATTCTCGAGACAGCCCGAGTCATCAATAAGCTAATCAGAGAAGGAAAGATTCCTCGACCGAGACGATCCATCCGTTTCCTGTGGGTGGATGAGCATATTGGAACGCTTGGCTACATGGAAAAGCACCCGGAATTGCGACAAAGATGGTTTGCCAACATTAATGAAGACATGGTGGGCGAAGCGCTGATCAAGAACTTAAGCAGCTTTCACCTGACCTCAACTCCTCACTCCCTGCCCAGTTATCTTAACGATGTCTTGGCCAATTTCATTGAATTCGTGGGAGAAACCAACAGGGATAATATCATTAATAGACCCGCAAAATTTGTTGTGCCAATTATCTCGCCGACAGGCACGAGAGACCCTTTTTATTATTCCATCGATAAATTCTCTGGTGGCAGCGATCATGCCATTTTTGTAGACGGTGGAATTCGGATTCCAGCGGTTCAGTTGGGTGTTTGGCCTGATATGTGGTATCACACCAATAAAGACAGGCCCGACAAATCTGATTCCACTCAGCTGAAAAGGGTTGGGGTGATTGCCACGGCTGCAGCTCTCTACTTGGCTAATGCGTCCGCCAGAGAGGCGCTTCAAATGGCAGGCGAGGTCCTTACTCGCGGTGCAGGGCGCATCTCCGATGAGGAAAAGAGAGCTTACGCGCTTTTGAGCCAGAGTGGACCTGATCATTTGCCTGAAATATACAAAGAGGCGAAAAATATTGTCAGCCAATCTTATGACCGAGAGGTGATCGCCTTAAGATCAACTAAATTTTTTGCCCAAGACGATCCCCACTTGGCTGCCTATCTTGAGAAGGTTCAAAAGAATTTACTGAGACGGAAACAGCTTTCTCTGGCTAATTTAGAGGATCACTATAAGGCTCAAGCTTCTTTGTCTGGAGTAAAATCCGTTGTTCCTGAGCTAACTACCGATGAAAAGAGATTAGCCCGCTTGATACCTCAACGAACAGACATGATGAAGGGCTATTTTAATGCCAGGGCATTTTCAGAGCGGATCAAGGGGAAAATACATCCCGAATATCGCTTGGAAAGGGGCGAAGATTTTGAGATTCGTAATTTTATCGACGGCGAGCGAAGCATCCTGGACATCCGTAACGCCGTGAGCGCGGAGTTCCGCTTCATTCCCCTCCAGGATGTCGAAAACTACATTCGGACGCTTGAGATTGGCGGGATGGTGAAGATAATAGAAAAGACTTAAAAAAGAGATGGGTTTGGTTTTAGTTAGTGGTTGTTTCAAAAATTGGCTTGGCAAGATTGCCTCGAAATTGGGCCTTGTTTTTCGCCACTCTATTCCTAGAATTTAGAATGATGACAGACCCGCCGGGAGAAAAGATATCAGGACCAAGATAAAAAGAAACAGAAAGGAGACGCAATGAAAAAAGAAGCATCTTTTTCTCCATCTTTCTCTCTAATAATTTTAGGGTTTTTTGTGGCTCTCTTATGGGCATCAAGTTTGGCCAGAGCGGAGAAAGATTTTCCGACACTCCTTCCTGCCAAGACCGTGGATGCGATCATTGCCCATGCTTCGGGAGATATTGCCTATCAGCATATAAGAAGAATAAGCTTATTTAATCGACTGGCCGCCTCGGAAGCTTATCACCGCTCAGCCGAATACGTTCTGACTGAATTGAAAAAATATGGCTTAGACGATGCTCATATTGAGCAATATCCTGCAGACGGAAAAACCTGGTACTACATGTTCCAGTCTTTTCACGGCTGGGATGGCGAGTCTGGCGTTGTTTGGCTGGTGAGTCCGCACAGGGAAAAAATTGCTGATTTTATGGAAATGCCCGCCTGTCTTTGCCGATGGTCCAATTCGGCACAGGTTCGAGGGGAGCTTATTTATGTGGGTGCGGGAAGGCCAGAAGATTTCGATGGAAAAGATGTTAAGAACAAGATTGTTTTGACTTCAAGCAGTCCAGGCCCCGTTCATGAGGAAGCGGTGTTTAATCGGGGAGCTCTGGGCGTAATTTCTTTCTCTTACCCTCGACCCCTTGACTATCCCGACCCTGTCGAGAGGGATGGAATCTCTCATTATGAGACAACCGACGGCCGGAAATCGACTTTTGCCTTCAAGATCTCCTACCGGAAAGGCCAAGAGCTACTTCGGATGCTCGAAGGCGGTCAAAAACTGGAATTGGAGGTCGACGTAAAGGCTAGGGTTTATCCAAGCCAATATGAAAACGTTATTGCCACCATCAAGGGCACTGACCCGGAAGCTGAAGAATTCCTTTTAACGGCCCATCTTTGCCATTTTGATCCCGGCGCTAACGACAACGCGAGCGGGGCGGCGACAATCCTCGAAATTGCCAGGGCTTTGAAGGAGTTAATCGCCACTGGTGAAATAGAGCCACCGCGCCGGACAATCCGTTTCATTTGGATTCCAGAGATGAGCGGTAGCTATGCTTACGCAGCTACGCACCCGGAGAGGACCGACAAAATCATGTGTGGTCTCAACCTTGACATGGTGGGCTCCTATCTTAATCGAAATAATAGCGGATTCTATTTTCATTTGACTCCTGATTCCATGCCCCATTTTATCAACGACGTGGTCGCTAACTTTGCCGATTTTGTGGGCCAGACGAACACAGAATTTGATTACTATTCAGGTTACTCTTTCACCAAGCCAATCCTATCGGGTCAGGGAAGCAGGGATAGCTTCCGATACAAAATCCTACCGTTTATGGGAGGAAGTGACCACAGAATCTATAATGACCGTCTTATCAATGTCCCGATGGTATTTTTTAATGTTTGGCCTGACCCTTACTACGAGACAAACCTGGATACTCCCGACAAATGTGATCCCACAACGATGAGAAGGGCGGCCGTTGTCGCTGTAGCTTCGGCAGTATTTATCACGGGGCCTAAGCCAAATTGCTTTGCTCTTGCCGGGGAAGTCTATGGGCGAGGCTTGGCCAGGATAGGGGAGGACATCAAAAAGGCACTGCATTATTTCAATAAGGGCGAGTTTAAAGACCTTGAGACGGCTTATAAAGAGGCGGACAACGTCGTTCGTTTTGCGTTCGTCCGGGAAAAGAAAGCGATCAGCTCTGTGTCGCTCCTTGACCCACAGGACGCATCGCTCTCCAAATACATTGCCGATATTGCCCGCAGTTACGATTCCCAGGAGAAAAGAGCCAGGCTGGACATCTGGAATCACTATCTGGCTATCCGTGGTGAGAAGAAGGGTAAACTTGAAAGCCTGAAGCTATCCAAGGAAGAAATCGCCGCCCAAGATATTATTCCCTTCCGGAATGAGAAGCTTCGTGGTCCCCTCGGGATAAGATATGTCGTAACTCGAGGAGGCATGAACCCCCTTGCGGGAGCATCGCCAATCATGCGAGATGAGCGGGTCATCTATGAGGTGTTCAATTTCATTGATGGAAAGAATTCCGTTCTCGATATACGGAATGCTGCCAGCGCCGAATATTCGCCCATTCCGTTGCCGGATGTGCAGAGGTTCATGGAAGCGCTGGCCAAAGCCGAAGTCATCAGGCTTAGAACCGCGTCTGCTAAGAGGCAATAGTTCTTGCGGTAGAGAATGTCAGGCTTCTATTTCATATCCTCATCCGGGAAGCCAAGTTTTTTCCATGTGCCTTCCTGTTTGAGGATTTTGTCCAGGTTTTTTCCCTTGAAGTATCTGATCACTTCTGCCTGGGGGAGACGGTCCGCCAATCGATTGGGGCGGCTGGCGGCATAATAGATGACGATGGCCACAGCTGCTGTGTTCATATTGAGCTTGTCCACTTCAATTTTCTCATAAGTGTCAGCGTAGCTATGTCCCCAACTCCAATCTCGAGTTCCACGCCCCTGTATGCCTAAGGCTGGGACTCCCTGGGCGATAAAATTGAAATCGTCGCTATCATAGGGGTGCCGGTTTTCGATTTGAGTAATTCCCAATCCGCCAAGCATTGGAAGGAGCTCCATTAGGTTATCAGCAATGGAGCAGCCTCCATAAGGGTTAAGAACGCCAGGGTACATGAGACCCGTCATGTCGAGGTTGACCATCAGGACGATATTGTCCAGTTCGTCTTGATGTTTCTTCACATACTCGAAAGACCCCCATAATCCCTGCTCTTCGCCCGTAAAAAGAACAAATCGCACTGTGCGTGCCGGCTTGGAGTTGAGGCTGCTCAAAATTCTAGCCGTTTCTATAGCGATTGATACGCCCAACGCATTATCCGCGGCCCCTGGCCCAAGAAACCAGCTATCCAGATGAGCTCCAAGAATCACCATTTCCTCTGGTTTTTCTCTTCCCTCAATTTCGGCAACGACATTTTCAGCCTGAGCCTTTGGCAGTATCTTGTTATCCATGAGGAGTTTGATTTTTACTGTTTTTCCCTGCTGGAGCCATCGCCTCAGCCACGTTCCATCCTCGCAGGCGATTGAAGCCGCAGGAATGGCGCTGTATCCGCCGTAGTTAGAGGCCCGCGTCCGGGTCAATCCTCCAGGGGTTCCTGAAATTACCAAGCATGCTATGGCTCCTTTTTTAGCTGAAAAATCGACTTTCTGCCATTCTCTCGTCGCTTGAGCCGGGTTTACAGGAGTTTGCAGGCCAGCCAGCACAATCTTGCCAGAGATGGCCTGGCCGAGCCTTTCAAAATCTTCTTCTGTGCCATGCCCCACATCAATGACCTCCCCGACGAAACCTTCAGCCGGCGTATTTTTAGACCAACCCAGGGGATCAATTCTGAGAGGCTTTTGAAATGGTGCAACCGCCTCGGCCAGAGCTGGCCCGGGCAGCCAGCCGACTATTTCGAAGGGCTCGAGGTGAACATTGCTCAGTCCAAATTTTCTAAAAAGGTCAAGGCAATAAAGGGCGGCTTGATGAGCCGCCTCAGTGCCCGTCAGGCGGGGTCCTATTTCATCGGCCAGGACCCTGAGCGTATGGATCGCCTGGTTTTTGATGAAGGCTTCTCCCGTTATTCTTATGGCCATCCGTTCTAAATCTTCTAAACTCCCCCACGAATTCAAATGTCCTGGGATGAAAAACAAACAGAAGACCATGACATAACTTCCTAGGCTTGATGCTCTTTTGGGCATTTTGTTCCTCCCTTTGAATCAGGCTTGATCTTTCCGTCTCTCTTCAACTTATTTTAAAGCAAAGTCAACTGCCGCTTGAGCGTGGAGAGTCGTCGTATCGAAGAGAGGAATAGCATAGTCTTTCTGCTTGACCAGCAAAGGGATTTCCGTGCAGCCGAGGATAACCCCTTCGGCTCCAAATGATATGAGACGGTCAATGATCTTTTTGAATTTGGCCTGGGTTACCTTTCTTAAAATGCCCTTACAAAGCTCATGATAAATAATGGTATGGATATACCTCCGATCTTTCTCCTCGGGGACGAGAACATCGATTCCATACTTCCTGCGAAGCCTTTCTTTATAAAAACCCTCTTCCATGGTAAACCTGCTGCCGAGAAGGCCAACTTTCCGCAGGCCCAAGGCCATGATCGCTTCTCCCGTGACATCGACGATATGGATGAGAGGAATCTCGATGCTTGCCTGAACTTCCTCGGCCATCTTGTGCATTGTATTCGTACAAATGACCAAAAGCTCAGCGCCAGCTTTTTCGACGCTTTGCGCCGCTTCGATCATCATCTCTGTTGCTTTTTTCCACTTTTGAGCATGCTGCAATTGCTCGATTTCGGCAAAGTCAACGGAGATCATGACGCTTTTGGCTGAGTGGAAACCCCCCAGCTTTTTCTCGACGGTTTCGTTGATGATGCGATAATACTCGAGGGAAGACTGCCAGCTCATGCCACCAATTAAACCAATCGTTTTCATTTGCCTCCTCTCGATTTATATCTTTTTTGTCCCTTAAAAAAAAGATTAATAACACGAGATAAGTGAGAAGTCAAAACATGGGGCTCATATTCAAATCCGCAAGATATTCTCAGAGGTTTTCAAGCATTGCATCACCATTCTATTTTTGTGGGGAAAATCGCCGTACACAAGATTTGTGCTCAACCCAAATGGATTGCCTGATTCGGCGCCATGCTTTCGTGTTGAACGGCGGAAAGGATAAATTCTGTCTGAACAAATGGTAAGGGGAAAATGAAAAGTGCGGCCCAGGATTAGGCAATCCAAATTGGGTTGGTCAAAATAGTTGAAAATTGGGTATTGTTTTATCGTGTTTTTTATGCCAGATATTAAAAAATGTGGGAGGAAGGAATGAGGAAAGTACTTATGGCAAACTTAGGGAGCATTCTTCAACGAAGAGATTTTATCAAGGGACTTGCGGGCGGGTTGGCATTAGTCCCGGCGTCCTCCGAATCACTCCATAACGCCATTTATGAGAAGTTCGCTCTTCTAAATAAAGAGAGTATTCAACATAAATCGCCGGATGGCCTTTACTGGGATTATGTGGCCAGTCAATATATGTTTGAACCCGGGCTCATCATGATGAATAACGGGACGGCGGGTGCAATGCCGAAAGTTGTCTTTGATACACTGGTTGATTTCTTCAGGATTCAGGCTCAAAACCCTTATAAGTGCTATTCCACTTTTGACACCTATCGCGAAGAAGCCCGACTCAGGGCAGCCCGGTTTATTGGCGCTCTTCCGGAGGAAGTGACCCTATTGCGCAACACGACGGAAGGATTAGCCTTGGTTGCCTATGGTCTCGATATGAAGCCTGGTGACGAGGTCTTGATGAGCAACCTGGAGCATCCTTCTGGCATTTTCCCCTGGAGACTACGGGCCAAAAGGCACGGAATAAAAATCAAGGAAGTGACAATCAACACTCCACCGCGAAACAAAGAAGAAATCCTGGAGGCTATCGACGCCGGGATAGGCGCCCGAACACGCGTTATCCTCATTAGCCATGCCGTTTACAAAACCGGACTGATAACTCCGCTCCGTGAGATTTGTCAATTGGCTAGGTCAAAGAACGTCCTGGTCTGCGCTGATGGAGCGCATTGCATCGGCATGCTTGATTTGAACATGCATGAGTTAGGAGTGGACTTCTATGCAAATAGTGGATACAAATGGCTCGGCGCCCCGACCGGGACGGGGATATTCTATGTCCGGAGAGAAATTCAGCCTGAACTCTGGCCGAATATCGTCGAGGCAGAATGGGAAGACCCAGCCTTGGGTGCGCTCAAGTATAGCCATGTCGGCCGGATTGCTGATCCCCTTCCGATCGCCCTCGGTGAGGCTATTCGTTTCCAGAACAATATAGGCAAAGCGAGGATCGAAAGGCGAATCAAGACCTTGGCCGCTTATCTCAAAGAGGGAGCAAGCAAAATACCAGGGGTTAGAGTATTGACCCCTTTCGACCAAGAGCTGAGTGGTGGATTGACAGTTTTGAGTCTCGAAGGGATGAAGAACGATCAATTCGTCAATTATATGCTCGAAAAACATAATCTTGTAATTGCGCGGATCTTCAATGAAATGAATGCGATTCGAATCTGCACGCACATTTTTAATTCCTTCCAACAGATTGATGTTCTGCTCGAAGGGCTAAGAGAGATCTTTGGCAAAAAATAAGACATGTTTTTTGAAAAATTGGTCAGGAGGCTGATTGAGATGGCAAAGGATTTGAAAGCCAATCTTGTTTTCTGGGTTGTTCTGGTGATGATTATTTTCTTAGAAGGGATAAGTGGCCTCCCCGGTAAAAACAGTGAGAACCAGGGGAAAAAAGAAATCATTATTTTGCCCGGCACAAGTTCCTCGGCGCTTCCTTTTAGCTCGGCCGTGAAAGCCGGTAATTTCATGTTCCTTTCGGGCGTCATTGGGACCGACTTGAAGACCAATGATCTTGTCTCGCCCGACGTTGGAGAGCAAACACGGCAGTGCCTTGAAAAACTCAAGTTAGTGCTTGCCCAGGGGGGCATGGACATGGGCGATGTGGTGAATGCTACCGTCTATTTATCGGATGTCAATGATTACGAGGCGATGAATAAAGTGTATTCAACCTATTTCCCTTCTGACCCTCCTGCTCGCGCTTGCGTCCAGGTAGGTAAGCTGGTCAAGGGGGCCAAAGTGGAAATAGCGATGATAGCGTGGAAAGCAAAATGAAAAGATAAACGTCTAAAAGAAGTTCGGCTCGTCAGGACATAAACCCAAGGCACGGAGGTTAAGGGAGGTTAAGGATGAGCAAAAGGAAATTCTCCCGAGCATTTGTTTTTAGCTTAGGGCTTCTTTTCATCTTGATTTTTCTTACCTGCGGCAAAAACTCGGCCACAGCAAAACGGGAGAGCGTCTTCGATAAAGTTGTGCATACGGAGAAAGAATTAAAACTTACCATCCCGGAGATTTCGCGATTGTGCGACGAGCTGAAATTGGAGAAAAAGAAAGTCAATGTTGGCGATTGTGAACTCTATGTGGAAGAGGAAGGCGAAGGAATTCCCATCGTTCTTCTTCATGGTGGACCTGGCGCCACTCATCACTATTTTCATCCTCACTTTTCTCAAGCCAAAAAATTTGCGCGGGTTATTTATTACGACCAGAGGGGCTGCGGACTGTCTGACTATAAACCGGGTGATGGCTACACGGTGGCTCAGGCCGTTCATGACCTGGAGAATTTGAAAAAGGCACTCGGCATTGAAAAATGGGTTGTTCTGGGGCATTCCTATGGCGGATATTTAGCCCAGCGCTACACCATGGAGTTTCCGGAAAGTGTCGCAGGTCTGGTCTTAGTGACAGCAGCCCCGGGACTTGCTGGCAAAGTCACAGGCACAAGGCAATATGATTATATTTCAGACGAGGAAAAACAGAAAATAAGGGAGGTTGGACAGCAGTTAGGCAAGCTTCTGGAAGAGAAGAAGTTGCCGGAAGAAAAATTCTTAGAAATTCTAGTTTACAACAGACACCTTAATGGCGATTGGAAAAGGCAGAGCTATTATAAGCCATTGCCTGAAGAGTTCGCTCGCATGGCTCTTTACGAATGGAAGCACGATTCCAATTTTAATCATCGCATGAGCGAAGATATGAATCGGGTCAATCTTGATGGCGCATTCCAAGATTGTCCCATCCCCACTCTTATCCTCGAATCAAAATGGGACTTGACCTGGACTGTAGAAAAACCTGACGAGGTTCAAAAGAACCATCCTGGTTCGCTCATGGTGCTCTTTGAGCAATCAGGGCACAACCCGTTTGCCGATGAACCCAGAAAGTTTTTTCAGGTTCTTAAAAAGTTCATCAAGGAGCTACCCCCCGTTCACCGGAGCGCTTTAACCAAGTGGAAAATTTACCTTGAAAAGTGGCGCAAGGATCAGGAAGACCCATTTCTTTCCACTCCCATATCAGGATTGGAATCCGGGGCAATCAAAGAGTTTCGCATCATCCGGGAAAACTTTAACAAAGGCCGAAGATTCCTGGACATGAGCACACCCTTAAAATCCTTTTTGAGTTACCTTTCAGCTCTTCATTTCCGCGATAGCAAGGCATTCGAACTTGTTCATGGGCCGAGGTCATTTCCATGGAGCGAGACGGACTCAGGAAAGTGGGATAAGTGGATGGAAGAACTTGACGTTTTCCGAGCCCCGATTCCTCCCGAACATCCAGAGCCCGGTGATATTTGGCCGGTCTATTTAAAGAAAAAATCAGCCGAGGAGCTTTATGATACTCACCTCTTTGTGTTTTGGGAAGGAAAATGGTTCAGATTTGGAAACATGGGAGGAAAATCTGACTGGCGGCCGTGGGCTCCACGTTTCAAAGGCGATTTTTTGGAATTGAGGAAGAAAAAATGATGTTGAAAAAGGAAATTTTCTTTCGCGTATTTTTTCTATTTCTTTTTTGGATAAAGGCCGCTTTTCCTTTTTCTGCAATCCAAGTCATTGGTGTTCAGGAAAGTGAGATGTCTGAAGAAGTGGCCGTCATCACAGGATATCCCGAAACCCTTATCATCACCGATTACGATATTTTTCTTCGAACAGATTTGGAGAAAAACAGCCTTCATCTGGAAGTGACTCTCGCTCTCGAAAACAGAGATTCTAAACCGATTGAAAAAATTGATTTTGACCTTTTGGCCAGGGAAAAGTATTACGGTATGACCGTCGACCTTAGAGATATCTTTCTAGAGACGGATCGAAAGTTTCTGCCCATCCCCTATACGAGGCTGGCAGAGCCAAAGCCCCTGAAGCCCGCTGAGGAAGGAGATGACAATCATCCCAAAATGACATGCGTTCTTCTTTCCCCTGCTTTAGAAGAAGGGAATGAAGTTAGACTCCGATTCCGTTACACCTTAACGGAAGTGGACCCGAGTCAAAAAGACCTGAACTACCGGATTATCGCCCTGCTTCCTTCTGGCC
>Ga0209102_1001641_pt1 | contig 11258 bp, 12 predicted proteins | sample ConPoolayeHmetaG_FD_185483 | JGI IMG/M metagenome (GOLD analysis project Ga0209102, IMG submission 185483) | Hot spring microbial mat communities from California, USA to study Microbial Dark Matter (Phase II) - Cone Pool mat layer H metaG... ... | reverse complement strand
CCTCACCTCCCGAATCAATGGTCGGGAGTATTATCTCTTTTTCTTGTTCCATAAAGGACCCTCCTTTAACGAAGGGGGGTAAAATTTCAATGACCATAAAGGGTTATTATTCCATGACCATTCACATCATTGGTCGTATATAGCTCGCGACCAACAGTTGAGTCGAGGTAGTTGCACTTGACGGCGAACTCCAGCCAGACTTGCGTCTCCGCCGCCTCCGCCTCCGCATCGTTCAATTTGCTGACGAAGGCTGCCTCGTAACGTCGTTTTCTCCATGCTTCGGCGATGTTGGAACAGACCGAGCGGGACGACCGGCGAATCTGATCCACGAGCGAGTACGTCTCTTCCCTGGGAAAACTCTTCGTCAACTCAAAGATCCGCATCGCCGCCTCAAAAGCCATCTGGTACACCTCCAGTTCACGGTGCGTCTTAATCCTTGTCGCCTTGTCCCCCTCTCCCCATCACCCTCTCACCCTCTCCACCTTCCGCACCACCCCCTGCTCCCGCATCACTCGTTCCGCTTCCTCCAGATATTCCCTTGTTCCTTTCTGCTCGCGAATCCAGGCCATGTACTCGGCCACGTTCTGCTCCACCGGGATGGTGGGCTCCCAGCCCAGGGCGCGGAGTTTGGAGATGTCCGAGACGGTGTGGCGGGTATCGCCCAGGCGGAACTCGCCGGGGATGAGGGGTTCAAGATCGCTATCGAAGGCATCCAGCATGATGCGCGCGAACTCCAGGACGGTGACGGCCCGCCCGCCACCGACGTTGAAGACCTGGTAATCCGCTCTGGGGTCTTCCATCACCAAGACATTGGCCCGCGCCACGTCGCGGACGTTGACGTAGTCGCGCAGTTGCCGGCCATCCTCGTAGATGATGGGTGGCAGGCCGTGGAGCAGGCGCAGGGCGAAGCGGCGGGCGATGCCGGAGTAGGTGTTGTAGAAGGAGTTGCGCGGACCCTGGACGTAGGTGTAGCGCAGGCAGACGGTGGGGATACCGTAGCGCCGGCCCAGGCGATCGGCCAGGAGTTCAATGGCGTATTTGGAGATGCCATAGGCGGTGCCAGGGCTGACCGTGTCCTCATCAATCAGTAGCGGCTGCATATACTCGCCGCAGACGGGGCAGTGGATGTCCCAATCGCCGCGACGGAGTTGGGCGACGGAGCGCGGTTGAGGAGTCAGGATTAATGATTGAGGATTGAGAACTGAGGATTCAGAATTGAGAATTGAGTAGATGTGTACCCGACCGCTTTGGTCTGAATCCTTAATTCTCAATTCTAAATTCTTCCTGCTCGCGCAGCCGGGGCACAGATACCTACCTTCGCCACAGACAGCCTGGGATGATGCAAAGATGATTTTTTTTACCCGATAGCTACTCCGGTCAGAGACGATAAGTTCGAAGAGGAGGGCGGCACTTTCCGCGTTAGTATGAATGAAGCGGCTAAAGTCATGCATGTAGTCCTGATAAGCGGCCAGGTGGAAGACATAGTCCACATCTTCAAGGGCTCGCGCCAGCTCTGCTGGGTTGGCTACATCGCCCCGGATGAACTCGGCCTCTTTGGGCACCCAGGGCGGCTTCCCTCTGGGGTGCACGCGGCGTTGCAGGTTATCTAGAATGCGAACTCCGTAGCCCTTCTCCAAAAGCAGGTCAACGGTATGGGAGCCGATGAAGCCGGCTCCACCAGTTACAAGCACTTTCTTTGTTATCATAATACGTATCGTTTACTATCAGCGTTCATTAACCATGGCCGGCGGTGTGCCGCCGGCCGTAGTTCAGCAATTCCGTCCCGACAGCATATACCACGCAGCTCCGAAGATGAGCTTGATGTCGAGCCAAAGAGACCAGTTGTCAATGTATTCTAGGTCCAATTTGATCCACTCGCTGAATTCCCTGGGATTGCCCCGGATGTGCCACAGACAGATCATCCCAGGGGTGACGCTGAGTTTGCGCCGTTGCCAGTCTTCGAAATGTACCCATTCGTCAGGACCAACGGGCCGGGGACCGACCAGGCTCATGTCGCCTTTAAGGACGCTCCACAGTTGTGGCAGTTCATCAAGACTAGTCCTGCGCAGAATTCGGCCCACGGGAGTAACTCGGGGGTCTTTTTTCATCTTGAAGGTGGGCCCATTCCTTTCGTTGTATTGCCACAGTTCTTTCTTCAGTTTATCGGCGTTGACGACCATGGTGCGGAATTTGTAGCCGGTAAATCTTTTGCCATTTTTGCCTACCACGTTCCACTCATAGAAAATGGGACCTCTAGAAGTCAACTTAATGGCTACCGCTATTCCCAGCAAAAAAGGGAATAATAGTGCCAAGAAAGAAGTTGAGATGATCACGTCTATTATCCGCTTAAGGAGTCTTTGCCATTTTTCGGCGTTATGTGCATCGCTCATGCCTATTCTCACTCCATGTCAATAGGATCATGGCCTATCATTGCCGCGCTCAACTAGAGCAAAGATAGTAAGAGTTGCTCCGTCGCCCCCGCCACTTTGTCCCAATCATATTCGCGACGGACTCTTTCGCGAGCCCGTATCCCTAGCCCTATTACATGGCAAGGATTGGATAGTAAAGAAGCCAGCTTTTCAGCCAAATCTTGTGTATCCCGGTTTCGGAAGGTAACCCCGCAGTCTGCGATGGCTTCCTTATTCTCAGGTATGTCACTGCAAACCACGCATTTGCCATAGCTCATTGCTTCCAAGATGCTGATCGCCAAACCTTCGATGGTGGACGGTTGCACAAACAGATAGGCATGACTGAAAAGGGCTTCCAGAAGCTCACCCCACACAAAACCTAAGAATAAAACGTTCCGGCCGGCACTGGTCTTCAGAGAAGCAACATACTTATTTGAATGGCGCGAACCGCCAGCTATGACCAACATGTAATCAGTATCGATCTGCTTGAATGCATCTAAAAGAAAGTGAGCGCCCTTCTCCGGACTCAGCTTCGATGCGAACAGGATATATCGGCCAGGTTCTATACCAAAAGGCCTAAGCCACTCTGCAGACCGCAATGAAGGAATATTCACGCCATTTGGGATATATCTTGTTTCTTTGTGATATCTCTCTCGAAAATATCTTTGCATCGTCCGCGAAACGACCACCGTGGCATCAGGAAAATATACCGCCGCTCTCTCTCCAAGCCGGAGTACACCTTTCGCGGCAGGGCCCCACCTCTCCCGCTGCCAGTCTAAACCATGCAGCGTTACCACCGAACGCATTCCTCTAAACCTCGGAATAGCCGAGAAGAGAGCAGGCAACATAGCATGGTAGTGCACTAAGTCGTAGTCTTGTAACAGCGCCGCCATTGTTGCGAGCAGTGTATGCACCGGATTCTCCAGATGCTTGGTTCGTATAGTAGGTAAGCGTATAAGGCGAATCCCCTTATAATACCCACCTCTCCGTGTGTAGAAGGATCGGCAAAAGACGGTAATTTGATATCCTCGTGCAGCCAAGCGAGTATACAATTCGTCAACGTGCCGTTCCACACCTCCATAGATGGCAGGAATGCCAATCGTGCCCATAACGGCGATCTTCATTTAGCACCACACCAATTTTTTGCCCAGGAGGAGCCTCACCTTGTTCTTTATTATCCAGAGGATAGGCTTGACGGGGTGCCGCATCATTGCCGGACGCGCTGTGCCGACCATCCAGCAATTCTGCGGGCAATTCTTTACCATTTCTCGCACCTGAAAGGCACGGGGACCATTCCAGATCTGCTCAAAGTTGGCCTGCCGTATGTTGCCCATGGATTCTTCCATAACATTGCAGGGATAGACCTCACCATAAGGGTCAAGGAAGAACAAGTCCGTACCAGCACCACAAGGAAGAATCCGAGGCTCATCGTTGATATAAGCGATTATGCCCAGATTAAGATATACCCTAAGCCATAACTTTGCTTTGTTTGACCTTAGAAACGCACAGATCAGATCGCGCACAGCGGCTGTAACCCGCTCCGTATCCGCTATCTTGTTGTCCATCTTGTGAAAGTAGAAGGAATTGTGAAGCGCAGTCTGTCCGAATTCAATACCTAAATGCTTAGTGAGGTAGTATAGATACAGTAAGTCGTCGGCATTACTGTCTTGGATCACAACCCCAAAGCCAATGTCTTTGATCCCCAGCTCCTTCAATCTGAGGATAGTCCGCAGGGCATGATCGAAACCATTCTTGATGCCTCGAATCTAATTGTTAATCCTGGGTAGCCCTTCAACACTCACACGGATTCTAATGTCCGTGTATTTTTTTGCCACTTCGACAAGGCGATTTGTGAAGTACCCATTAGTACTAATCTCAACTTTCCGGGCTTTCTTCGACAAGACACCGACGATGTCTACCAAGTCGTCTCGAAGTGTCGGTTCCCCGCCTGTGATATTGACGTATTCAAGATTGCTAGGGAGCTTTTCGATATCCTCAATGGTTATCTCCTGTTCTCTCCTGCTCGGGTACTTCCACGTATGACACATCTGGCAACGAGCATTGCATCTATAAGTAAGGATCACTGCGGCATCCATCGAAGTGCCTCCCCTGTCCAAAATGGCCTGCACTGAGGGTTTGATGTTATACATCTGATGTTTGGGTGTGGCGCCACAACAGTGTTAGGGAGCTGTGCATTAATAACCGCCAGCAAGCCTAGAAACGGCCAGAACATCCAATCGAGACCAGGGATAAAGGCTGCCTGTACCACCAAGGCGACAATTCCGACCATTAGTCCTTTTGCTATAGCCGCTTCAACAACATACTTTTGATTCCCTCTATTTTTCACGTTAAGAAGGCGTGGAGCGCCGAGGCCACGAACAGTGAAAGGGCGTGAAGGTGCTTGCCCGGCAACGTCGGGACGCGAATGAGATCTATGCCAGGCATATGAACATCGGCAGGTGTATAGCGGCGATCGCAGTAGACCGTCAACTCGTGCCTGTCGGCCAGCCATTGTGCGATGCCCTCAACGACGCGCTCCGCGCCGCCTTTCGAGGGCAGGCCCTTGATACCCAAGTAGGCGATTCTCATGCTTGTCTGGCAGAGTTTACTGTGTGTGCGCCAGGATTACCGGTTGACGAACTCACCGATATAGGTGTAATGCACGTCGTCCTTTGTCTGCACTTTGCGCGTGCCTGGCTGATCGAGGAAAGAGACGCGCTGCGGAACCACGGCGTGCTGGTATACGCGTGAGTAATCCACGTACCGGGCGAAATCCACTCTGAGCCCAAGCGTTACCCGCAATTTATTCTCAATTATCCATAGTAAGACTCTCCCTTTAGGGATTTTGGCGTACCTCGGATGCCTCATGGCCGTCTTGGCTGACCCAACCATCCAGCAGTTCTGGGTGCATTGAGCCACCTTCCGGCGGATCTCGGTCGCGAGCGACCCGTTGAGCAGCTCATCCCAAGATTGCTGTTCCAGATTGCCAAGCCGGAGATCGGGTCGAACGTTACACGCGTAGACATCGCTCCAGGGATCAATGAAAACGAAATCCGTAGCAGCAGTGCAAGGCAGGAGCCGGTCATGCCCAAGTACCTTGGCAATCACACCCAGATTGAAGTATGCCCGAAACCACGTCTTCACGTCCCAGGTCTTAAGCTGCTTGATAATCAAGTCCTCAATATGGCGGGCGATGCGCAGACGGTCGTATGGCACATTATCGCTTTTGTGGAACTGAAAGCCGTTGTGTAGTGTTGAAGTGGCGAACTCTACCCCGTACTTGTGACAGAGCCGGAATAATTCGATGAGCTCGGCAGCATTGTCATCTTGAATGACCGTACCAAACCCCAAATCGCATCCCCCCAGCTCTTTGAGTCGTAATAGCCCTTTGACCTTCTTCTCAAAGCCATCACGTTCCCCGCGAATCCGGTCATTGGTCGCGGCGATCCCTTCCAGACTGAATCTGATCTTAACCTTGGGGTACTTCTTGACGATCGGCTCCAGTCTTTCGGCATGTAACCCGTTGCTGCTAATCTCCAACTGCATAGCACGCGGGTAGAGCAGGTCAACGATATCCATCAGGTCTTCGCGCAGGGTCGGCTCGCCGCCGGTCAGGTTCAAGTAGTCTATCCCATAGGGCATTTTGTCCAAAGTGGCGAGAGTGACCTCTTCTTTGGGCAGTGTAGGATGCTGCCAGACATAGCACATCGAACACTTGGAGTTGCATCTATAAGTAAGCATTATGGCTACATCCATCTTTGTCTCTCCTTTTTCTTTGCAGAGTTATTAAATAGGTGCATTAACCGCGTCAGATTGGGAAACTATAGCCGGGCACTCGCACGGCAGTCGCAGAAACGATCGATACAATGAGAATCCCCATCTATCCCTTACTTGTGTAGTTCATGTGCTTTCCTCTCGAGCAACTTATAGTACATCTGTATCGTAGTCCGCCCGATTCTCTCCCAGCTATATTTACTCGCTTCCATAAGCGCATGCTCCTTTATAAATTGAATCTGCCGCTGATCAGCAAACAACGCAACAATTCTCTCACAGAGTGCATCGGCATTTCCGGACGGAAATAAGAAACCCGTCTTGCCTTGTACCACAATATCCTGGAATGTAGGCAAGTCTGACGCGATAACGGGCACACCATAAGAGTACGCAAGATGGATAACCCCACTGCTAAATATTCTTGTATAGGGAAGGACAACCACGTCTGCACTGCTAAAATACCGATCTCGCTTGTCGTCGGGGATAAAACCGATTTCCAACTGAGCGCTATGGCCAATGTCATAGCGCTTTATCTCGTTTATATACCATTCCACGTTCTCCCGCCTATTCGGCCTACCAGCAATTACCAAGAACAGATGGGGGTTAACGGCTCTGCTCTTAGCAAATGCTTCAATTAGACAAGCCAACCCTTTACTCTTACGGATTACGCCGAAAAAGAGGACGACATGACGGTCCAGCGGGATCCCCAGTTCCCGACGGGCCTTTTCGGGAATTATGCGCGTCACAAAAGGATCATAGTTGCCGTGGGGTATGACAAAAATCTTATCTTCTGGAATGGCCACGAACGTCCTGGCGTACTGGAGCACATGTTCGCCATGAACCACGACCCCATCTACTAACTGATACATTGTCTCATATATGCGCCGATTCCATCCAACGGAGTAATCCAAAGGTAGAATATCATGGGGCGTGAGAACGATAACAAAACCATAGCGTTTAAGGATCAAAAAGAAGAATAAATCAAACATTGGGAGTTGTGGCAGTTGCCAATGCACCAGAGGGGCCCCACTATGGCGTAATTCATAAAAAACAGACGTCAAGGAAAGGATATAATTGATTCCTCTTTTCCAGCGTCTACCCATAGAGCTTGATATACCGCGAAAGAGCTTCAATACTTGAAATCCTTCCCTAGCAGGTAATAAGTGGGAGAGAATATAGTCATCAGATGTAATCAACCAGCAAGTGGCTCCGGCCTGAGTGATCCCAGCACAGAGTCCATAATCGTGGTAGGCAAGACCTGTGTATCCTTGTGGGCTAACTATGCAAACTTTCATTTTTTATCAGGTTGAGTTGTCTCCGGCTTCACGGAAACAACATTACCATTTTGGTCCAGGGAGGTTCGGATACTTTCCAGGATCTCATGTGTTCTTATAGCGTCATAACTAGAAGTTACAGGAAATGCTCTGCCCAGGATCACATCCGCGGCATTGCGAGTCAGCTTCTTATGTTCAGGACTTATCGCACCTGCACCCAATTTTCGCTTAAAGGCACTCCGTATCTCAGCGAAGGCATGGCAGCCATAAGCTATAGAGCGTTCAATGGGATCAATGCCTCGGTAAAGATGTGTGAGTTGGTGCTGGTCTACAAGCAGGACGCCTGCCGTGCCATGAAGTTGGAGCTCACAGCGTAGGGCACCGGTACCCCACCCTAACGAGAGGCTCCCAATGATTTTATTTTTTGCTCTGAAAGCGCAACTGATATTAGTAGGAACTTCCACATCGCTATAGCGAAAAAGGCTAAAAGCAGAGACACTCTCCACTTCAATTCCCGTCATGTATAACATTAGATCTACAAGGTGACTCCCCAGGTCATAAAGCACCCCGTAGCCTTGCTTATCAAAGTGCCAGTCACTTTTTGGATCCCAAGTTATATATGGACCAGGATTGAAAAAAGTGCCTTGAATTTGAACTAGGTCCCCTATTATTCCGTGAGCAATTTTCTCCTTCGCCTGTACGAAGGTCTCAACAAATCTTAGATTGTATGCAGGCAATAGTACCAACTCGCTCTGTTGAGCTAAATCTACCATGCTGCGGGCCTCTAAAGCACTGGTTCCCATGGGTTTTTCACAAACAACGTGGAGCCCGGCCTTCAATGCCGCAACTACAGTTCTATAGTGAAGCTGATTGCTTATGCAGACAAACACGACATCGAGCCTCGCATTCTGGTACATCTCTTGGTAGGACGCATAAATCTCTGGAATGTTAAACATTTTCCGTATTCTCTCACGTCGATCAGCGTTGATTTCTGCCCCTGCCACGAGTTCAAACTGCTTGCTACTTATGAGAGCAGGAAGATGAAACTCCCTGGCCACAGCACCAAGGCCGACTACACCAACACGCAGGCGCCCTTCTGCTATACTCATTACATTGCTTCTCCACGTGGCTGCAGCAAGCTTACTACTCTTTTGGCTAATGCCGTATACCAAGGCATAGAAGCGAAGCGATAAAGATTCTTAGCTAAGGGAGGAGTTAAAAGGTCAAAATCCCGGGTTCCCAGCCCCTTCTTCATTGCGAGGTAAAGATAAGGAACCCTACGGGGCTTGATTCCCATCATCTGAGCACAGAACACATCAGTCGCTACGGCGTCAGTGCCTGCAATGAGTAAACCCATTATCTTTGGTACACCATACACTGGCCCTTTTCTTTCCATACCAATTAACCCATCTAATAGGCAAAAATCTGGCATCCGTACTTTGTTCATGTCATAGATGGCTTCCTTGAGAAACGGATGATATTTTATCTTGTATCTATAGGGATTGGCGCCAAACTGGTTCTTCATAATGCAACTCATCTTCTGTTCAACATGCGTCTTCATCTTGCCAAAGGAAATCAGGTAATCTGCCTCCATATAGGTCTTGGCCATTCGCAACTGCCGGAAGTGTAACCCATTCACGGAAACTTCTATGATCTCATCTTTGCTCAGGTTTAACAAATGACAGCCCGACTTGTCCGAAAAACGTTCGTGCCAGCCAAGGACTTGAAATGCCAGGTCAGCTGAAAGATGAGTTGCATCTGATTCGGCGATAATACATTCTTTGATTTTATAGCGCTCCTGTAGCCAATCTACGAGACATTCAACAAGCAAGGGATCTACTGTGCCACCGGTTTCTGGACCGATCAGAAGACATAGATTGACCTTGATGAGAACAGTCCATCCCTTCCTTAATCGAACAAGGGGCGCCATCGTATTCAGAAGAGCATACATTGTGCGGCGGATCTCATTTTCGTTCTTCACGTCTCCGACCTTCATAGCCGCTATAGCTGCCTTCTTTTTCACTTTTGAACCCTCGTTATTCAGACTTTCCAATGATGCCGAATTATATGAAAGAATTCTTTTCATACATTTCAAGAGGAAAGACACTTTCGCAGAAGTTTTCTCATATACCCAGGATTATCAGAAAAATTTTTATCATATATCTGAAAAAGTGGGCCAATTCTTGAAGATTTTTTATCCAGAATACAAAATTTTATCTGCTTTTTTGGGATTTTCCTTTCCTATTTCTTTCATATAATTGACCCTGGTCTGCCAAATCGATGCATTTTATGCTCTCATCACCCAGGGAACGAACTATTTTTGCTTTGAAAGCAGGATTATACTATTTATGTTTATGAATAAATATATCATAAAAAACCTGAATCTTTACTCGAGTCCTCGCTTTGCGTAATCCAGTGATTCCGGCCACCTAATCCAAGCGAGAGCGGCCACCTGTCGGAGCGTAGCGACGCTGGGCATTCTTTTTTTATCCTAGTGGCCGGCTTCAGTCAAGTCTTTTAGTCTTTTTCTCATGGATTCTCCTTTCAAATTGATTTTATAAGCATTGTGGACCAAACGGTCGAGGATGGCATCGGCCAGGGTAGGATCGCCGATCATCTCATGCCAATGCGGAACAGGCAACTGGCTTGTGACCACTGTGGAGCGGACATTGTGGCGGTCTTCAAGGATTTCCAGGATGTCATGTCGGCCATGATCATCGAAGGGCACAAGGCCCCAGTCATCGATGAGCAGGAGGTCTGTTTTGGCCAGGTTGGCCAGGACTCTGCCGTAGCGGCCATCTCCCCTGGCAATGGTGAGCTCTTGAAGGAGTCTGGGAAGGCGAAAGTAAAGGGTGCGGTAACCTTCGCGGCAGGCTTTCTGGCCCAGGGCGCAGGCAAGGTAAGTTTTGCCCACGCCTGTGGGCCCGGTGATCAAAACATTGAGATGCTCCTCGACCCACTGGCAGGAGGAAAGAGCGAGAAGCAAGGACCTATCCAGGCCTCGGGCCGTGCGGTAATCGATATCCTCCAGCGTGGCATTCAACCGCAGCTCAGCCTTCTTCAGCCGCACCCGGAGCTTGCGGTTGCGCCGTTCGGTCGTTTCCCGGTCGACGAGCAACCCTAATCGCTCTTCGAAGGTTAACGTTTGGATCTCCGGCACCTGGAGTTGTTCTTCCAGGGCTTTGGCCATGCCAGTGAGCTTGAGCGCCTGAAGTTTTTCCAGTGTGGGATGGACTAACATGCCGACTCTCCCTCGTAATAAGTGGAACCGCGGATATTGGGATGGTCCACAGTCGCAGCACTCTTAACCTCGTCTCCGAGCGGTTGTTTATCCAGACCGGATTTAAGGATGGATTTGACACTTCGATAACTTGTTGCCTGGTAACGCAAAGCTCTCTTCGAAGCCGCTTCCAGCCGTGAGGCGCCATAGATTTTGCCCAGCCGCATCAGCCCCAGACAGGAGCGAAAGGCCTGCTGTCAACGGTCATCCAATTTTTACCCCTTTCGGTCATCGAAAAATTACCCCCCCTTTTGGTTTCATGTTTGCTCCGTTCCGGGCTCGCGGATCAAACCGGCTTTGACCTTTTCCTTAAGCCGATAGGAGTTTCCTCTAATATTGATAGTAGTGGAGTGATGGAGGATGCGGTCGAGGATGGCTGAGGCAATGACCGGGTCGCCAAAGATCTCATTCCACTGACTGAAGCTGCGATTGGAGGTCAGAATCATCGCTCCTCTTTCATAACGCCGGGAGATAAGCTGGAAGAAAAGATGAGCGCCCTGGCGGTCGATGGGAATGTAACCGATC
>Ga0209102_1001639_pt1 | contig 11265 bp, 6 predicted proteins | sample ConPoolayeHmetaG_FD_185483 | JGI IMG/M metagenome (GOLD analysis project Ga0209102, IMG submission 185483) | Hot spring microbial mat communities from California, USA to study Microbial Dark Matter (Phase II) - Cone Pool mat layer H metaG... ... | reverse complement strand
CTAACACCGTTGATTTTGCATACCCCTGACCTGAGCCTTTTGCGCTAGATGACTATTTTGCTTTGGATCATTCGTCTTTGACATTTTGGAATCTGGAACAGATATTCCCACAGTTTATGCTTTGTCCAGGCCCTCCATCCTATCTCGTCATAGCCAGATTATATTGGATTTTCGTCTACTCCTCTAGCCAGAGCTTGCTTCGTTCCGGGCGCCATTCATAACCAGGTACAGCCAATGAATTAGTTATCTTAAGGAAAAATTGAGACCCATTAATCCTCGCTTAGATATTTATCGCCTTAATTTAGCCCTTTCCTCAGCTTTAATTTATTTACAATCATTCTCTGAAAGATACTTTTCTAAAAAATTAAAAATTCGTTTGTAAGCATCTACGGCATTTACAAGCGACCATCCATCAATAGTGTGGCCTTCACCTTTATATTCAGCAAGCTGAGCAGTTTTTTCAAAGCGCTCAAGGGCATTGAACATTTTCCGTGCATCCTCTACAGGACAGGTGGTATCGTTTGCGCCTTGAAGAAGTAACAAAGGCGTATTTATCTTATCTGCCCTATAGTAGGGTGAATTTTCAATATACCTTTTCAGGTCTTGCCAAGGATGTGTTCCCATTCGTCCCTGCCCTTTCTCTGACCAGTTCCTCCCGAAAACAGTCCCTCCCTCTTCCATCCAGCTATATAAACTAGGCAGGTCGAAAAGACCGGAAATCGAAATAGCTGCCCTAAAAATGTTTGTTCCTGAAATTATAGCTGCGGTTCCATAACCTCCATATGATTGGCCGATGATTGCCATACGCGTTAAGTCTGAATAACCTAATTCTCCCGCTCTATGGAGCTGGGGCAAAAGGACATCTACCATTTCCTGGAGTGGATTTCCTGCCTCGCCTTCTGGACCAATGATCATATCAGGAAGTAAGACTGCATATCCTCTTGTAGTGAACAGAAGCACAGGAATAGTAGAAGGACTTCCTCCACCGAACCTATCACTGTATCGAGAAAGCCTCGACCCGCCATAAATAAAAACAATAGTCGGAAGAAGATCTCCTTTTTTCGCTTTTGGGGGAAGAAGAACCGCAGTCTTGACCTTGGTAAGGCTTCCGTCATGCTGAGGAACAATTGTCTCGAATGACTCTGCAGCGCCCACTTCTATCCTCTCGAACCTTGGCTCGATATTTGTTAGCCTTTGTCTTGCAGAAAAATCTTTGTTGAAAAGGTAAATATCTGGAGGGGTAGATGTATTTTCGAATATGCTGAGAATAAAATTCTGGGAAATAGGGCTACCTACAAAACTCATCCGCCCAAATCCCTTCCAGATTATCTTCTTTTCGCCAGTTATTAAATTTACCCTCAATAAAATATGTTCACCGCTTGAGGGATTTTCCAGATAAAGCGTGACTGTATCCTTTTCCGGTTGCCAAAGAATTCTTTCACCAATATTAAGGGCTTCTTTAAAAATTAAATAATTTTCAAGTTGGATTTTTTTTGGCTCACTTCCATCAAGAGGAACAAGAGCAAGAGAAGTAGGTCTTGGATCTGTATAATCATTGTCGCTTACTGGATTATATCCTATTAACACTCCTTTCCCATCCCGGGTGAAATCCAAAGGATAAGGTGCTAATTCACCTAGCTGCGAAGCAAGTTGCCCAGACATAGGCTTTTCATCCAAATCCAAAAACCATAGTTTCTTATCTTTTAAAAAGACAAGAATATCCTGTTCAGGATGCCAGGCATAACTGAGACCAAAATAATCGCCCTCATTTACAACAAGGTCTTCTGCCTTAAACTTAAGCAAGCCTCTCTCACTTGAAACTACGGCTAAATCAAATAAAGTAGTCGTACTCGTTAAACCCTTCAATTTAAAAACCGAAAGATAAGATAAAAATTTGCCCGAAGGTGAGAGTCTCAACACAGAGGGAAAAGGCAATGAATTGGCTGGAACTACTACGCGCATGTCGCCAGTCTCAATGTTTATAGCACCAAGTGTGGCATTGTTCTCTCTCATGAAATGAGCTTGTAGAGCATCATAGCTAACTTTTCCCTCTTCCTTTTTTTTCTCACCCCCTGAAAGATAGACTCTTACCGTAGGTTTTTGTTCTCCACTTTCAAAGCTCTCTTGATTTTCTTTAAGGTTTTCTTCTCCTCTTTCTAAATCAATGGGAACAAAAACTTCCTTATCATCTTTAGACCAGTAGGCCTCATCCCCCGGCCAGAGCTTTGCTTTAATTTTAACTTCACTAAGTTTTTTAGAATGTCCCTCTTTTATATCATAAACCCAGAGCTGGGGAATCCCTCCTGCGTCAGAGTAAAAAGCCACATATCTACTGTCATGGGAAAATGATGGGCGCCAGCTATTCTTATCTCCAAAAAGAAGTGGCTTCGTCTCGCCTGTACTAATTTCCATAATATAAAGCTTAGAACCAACAACATTTGTAGGAGTCCCATTAGGCATTATCCGTGGTTCTGCTTCTAGGCTACTTCCTGGGCTCTTTTTTGGAGGAGTAAAGACGCCGTAAACTAAATATTTTCCATCAGGGCTTATGCGATGCTTCTCGGCCCATGTAAAAGATTTATGAGTAAAGGCTAAATCGAAAGGAAAACCGGTTTTTGAGCCTTGCTCTAGGGGGAAACCCTTCTCTAAAATTATAATAATGCCCAATAAAATTAATATTGATAGGCAGATTTTATTTCTCATGTTATAACCCCCTCATCAACGTGGCTCTACTTTCATATTTTTATATCTTATTCTACGAAAAATAATTTGTTTTCGCTCAAAATAGAATTTTTTAAGCTTTTCTAAAATTTATATAAAATTTATAGTCTTTCTACTATCTTAAAATTCTTTCTTTCTCTGAACCTCTTTTTCTTCCCTCATTAAAGAGCCAGTTACCTCAACTTCTAGATAAAAATCTGTTCTTAAATAATTTGTGAATTTGAATTTCCACTCTATAGCCTCAGTTAAAGCACCAGGTTCGAGTGCGTCGAAATCTCTGAGTGCCATACTGTAATCAAACTCAGCACCAGGTGCTTTTTCTCCATTTGAAGCATAGATTATTTCTGGAATGTTTGGCTCCTCTTCAGGAGCATATTTTTTTGCTTCTTCATTTACAAATCCTTTGACCCTTACAATTAATGGAGGATAAATAGACTCTTTAGAGATATTTTGTAAACGAACTGGGAAATGAGCTATCTTGGTTTGGGGGTCGTAATCTACCGGGTCAAAATACAATTTTACCTGGGTATCAAGGAGAGTTTCTTTTATTTTAATGAATTTTTTCTGAGGGCTACCCTCTATTTCTTCTTCTTTCTTTTTCTCTCCATTAAGCTCAACTCTTATAGGGCATGTCCAGATTTGAAAGGTCTTCTCTCGGCTATCAGCCCAGAAGGGATGAAAAATTCCCTGAGAGTCTGCAACAAGACCTACATAATCTCCGCCCATCCCCCAGCGCGAATAAGCAGAGAGAGTGGAAAATTTCAAGACGTTCGAAGGTGTCACAAAACCCAGATTCATGGGTGAGGGAGTAAGGTTTATTTTGCTTGCCGGCTTAGATGAAACACTTGTCACCCTTACAGGGGGAAGGAAAGATTCTCCCCCATCGACTGAGACTGTAAAATATAGGTCAGTTAAATCCTGTTGCTCCGAAGCCCTCGTATCATACCATTGGACTCCCACAACTCCCTTATTGTTGACAGCAATCTCGGGAAGATACTGTGAAGCCCACTCTGGCACTTCTGGACTCACCGGCTTCGGTTCGCTCCAGGTAATACCCCTGTCCTTTGAGTAGGAAAAGATTATCCTTGGATTGCCGGACGGCTGAGTACTCCAGACTGCATAGAGCCTATCTTTATATGTTTCTGTCGAGATATCAACCGCAAATGCAGGGAATGAGTTCATGATAAAATTGCCAGCTTTAACTCCCCTTCTCCGTTCTTCATAAGCGGGATGTATTTGAGTTCCAATTTTTCTGGGGGAAGAAAAAGTAACACCCCCATCTTGCGAAAGAACAAACCAGATGTTACTCAAATTGTTCTTCTTAACATCTTCTGGAAGAAAAGGAAAATCTATATAGGGGACAAAGAGGGTACCATCACTTAGAACCAGGATATTGGCACAGTTTATTCCGATCTTACCCAGGCCACTAGCTGCTTTAACAGGACCTACGAAGGTTCGGCCATCATCATCTGAACGAAAAACACCTACCTGATATTCTGGATATCCATATAATGTAGCTATATAAATGCGACCAGCATATTTTCCAAAACTATGATCCACTACAATCTGCTCATGATCGTAAGAATAGCCGAGGTCAACCTTGGGAAACCAAGTAAAGCCTCCATCCTCAGATCGATAGAAATGAAGTGCGGCTCTTGTCCGCCCTGATTCATCTTTGACAAAAGCCAGAGCACAAAAATAAGCCGTACCATTCAGTCCGAAAGCAACCTGCGGGTCCCCCCCGCCAAAAGAAAGCTGCTCAGCAAATGATGAATCCACCCATGTATAGCCATTATCGTTTGAAGCATAAACTTTACAGGCAGTATTTCCTGTTCTACGGTTGAAAGTGATAGCAGTGCCAATAAAATTTTTCGGATTCTTCGGATTAGCAGCCACCATTAATTCTACATGAGGAAACTCACCGTCTCGACTTACTAAGACATTCGGGCCTACGAATATTTTAGCATTTTCTTTTTTTGTTAAACCTAATAAATCATCATTAGGAAATAAAAATATGGGAATAACAAGAAAAAGATAAATGATTGAAAAGTATCTAGATTTTTTCATTAACCTTTCTCCTTTCGGACATTAATTAAGAGTTATTTGTTCTTGAAATTGAGGCTAAAAAACTAAACAACTTTTGTCTAGGAAAAAGTATCTAGCTCCTTAAAGAACATTCAATATATTGAAGCCAGGAAATTCTTTCATAAAAAATGTGTCTTTTTTGATTGACTCCTTTTTAGAAGCTAAACCTAATGCCAAGTCTTACTCTTATGGGTGGTTGAAGCTCCTTAGGCTTGCCAAAGGCTTCTTTACCCGATATTGGATAAGTAGCATATGGCTCAGTATAGTACCAAAGAGCGTTGTCATCATTAAAGACGTTTAAAACATCTAGGATGAGTTCAAGTTTGGAGTTATAAAATTGAAAAATTTTTGAAAGCCGAGCATTAAGATACTCTGTGGTGGGATGGCGTCTGCTTCCCCTCTTTTCTAGAAGGACATAAGTCCACGCATCACGATAAGCACGCGTCATCCAGAGCGGAATCTGAGCATGCCATGGATTTCCGGATAGCAGACGGAAATCGGCACTCAAAGCAAAACCCAGAGGCAGGAGGAAAGTGCCAAGTAACTTAAACTGATGGGGTCTTTCATAACGCAGATGCCCCCACTGGAGCGGGTTCTCCGTATAATAGGGATCTGTATCCTGTCCCCAGCGCCCTAGGCCGAGAGCTGCACCGTCATCGTTCTCGACATTTCCCTGGCTATCCTGAAAAACATAGGAAGCTAACATTGACCAATTACCCTCCATTCTTTTCTTGAACTCGACAATTAAAAAATGGTGGCGACGTTTTCCCCACTTGGAATTAGTGAAATAATACTCATCGGGTCTCCTGTCAACCTGATCCCAGACAGTAATGGTTTTCTTGAGATAAGGGTCGGTCCATTCATATGTCTGATAATCATGTTTTGTCTTTGTGTTTATCTGGATCATGCCTCTATCACGCTTATAAATATAATCCACTGAGAGAGCAAAGTCCTTGAAAAGCTCCTTCTCAAAACCGATGTTGAAGACATCTGTATAAGATGAATGAAGATTCTTTTCGACAGGGATAAGCTCTGAAACCGGGAATGACCAGAAAAGGTTCGCCGGCTGGACAAGTGTTGCAACAAGATTTTGAAGGTCTTCGCGGAAAGCCTCCAGCTCTTCTGAGCTTACAAAGATCATATAATAGTCATATGAAGGTGGACCACCATTTGGGACAGCCAATCCGAAGCCATATGTAGTCATTTTGTCATAATAGCGACCATAATGGAAACGGAGCACATTCTTGGCATCTCCATTGAAGTCATAGGAGATTCCAAAACGCGGAGAAAGATTTTTAAAGCGCGTGACTGTACCGGGAAAATCAGTAGCTGTGAGTCGAGGGCTATCGAAACGTAGGCCAATATTCATAGTAAGCTTGTCGCTTATACGGACATTGTCTTGGGCAAAGGCAGCTATCTGGTCAATAGTAGTCTGGAAGTTATAATCATAACCAACGAGTCCTGTTATACCTATGAAATAGCCATAATCATAAGCCCACATCATGACCCCCCCTGTGGTGATAGCCTCTTTGTGATGATAAGCATGACCGTATTCCACTCCAAATTTGAATTCATGGGAAGCCCCTAAGAATTCGTCTGCATAATGGGTAAAAGAAGCGTTAAACTCATGTCGAGCAGACGGCCAGTCTCTATTCAGGCCGTAAGAGCCATATTTTCTACCTGTAGTGAAATCAATAAATGCAGGTAAATTCGGCTCATCAGGTATGGCTTTATAACGTTGGGTATATCCTGCATATTTTAGTTCGAAAAAGCTACTCTCACTAAATGTATGCAGCCAGCTGGCATAGAGAGTAAAAATGCTAAGTTTACTCGTAAAAGCAGTTTCAGGCTCTGCACCCGCAGTCAAACCCTTATTACTATGGTTCAGAGGGTCTGTATTCCCCATAAAAGAGAACGTATCTTTTTTGGAAGCAAGCCAATCTAATTTAAGATAAAAATGAGGCTGTTTATAATAAGAATAATCTGGTGCACCATATTCCATTATTTTGTTTGTTGTGTATCCAGTAGCTAAGAAGAAAAATGCCTTTTCTTTAATGAGAGGACCGCCGAATGTCCCTGATAAATCTGCATCGTAATCCACGATTTCAGGCTTCAGGTCTTCGATACCGTTAGAATTATCACCCCATAAGTTCTTATCTTGATAATAGGCACTCACTGATCCATGATAAGTATTCGTTCCGCTCTTTGTTACAATGTTGATAGTCGCACCTGTATAATTTCCGTACTCTGCAGAAGCTCCGATGCCAAGAACCTGAACCTCATCGATTATTTCATAGTTAGGATTAACCCATGTATTTCCGACCTCAATATGACTCACATCCACTCCATTTAGCCTGACAGCCGATGTAGAAGAACCCCTTCCATAAATAAAATCATAATGTGCACCTGCCCCGTATGCTCCTTTGTCATTAATGCCTGGAGTTGTGTCGAGAAGGTCCAGCATATCCCGTTCAGTAGGTAAGCTCTGAACAATTTCAGTTGAATAATTGGTTGTAATCTGAGCAGTCTTTGTTTCTATCAGGGGAGCTTCCGCTGTTACTTCTATCTCGACTTCAAGTTTTGCTTCCTTGAGAACAGCATGAATGGGAGTTGCTTCTCCAACATTCACCTTTATATTTGTAATTTTCAAAGTATTAAATCCCTCAAGCGATATTTCTAAATTGTAAATCCCTGGATTTAAATTTAGGAATCGGAAAAATCCCTTCTCATCAGATGTTGTCGAAATAGCCCTCTGAAAAAGCCTCTCGCCCGTCAAGATAAGCGTTGCTCCAGGCAAATATTCTTCCTTTTCATCAACCACTACTCCAGAAATCTCTCCCTTTAATCTAGTATCAGAAAACCCCATTGAGCATAAAAGAAATAATAAGAATAGGAAAATTGGGCAAAAATTAAGATAAAAGTTATTATTAACATATACTCTCATACTATCACCTCCATAGAGAATTTTAATTTTGGGATGGAAAAAAGCAATGGGTAAAAGGTCCTGAAATTAAAATTAGGACTTAAGTCCTATTGTTATTAGTCATCTTAAATCACTTCTCTGAATAAATTTATCATCTTCTTAAAAAAAATTATTTATCTAAAAATTGTCTTTTGTAATGACCAAAAAACCCCCATTAGGTGCCTAAGTTTATCAATTAAATTAAAAGAAAAATAAATTTGTTCTCTTCATGATATGTCCAAGGAATTATAGGCTATTGAAAATAACGCCTCTTATACTATACTTATTATACCGGTCATAAAAAACTATGAGTAATGAGCTAAGCAAAGAAAATTACAAGCTGATAATGTCTCAATCCAAGGAAAAAAGATTAAATAAGTTTTTTTCAGAGTACAAGATCACTAATAGAGAATGGGAAATTATCAACCTTATCCAGCTTGGAAAAACAAATCGAGAAATTGCAGAGAAGCTCTACATTTCTATAAAAACAGTTAAAAATATTCTCTGGAACATTTTTAAAAAAACAAAAGTTAAAAATAGGGCCCAATTAATCTTAATGGTCAGAAAATTCCTGAATGAAGATGAGATTGGGATTGAAGTTCCTAAAAGTAAGACACATATGCCGAGAGTATCTCTAAGAGCAAAATCAATTGACTTAAAAAAGCTAATAATCCTCTCCAACTTGAAAAAATTTCTCCCGCCTTTTTGGGCAATGGTTGTTATCTTAGCTGTCATTTTCATCATCTGGTTATTAATACCTCCAATGAAACAAAGTTTTATTTTATCTGATAAACATTCGATAGCCATCCTTCCTTTTGATAACTTAAATCCTCAAGAAGATCAGGACTATTTTTGTGCAGGGTTAGTTGACGAAATAATAAACAGATTGACGAAGATAAAAAATTTAAGGATTCCGCCTAGGACTTCTTCTTTCTTATTAAAAAATAAGCAATTAGACATTAAAGAAATCGGCAAAAAGCTTAATGTAGGTTACATATTAGAAGGAAGTTTCCAAAAAATGGAGGAGAGGATTCGAATTATAGTAAATCTAATTAATGTTAGAAATAATAAAATAATCTGGTCAAATAAATATGAAGGAAATGCACATGATATCTTAACCATTCAAAACGAGATAGCAATGGCTGTAGTAGAAAAATTAAAAATGAAAATACTTAAAGAAGAATTAAATAATCTAACAAAGTCCTATACTAAAAATTTTGAAGCGCATAATTCATATTTAAAGGGAAATTGGTTTTTATCTCAACGCAGTGCTGATAATTTGAAGAAAGCAATTAGATATTTTGAAAAAGCTATTCAAATGGACCCTAACTACGCCATGGCCTATTTGGGTCTCGCCAATTCGTATTTAGTTCTACCTGATTATAGCCCAGTACCGCCCCCAATAGAAGCATATGCCAGAGGGAAAAAAGCGATTACAAAAGCATTAGAAATAGATAACACAATTGCTGAAGCGCATGCATCCTTAGCATTTTTATATACATATGAGTATAATTGGGCAGAGGCTGAGAAAGAATTTATTGAGGCTCTAAATTATAACCCTTCATGCCCGACCGCTCACCATTGGTATGCATTATATTTAATGTTCCAAGGACGTTTTAATGAAGCACTAAAAAGAATTAATTTTGCTCTTAAATTAGATCCATTATCACTTATTATTAATAGAAATAAAGGAGTTATTCTCTTCTACTCAGGTCGATATGAGGAATCCATAAATGAATTTAAAAAGACCATTGAACTTGACCCTCACTTCATCCGAACTCATTATTTCCTAGGTAGAGCATATTTATATAAATCTATGTTCGAAGAAGCTATGGCCGAGTTTCGCAAGGAAAAAGAAAACATAATTTACTGGGATCCTATATTGGAATCACAGATTGGAATTGCATATGCAAAAATGGGGCAAAAAAATAAAGCAAAATTCATCTTGAATAATTTAATAGAAAAAACAGAAACGAATAATACAGGTTATACTAGTTTGGCAACATTATATTTTGCTTTAGAAGAATATGATAAAGGCTTCGAATGTCTTGAAAAAGCTTTTAACCAAAGAGAAAGTTTGCTTTTTTACATGAAGATAGATCCAAGATATGATATTATTCGTTCTGATCCAAGATTTAAAGAATTTATGAAAAAGCTGGGCCTCTAGGGCTTTTTAGAATTAAAATTAAAAATTAATGAAAATTTCCTATTAAAGAATTATCCATCTAGTATGGGTCGTGTCAAATTTTGTTCGCAAAATGGCCATCGTAAGCTTTCCATTTTTAGCTCCTAATTAGCTGCTAGAATTTGTTCTTGCTCTACTATCAGACCCAGCTTATCAGCTTTGATATGGGCATAATCATTGGCCCAGTCTTCCATGTATTCCATGAGATAGCAAGTAAAAAGAGGAAGATAGGATTCAACAGAAGGAAAAACCCCAACCACCCGACTCCTCCGCCTTATCTCGCGATTCGTCCTCTCCAGCACATTCGTTGATGAGATCCGGCTCTTATCTATCTCCGGGAAATTATAATCCTGAAGCGAATCCTCAAACCATTCCTCAAGACAGCGCATCCGCTCAGGATACTTGCCCTCATACTCCTCGATTATAAGCCCTGCTAATCTCTCCGCACTGCGTCTATCCGACTGAAGCCAGATCTGTTTTAACTTCTCGGCCAGACGCGCCTTATCCCAATGGGCCACTTTAACCAGAATGTCTCTCATAAAATGAACCTTGCACCGCTGCCACTAAGCCCCTAACCATTCCTTCTTTATCGCCGCCTGGATTCCCCGGTGAGCATCTGAAATGAACACCCTCACTCGGCTCACCCCTCGCTTCTTAAGCTTCCGCATAAACTCCCTCCACGACTCCTCCGTCTCCTCCCACATCGGCTCCACCGCCAATATCTCCCGCATTCCCTCTTCGTCCACCCCATAAGCTATCATTATCGCTGCCGACATTACCTTACCCTCAAACCACACTTTCTCATAAAGAGCATCTACCCAGACAAAAACATACTCGGCCTTCAAGGGCCTGCTCCAAAACTCCCTCACCCGCTCATCCATCTCCCCCGTTATTTCTGATACTTGAGAAGCTGAAAGGCTCTCTATTCCCAGACTCCACGCTAACCTCTCTATCTTTCGCGTCGAGACGCCATTAAGGAAGGCCTCCTGGATAAGACTTATCAAAGCCATCTCTGAGCGTTTCCTCGTCACGAGAAAAAACGGTACATACCCTCCCCGGCGCACTTTCGGTATGACTAAATACACACTCCCTACCCGACTATGCTTGCCCTTAGGTGCCCCTACCTTCGCCTCCTCCTTCATCAGCTCCGCCAACAGCCACTCTAACATCGCCTTTATCGGAACATCCTCCAGTAAAAATCTCGTTAGCCATTTCTCCAAAAATGCCTTATAATCTCTTTGAGCCATCGTAAATGAAACCCTCCTTTCTTAAAGGTTTCACTTTTAAAAGGAGAGTTTACGATGGCTCATCT
>Ga0209102_1001638_pt1 | contig 11268 bp, 6 predicted proteins | sample ConPoolayeHmetaG_FD_185483 | JGI IMG/M metagenome (GOLD analysis project Ga0209102, IMG submission 185483) | Hot spring microbial mat communities from California, USA to study Microbial Dark Matter (Phase II) - Cone Pool mat layer H metaG... ... | reverse complement strand
CGCCCAGGCCGGCTTCATATCCCAATCGTACTGCTGCGCCCATCCCGACTGCGGCTCGTCGAGTTGCGAGGCAATGATGAACTCGCCGCCTTTCGCTGCCGACCTTAGATAGCGCTCATCGCCGAAGGCATGCCACGCCTTGAGCATAGTCGCGATGCAATCGTTGATGGCCCCGTCGTTGAAGGTGTAGAAGCGGCTGTAGCCCTCCTCCGCCAGCGGGTACCATTGCGGCCAGGCGCCGTTGTCGAACTGCGCCTCCAGAAGGTAGTCGAGGGCATACTCCGCGGCCTCGCGGTGGCGCGGCTGTCCCGTGACCAGCGCCACCTCAATCACGAATCGCGTCGCGCTCTGCGTGGTGTCGTCGTCCATCGTGCCACGGTAGCGCTGGTCTTGCTCGCGCTTGAGACCAGCCAGCAAGTCCCGCCTGCGGTACCAGCGCCGCGACTCAATGGGATCGAAATCAATCTTGTAGTCCCACCCGCCGCAGGCCAGTTGACCCCAAATGAGCGCCTCCGCCGCGGCCACCGCTGCGCTCAAATAGCGCTCATCACCGGTGGCCCGATACGCGCCCAGCAGCGCCTCTCCCACGGCCGGCGTGCCGGGTGGCTGCACCCATATCTGCGTCGCGGTGGCCTGCCCTTCCCCTTCCCGTTGAGATAGGTCCGCGGAGTAGCGCCATAGGTAGCCGCCCTGGGTGGCGACGCGCTTGGTGAAGAAGCCAACCGCCCGCTCCAGCGCAGCGCGCGCCTCACTCGGCAAGTCCGCGGCCGCGAGACCATGCCCCCCCGACGCCACCCCGACCAACACGAGAAGCCAGACTGGCAACAGTCCCCTGAGATTTCGCTTGCCGCTGCTCACCGTGATCTAATCAGCCTAGACCAACCCTCTACGCAACGCAAGCGGGGTCTTGTCAATCAAAGCCCGTTTGTGTTTGATTCTGCGGAACACGACCGTCGGTGGAGGCAGAGATGCTCGGTCAGGACTTGTTGCGCGGCAGAATCGTGGACCTTTCCTGGGAGGTCGTCCCCCCCGGCACCGAGGAGAGGCCCTTCCGCATTACCCGGGGTCTGTTGGCGGATAGGGCGTTCAAGCACGAGGTCATCACCCATACCCACGTGGGCACCCACGTCGAGGTTCCTGCTCATTTCTTCGAAGGCGGGAAGGAAGTCACCGACCTGCCGCTGGATCGCTTCTTCGGTCGCGGCGTGCTGCTCGACGTCCCCGACGCGGTCGAGGCTCGGGACATCGGCCCCGAGTGGCTGGAGCGCAACCTCAAGCCGCTGCTGCAGAAGGACGACATCATCATCTGTCGCAACAGCGACGCCCGCACCCGCCAGCCCGAGGCGACCGTTGAGGACCCCGGCCTCACCGTGGCGGGCGCGGAGTGGCTGCGCCACCAGGGGGTGAAGATGGTCGGCATAGATGACCACTTCCGCTTCGGCAATGACGTCGAGGAGGGACGCGCGATTCACGACGTGCTGATGAGCGCGGACATTTGTCTGATTGAGTTCCTCGCCAACCTCGCCGCGCTCAAGCGGAGCGAGTTCTTCTTCATCGCCCTGCCCTTCAAAGCGCGCGGGGTGGATAGCGCCTGGACCAGGGCGATTGCAGTCGAGGAGCCGTAAACCTCCTCTGCGCTTCGCCAGCGGAGGCGCGTCGCGCTAGCCGGATGCCCGCTCGCGGCACAACTCCACGAACCGCTCGCGGTTTTCCACCAGGACCTTGTGGAAGGCTTCCGCGTAGCGTTCCATCAAGTCCGGCCCATTGGGATAGCCTAGTCCGCCGGTCGAGTGTCCCATCGCCAGAAACTCGGCGATGAGCCTCTCGGCCTCGGGATAATCCTCCGCGTGATACTCGATGCCCTGTCGCGCGAACCGGCAGGACCAGGGGCATCCCTTCCCATAGCCGTCCAGGAAATGAAACAGCGTCTGTCCGGGTACCGGCACCGTCTGCCAGCGCGCAGCGCCGACCCCCTCGGCTTGCAGACACTTGCTCAGCGTGTCCCGCACCGCGGCCACCGGCAAGTCCAGGCCCATCTTCTCCGGCTTGACGCGCAAGACATAGAAGAAGTATGAGTGCGTCCGGTCCGGCGGCACGTAAGGCGGCTCAAGGCCGGGTATCTGAGAGAGACGCTCAGTCAGCAGATTGCAGTTGCGCTGTCGCCACTCGGTGAACATCGGCAAGCGCTTCAACTGCGCGCGGGCGAAAGCCGCCTGCAGCGGGTCCATGCGGTAGTTCCAGCCCATCATATAGGCGTTGTACTCGCGCGGCTTGCCCGGCTCCACAGCCTCGCCGAACATACGCACCCGGTTCGCCAGTTCGTATCGCCGCTCGTCATCCGTGGTGAACAGCCCCCCCTCGCCGAACGCCGAGAGGTTCTTGGAGCCGTTCAGGCTGCACCCGGCCATATCCCCCAGCGCGCCCACCTGCTTCCCCTTATAAAGCGAGCCGTGCGCCTGCGCGCCGTCCTCGATGACCAGTAGCCCGTGCTTGCGAGCCACTTGGTAGATGGCATCGTAGTCGCACGGGATGCCGTGAATGTCCACGGCGATGATGGCCTTGGTGCGGTCGGTGATGCGTTCCTCGAGCAGCGCCGGATTGATGGTCGCGGTGGTCGGCTCGATGTCCACGAAGATGGGAATGGCGTTCGAGTGCAGCACGCACGAGGCCGAGGCGAGGAAGGTGAAAGCCGGCACCAGCACCTCGTCTCCTGGGCCGATCTCCGCCGCGGCCACGCACAGGTGCAGCGAGGCGGTCCCTGAGTTCGCCGCCAGGCAGTGCTTCATCCCCACGTACTCCGCCCACTCCGCCTCCAACGCGGTCACCTCAGGACTGGGGTAGCGCCAGGGCGTGCCCTCCTCCAGAGCGCGCATCACCGCCTCGCGCTCCTCGGTTCCCACGTAGGGCCAGGGCTTGATGCTCCCCTCCTCGACCACCGGGGTACCACCGTCAATCGCCAGAGTCCGCGCCATCTTCTCTCTCCTTCGCTAGGGAACTACGACTGCCTTGATGACCTCGTCCTTCCGCTCCTGCACCGTTCGCATACCCGCCGCTATCTCCGCCAGCGGGAAGCGGTGGGTGATTAGGCGCTCGCCGTCCACGCGTTTGCTGCGGAGCAGCGCCACGCCCAGCGGATACATCCGCCGGCAGGGGTTGTGATTGGAGCCAACCAGCGCCTGCTTGGCGAAGTGGAACCTGTCGAGCGGAATTTCGAGGGCCGTCGTATCTTGCCATTCTACGCCGACGAAGGCAATGGTCGCGCCGTGAGTCGCGGCGGCGATCGCCTGCGAGAGCACCCGCGAGGGCGGGCAAGTTATCAGCACCACGTCGGCGCCCTGCGGCTCGCGCTCTCGTAAGGCGCCGGCCAATCCCTCGCCGCTCGGCAACACCTCGGTCGCTCCCCACTCCCGCGCCAGTCTCGCTCTGGCGTTCTCCGTCGAGGTGTGCGCCACATACACCTTCTCCGCTCCCGCAAGCACGCACAGGCGGAGCGCCATCAGACCGATGGGCCCCGCGCCCACCAGCAGCACCACCGAGCCCAGCCCTACCCTTCCGTCCTCCACCAACTCCATCGCTACGGTCAACGGCTCAACCAGCGAGGCCACCTCGGCGCTCAGCCCGCTCGCCTGCTGGCAGAACCTCTCGTCGTGACAGACGAACTCCGCGAAGGCGCCACCTCCGAACGGCTGCGGCGCGTGGCAGTAGCGCGGCCGCCCGCTCAGGCAGTTCGGGCACGCCCCGCAGGGAACCGAGCCGATGCCGGTCACCGCGTCGCCGACCTTGACCGTACTCACCTCCGGCCCCACCTGTTCCACGATGCCCGCGTACTCGTGTCCAGCGCGCTGCCAGTCGGAGCGGCCACGGTCGAACAACGCTATGTCCGAGCCGCATATCCCGCAAGCCAAGACCCGCACCACGACCTCGCTGCCGCGCGCTGTCGGCTTCTCTACCTCGCGCACCTCTACCTCCCCCGGATACTTGAAAAACGCTGCCTTCATCACGACTACCTCCGAATCACCAGGTCATTGCCGCCCCGCACACCTTCAACCAGCAGCACGCTCCCCGTCGCACGCCCCAAGGGCCTCACACAGCCCGTTACTCCCCCATTGTGCGGGGCATCTCGGCCAGATTCATCCTCGCCAAGTGCCGCAGGCCCGGCATTTGCCCGACGAGCACCGCGATCACCGCGCCCACTACCGCCATGCCGTACACCCAGGGCTCCGACACCGGCTCTAACCGACACGACTCACTTTGAAACATCTGCACCGTCCAGAGGTTCAACCCATACCCCGTCGGCAAGCCGACGAGCAGGCCCAGTGCCCCGGTGAGCAGGTTCTCCACCGTGGTCATCCGCCGGCTCCGCTTCATCGAGAAACCCAACGAGCGCAACATCGCCACTTCTCTCGCCCGCTCGAACACGTTCACCATCATAGTGTCGAAGATCACCGCACTGGCGAGAAACATCCCAAAGAGTACGAACAAACTGGTGAACATATACGAGAATCCCCTCTGCTCGTCTATCTGCTGCCGGATGCGCGCAGGACTGTCCACGGCCAGCCCCCCGGGAATCATCTCCATCCGATGCTGGACGAACCCTCGCCGCTCCGGCTCACAGGCCATCAGCACGCTGTCCACGGCTCGGTCGGGCATCCCCAACTTGCGTCCGAATAGCCTTCTCACCTCGCCGATTTCCATATAGGCCTCGGCGCCCACGGGCTTCTCTATTCGCGGGCCCACCACCACCGAGCGACTGAGCCTCAACTCCCGCGAGTTGAACGCGTAGTCCACCCACACACGGTCCCCGGTTGCCAGTCCGAGGCGCTCACGCACGGGGTCGCTGAGCAGCACCTCCCCCGCTCGAATATGCAGATGCCCTCCGCTCGCCGCGACTATTCCGGTCAGTTGCGAGTCCCGCGCCAGTCCAATCAGCGCGGTATCAAACCTCCGCTCCCCGCTCCTCAAGACCACCGGCACGGTGAGCGTCCCCTCGACCTGCGTCACGCCCGGAATGGCTTTCAAAGCCGACATCACCGAGGCGTCCTGCGGCGGCCACAGAGCGCCAGAAGCGTCGTAGCGCACGATCTGCTCGAAATACACGTCTATCAGTCTGCGCGCGGCTGCGGTCACCTGCACCTCCGGCGGAGGCAGAACCACGACCGCCACCAGCACCGCCGCGGCAACCGCGACTCCCATCCAAAGCGCTCTTCGCATCGCCGTTGGCGTTTCGTTTCCGCGCTCCGTTCCGCCCTAGACTCCGAAGAACTCCACGGCCTCCTTCATCTTTGCTGGTATCGGCAAGCCTCCTGGGCACTTGCGCAGGCAGGTCTCGCACTCCACGCAGGCCGACGCCGTGACGGCCAGCGACTGGTAGAGCGCCTTGCCCATCCAGCGCTGCTGCTCCGGGTATTCGCGCGCCATCATCATCGCCCGCATAACCTGTGGGATGGGCACGCCCTCCGGGCACGGCAGGCAATAGCCGCACTGCAGGCAAACTTGTCCATAGCGGAACGACTTGCCCAGTTTGGCGATGCGCTCCAGCAGTGCCCGCCGCTCTCCCTCGTCGGTCATCGGCCGCTCCGCCGCCCGAACGTCCGCCTCTATCTCGCTCACCGATTCGATGCCGGGAATGACTACGTCCACAGAACTCTCGGCCAAGACGTAGCGCAGGCAATCTACGGATAGAGCGTCCGCCTCTTTGCTCTCCCCGACTCTAGCCGTCAGGCCCCCGCCCGAGAGCGGCTTCATTATGATGACTCCCAGACCGCGCTCCCGAGCGAGCGGGAGAATTTCTTCCCTCACCCCTTCGGGGTCGAGGGGGTTGTAGGCCAGCATTATCGTCTCGAACGCCCCGCTCTCGATCACCTTGCGCATCACTTGCAGGTCGCGGTGGACGCTGACGCCTAGGTGGCGGATCGTGCCCTTTTCAACCCCCCGGCGCGCAGCCTCCAGCGCCCCCCCCGGCGCGCTCACCTGCTCCCACAAGGCGGGGTCCGAGACGCTGTGCAACTGGTAAAGGTCTATGTAGTCGGTGCCCAGTTCGCGCAGGCTGGTCTCCAATTCCCGCTGTGCCCCCTTGGCGTCGCGCGCAGCGGTCTTCGTCGCCAGATAGTACTCCGAACGACGCTTGGCCAGAGCCTTACCGATCTTGTGCTCGCTGTCGCCGTAGTCCCTGGCGGTGTCAACGAAGTTCACGCCGAGGTCCAAAGCCCTATTCAGGGCCGCCTCCGCCACCTCGTACTCCACGTCCGGCAGACGGATGGCGCCAAAGCCGACCCGGCTCACGCGCAGTCCCGTCCGTCCCAAGGTCACATACTGCATCGAGAGGCTTCACCTCCGGAGAGCACCGCGCCCCCAGCCCCGCACCCGCTTGTTGTGGACCATTGCACCGCCAAGTTACGTGCTCAGTCAGGCCCAGTCAACGCACGTGGCCAGACCCACGTATCACACCACCCTCGCGCCACTGCCACGCCTACAGCCTTGCTGCGCCCCGGGTCTCTGTCACCAGCACGGGTTTACCCTTGTCGCCCCCATTGGGCCCTCTGCTCCGCCAAAGCCATAAAAAAGGTGCAGCGCCCGCAACGCCCCGGTGAACTGTAGCGTCTGCCTCCATCCCGAATGCCCTCTGCGCCTCACCCCTCCCCCGGCACTTGCGGCCCGCGGGCCTGAGGCCCCGTTCTGGACCCATCTATGGGGGCTGCCTTAGGTCAGGACAAGCCCCCCCGCCCTAGAAGGGCAACTGTGCCACTGACTTGCTTACCAGGGCGATAGCGATGGCGCACATCCCTATCAGCCCCATCCCGCAGGAAAACCCCGCCGCTAGCACCGGCGTCCAGCGCGTCCACTGTTCCTTGCCGAAGCGCCGCGCCAAGTAGTAGCGCCCCACCAGCGCCCCCGCCAGCATCACCGTGTAGTCGTGCGGTATCTGCCCCACCGCGCCGATGAAGCCGTAAACCGCCATCGCCGGCCAAGCCAGCGCGCTGAAGAGCCAGTAGGTGACCAAAGCGAACCCCAGCCCGGAGAGGATGACCGCCGGCTTGATGGCCTCCATAAACATCGCCCGGTTGTCGGTGGTGGCGGTCATCCACAACACCTGGTTCATCGCCGTGAAGTTCCAGAACTTCTGCGCGTAGGGGTAGATCTCCGAGGGGATCGGCCCCAGCCGCCAGATGAGGCTCCAGAACAACAGGCTGCAGAAGAGCACGATGGGCACCATAATCAGTTCCGCTTTGATGATGCTGGTGATCTTCGTTCCCGTCAGTTCCAATTCTCGGAAGCGCTGCGTGTAGCCTCCGTAGTTGGCTAGCGGAACAGGGGCAAACCAGATGGCAATCCCCTTATAACCGCTGAGAATGTATGTGGACTCGCGCACGAACGGAATGCCGACGTACTGGCCCGTCAGGCCGGTCATCCGCGCATTGATGTAGGAATCCAGCGGCGTCCACAGCAGCCCGTAGAAGAGGAAAAAGTAGAGGGGGAAGTCGGGCACCAGTCTGTTAGACAAGATGATGTAGCTTGCCGTGCCCAGCAAGAAGAGGGCCAACCCCAGAGGCACCGGGAAGTCGCCCCTTCCCGCGGGCGGAATCCCCAGCCCTATCCTGCCCCCTCCCGCGCGTCGCTGCTGGATGAAGGCCTTGACCGTCTTGCCTATTCCCAGCAGCCCTATGGCCACTCCCGTGCCGATGCCGAAACTGAGCCAGAAGTCAATGTTGTTGGCGAAGACCGTGCTGATGGTGTCCATCCCCGGACGCCAAGTGGTGAGCAGTCCCGCCTTGTACAAAAGGGGGTTGATGATGACGCTCCCCAACGCCGCGCAGGTCGCCCCGACCACCACGAAGAAGGGCAGCACCATCCCGATGACGAAGGGCGCGAGACTCGTCCCTACCCCCGTCGCCGCCGCAGGCAGTATCCGCTCCGTGCCCTGAGTGAAGTCTATCCAAGGAATGGGAAGCACGTAGAGCGGCTTGATGAGCATCACCCCGGTCAGCGTGGGAATGCCCACATAGACCACGCCGAAGGCCAGTCCGCACATAGTGCCGATGGAAAACAGCCGCCAGCGCCAGGTCTCCGTCTTCGCCGCCGACTCCGCCAGCGCCGTGGCCCCCTGCGCGGCCACCGGGGCCAACGGGAAGGGCAGACGCTCGGTGTCCGAGGTCAGCCGGAACAGGGTGTAGCCCAGCCCAATCCAGTTCAGCCTGGAGAGAATCTGCCCCACCACGACCAGCAGGATGGGCATTACCCAATCGCGATGGAAGAAAGTGCGCATGGCCAGCGCCGGGGAGTCCTTGGCCGGTGCCACCCAACGCGGTATCTGATCCGCTATCCCCTCCGCCGCGGGCGACTGCACCAGAAACTGATTCCAAATGAGGCCGGCGAAGGGGCCGCCGGAGAGCGCCACCCCGCCCATCATGCTCATCAGCCCGCCCGCGATGTAGAAGAGGATGTAGATTTGCTGTCGCTTGAGAACAACGAACGAGCGCCGAGCGATTTCGGTGAAGAGGATTATGGTCACCCACTCCGCCGCGGGCCCCATACTCTGCCCGGCCACCAGTCCCAGGTAGATGGAGCCGGGCATCATCACGAAGCCGACGAACAGCGCGCCGAGCACGGTCGTCACATCGAAACCGTCCACAAACTCCCCCGGCGCCTCCATCACCGAACGCGCCAAGGCGATGTCGCGCTCTTCCCGTTCGCTCATCAGGTGGACACCCTCACCCCCTCGGCCAGCCGCCGGTCGGCGCGCGCCGCGTATTCCTTCCGTTGCTCCGGAGTTATCGTCCGCCAAATGAGGAACTGCTTGCGCAGCGTGTTGAGGAAGAACCAGTTGGTCTTCTTCCATGAAGTTATGTCCCCGCAGAGGCGCTCCACCGCCAGAGTAATCTCGTACATCGTGCCCTCGGCTGTCGGGCGACTCTCCAAACGCACCCTCTGGCTGACTCCTAGGTCGTAGGGGGCGAGCCACATACTCAACGCCACCGCGTAGCCCTCCCCGTGCTCCGTATGTAGGCGCTCAAACTCCGCCGGCTCGGCGTAGAACTCGCCTCCCGAATAGCCCACGTAGGCGTCGAAAAACTCCACCAGAAACATCATCACCGCCCGCCCGTCGTCGTGGCTCACGGTAAAGGGCATCTGCAACCTGATCCATTCGCCCTCCGGCTCCGGTAGCCGCCAGCGGCGTTCGATGTCCGGCACCGCCATGGAAGCCGCCTTGCGCGCCGGATAGAGCGTCGAGGCGAGCACCGTCAGCACCACGACCACCGCCATGGCCACCGCGGCGGTTGAAGAGTAGTTGAGACTCAACCCCGGCAGCACCCCGTAGCGCACCATCACTTGCGAGAGCGTCTGTCCGATGAGGTAGCCACCGATGGCGCCAATGTTGGCATGGACGCACGCCTCCGCCAGAAACAACGCCCCCACATGCACCGGGGCCAGGCCCACCGCGCTCAGAATCCCTATCTCCTTGGTGCGCTCGTAGACCGCGCCCAGCATGGTATTCAGCACTATCAAGGCCGCTATCAGCACCGGCACGAATAGGCTCTGCACCCCGCGCAGGGAGGTCATCGCCATCGAACTGTAGAGATACAGGCGGTCCCCCACCGCGGCGTACATATTTAGCGCGTAGCGCTGCATCAGCCTCTCCACCGTATCGCGGACCTTGTAGCCCTCGGGGAAGCGCACCGCCACTGACCTCAGCGTCCCCTCGGAACTGTTAATCGCCGTTTCGTAGGGGATGATGATGACCAGGTTGGCGCCGTAGTGGACGTATTCCTGAAGCAAGCCCTGCACCCCGGCGCGGCCGAGGCGGAAACGGTTCGCCGCCTGCTCCTGAATCTGTTGAATCTGCTCCGCGGGAAGGTGCGCGTAGTCAACCGGCAGGATGCTCTCTCCATCCACGTCGCGGAAGGCCTCCAACTTTTTGTCCTCGGCAATGCCCACCACCCGCAGCGGCATGCCCCGCAGCCTCACCACGGCGCGCCCAACGTCCTCTACTCCGACGCCCAGTTCCTCGGCAATGCTCGAAGGCAGGATGCACGCGTCTCGCTCGCCCTCCTTGAACCAGCGTCCGGCAAGCAGAGTCCTATCCAATCCGGTCACGCGCGGCTCCTCCGCCGACAGCCCCAAAGCCACGTTAACCGTGTAGCGCTTCTCGGTAGGGCCCACTATCTGCAGATTGAGCGGCCTAAGCACGTCCAGCGAGGCCACCCAGGCCCTCGGGCTCACCGCCACGGCATCGCGCAGTTCCGTGCGCAGCACCGGATACGTCGGTTCCTCCAGCGAAGACCACACCTTATCCCGCACCAGCACGCCGTTGTAGGTCGGCTTGCCCCGCAGCCCCAGCCGGTTGGCCTTCATATACGACTGCACGGAAGTGAAAGAGAGCACGGTGAAGGTAAGCAGGACGAGCGTTACGCTGGTCAGCGCGGTGCGTGTCTTCCGGCGCCGCATATTGGCCACACCAAGGGCAAAAGCCACCCCCGCCGCGCTCACCCGTCCCACGTCCGCCCGATGCACCCCGGTTATCTCTTGCTTGAGCCGCTCCAACTGCTCGTTGAACTTGCTGGCCACGATGGCGATGACCACGATGGCCAAACTGAGGATGACGAAGGCGAGCAGGATGATCGCGCCGTTGGTCGCCAGTTGGAACGCGGGATGCACCGCCCGCAACACAAAAAAGACGGCAAAGAAGATGGCCAGCGTGGCCGCGATGCGCCTCTTGATCTCGCCGAAGCCAAAGAAGAGGCGCTCAGCGAAATAGCAGAACGGGAGCAACATAGCGAGGTAAAAGACGACGCCTTTGACCACGTCCTTGGAGGTGCCCAGCACGTCGGGATAGCCGCTCGACTCGTAACCCCAAGCCTGGCGCGTGTGACGCAGCGCGCTCTCGTAGTCGAGGCGGCGGAGGTCCTCCTTGGCCTGCTGCAGCGCTGCGCCAGCCATGCGGTGCGCCTGGTCCACCCGGGCGTTGGTTATCCCCCGCTTCCACAACTCGCGCAGGCGATACTCGTCGAGGATGTGCATGTCCTCGACCGCGCGCAACGGAGTGAGCGCAATGTGCGGCGTCTCCGAGGCGTCGAAGCCCCGCCCCTCCGGGTGTTCCTCATCGGCGTTGATGAGCACCATTCGCACGCCCAGCAAGCCCATAGCCATAGTCATCTTCACCCGGCTGCCGGGCATTGCGTAAACTACCGCGCAGGGCTCCACCGCGCTGGGCATCTCCGCTGCCCCCGCGAAACTCGGCTGCGAACTGCCCCAAGACACCGGCTCCCCTCC
>Ga0209102_1001637_pt1 | contig 11286 bp, 4 predicted proteins | sample ConPoolayeHmetaG_FD_185483 | JGI IMG/M metagenome (GOLD analysis project Ga0209102, IMG submission 185483) | Hot spring microbial mat communities from California, USA to study Microbial Dark Matter (Phase II) - Cone Pool mat layer H metaG... ... | reverse complement strand
GAAGTGGAGAAGGTCAATGGGCAGTCTTAAATGAATATTGGCAAGATTCAGATGAGACAAATTTAAATCGACTTGTTGGTTTTGAACATTTTTTACCTAACAGTAGGCCCGGGATCTATTGGGGAATATTGGCCTCTCTTTCCCGCAGGGCAACATTAATAGACTTAGATGCAAGACCACCAAATGATGACTACTTCCGTACCCTAGCCTATGTGGAAGATCCCACTTATAGAGATGGAATAGACGGAACCTTTCCTTTATGGAAATTTGCCGAAGACCATTTTGCCAGGAGCGTTTATAATACTCCTTCTGTTTGGATAATCCTTCGAGAAACAATCTATAAAAACCCTCCCTACGAACCTAGTTACGTTGGGGAGCCAGGAGACTGGGAATTCTTCCTCTACCGGCCAGAAAACATTCCGGGACAAAAAATTCAGATAAATCGCAATAATGCCTCTTCTCAAGCTGTATGGGGGTCGTTGAAACATATTCTTCCAGCGATTACAGAGAAGTACAGGAATAATAATGTAAAAATACCCCTCATAGAAGACGACCCTCAAATACCCTGGAGAACAAAGACAAATATAAAAAATAACATTGAAAACCAACTATTTTTAAGACAAGGTACTGCTTCATGTAGAAAAACAAGTATAGAAAACAATAACAATTTGATGTATTTTCAAATCGATAATCGCTGGCCGGCTTTAAACGAAGAAACAGTTGGATTCGAAATTAAAATTACCTATCTTGACTATAAAGTCAACGATAATGATTCTTTTTCTCTCAAATATGGAGAAGGAGGCAGCCAAATCATCCAAATAAACAAAGATGGGGCTAATAAATTTGTTACTAAAACTTTTCAGGTCTCAGCAAATGATTTAAGGCAAAGAATAAATGATTTAAATGACAGCTTTGTTATAGATGCAGGTACTATCGGCAATGAATATATCCATATGATCCAAGTAGTCCCATTAACTTGGAGAGCGCCAGCTTGGGATATTCCATTGCTAAACGCCAGTCCAACCCTCACTCCTACTCCAACAAGAACACCTACACCAGTTCCAACATCTACACCTACACCAACACCAACTCCAACTCCAACAAGAACTCCTACACCTACTCCAACGTGGACACCAACTCCTACTCCAACAAGAACACCTACACCAGTTCCAACATCTACACCTACACCAACTCCAACACGGACACCAACTCCAACTCCAACAAGAACTCCTACACCTACACCCACACCGACACCATCGGGATGCAAACCGTGCCCCAACGGTACTTTTGCCCCAAAAGGAACAACGAGCTACGACTGTTCTACCGACGGAAAACAACTTAGTGATTTCTATGGTTGGAAAAATCAATTTATTCAAACTTTCATCAATGGAATCTCTATTCCCCCGACTCAGATGTATGGGGATTTCAACTGCGATAGAAAAGTTGATTTGAACGATTACATCTTATGGTTAGAAAAATATTTATAGTCGTTTTAAAATTTAATATAAGTCTATGAATAGGATAAAGAAGAATTACAAACTAATAGCCATTACCCTTATTTCCCTAATCGTCTTGGTAGCAGGAGTTTCGCTCGTTAAAAAAACAACTGAACTAAGAAGAAAAGCTTATTTTGGAGAAGTAGGATTAGCTTTTGTCCCAAACCAAATGAATATCTGTCTAAATGCAACTGAAAATATTAGATTGAAGCTTGATCCTAAAACTTTTGCTCCCTCCAATAATCCTTTTAAGGTGAGTGGAACTAAATTAAAAATTTCTTTCGATAAAAGTAAAGCTCAAGTTACTCAAGTAAACTTTCATCAGAATTATCAAGAAAGCCTTATAAATGCTGCTACTGTAAATCAAGAAGGAATTATCAAAGCAACTGTGTTAACCCTAAGCCAATCAATACCTGCAGATATTTTTGATTTAATGACTATTTCCTTGAAAGGAATGGGATTAGGCTCATTTGATCTTAAACTTCAAACAATCTCATCAGAAGATTATCAAATTGTAGCCCGCCGGGGAAATGAGGATCCTGATTTAGACAGAACTCTAAGTATTAATCAGCCGCAAAATGTTTTAGCCCATATTAATATAATTGATTGCACCACTCCTACTCCTACTCCAACAAGAACACCAACTCCAACACCAACACGGACACCAACACCTACTCCAACACGGACACCAACTCCAACACCTACTCCTACACCAACACCAACTCCATCTCAACCAGTAGTGATTTACCCAAGTGGGGATCCCGGCACTACTCAGTCAGATTGCGCAGAAGCTGGCGGTAGTTGTTGGGAAAATGGTCAAGAAAGAAGATGTTATAATAACTTCCAGCATACTCCTACCTCCTCTAGTCCCTACAGAACTCTCCAGTATGAAGCAGGTTTACCATTTTATCGACCAATTATCAGAATGAAGTTCTTAGCGGGGCAAGGACTTGGGGGATGTTGTTGTCCTCCGGGTAGTTCATGTGATCGTTGGAAACCAACAGAGGTAGGAACAGCGGCTATTGGAACAACTACGGCTACAAGAGGAGGACAAACCTTCAGAATTCCTGAAAATGTAAATTTAATCACTGGTTTCAGAGCGAGATTGGCCTCGAGACACAGTCAGCAAACCAATGCTTCTTTTGATTGGGCAATTTTTGAGTATAGCGGCAACTCAAGTAATCCTCGAGGAAACATAGTTTGGCAAGGAAGAAATTCCTTCTCTCCATCTGTAAAAACAACAGTTGGCAATCTCCACATTCCAGTAGTTCCTTTGAGAACTTACTACCTTGAATTCTTCAATCCTTCGGATGGTCAATCAGGAGCAATAGTCTGGCTACCTTTGGTTTTCGGCCAAGAAAATAATAATCTCAGCTTAGACGGCAGATGTCCGGAGCATGGAGGAGGTACTTTAACCGCTGGACCATATCCTTTTGGGAATGCCTTTACCTATGATAACAATTCTTATTCTGCCTTTGTTGGAACTCGTGATGCTGATGTTGCCGATTTAACAATTTGGGGATATTAAAAATAATTTTTCCTTCTTAAAAACCTTCCACTTAGGCACTTAAAAAAACTAAGCTCTAGTTTTTTAACTTATACAAAACTAAGACCCCCAAAAAATAACTCCGTGAAGATTACTATTCCCGACCAGATAGTGGAGATAGATATAGAATATGGAGTTAATTTTGGTTTTAACAATCAGACAATAAAGAACTTTTATTGCTACCTTAAACGGATTAAGCCCAAATGAGTATCTAAAGTTTTGGGGGCAAAATGTGTTTGCCTAAAACACTAAAAAGAAAGTGGTTTTTGCCAACTGCACACGCAAGTAGATTCTAACGGACAATACTGATTGTGACATCTTTTTTCTCCCCAGTAAAAATTATATCCGCAAACTAGATTAACAGGACAATCAGAGCTTGTTTGACAAGGGCGGTAACAACCAGAATTAGGTGTTGGCGTTAAAGTTGGGCTTGCCGTCGGCGTAGGAGCAATTGAAGGAATCACTGTTGGAGTTGGCATGCTGGTTGGAGAAGGTAAAACAGTAGGAGTAACTGACTGAGAGGAACAGCCTAAATTTATTTTTGGAGGAACATTGTCTACAAAAAATACCAGCATTTGATGAAAACAATTAACATCAGCCGTTGTTCCTATTTTTAAAGTATGTTGACCATTTAAATTGCGAGCATCCAAACTGGCAACAAAAAAATCGCTTCCTCCTAAACGATTAAGATTTACTCGTGGGCTACTATCCAGCTGATAATAAGGTTGGCCAACATTTCCTCTAAAGGATTTAATATACGCCTTCACTTGGAGTTCTCCTTTTTGGGTTTTAGTGTAATCAAGTCCAGGAAAATATTGAGAAGGAGAAATACCAAGAATTGCTAAAGAAGAACAAATCGGATTGATATTTAAATTTTGATTCTTCAAGCTAATAAGATTAGCGGCATTGTTATAAGCAGCACTAATAGTCATCGCCACAAAACCCGAGGCAAAAGGCTGAATACTGGTATAGTGAACATGGCCTGAAAGATAACCAATTACCGGATACTGATTTAAAAGAGAAACAAATTCATCCCAAGCAGCCTGGGGAATACCAATCGCTCCCTTTGCCGGATTGTAAGGTCCATAATGATAATAAACTATAATTGGCTTTTGGTCTTCACAGGATTTCTTAAGTTCATTTTCTAAAACCTGACGGTAATTTTTTAAACCATATCTAAAATCATAATTAAAACCGATAAAGCGAAAATTCCCTAAAGTAAAACTATGAATTTTTTTAAAATAATCTCCCTCTAAATTATTAAACTCCCAACCATCATGATTTCCAGAAACTGCCATTACTGGAATTCTTTCTTCTAGTGCCTCGGGATTGGAAGGATAAAGATAAAAACCTCCTACCCGGTCAAAAACTTGCTTAAATTCTCGATAGGCAGAGGTATCATTTGGAGTATTTATTTGGTCTCCTGTGCTAATTAATAATAAAGGAGAAATCATCTTCATTTTGTTAAGTAAAGAAAGAAATCTCTCGCCTACCGAAGGGGTAATTTGAATTCCAAAATGAGAATCGCTAATATGGGCAATTATTAATTCCTCCGAATGAGCAGCAAGAAGAAAATTTTCTTTTAACTTTAAAAGACAGACAATAAAACATAAAACCACCAAAAGAAAAAATTTTAATTTTATCTTTTTCATAGCTAATTATAACATTACCTACCACTTCCCCAATTTGAAAGCAAAATATTTAAGTCTACTTCATCTACTCTTCTGTCGCTATTAAGATCGGCTGTTTTTTGACTTGGAGCAAGAGTAGGTACTGGACCGAAAGGAGACCATTTCCCCAATAAAATATTTAAATCTTCTCCATTTATTAAACCATTGCTGTCGCAATTCAGATTTCCCAAATCTCCTCGAGGGCAATTTGGGGGTGTTGGAGTAGTATTTGCTCCTGAAAAATCCCAAAGCGGGGCTTGCCAATTAAGAGGAATCACCCTTACCATATGGATGTACTCATCACCGTCATTTAGGCAATTAATACGAAAGTTTTCCTTGCTAGAAGGAAGGTATTCTTTCAAAGAAAAATTAGGCAAAGAGAATTCCTCTCTAATAAACTTATTAGTATTCTGCTTTCTTACCGAAATACTCTGAAGTACACCTCCTTGTTTAAATTCCAACTTAAAAGAATCATTCCCTTTATCAAGATAGGTAATCTCAATCTTAAAACCAGTAGTATTTGTTGCCGGCCATTTTTCATCCACTTTAAAATACATATAATAGTTTCCGCTTGCCTGGTCTGTCCGCCGCACCCGACTGGTACCAGAACGGCCCACGAGAGAATTTTTAGCGACGTCAGGTAATTGACTAGTTACCACCACCGCCGTTCTGTCCTGCCCTACATTGTATCGTAATACCTGACCGGGAATATCTTCTGGACGATAAAGAAAAAATTCCCAATCGCCCGGCTCTCCACAAGCATATTGGGTGTCTCTTAAAACAATCCAAACAGAAGGAGTATTGGTCACATTTCTCCCAAAATGGTCCTCAATAAAGCTCCACATTGGAAAATAGTCGGCGGAATTCTCTCGAGTTTTGGGAATTGTCATCGCTTCTTTTTCCATTATCGAAAGCCTATCAATATGAGAAGGATTTCCTCCTGATCTTGAAGTAGAAAGGTCAATAAAAGTCATTCTTCTGGATAAAGCAGAAAGTAGGGCCCAATAGGTTCCAGAAGAAGATTGGGGGTAGGCATGTTCTCCTCCTAAGATTCCCTCTAAACCTTGGATATCAACCTGATTCCAATAATAACTAATTACCCGCCAGCGATCATTAGGGTAGCAATTATCCTCAGGAAAATCATAATCCACCCCATTGTATTTTATTCCTATTGGAGGGGAAAGTTGTAAAGCCCTTTGGGTCAATTCTAATCTTGCCGTAGGAGCACTATTAACAACAATTAGTGGCTTGGTCGGAAAAGCTTGACGATATTTTCCCAAAATATCTTCTTGCACCAGCCAGTTCCCAAAGCGAGCGGCATCATAATCAAAACGACACTCAGAAGCCCAACCGCAATCGTGAGTTGGGCCAGAGGGGGGCGGCGTCGCTGGTTTTTGACAACCTCCACCTGCTCCGGTAGTCACATTCTCTCCGTAAAGACCAGGCGAAATCAAAACAAAATTAATATCAGGATTTCCATTAAACTCCCGGCCAAAAGCTGCCACTAAAGCATTGTATCTCTCGCGAAAATAACGTTCTTCCCAGGGCGGTCTGATATCTGGAGTACAGTTACACAAACAATTTTGACAGGTTTGGCTAGTACACCGGACGCCATCTTTAGCAGGATAAGCAGGAAAGGTATTTCTCCAAACTCCCTCGTCATTACTACCGGTGATGTGCTGATAAATATAATCAGGAATACCTCTTTCTCTTACATTTGGGAGAATAAGAATAGTAATCCCGATTGGTTTTTTAATTACCTGTCCGTTTCTTAAACGAGTGGTTATATTTTTTTCGTTATTTAATGCATCATAAATTGGAGTCCAATTGTAGCTACCAGGAGCTTCCTCAAGTTGCTTCCAACTAAAATGAAGAAGACCACCCAGCGCCCCACTATACGCAGGTTCAGTAGGTTGGAAAGAAGGGTTGCTAAACATCATATAAACAATAGGAGGTACTCCTTGGGGTAGGTTTATTCTTCCAGAAAGCGGTAAAGTTGGTTGGGGAAGAGTGGGTGTTATGGTGGGAGTAGAAGAAACTGTTGGAATCACCGTTGGAGTTGTGGGGGCTTGAGTAGGAGTTGATGGAGGGGTTATGGATGGCGAAGAGGGTAATCTCTGATAAACTCTTCCAAATCCAGTCAAAGTAGTCCCTCCTCTATAAAGAGCGTAATTTGTTCCCTCTCTTATTTTATACCAGGCATAGCGATTGACTTTTGGATTGCTTTCTAGCCAATTACCAATTGTTTCTGCAAATCTTACTGCCTTGGAACCGTCGCTATTGTTAACGCCCGCATCTAGAATGGCAAATTCAGTTATCCAGAGCTCTTTTCCCGGTATTTTAGAGTCTTGCCATTCTCTAAATTCATTTACTTTATCAATAAACCAATCTGGGTCGTAGATAATTGGCTCATAAGCTGCTCCTTTTTCCCAGTCTCGATAGTAAACATGGATATGCCAACCAGCAAACTTATCACCTAAACTGATAAGATAATCCTTAATTGTGTCGTAAAATTTATTCCAATATCCTGGTCCGGCTCTTTGATAATTTTGGTTGAAATCAACACAACCTTGGGCAGGACTAGTTCCCGGACAGGCCTGATGAGAATTTCTTCCTATATAAGCACTGTAAGGAAATTCCCTGTGGACTTCGTGGGAGATAATAAAACCTCCCAATATAAATTTTGCGGTTGGGTCAACACTTCTGATGTCTTGCATAATGTTGCGGTAGGTGCCGGCGGCTAATTCGGGCTGATCCTGAAGGTTGTCTTGGTCAGCCATTGTTGGTTCATTACCAATAAGCCAATATCGTCCTGGATTATTTCTGGCAAAGTTTTGCACTTTTGCTTTGTCGTATCCCGCTCTCCTTCCCATTGCTATTAAACCCGGACCATTGTAGGTATTGTAATCCCAATGTTGCCAATTGTACCACCATGATAAACCCAGAGCTGAGGTATCGCTTTGTTGAACTTCACCGCCAACTCCTTTTTTAGGAGAATAAACTCCAGCAAGGGAAGGAGAAGAAGCTTGTACTATTCCTCTAATGATGACTACAGAGGCAACTGTGAATAAACCCAAGATAGCCAATCTCAATATAACAGGAAACAGAACAATTCCCGTTTGACAAGCCTTCCTAATTTTTGTCTTCTTCATTTTTACTAAAAATATCTTAAACAATAATGAAATTTTTGTCAAACTCAGAAGATGAGAAACATCGCTAACAGTCCCCTGCCTACCGCAGGCAGGTGTATCAAACTATGTCTATAGCCCTTCTTCTTTGTCTACTTTTGATTTTTTACTAAGACTAAACAAATATCCTACTGAGAACAAGCATAAACCCTGTAGGTTTTACCTCTAGAAGGATCAAAATTCCACCATAAACTACTCCAAGAATCAGGACCTCGGCAGTAAATTCGGTAAGAAGCTCCTTGATTCAAGTTAATCTTCTCTCCTGAAGAAAAATTTATCTCTCTCCAGTCTGAGCCAGAACTACTAGTAAATGGCTGTGAAAAGAATTCTCCAGAAAGATTAGTAGTTCCTTCTCCATTGGTTAATTTACAGGTGAAACTTCTTGGTGTTCCACCATAGTTTCCTCCTTTAATACTTATCTTTTCTAAATATACTGGAGAGGGAGTAGAAACAGTAAAACTAAAATAATATTGCCAAGTATTAGTTAGTCCTTGTTTTGTTTGTCCAATCTCTTGAGAAGTGAGCAAATAACAAGAGGATGGTGGAAGTGTGGGGGTAGGAGTTGAGGTTGCTGTTGGAGTAGGAGTTGGTATTCGAGTCGGCGTTGGTGTAGGTGTTGGAGTTGGTGTTCTTGTGGGAGTCGGTGTAGGAGTAGGACTTGGTGTTGCTGCTGGAGTAAGTGTTGGTGTTGGCGTGGGAGTAGGAGTCAAAATAGTCTCAGGTGTATCCCAAGATAATAAGTATTTTATAAAGCTATCAATAACATTGCCATTTTTGTCAATGGCCCTAGTTTCTATTCTATTATCATAAACTTTTACTACCAGAAAATGATGCTTGCTTTCAAACTTTTTCAACCAACTAGGATTACAACCTGCTGTTTTGGAGTGAAAACCGCCACCTCCTCCTCCAGAAACAAACAAAGTAATATTTTTTGAAGGAATTTCAATCCTTTGATAAGTATGGGCATCGCCGGCGAAAATCATCGCCACATTATTGTGTTGATAAAGGGGTTCCATAATTGAAGAAAAATTGGCTACTGGCCCACAAGAGCCATTGGCCGCACTATAAGGGGGTAAATGCATAAAAACAAAAGTAGGTTGATTTTGATGAGCGGCCAAATCCTGATTTAGCCAATCGCGCTTCAAACCAACCTCACAAAGATTATCAATAGCCACAAAATGGATTTGGCCAATATTAAAAGAATAATCATTAGAATTAGAACCAGGGCGACGGGAAATCATTCCTGTTGGATCTTGATAAATATACGGAAACTGCTGGCGGTATCTCCTCATATACTCTTCAGCGCCTTGACAATAAGCCCGAGCTTGTCCGGCAACAATGATTTCGTGATTTCCTAAAGTAGGAAAAATCTTTATTCCCCGTTCTCTTATGGGAGCTACTACATTATTAAAGTTATCCCACTGAGGAGTACTTATTAGTTCATTCCAATAAATCATATCGCCATTATGGAGAACAAAGTCTGGATTATGCTGAAGCATAAGATTAACTAAGACAGGGTGAACATTTAAGTCCGCATGCGAATCACCGTAGTCAATGAAAGTAGCTAATAACTGAGATTCTATATTTGTTTGAATAGGATATTCTGCCCGTTCTCTGTTTCCACTCCAAAAAGCTAAATTAAAAGGCCTTAAGGTTATCCACCTGAAATCTTCTTTATTTGCATAGTTAACCTTAATCAAAAAGGTACCATTCTCTCCCACCACACTTATTTGTCCGAATGGATTATTTCTAAGCGTATGCCCGGTTGGAGTAGTAACCGAAGTTACAGGCTTATTCTCAAGATAAAAAAGCCCAGATTCATCTGTCATTCCCTGATGTTCTGGAATATTATCAATAATCTCTGTACCGGCTGCCTTCTGATACAAGGCCACTCGTGCCCCAACTAATGGCTGGCCATTTTTATCTAAAATTTTAAGGTAATTATTTGTTGGTATATCAAAAAGATATTCTCCATAGAAACCTCTTCGAAAATGAAGATGCTTAAGTAGGGAAACAGAATGGTGGTCTTCTAACCTAGAATAGCAGGGAGGCAGAGATTTATCTCCACCCATAAGCCCCTGGCATTCCCATACCCAAGGAGGATCAACCTTTTTCCCTTGGTAATTAGTAACCTCTATCCTATTATTATTCAATGGGTCATTAGCCTTAGCAAACCGGTATCCATCTATTATACCCAACTGATGCATCAATTCGTGAAACAAATTAGTATCCCACCTATTCAACCATAAATTAACATATTTTTCCCATGCTTCTCTTTTTTCTTCTAAAGTAATTGTTGAATCTCTTTCTTCTCTATCTTCTTTCACACCAATGAATTTCCAACGACCATCTATCTGCCATAAATAAGGGTCATTATCCCAATATGAAGTCCAATTCTGTAGATTATTAGGATCAAAAGGGGTAATTATGATCCTATCTATTCTTATTCTCTCTTTTACTCCTTCCGGAGTAAGAGGATAAACAGCCTCCCTAATAGTTCTTTTAAATCCCTCAAATTGCCACTGAAGCCAATCTTCAAAAGAATAAGAGCCTAAAAAATTTCTTCTTTGATTAAATAAATTATAAAGCCCCCCCTCAACCAGAATCGTAAAACTTAAGCTATTAGTATATTCACTAAGTTCATTATTTACTTTAGATATTTCAGGAATAACTGAACCAGGATCTATAATGGCAAACTTAACCGTATGGTCGTCTAAATTAGAAGGCCATTGCCACTGATATTCCTGTGTGGTTTCCTCCCCAGAAGCCAAAGCAGAAGAAGAGTTGCCGGAAGTTACTTCTCTTCCGTCAATAAACCATTTAAAATTAAAAGGAGGACAATTTTGGTCTCCTTTATTTTTAACATGGGCAATAAAGGTGACAATTTCGCCAGTATCAGGCCAATGCTTATCATTGTTGGGGTTATTGTCACTATCCCCGGGAATAGGCATTAACCTCGGAACCAAATTAAAATACCCAACTCTATAGCGATTATACCTTGGTATTCTTTCTATATAAGTAACATCTAAATCGCACAAATTGGGTTTTTCTTCGGTAGCAATTGCTGGTCCTAATTTTCTGGAAAAACTGTTAAGAAAAATAAAAGATAAAAAAAGTCCAACCCCAAAAAATAATTTTAAGTTTTTTTTATAATCCCCAATATATAAATAAAAATGTTCTATTTTTTTACTCATTTTCATTTTGACTTTCCATTTGGCTTACTCCTAATAGCTCCCTACCAACGACAAACATAAACCTGGTAGGTTTTACCTCTAGAAGGATCAAAATTCCACCATAAACTACTCCAAGAATCAGGACCTCGGCAGTAAATTCGGTAAGAAGCTCCTTGATTCAAGTTAATCTTCTCTCCTGAAGAAAAATTTATC
>Ga0209102_1001635_pt1 | contig 11297 bp, 18 predicted proteins | sample ConPoolayeHmetaG_FD_185483 | JGI IMG/M metagenome (GOLD analysis project Ga0209102, IMG submission 185483) | Hot spring microbial mat communities from California, USA to study Microbial Dark Matter (Phase II) - Cone Pool mat layer H metaG... ... | reverse complement strand
TCTCTATGGAAACTAGCGGTAATTCCTGGTCATGAACAGAAGAAAACTACAACCCAAAAGGTGTTAGTAACATGATTTATGAGGCAACTAAGACCCTTTCGGTAACACTTTATTTTGACGCAATACGATATCAGCGCCTTCACCATCGTTTCACGGCGAATGTTCATCATCCTCAAGCAGTTTCTCCACTGGTATGCCAGTGCTCTTTGCGATACCCCGCAGCATGGCTGGGTTTATGCAGTCGGGCGGCACCTTGACGGGATCAATTAGCCGGCAGAGCCAGCAAAGAAAGTCCAGGACAAAGGCGGGGCTGTCGTGCCTGCCGGCAAACTGGTAGACATCGGCAACTATGTCAGCGAGCTTGTTCCACACGTCTTAGTCCCCCAGAAGCAGCTTTATCGCTTTTTCCACCCCGAGCTGAGGCGCTAACCTGGCCACCCTTACCGCGTCTCTAACGTCCTGTGTTCTACCATCGAGCCTTCTCGCTATCTCCTGAGCGAGGTCAGCCGGCACCTCCTCTCGTCGCGCCAGCACCCCTTTGACCACGGTGAGGTATTCGTCCCGCCCGTAAGGGCTCAGCCGGCGAATGGCAAAGCGGGACTTGAGCTCCGGAGACAGAACGTCGACCCGGTTGGTGGCGGCTACCACCCGAATCTGATGCGACAGGTTGAGCTCCCTGCCTTTCTTAGCCCTGACCAGCCGTCCGCCCTCCATCATAGAAAGCAGGGCAGCAGTGTCGGCGGCGTTCATTTTATCCAGCTCGTCGATGAGCACGACTTGGGGCTGACGCTCAGCGACCAGGTCCCAGAGACCTGCCTTTGAGGTCGCCGATCCCACCAACCATACGGCTTTCTCACCAGCCGCCCGCTCAATATCCCAGAGAAAGAGGGTCTTGGCCAGCGCAGGAGGGCCGGCCAACAGCACGTGCACCGGCCTTTGCGCCGTCAGGCAGGCTTTGAGAAGCTCCTTGATGTCGTCGTGACCAATGATATCGTCAAAGAGGTCCTCGGGCAGGGCTATTTTGGTGTCCTGGGGCGCCTCAGGGACATCCCCACCAGCAACGACCGCCCGCCCAAGGTCGCTCAGCCGGTAGCCGGTATAGGAGTTTGACTTGAAGACGTTTTCAAGGTACCCGTCCTTAAAGAGGCGGTTCAGGGTTGCCGGCCAGATTCTAACGTGTCGCCACGACCAGCCAATCTTAAACTCCTTCTCCATGTCGTGCGAGCCTTCAAACTCGGCTATCTCGTGCAAAAACTCAAGGTCACCTTCCTTCATAGTCCACCTCCGTCATCCACTTTCTTGTAGCCGTAGAAACGGGGCTCAGGCTCTATTCCCTGTCTGATATTCCGCGCCCTCGTCTCTGCCCACCTCTCGACATCAAAGCCAAGCCGCTTGGTAATTTTCTCGGCAACTTGCTTTGACAGGCCCGCAGGGACTATTTCCGGCAGCCCCAGTTTCTCAGCTAATACATTCTCTACCATAATCCTCAGGATGTCAGCCTCGTGCCAGCGCTCCCTTGCCGCTGTAGGGAAAAGAGACGTCTATAGGCTGAATCAAGCAGAATTCCGCGACCGATTTCTTTATCCTCTCCGCCGTTTCAGGGGCGTACAGTGTAGCCAGCACCGAGACGCTAGCACTATCCAGCCACTCGGCATCCACACCGCGATTACAGTGAGTACACACATACATGCGTTCATCCTTGGTATTCTCCGAGGCCCGCCTGGGAATGGGGATATCAAGCAAGAGCAAGCCGGGGGACCCGCCAGCGTAAAACTCAGCCTTGCCTTCCTCGGTCAAAATCACCCGAATGCCGAAGGCTCTCAGCACCCGTCTCACGTCCTTTGGCGACAGGCTGTCAAAGAAGTCGACCAGCTCATCCAGGGACTTGTCCCAAAGCTTGTGTTTATCCGCCAGCTCCCGATAGGCCATGTAAAAGGACGGCACTGACAGGGACTCGGTAACATCTTCAAACTTTATCCTGCCCATATTATGATTATAACCCTTACTGCCACCCCCTTTCCCTCTTTATTATCTCATAGCTGGCCAGCACTATCTGGAGAAGGAAACCGGTCCCCTCAACGCCGGCTGTATCTGGGTGCAGCTTCCGTAGAAGCTCACGGTACCTTGTCTTTATCTCGTCATCACTCGCTGACCTGTCTAGCCCCAGGGCGGCGTACGGGTCAAAGTCTGCCTTCCCGGCTATAATCCCCTGGAGCCGGGCAAAGTCAATGCCCACTCCCTTCATGAGCGCAGCAAGCTGGTCGCTGACCAGTCCCTGCATCTCTTCGTGGATAACGCTCAAGACCCTTCGATACATCTGTGATATTCTGTCCTGACTCAATTCTATCCTCCAGCTTACCACCACAGATGCCCCACTATCAGGCCGGCGGCAAAACCAATAAGTATCTGCCACCAGTTCTGCTTAGTCTTCAGGGCCAGGAATACCCCACCCAGCAGAAAGAGGAGCAGGTATAACAGAGGCTCGCGCCTTGCGTCCTCGCGGACTATTTCCGTCCACGGCTTGCCCCCGAGCCGGCGCCAGAGCTTCTCATACAGCCTTTCCAGCATCTACTTCTACTCCCTGCGGTTTGTTGCCCCCAGCGAGATTCCATTTCCTGTGCCTGAGTTCGCTCAGGCCAGAGGCATAGTCCGAATACCGATACTCGTCGAGCCACGGACGCTGGCAAATGGTGTCCCAGTAGGCGGTGCACTCGGCTGCTACCAAGCAGTGCCCACAGTCAATCCCATCATTGGAGCATTCCTCCAGCTCTTTAAGCAGAAGGTCAATGAATAAGTTAGAGTATGGCAAAACCCTTTCCATCACTGTCTCCTTTCCGTCTCCCGGCAGACAAGGACTGGTGGAGAGACCGCTTTTTCAACGCCCAAAAAATAGGCATGAACTGGACGTATATAACGGGTCCCCAATCATTTTCATCAGCCCACCGACTATCCCTTGCAAAATCCAATAAATTTAGTGAGTTTTTGCGCTAACATGGCTATTCCAGCGGGCACCCGCCAGCCGCTTAGCCCGCTCCTGCCTTACCTTCTCGGGCAACTTGAGCGGCACTCTTGGCGGTCTAATCAGCTTCTTTGGCAGCTGGTACTCTTTGCCGCCATATGCGTTGTCCATCACCGGCTTAAGCCCCAACCTCTGCTCCAGGTGCTTTTGCCATGTCTTTTCATAGGTGAAGATATAGGCGATGCTTTCCTCTTTGTTGAAGTTGATAATCGTTTCCTGCTCGTAGGCTGACAAACTCCGTCTCTGCTTTTCTTTAACTTCGGTGGTCATTTCTCACTCCCTCTCCCAGGGCTCCTTGTAGGCTAGCCCGACAAACTCAAAAACGTCTTTCTCTGAGCGACATACCAGTTGACCCTCTGGTGTAGAGAAGCCTTGACCATAGGCTTTGAGGTGCCAGCCTTTCCTTATCGCCGCCACGGCAATCTGTTTATTGGTCTTCCTTCCGCCGGTCCTGACCACCAGGGCAACCCGCCAGCACTCTTCATTGGTGCTGAAAATGTCGACGCCCATGCCACTAGGTAGGTGCACCATGAGCTTGTTCTTCGCTCCATAAACCCGGCGGCCAAGCTTATTCAGACGGAAATCCAATCGTCCCTGGGCGACCAGAGCTTTAATCATTTCATCCAGCTGGTCACTGCCACCAACAAACCGCGGTATGCAAAGGAGTTCTATATCGCCAACCTCTGACTTTTGTCGCCTGATGCTGCCGGCAATGACGATTCGCTCACAGGCAGGTGTCAACCAGTAGACTATCTCCCTGGCTATTGCTTTGGCTTTCTCAAGCTCCATCCTCTTCCGGCTAGTCATGCGTCACCTGCGTCGCTAATGCGTCACCTGCGTCGCTAATGCGTCAGGTCGACGAAGTGTTAAAGTACTATAATCTCCGTGCCCAAGGGGTATAGGGAGATAAATATGACACTGGCTTCTTTGACCGGAAGATGCCAGGATACATATTTCATAGTAGACCTCAAGTTAAGGGAGGAACCTCTATGCCCTTAAACCTTGGTTTTGTAGCTTCATCAATAACCATGTCTGAAAGAAGTTCTGATGTATGTCTCAACGCTTCGATTTGAGTGCGGCTTGTTATATTATCGATTAAGGCAATATCAAGCCAAGCTATTAATTCCCAGAGGGAACCATTCGCGATTGCAAGGAAATTGCGCTGGCTCCTATCTGTATATCGTGCCTCATATCTTCCATAGCCTTCTGCAATGTTTGCTACCACCGAGGCTGCTGCTCTCATTAACTGGGAATAGTGCACCCATGTGTCTGGAATGTGTAGGTTCATTATTTCCTTATATAGGTCCAGGGCCTTTTGGTATATTGTGATTTCATCAAGTTTCATGGTTACCCCTCCAGTTCTCTCTCAAAGGTAAGACCCCACTTGTCTCCAATTTTCACAACCTTTCCCTTAGCCTTGAGTCGCCTGAGCGCCGAATCAGCAGCATTTCGGGATATCTGCAGGTTCTCCGCTATCTCTCTCAATGACATGGCACCGTGTTTTAAGAGCTCCTCTATCTGCATCTGGGTGCTGAGGCCGACGAGAAATTCACTAATTGTCCGCGGCCTAGCCGGTGACACCCTGATGGTATCTGTGCCAAACTCTATATGCATGCCCACAGGCTGGCATAGCTTCTGAAAAGGCGGCGGCTTACGGTGGAAGAGGGCGATGTCCATCTCGTCCTCGCCCATGTCCTGCCTCTTCCAGATTTCCCAGATAGACCTTGCCTGTGCTTCGAAGAAAATAGAGCCGAAGACAGTTTTCCTTTTCGTCTCCGGGTGTTTCGAGGTGTGGGCCAGAATAAGGCTCGTCGTCTTGAGCTGGCGCAGCGCTGAAAAGAAAGAGAGCGCTGATGCCGGCTCCTTCAGGTCACCACCACAGGCCAGCCCCAGGCTGTCAATGATAATTACCTCGGCGTTACTATCGTGGATATGCCGGTGGATTTGGTCCACGTCCTGTGCCAGAGGGAGGGCGCAGTGGCGATATTTGAGCCTGAGCCGTGGTGCATTCATGCCTCTCTGGAGCTTCGTCAGAATCCAGGACATGGTGTCGGCATCGGTCTCGTAGTCGAGGTAGAGGCAGCTGATTTCACGGCCGGGCGGTATTAGTTCGAGGTCATAGCTGTCCCAGGGATGGGCCATAATCTGGGAAAAGATGAGCGCCACGGTGCTCTTGGCCGTGCCCGGGTCGCCAAAGATGATGGTCGGATAGTTCTTGATGATAACCGGCTCCAGCAAATACTGGGGTGGGCAGACGTCTTCGCCGGTCTTTAGCTCTATTACCGGCTCACCCTTCCTTACCCTGTCCAGGGTGTAGACGCAGAGCTGCTCGAGGACGGTGTGCCAGTCGGCCAGCTTGCCGTATCTCTCATCCAGGGCCCTGGCCAGGTCGGTGCGGGAGCGGGTGGCGGCGAAGTTGAACTGCGCCTGGTGCAGGTGGGGACTATACCCCGGCATGGAAGTGCTTATCGCTATTTCTCCGGTCACCCTGCCGTCGGAGTGATTGTGGAGACGGGAGACCTCTATGGTTATCTTCTCCTTCTCCCACGAAAAAATATAGCCCGTGATGGTATCGGTAATCTGAGGGAGATTCACAGCGGCACTCCTTTAGAGGTTTTCCTTGGTCTCGCCCTGGCACGGACCCAGGTCGCTACTACCTGGTCGATATGTCTGAAGCCCTGTCTCAAGTCCTGCACCTCATCGTAGATGCGTTTGAGTTTGAATTGTCTCAGGTCTTCTGGTGTGAGTCGGGTGAGCGTTTGCTCAATGCTGTCCAGTCTCTCTTCGATAGTCTTGAGCTCGTGATTCTCCGGCGGCTCACAAGGCCCGGGGTCAGATAGTCCGTATTGGACACAGTAATGCCGGTGCCAGTCCCACGAAATTGGGAAGTCAATCAGTGGCTCACTCCAGCCGCAGGCATGACACTCAATGTCCGGGTAGCCCACCCTCAGGCGGTTGGACTTGCACTTTGGGCACTGGTATAGTTCCCCCACCTTTTTTCTCCTTAGAAAAGTCTTGCCTGAGCCGGCTTCGGCGGCCCCAGAATCTCTACCTGCCAGTACGGCTCTTCCAGGAGCAGCTGCGGTGTGTCCCACTGCCATTCCTCACAGTGGGCGTCGAAGTTGGCGATGGTGGTGCGCAGGATAACGTTTCTTTCTTCGTCAAAGACTTCCCAGAGCCGGCACTTTGGTCTGATGATGTTCTGATATATCCAGTATATCCAGGTCTCCTTGGCTATCGCCGGCGGCCTGGCTTCCCTCTTGTGGAGCACGTGTTTGGAGTACTGGACGACGCTGCGAAACACGCCGTCCTTGATGTAGCCGACCACTTTTGGCTTGCCACTGATGCGGACTATCTGGGGCTCAAAGCCATCGATAAATTGTTTTCGGTTCATAACTCGCCCACTAAAACAGGACTGACTGCTTTTCCAGTCTGGCATTTATCTGGCGGGTGAAGTCCTCCGCCTGGTCCCTGGTCAACCTGTTCAGAGCCTCGGCAACAGTTTTGCCGCTGACCTTATACCGGCTGGCGATGAAGCTCAGCACCGTCTCATCTGCCCACTTCAGTGTCTTTTGACTCTCCTTTAACCACTCTAGGTCAATAGCAAAGCCCTCTCCCACATCGTCAGCCCCTTTGGCTTTCGGCGTGGTCGGTTTGTCCGAGATTATCTTGATTGCCTCCTCCACGCTCTTCCCCTGGGCAAGCCATTCCCTTGGCGACATGCCCAGTGTGTCGTGGATTTGGTCTATAGAAAGCCCGAGCTCTTTTGCCCTGCTGACAAGAGGCAGGGCTAGAGCGACGATTTCCTCGGCCTCCTCAAGCGTTCTACCGGTGCCTATCCAGTCCTCTTTCAGGCTGGTAGTACCCAGTATGCTGTGGACGTCGTCAGTGCTGAGGCCCTTCTCCTTCTGGCGCGCCCACCACTTCTTCCAGTCAGGCTCACCGTTCTTGCTGTAAGCCGGGGGCAATTCTCCCTCGGGGGTTTCCCCTTTAGGCTCAGGCAGTGCCTCCTTTACCTCTGCGGGCAGCGTCTCATAGTCAACATTGGAGACGACACCGGAAAAGAGAGAGGGGAAAGCCTCAACCAGGGCACGCTTGAGGGCTACCTTTCTCAGCATCGACGGCTGCTTTTCCTCGGTCCAGAACTCGGTTAGGGAGCCGTCCCGCCGGTATCTAACACACTCTTTCTTGTTTACCGCCACGTAGAAAGGCCGACTTCTGTCCTTTCGATAAACTCTTGCCCAGCCGCCGACAAGCTTTGTCCTTTCTTCATCAAGGAGAAAAGCCCCCTCCCGGTATTCCAGCTTGCCTGTGGAATCCTTGAGGATGATGCCGGCTTCATGCCCATCGCATTCGGGATTTGCCTCGCCTGCCTTGAGGTAGGAATCTATAGCGATAACAGTGGCAGCCTTGTCCCTCTCGGAGTACTTGATTAGAAAAATCTCGTCAGCGAATGGGTTCAGGTTCAGAGACTGACAGGTCTTGAGGAAGACTACTACCTCCTGGTCAGTTGCCAGAGGGCAAATCAGCTTTTTGACATCGCTGAAGGTTATGGTTATCTTTTCGCCTTTGTATTCGACTATCGCCTTCTCCTCTTTTGCCCTTTCTACTTCCTTTTCCTTCGTTACCATGTCGGCACCTCCTGACTTGTCTCTACTTACCTCAATACCCAAATGAAGCTGTCGCCTCTTCACGGCTAGGCATGGTCTGTGTCGCCATCCTTTATGATTACCGGCGTAATACCTCTTTCTTTGAGCTTTTCCAGCTCTGCTGAACTCGCTTCACTTTCCCAAATGAGCTTTTCTATTCTCTGTGGAATGAATGCGGTAAAAATGCCGAGGCGCTTCTCGACCTTTTCAGTCTCAAGCAGCCTCGGCTGCTTCGTTTCAGACTCTTCCAGGATGGACATAGCCTGTTGCAGGGCCACCGGCTCCCTCACCTCTATGGCCCTCGGATGAGCCAGATAAATGACGGTTTTGCCCAGTTCTAGCTCCTTCGGGATAAACGGTATTCGCTTGGACACTCCCAGGTGGTGAGCCTCTTCCAAAAAGTCACTTGGCGTCTTGTAGAATTTCTCCCCAACACCCATGATGAAGGCTACTTCGTCTCTGGGGTCGCACATGAAGCAGGGACGCAGTCGGTCTTTGCAGTCGTTGTGGATGCCGAAGAGTCGGTAGGCATTAATTCTGGTAAAACCCCTGGACACCCTAATGCCCGTGCCACACACAGGACATGTGTCCAGAGGGTATGGAAGACGGTCGCAGAGGACTGAGATGTAGCTACCGCATAAATAGAGCCCGCCGACATGCCTAAAGCCACATAATCGTCTTGGCTCTATCGCCATGGCTATCCTCCTTCCTGCGCAACACCCCTTCGCCTTCTGTCAAGGCGACACCGGTATCAAGCTGGCTGAGGCGTTAATCAACTGCTGCTTCTTTGCCATAGAGTTCAGGGTCTCTCTTTGTTTCCGTTATCTCCCTTTTTGTGGCAGACTGGTCGCCTAACAAGCCTTGTCTTCTACCTATTGCTATCGCCAGTTCAAGGAGAGTCCGCAGCCTCTGCCGCACCACTGCGGCCCCTTCGCGTTGGGTATCTATCTTAACTCTGCAGCTGTCACCCATAGGCGCGCTCCACCAGAATTTCTTTACCGCTTCCGGCCAAGGGGATTGCCGTCATCAGGAACAAGAAAATAGCGACCCACTGCCCTTCGGTCAGGGGAATTTTCTTCATCAGGAATAAGAAAGTAGCGGGCTACAGCCCTCCTGATTAGACTGCCGACATCAGTTCTTTCCAGGCGGGCAATCTTCTCCAGTTCGAGAAAGTCTTCTTCAGAGAAAAGCACCCGGACGGATACCTTCTTGGTGCCTAAAACGTTGCGTCTGCCGGCGGGCATCTTACCCTCCTCCCGGTGGGTGGTAATGGCTTTAAATCTATGTTATAATATCAGTCGGATACTGTCAATAGCATAGGGCGGTAATGCTATTACCACAATGTAGCTAGAATTGGACAAGCCGAGGTGCCACCAGGAGTCTTGACAAGCTCACGAAATGGCGATATAATTACCATATCTAAACATTTTCAAGGAGGAAAAAATTATGCCGATATCGCTGGCCCAGCTGGTTAGAGAAGCGAGATTACGCGTTAACCTTAGCCTGGAAGAGCTCAGCAGACTTGTCGGCACCAGCCGTGAGAACGCCAACGCTATTGAAAACGGGCGCAACCGCCAGCCAGGACCTGACGTTATTGCTGGCCTCTCCCGAGTTCTTGGCATCCGGGTCGAGGATATTTATGCTGCCATCACCGGCACCCTGAACCGACTTCCTTGGGACAAGGTGGGAGACCTTGACCTCAAGGACCCGGAGCTTGAGCTAATGTTTCGGCAGGTGGATGACCTTCTAGATGATGAGGCTAAGGAGAGCGTGAAGGACTTTATTCGCTTCACTCTGGACCGGGAGAGGCGCCGGCGGCTGCAGGAGATGAAACTGGGTAAGAAAGAGGGAGGAGCTAAGCGTTTGGGAACGAAAGAGGGGTGATTATGTGGTCATGGGCAGTGCAGAAGGCGAAGGAGCTCCACCGACGGCACCCCGGTCTATCGCATCCCCCGGTTAATGTGGAGGCTCTGGCCGAGGCTGAGGGACTGGAGTGGATGCGCTGGCCCTTCAAGGGTTCAGTGGTGGAGGCGAAACAAGGGCGCTACATAGGTGTCGCCGAGCAGGTTGAGGGAGCACAGCAGCGCTATCTCATTGCTCACGCCGTAGGCCATCACCTGATGCACGTCGGCAACCAGCTTTCCTTTTATCACCAGCAGTTCGGCGTGCGCGGTAGGGAGGAGCGTGAAGCTGATACCTGCGCCGCACATGTCCTGATGCCTGAGGAGGAACTGGGGAAGGTCATCGCTTACATGACGGTCTGGGAGATTGCCGAGCATTTTGACGTGCCTGTAGAACTGGCCCAACTGAGGATAACCGAGTTTGCTACCGAGGAGGAAATTGCCCACTGGGAGGCGCTCGTGGACTTTATCCCGTAAAGGAGGATATGAACGATGCAAAGGGAAACTGAAGCGAAAAGGCTGAGGTGCTGTATCTATGCTCGTGTCTCCACTGAGGAACAGGCGGAGAGGGACCTCTCCATCCCCTTTCAGCTCGAGAGGTGCCGCTATCACGCCCAGGGTAAAGGCTGGGAGGTGGTTAAGGAGTTTGTTGACGCCGGCGAGAGCGCCCGGACTGATAAACGGCCCGAGTTTCAGAAGATGATAGCGGCCGCCAGGGCAAAGGAGTTTGATGTTATCCTGGTGCACAAGTTTGACCGCTTTGCCCGCAATGACTACGACTTCATCATCTACGAAAAGGAGCTTGAAGACCTGGGCATCACTGTTGAGAGCGTGAGTGAGCCGGGTGATGCTTCAACGCCCGCGGGCTACATCGGCCGGCGGATGATGCAGGTCATCAGCACCTGGTACTCCAAGAACCTGGCTATCGAGGTGAAGAAGGGGATGCAGAAGAAGGTGGAGCTGGGGGGCTGGCCCAAGCAGGCGCCCTTCGGCTACGTCAACCGGCGGGACAGGAACCACGCCTGGGTAGAGGTCGACCCAAAGAACGGCCCCTTGGTGACTGAAGCCTTCAGGGAGTTCGCCACCGGCAAATGGACGCTTGAGTCGTGGGCAGACCACGCCTATTCCCTTGGCTACCGTAGTCGCCTTGGCAACCGGATAGGCAAGTCAAAGTGGAGCGATATATTCCACCACCGCTTCTACCTCGGTGAGACCTGGCTCAAGGCGGGCGATGTGCCGGTCAAAGGGACGCACCAGCCGCTTACGGATGAGTCAACCTTCAGCGAAGTCCAACAGGTCCTCAGGTCCCACGATAAGAACAGGCAGCGCACCCGGCGGCATAAGTACCTCTTGAGGGGCATCCTCCACTCGCTGGACGCCGACAGCCCTTGCTGGGCGGAGACCAATAACAGAAAGGGAATTAGCTACTACCGAAGCCGCCAGAAGGTGGACGGCGGTCAGGTCTATTACAATAGCAGGGCGGTCGAGGACCAGCTGCCAGCTTTGTTCAGGAGCATCACGATAACCGAGTCCGACAGAAGTAAGCTAAGAGAAGAGCTAGACCGCTTGTTCGAAGCCGAGGCAGACGACAACGAAGAGCTCAAGAGGGCCGAGGCGAGGCTAGCAAAGCTTGAGAGGATGGAGAAGAACCTCCAGCGGCTGGCTTTAGAAGAAGAAATTTCCTTTGAGGACTTCAAAGAGCACCGCTTGGAGATTGAGGCGGAGAGG
>Ga0209102_1001634_pt1 | contig 11308 bp, 10 predicted proteins | sample ConPoolayeHmetaG_FD_185483 | JGI IMG/M metagenome (GOLD analysis project Ga0209102, IMG submission 185483) | Hot spring microbial mat communities from California, USA to study Microbial Dark Matter (Phase II) - Cone Pool mat layer H metaG... ... | reverse complement strand
TAATCTGGCTCCTCGGCCAGGACTCGAACCTGGAACCTAGTGGTTAACAGCCACCCGCTCTGCCGATTGAGCTACCGAGGAGCAGGCACCGCTAATTTAGCATGAAAAAGGGGCAAATTTCAACCGCAACAAGTCCTCCGTGAAGGGGAACAGGGCCGGATTGGATTCGGGCAAGGGCCATGGACTTCCGGTTTTTGCAAAAGGCAAGGGGATGGTAAAGAGGAAAGAAAAAAAATCAGAACCGGTAGCCGGCCTGCTTGGCTATCTTGCGGTAATCCTCCCCCCACATCTCGACAATCTTGCACATCTCGTAGAGCCTCGAGCGGAGCCGCACGCCGATTCGATCCACGAGCGTATCGCCGCTTTTCTTATAGAAGGAATCCCGCGTATCTTCCTCTTCTTCCGTGTCGAGGTAATTCGAGGTGAAAATGGTCAACTTCTTCTGGTTATAACGCTGGTTGATGATATAAAAAACCGTCTCCTCGACCCAGGCGGTCGTGCGCTTCGCCCCCAGCTCATCAAGGACAAGCACCTCATGCTCGAAGACAGGCGCCAGGACCTCGGACTCGGTTAAATTCGAGTCGGGAGTGAAGGTGCTCTGGATATCACGGATGAGCTCACGAAAATCGTAGAACGAACAGGGGACGTGTTTTTTCTCGATGAGTTCCCTCAGGATGGCCACAGCCAGATGCGTTTTGCCCACTCCACAGGGACCGATGAACAGGAGACCGACTTCCTGGGCGGGATAGTTCTTGACGAACTTCTTCGAAATCTTGAGGGCGTCCCGGTGTGAATCGTTATGGACCTCGAAATTTTCAAGCGAGCAGTGCTCGTAACGCCGGGGAATCCGCGCCTGTTCCCAGAGCGTCTGGACTTGCCGCTCATAAAAGCAGGCGCATCGCCGCGCCACCTGCTTGCCCTCGGCTTCGACCAGAACCCAGCCTGTCCCTTCGCACTTGGGGCAAGTTTTTTCAGCCATCAGTTCAAATATCCTCGAAGCTGCTGGAGCTGGTGGGAAAGGGCAAGCTTGCGCATGGCTTTCTGTTCAATCTGTCGGATTCTCTCTCGCGTCAAGTTCAGCCTGTTGCCGATTTCCTGGAGTGTGTGAGGCTGGTCATCGTCCAGTCCGAACCTTAATTTTAGCACAAGCGCTTCCTTTTCATCCAGCTCATCGACGATGTCCCGGATCTGCTGTTCGATGGAGGCTTTGACAATCTGGTATTCGACAGGCGGGGAGCTCTTATCCTCAATCCTTCCTTCGATTTCGAGCTCACCGTCGGCGAGCCTGTCGCTCAGGGAGACATCGCGCTCGGCCAGGATTTCCAGGTCTTCGACCTCTTCCTTGCTGATCCTCATGCTTTCGGCGACCTCCTCCCGAGTTGGGTCCCGACCCAATTCCGCTTTAAGCTGGGCTACTGTCCTCCTCATCTGAGCAATCTGGTCGGTGAGCTTCTGGGGCAAACTGGCCATCCGGGCCGACCGGGTCAGGGCGTGGATAACTGCCTGTCTGATCCACCACACCGCATAGGAAATAAACCGAACATTCCGGCTGGGGTCATACCGCTTGGCTGCTTCAATCAAGCCGAGGTTGCCCTCGTTGATCAAATCAAGCATGCTCAACCCCATGCCCCGGTATTTCTTCACGTAAGAGACGACAAAGCGGAGGTTAGCCTCGATGAGCTTCCGAAGGGCTGTCTTATCCCCTTGCTGGATCCTTCGTCCCAGCTCCTTCTCCTCCTCTTCTGTATAAACGGGGAAGGCGGCGATCTGACTCATATACAGCTTAAGGTTTTTTGAATCGAGGTAGTCCTCGTAGCTCATCGCTCACTCCCCGCTTTCATCGAGCTTGACGACCTTCATATCGCTCACCCGGACAAGGCTTTTCTTACGGGCCTCGAATTCCTCCTCTTTGCCGCGGAAAAATTCTTTCTTTACGTATTCGAGAAGCTCGTTCACCTGGGCTTCCATCTGCTGCATCTTCTGCCGCATGTTGAGGATGACCTCGACCCCGGCCAAATTGACACCCAAATCGCGGACAAGGCTCAGGATGAGCTCGAGCTGCTTGAGGTCTTCGTCGGAATAAAGACGCGTGTTTCCCTGGCTTCGAGAAGGCTTGAGCAACCCTTCCCGCTCGTAGAGACGGAGCGTTTGAGGATGGAGGTCGTACATCTGGGAGACACTGCTGATATGATAGTAAGTCTTAGCTTCCTTCTTGGCTTCTTTTTTTCTTCTCATGTCAGTGGATCCCCATTTTTTCTCTCGGGTTCGCCGGTGAAATCCGCTCCAGCTCCTTCATCAGCTCACGGATCCGCTGGTCCTCAAAGGGTGGCGGGACGATGGTCACCTCGACAAACTGGTCGCCCCGGGCACGCCGGCCTGGTACGGGAGCTCCCATCTCCTTGAGCCTGAATTTCTGGCCGGACCTGGTACCGGGAGGAATCCTGATCATCCTCTTGCCGTAAAGGGTGGGAACTTCGATTTTCGCTCCCAGCGTGGCCTCAGGAACGGTGATGGGGAGTTTGAGGTAGATATTGGGCCCTTCTCGGCGGAAAAGAGAGTGGGGTCCAACATCGATGGAGATGAACAAATCTCCGGCTGGCCCGCCATTCCGGCCAGCGTTCCCCTTCCCGGGAACGCGGACTTTGGAGCCGCTATCCACGCCGGCAGGAATCTTGACGTTGATGAGCTCGGTCTTCGGAACGACCCCCTGACCGTGACAGGCCCGACATTCTTCGCCCCGGCTCGCGCCCGTGCCCTGACAGGCTGAGCAGGTCGAAGAGAAACGCATGAACCCACGCTGGACGTGGGAACGGCCTGTTCCACCGCAGGCGGGACATACCCTCTGGCCCGAACCCTGGATGGAGCCACGGCCCTGGCATTGGGTGCAGCTTACCATGCGGGTGAGCTGGATCCTCGTCTGGAGGCCGTTGATGGCGTCTTCAAACCCGATGCGCATGGAGTAATGAAGGTCCTCTCCCCTTTCCGGGCCTGTCCTGGCTTCGCGCGCTCCGCTGCCGAACAGGCTTTCGAAGAAATCGGAGAAAGAGGAAGTCCCGTAATCAGAAAAATCGAAGCCCTCGAACCCGGAGCTATAAGCTCGCTCACTCCCCCCGGGCATGCCCTCGCCGACAAACCCGAACTGGTCGTACTGGCTCCTTTTCTTCGGGTCGCTCAGAACGGAATAAGCTTCCTGGATCTGCTTGAACCTGGCTTCAGCGGCCTTGTCGCCAGGGTTTAAATCTGGATGGTACTTGCGGGCGAGCTTGCGGTAGGCCTTCTTGATTTCGGACGCCGTAGCGTTCCTTTCCACCCCCAGGATTTTGTAATAATCCTTGTCCATCCTCCGTCCCGCCTCTGCGGATGGGTCTTATTTTTTGTCTTCATCCACAACTTCAGCGTCGATGACTTCCTCCTCGCCGCTCTTGCTGGAAGAGGAGCCTCCCGAACTCTGGTGACCATACTGCCCGCTCGCCTGGCCGCCCGCGGATTGCTGCTGGCTGGCCTGCTGGTAGAGAGTCTCGGTGAGCTTGTGAGAGGCACGGGAGAGCGACTCGATGGCGCTTCGAATCCGGGTAAGGTCCTCACTTTCCATGGCCCGCTTGGTATTCTCGATCTCGCTCCGGACTCGGTCGGCCTCGGCCTCCGGAATCCTGTCTTTGTTCTCCTGGAGGAGTTTTTCCAGGCTGTAAACGAGCTGGTCAGCCTGGTTTTTGGCCTCGACAACCTCTCGCCGCCTCTTGTCCTCTTCCGCGTGGGCCTCGGCGTCTTTGACCATCCTCTCGATTTCCTTATCGTCAAGACCGCTGTGACCTGTAATGGTGATGGCCTGCTGCTTGCCCGTTCCGAGGTCTTTGGCCGACACGTGGAGGATACCGTTGGCGTCGATGTCGAAGGTTACCTCAATCTTGGGCACGCCTCGCGGTGCTGGCGGAATGCCATCCAGATGGAAGCGGCCAAGGGTCCGGTTGTAAGCGGCCATTTCCCTCTCCCCCTGGAGGACATGGATTTCCACGCTGGGCTGGTTGTCGGAAGCAGTCGAGAAAATCTCCGTCTTCTTGGTCGGAATGGTCGTGTTGCGGGGAATCATCTTGGTGAAAACACCACCCAGGGTTTCAATCCCCAGGGTGAGTGGGGTAACATCGAGGAGGAGGACATCCTTGACATCCCCGGCCAGGACTGCGCCCTGGACCGCGGCTCCGACGGCCACGACTTCGTCAGGGTTAACGCCCTTGTGCGGCTCCTTGCCAAAGAAATCCCGGACAAGCTGCTGGATGCGGGGCATTCGCGTCTGGCCGCCGACGAGGATGACCTCATCGATATCTTCAGGCCGCAGGTTGGCATCGGCCAGAGCCTGTTTGCAGGGGCCGACTGAACGCTGGATGATATCCTCGACGAGTTGCTCAAGCTTGGCCCGGGTGAGCTTCATGAGAAGGTGCTTGGGACCTGAAGCGTCAGCGGTGATGAAAGGCAGGTTGATTTCTGTCTCCATGGTCGTCGAAAGCTCTATCTTGGCCTTTTCCGCGGCCTCCTTGAGCCTCTGGAGAGCCATTTTGTCCTTGGTCAAGTCGATGCCGGTCTCCTTCTTGAATTCAGAGACAATCCAGTCCTGAACACGCTGGTCGATATCATCCCCGCCGAGGTGGGTGTCGCCGTTTGTCGCTTTGACTTCAACAATGCCTTCCCCGACTTCGAGGATGGAGATATCGAAGGTTCCGCCGCCAAAATCATAAACGGCAATAGTCTGGTCTTTCTTCTTGTCCATCCCATAGGCCAGAGCGGCGGCGGTGGGCTCGTTGATAATCCGGACAACCTCTAAGCCGGCGATCCGACCCGCATCCTTGGTCGCCTTGCGCTGGCTATCGTTAAAGTAGGCGGGAACGGTGATAACGGCTTTTTCAACCTTCTCGCCCAGGTAATCCTCAGCCGCCTTCTTGAGCTTCTGGAGAATCATGGCCGATATCTCGGGCGGAGCGTACTGCTTGCCCAACGCCTCGACGCGCACATCGCCATTGGGAGCCTGGGTCACTTTGAAGGGGACCTGCTTGATCTCTTCCGTAACTTCGCTGTATCGGCGCCCCATGAACCTCTTTATGGAATAAATCGTATTCTCAGGGTTGGTCACCCGCTGTCTTTTGGCAACCTGGCCAACCAGCCTTTCCCCCTTGGACGTGAAGCCGACGACAGAGGGCGTCGTTCTGCCTCCTTCCTCGTTGGGAATGACGGTTACCTTGTCGCCTTCCATGATAGCGACGACCGAGTTTGTAGTTCCTAAGTCGATTCCGATTATCTTCGCCATATTAACCTCCTATTTTAGTCAATCATTATTATAAAAGTTGAGTATAATTTTGTCAAGTATTTGCGATAAAAAAAATTGGGAAATTAATTTTTAGGGTAAACTATTCCCCTGAAGCCTTCCCCGATGGCCCAATACAAGGCTTTAGCCTCCTGAGGGCTGGAAAGCCTGATGTCGAGGCAGGCAAGAGGCTTTTTCCTTAGCTTCAGCCAGAGGTTTTTCAGGGGAAGCCAGAAATACCATTTAAGGGAGCGGCCGAGGCTGGCCATCTTGGTAAAAAAATTCCCCGACCCTGACCGAACGTAAATAGCCAGCCCGCTCGTCATGCTCAGCACATAAACCGAGGGCATGTCTTTAAGCTCAAGGACGTTGAGCTCAAAGGTGTCCCCAGATTGGGCGTTTCCTGGCTTGATTTTCTTCCGTTTGGGAGCAAAAAGAGCGCTCTTTTTCTGGAGGGTTATGACCTGGAGGGAGGCGGGGTTTCCCCAGGTCCGTATCTTTTCGACCTTCCACTCTCGCAAGGTCATCCCACTGGCCTTGAGGCGGATGCTCTTTTGAGGAAGGTCAAGAATCAAGTAGGAGGCCGGCGTTCGAGCCAGGGTCAACTCTTCCTTGAGGAGCTTATTCTTGATTGCTTCGCCCAGCCTTTGCTCACCCTGGGTGGGATGCCCGAAGAGGAGAACTGTCCCTAAAAGGAAGACCATAAGCAACCGCCTCACCATCTTGCGACCCGCTAATAGATATAAATTTTCGTGCCGATGGATGCTTTCTCGAAAAGAATTTTCAGGTCCTCGTCGCCAACCCGAATACAACCATGGGTGACGCTCCGGCCGAGAAGCCTGGTGTAGAGAGTGCCGTGGATGAAGTAGCCGTCCCCGAAGCCCAAAGCATAATCTCCAAGAACGTTTGGCTCCACTCGCTCTCGAGGGTCCTTAGGAATTTCCTCGCCTTCTTCGATAAAAGCCCAGTCGGGCTTGATCCAGTACGGGTCCCTGATCTTAGTCTTGACGTGGAATTCCCCCCGCGGTGTGTCGAATACCCAGCGTCGCCGTCCGCCAGGTTCCTCAAGGATACTCCCGGAGCCACAGGAGACGGTCGCCCGGCGCAATATCTCCTCTCCTTTCTTGAGATAGAGAATGTTGTTGCCCGAATCGACGACGATATAGATACCCCGAGGGGCAAGAGCCTGGATTTTCCTTTCCAGGGCCGCGTTTTCTAAGGCCAGCCGTTTTAAGTCCGCGGCCAATATCGCCGATTCTGACGGTTCTCGCCCGGAGCGGGTCGCCCTCCAAAAAATCACGTAACCCACTGCCTCGAGGGAAAAAAACAGGCATAGCAAGCCGACGAGAAGCTTCCACCATAGCCCTCTCATTTTCCCCTTCATCTTCGACCCCCCTTTAGCCATGTGAGCAACTCAGCAACGCTCTTCAGGGAACCGACAATGGTCACCGGCGTCCCGACCGAAACTTCCAGAAAAAGCTCGTCCATGACGCTGTCCTCGACGGCAATGCAGCCGCCCGTCAGACTGTCCTCGCCCCCACCATGGATTTCGATCAAGCTTCCAATCCCGGCGTTGGCCGGGATGAGGCCTTGCTTCTTAGCCAGAGAGAACCGCTGTCTGTCTTCTTCGTTCGGATAGTCAAGGAGGAGAGCTTTATAGAAGCGACTTTGAGGGTTTTTCCTCACGACCCGGTATTTTCCCTCCGGTGTCGCCTCATCCCCGGCGTGGAGCTTATCGGAAAGGCCGTACTTCCCCAACCCAATGTTGTAAGTGGCCGCGATTTTGCCGGCTTTGTACACGGTCAGAGTCTTTTCGAGCTTATTGATCACCAGGGCTGTCGCCCTCTTCTCCCTGGACTCAGCGACCGTTTCCTCCGCCCATCTCCGCCAGAGGTTGATTTGGTCCTCATCCGCATAGCGAGCAAGAAGGGAAAATAAGAATCTATGCGCCTGGTCGAGATAAATGTTTACTATTCTTATTTTTCCGCTAAGTTCAGTAAGCTTTTGTTTCTCGAGGCAAATCTCCGCTTCCCGCAGCGCAACTTCTCCGCGAGTCAGACTTCGGCGCACATCGTCGGCCTCACGGATGGTCAGGGTGAAATTCTTTATCTTTTCAAATTGCTCTCGAAGCGCCTTGACCTCGGCTGCACCGGCGCTCGAACGGAGAGCTTTTTCTTTCTCTATTTTCTCGAGTAAAGCCTGGCCTGTCTCGATGATGGCCCGGAAATCCTTCTCGACTTCTTCATAATTTCGGAACCAGCCGAACCTGGCTTTTTGCTGGATGAGCTTGTCCCGGGCCAGACGCAGGCTGGAAAGATACACTCGATACTCTTCGGGTACATAGACCGCTGCTTCTGCCCTCCAGAGCTCCTTTTCCTGATCGATCGCCTGGTTGACCACTGCCGGCACCGGCGGCGTCTTGCAGGCGACGAGGAAAGCACCCAGGACAGCGAGCGCGGCGAGGAGGAGGGCTCTCGACTTCACTCGCCAGATTCGTCCTGAGAGGATTTACTTTTTGCCCTTGACCTTTTCGATGGCCGCCTGGATCTGCCCAGAAATCGAAGCCGCCTTTTCCTTGATCGAGGCCGCCTTACTGGAGGCGCCGAGATAGTCTTCCTTGTCGATGGCTGCCTGGATTTCCGCGAACGAATCCTCGAGCCCCTTCAAGTCGGCGGTAAAAGCTTCGATGTCCGCTTTGGTCCCCTTGCCCCGGGGGGCCTTCTCCAGGAGAGCTTTGGCTTCGTCGAGCGAAGCCCTGGCTTCTTGCTGCGCCGTTAAGGCCGCATTCTTGGCCGCTTCTTTCTTGGCCGGGATGGTCGCTTTGAGGGCCTCAGCATCGGCCTTCACTTTGGCCAGCATCTCTTTGGCCGTCGTGAATTTCTTGAAGAACTTCTTGTCCTGTGTCGCCACTTCATCCAGGGCAGCCGTGAGGTCGGCGTTCAGCTTCTTGAGCTCGTCGGCGGCATAGACATCGGCCCCTTCCTTGGTTGCAGCTTCAACAGCCGCTTTGGCATCGTTTATCTCTTGGGTCGGCTGCTTGGCACAGCTCGAAAAAAGAGAAACCACGAAAACACCCAGAACCAAAAGCTTGATCGCGTTTTTCACTTCGAACCTCCTTTCTTGAATCTGCCTTTTCTGACCCTATTAGGTATTATTGCCCTCCGTCCGTTCTCACCTCCTTTCTCCAAAAAGGAAACGACCTCTTTCCCGCTGAGGATATTTATCAATGAGGCGGGGTTCCCAGATAAGACTGAGGCTCAATTAAGGCGGGACAGTGTCATCCATCCACTGGACTGAATCAGCTGAGCGCATCGAGTTAGTCCCTCCTCCGATCCGTCCGGCAAAATCTCTATGATGATAAAATCTTTTATCACAACGCGAGACGTAAGTCAACTGGAGGGTGGGGCTACGGCCTCAGGCGTCCGGGTCGATGATGAACTTCTCCCTCATCAACATCTGAACTTCTTCACGGGCTTTCTTAATAATTGCCTCAGCTGTCTTGAACCTTTCCTCGGGAGGGGCGATCCTTCGGGCCACTCCCTGCTCGATTCCCTTGCTCCCGACGGCCACGGCCTCACGAGGAAAGACTTCCCACTGGTCCATGTTCGGGATGATGTAATCCTCGCTAAGCCCGCGGTCCTCGGCCACTTTGGCCAGCTCTTTGGCTGCCTCGATGCACATCTCATCGGTGATGGTCCGGGCACGGATATCGAGAGCGCCGCGGAAAATACCTGGAAAACCCAGGGAATTGTTAATCTGGTTGGGGAAATCCGACCGGCCAGTGGCCACGATTCGAGCGCCGGCTTCCTTGGCTTCCCAGGGCCATATCTCGGGGATGGGGTTGGCTTCAGCAAAGACAATCGCATCCTTGGCCATCGTCTTCACCCAATCTTTGCGGATGGTGCCAGGACCAGGAGTTGAGGCGGAGATGAGCACATCGGCTCCCCGGATGGCATCGGGGATATCCCCCTTGATTTGCTTCTCGTTTGTTTTCAGACAGATGTCCCATTTTTCTTTGAACTTCGTCTGGAGGATTTCCCTATCGCTGCGGTCTCGATGGAGAATCCCCTTGGAATCGACCGAAAGGATATTGCCAGGAGTGACACCGGCAGCCATGAGAAGGCGGACGATGGCCACTCCCGAAGCTCCGGCTCCAACCATCGTCACCCTTACTTCATCGATTTTCTTGCCGACAATCTTGAGGGCGTTGATCAACCCGGCTACGGTGACGCAGGCTGTTCCCTGCTGGTCGTCGTGCCAGACCGGAATTTCGCATTCCTGACGCAATGTGTCGAGGATCTTGAAACACTTGGGATGGGAAATATCCTCGAGGTTTACCCCACCAAACGTAGGCTGGAGAGCCTTGACGATAGCGATAAACTTGTCAGGGTCTTTTTCATTCAGACAGAGGGGAAAAGCATCCACGCCGCCCAGATACTTGTACAAAAGCCCCTTACCTTCCATGACAGGAAGACCCGCCTCCGGACCGATGTCGCCCAACCCAAGAACTCGCGAGCCGTCGGAAATGACAGCCACAAAATTCCATTTGTTCGTGTAATCGTAAGCCTTTTCCCGGTCCTGGTGAATCTCCTTGCACACGGCAGCGACACCGGGCGTATACCAGATAGCGAAGTCGTCAAAGCTGCGGATCCGGCACTTCAGGGTGACGCCGATTTTTCCTCTGTAATAGGCATGAAGACGCAGGGCTTCCTTCGAGGGTTTTTCTGCTTTAGCCAGCAATTCCTCGATGGTCACTTCTTTTTTCATGGATGATAACCTCCTTGATATGAAGAAAGCCGTATTATAAACCTTGGCCCAAGAAAGTCAAACCCTCCGCATCACGCGGAATTCAGGTTATAATTATGACTTTAACGGCCAGAAGCTTGTGATTGATCATGCGTTTTATATACAACAATTTCCCTCGGCCGAACAATCCTCTCTCTTTACCGATCGAGCCGTGGGGCAATTGACAATTCGCCGTCGAGATGATAATAACCGAAGCCTAATGAAGGGAGTCGGACCGGTTTTTAGCGCCGCATGGATGGCGCTGGTTTCCGACTCAACCTCACAGGGATAGGAGCGAAAGATCATGCTTCTCGACCCAGCGAGCAAAGAGAGAATCCGGGCCGAAATCTACCGCATCCTGGAGGAGATCGGACTCAAAGTCGAAACCGAAGAGATGCGGCAAGCTCTCACGGCCATCGGTTGCAAAGAAAAAAGCGGCCTCCGGGTCAGCATTCCCAAACGGATTATCGACGAGATTGCCGCCCGGCAGAAAAAAGCCCAGGCGGAGGACGCCGCCATTCAGGAGCTCTATTACCGCTGCAATATCGACTGGACGCACGCGATTCTCTGGAGGCACCAGGTCGATGAGATCAAGCGGGCCCTCGAAGAAAAACTTCTCGTCTCGGCCTTTGATTGCGGCCCGACTAAATATTACGATTACCGCCAAAAGAAAGCGATCGCCGTCAACACCGAAATCTTTATCGAGATGAAGAAGCTCGCTCAGGCGACTCCGGAGGTCGGCTATGTCGCCAACTGGTACCGGAACGATGCCCCTCCGCGGCTGGAAAGGCTCGAATCGTTGATTCTGGCCTTTGAATACACGGACAAGTCAGCCGGAGTCGAGGCCATCTATCCGGAAGTCATCAAATACCTCAAGGAGGCGAGCGATATCCTGAGCGGCGATTCTGGCGACGAGCCGGGGACCTACCTCGCGGGCTCGGAGTGTATCATCCCGCCGCTTTTTCTCGACGACCGCTCGGCCCGGGACATTCTCGAGCGGAAAAAATGGGGTATCCGGAAGTATCATGTCGCCACGATGGGCGCCCTGGCCGTTTCCCTTCCCGTCACCATTGCCGGCGCCGTGGCCGTCTCGGCGGCCGAACTCCTGGCCGGCTGGACGGCCGTTTACGCCGTCGACCCGGAAGCCCGGTTCAATGCCCGGGCGATCTGCAACAGCATCGACATGAGGACCGGCCAACCGACCTATGCCGGCCCCGAGATCCATCTGGT
>Ga0209102_1001633_pt1 | contig 11309 bp, 12 predicted proteins | sample ConPoolayeHmetaG_FD_185483 | JGI IMG/M metagenome (GOLD analysis project Ga0209102, IMG submission 185483) | Hot spring microbial mat communities from California, USA to study Microbial Dark Matter (Phase II) - Cone Pool mat layer H metaG... ... | reverse complement strand
CCCACCACCCCCTCGCCGCCGTGGGCGGCCCCTTCAACGCCATCTTCGTGCGCGGCAGCTCCGTGGGCGAAGTGATGTTCTACGGCCAGGGCGCGGGCGCGCTCCCCACCGGCTCCGCCATGGTCGGCGATATCGTAGACGTGGCGCGCAACCTCCGCTCCGGCTGCACCGGCCGGGTCTCCTGCACCTGCTTCGAGGCCAAGCGGGCGCGCCCCATCGAGGAGCTGGAGACTCGCCACTACCTACGCACCCAGGTGGCCGACCGGCCCGGCGTGCTGGCCGCCATCGCCACCGTCTTCGGCGAGGAGGGCGTGAGCCTCGCCTCCGTGCTTCAGATGGCGGCCTCCGGCGAGCAGGCCGAGATTGTCTGGCTCACCCACCTCGCCCAGGAGCGCCGCATGCGACGCTCCCTCGCCCGCCTGCGCGAGCTGCCAGAGGTCCACGAGATCAGCGCCTGGATCCGCGCCGAGGCGGAGTGAGACCCATGTCCACGCCCCCCCGTCTCGGCTGGCCCGGTATCATCGAGGCCTACCGCGATTTCCTGCCCGTCACCGCCAAGACGCCGGTCGTCACCCTGCAAGAGGGCGACACCCCGCTGCTCGAGGCCCCGGCCCTCCAGAGGCGCATCGCCCTGCCCCTGCCCCTCTACCTGAAGTACGAGGGCGCCAACCCCACCGGCTCTTTCAAGGACCGCGGCATGACCGTCGCGGTCTCCAAGGCCCTCGAGGAGGGGCAGCGCGCCGTCATGTGCGCCTCCACCGGCAACACCGCCGCCTCCGCCGCCGCCTACGCCGCCCGCGCCGGCCTCCAGTGCATCGTCGTCGTGCCCCGCCGCTGGATCGCCATGGGCAAGCTCGCCCAGTCGGTCGTGCACGGCGCCCGGGTGGTGGCCATCGAGGGCGTCTTTGACGAAGCTCTCCGCATCGTCATGGAGATCACGCGCGAGCACCCCATCCAGCTCGTCAACTCCGTCAACCCCTATCGCATCGAGGGCCAGAAGACCGGCGCCTTCGAGATCTGCGACTCCCTGGGCGAGGCCCCCGCCTTCCACGCCATCCCCGTCGGCAACGCCGGCAACATCTCCGCCTACTGGAAGGGCTATAAGGAGTACCAGGCCGCCGGCCGCAGCCGCCGTCGGCCGCGGATGCTCGGCTTCCAGGCCGAGGGCGCCGCCCCCCTGGTGCGCGGCGAGCCGGTCGCCGATCCCCAGACCATCGCCACCGCCATCAAGATCGGCAACCCCGCGAGCTGGGCCACCGCAATCGAGGCGCGGGACGAGTCCGGCGGGCTCATCGAGGCGGTCAGCGACGAGGAGATCCTCGAGGCCTACCGGATGCTGGCCGACATCGAGGGGCTGTTCGTCGAGCCGGCCTCCGCCGCCTCCGTCGCCGGCATCGCCAAGCTCGCGCGGCGGGGCTACTTCGATCGTGAGGCCGCCGGCCCTGTGGTCTGCATCCTCACCGGCCACGGCCTCAAGGACCCCGACCGCGCCATCGCCTCCGCCCAGGAGCCCGCCCTCGTCGAGCCGACCACCGAAGCGGTGCTGGACCTCCTCGGCCTGCGAGAGCCGGCCCACGCCGCGTAGGGCGCACAGGTCGCCGCCGCGGCAGGCCAGGCGCCCCGCCTGCCCTTGCCCGCTCGCCGTCGTCGCTCTGTAGGGCGGGGTCGCTCCGCTGCCATAGCCACACGGCTATGGCGCGTTGGCGACTCCGAGCCCCGTCTCCTGAAGGGCGGGCCTGTCCCCTTGCGGAATACACTCCGCTGAGCGACAGCCAAACCCTGGCCCACGAGGAACCGACCATGGTGAGTGAGCCCCTTCTCCAGTCCAACCTCCCCGACGTACCCCTGCTCGCGCGCGGGAAGGTGCGCGACATCTATGACCTGGGCGACCAGCTCCTCATCGTCGCCACCGATCGCATCTCCGCCTTCGACGTCGTGATGCCCAACGGCATCCCGGACAAGGGCCGCATCCTCACCGCCATGTCTCTGTTCTGGTTCGAGCTCACCGAGGACATCGTGGAGAACCATCTGGCGACCGCCGACCCCACCGAGTATCCCGCCCTCATCGGCCGCTACCTCGACGTGCTCGCCGGCCGCAGCATGCTGGTGTGCCGCGCCAAGGTCGTCCCCATCGAGTGCGTCGTGCGCGGCTACCTGGCGGGCTCCGGCTGGCGCGAGTACCAGGAGCAGGGCACGGTGTGCGGGATCGCGCTGCCCCCCGGGCTGCGGGAGAGCGACAAGCTGCCCAAGCCCCTCTTCACCCCGGCCACCAAGGCCGCCACCGGCCACGACGAGAACATCTCCCCGGCCCAGGCCGCCGACATCGTGGGCGAGGAGACTTACCGCCAGCTCGAATCCCTCAGCCTCGCGCTCTACCGGCGCGCGGCCGACTACGCGCAAGAGCGGGGCATCATCATCGCGGACACCAAGTTCGAATTCGGCTGGCGCGGCGACCGGCTCATCCTCGTGGACGAGGTGCTCACGCCGGATTCCTCGCGGTTCTGGCCGCTGGACGGCTACCAGCCTGGCCGCCCCCAGCAGAGCTTCGACAAGCAGCCTGTTCGGGACTACCTGGACTCCCTCGACTGGGACAAGCGCCCGCCCGCCCCCGAGCTGCCCCCGGAGGTCGTCGAGGGAACGCGTCAGCGCTACCTCGAGGCGCTGCGGCTCCTCACCGGACGGGGGCTTGACCGCTAGTCCCCCGCGGCGTCACGTTTGACCGCCCACCGTCGGTCCTGATATACTCGCAATGCCATGGAGGCGTCCTCTTCCCAGCGCAGGCCCAAGCGCGCGGTCGTCATCATGGACGGCGCCGCGGATGAGCCTCAGGAGGCCCTCGGCGGCCGCACGCCGCTCCAGGCCGCCAGGACCCCGAACTCGGACGAGATCGCCCGCGCGGGCGTCTGCGGGCTGGTGAGGACCATCCCCGACGAGATGGAGCCCGGCAGCGATGTCGCCACCCTGTCCATCCTTGGCTACGACCCCCGGCTGTACCACACCGGCCGGGGGCCGCTCGAGGCCGCGGCGATGGACGTGCCCCTCAACCCCGACGACGTCGCCTTCCGCTGCAACCTGGTCTCCAGCGACGGCACGACCCTGCTCGACTACTCCGGCGGCGAGATCCCGACCGCCGAGGCGCACACCCTTATCGCCCTTGTGAACGAGCGGCTCTCCACCCCGCGGTGGCAGTTCCACCCGGGCGTGAGCTACCGGCACGTCATGGTCTGGCGCTCGGGCTCGCCCGACGTCGAGACCACGCCTCCCCATGATATCATCGGTCAGCCCCTGGAACCCCACCTGCCCCGCGGCGACGGCGAGGCCGATCTCCGGCGGCTCATCTGGGACTCCCTGGAGCTGCTTGACGGCCACGACATCAACCGCCGCCGCCGGGATCAGGGCAAGGCGCCGGCCAACATGGTCTGGCCCTGGGGGCAGGGGCGCTCGTGCGCCCTGCCCTCCTTCGCCCTTCAGCGGGGCGTGCCAGGGGCGGTGATTGCGGCGGTTGACCTCGTGCGGGGGGTCGGCAAGTGCGCGGGCCTGACCGTTCTGGAGGTGCCTGGCGCGACGGGGAATCTCGACACCGACTTCGCCGCCAAGGGCCGGGCGGCTCGGGAGGCGCTGGGGCGGTGGGATTTCGTGCTCGTTCACGTGGAGGCCCCCGACGAGGCCAGCCACCAGGGCAGCCCGGAGCGCAAGGTGTGGGCGATCGAGCAGGTGGACCGCCACGTTGTCGGGCCGCTGCTGGAGCACCTCCGCGCCCTGCCCGATGGCCGCATCATGGTCCTCGCCGACCACTACACGAAGATCTCCACCCGAACCCACGACCGCGAGCCGGTGCCCTTCGCCGTGCTGGCGCCGCGGCGCGGGCGGGCCGAGGCATTCGATGAGCAGCACGCCGCAGAGACCAAGCGCGTCATCGCCGAGGGCTGGCGCCTCATCGAGCTCCTCTTCGAGGCCTGAGACCAAGGCCTTCCTCGAGCGCGCCGCCGCCACCATCGCAGAGCACCGCATGGTCGCCCCCGGCGACCTCATCCTCGTCGCCATCTCGGCCGGCCCCGACTCCACCGCGCTGCTCCGCGCGCTCCACCGGCTCCGCCGCCGCCTCGGGTGTCGCCTCTGCGCCTGCCACGTTCACCACGGCCTCCGCGGCCCCGACGCGGACGCCGACGCGGAGGCCGCCGCCGCCCTCGCCCGCGCCCTCCGCGTCCCCTTCACCGCCCGGCGCGCCGAGGTCCGCGAGCTCGCGCGGGCGCGAGGGCTCTCCCTCGAGGCCGCCGCCCGCGCCGTTCGCTATCAGCTCCTCGAGGAGGAGGCCCGCCGCGCACGCGCCAGCCGCATCGCCACCGGCCATACCGCCGACGACCAGGCCGAGACGGTGCTCCTGAACCTCCTCCGCGGCGCCGGGCCGGCCGGCCTGGCCGGCATCCCGCCGGTCAGGGGAAAGATCATCCGCCCCCTGCTGCGGACCACCCGCGCCGAGGTGCAGGCCTACTGCGCCGCCGAGGGGCTGGACTACCGCGTCGATGCCACCAACGCCGACCCCGCCTTCCTCCGCAACCGCCTGCGGCTTCAGGTCCTCCCCCTGCTGCGCCGCCTCCAGCCCCGCGTGGACGCCGCCCTCTGCCGGCTGGCGGACATCGCGCGCCTCGAGAATGACTACCTCGCCGCCGCCGCCCAGCGCGCCCTGCGCGACACCGCCGCCCTGGGGGCCCGCCAGGTGCGCATCGCCCGGGAGCCCTTCTGCGCGCTGCCCGAGGCGCTCCGCAGGCGCGTTCTGCGGGCCGCCGTCGCCCGCCTCAAGGGCGATGAGCTCGACCTCGAGTTCGACCGCGTAGAGGCCCTCGTTGCGCTCGTCGAGTCGGGGCGCACAGGCGCCACCATCGAGCTGCCTGGGGGATTGCGGGCCGAGCGCGCCTACGGCGGGGTCATCATCAGCGCCGCCGCGCCGGAGCGGGCGCCCCCCGGCGGAGAATGGACCCTGCCCGTGCCCGGCGAAGTCGTCATCGAGGAGCTGGGCGTGAGGTTCACCGCCGTCCGCTCGCGGGCCCGGCGCACTCCCTCCGACCCCTGGGCCGCGCTTGTGGATGCCGCCAGAGTCAAGCCGCCGCTCACCGTCCGCACCTGGCGGCAGGGAGACCGCTTCCACCCCCTGGGGATGCGAGGCTCGGTGAAGCTCCAGGACTTCTTCGTGAACCAGAAGGTGCCCCGGCGGGAGCGGGCGCGAGTCCCGCTGCTGCTGGCCGGCGGAGAGATCGTGTGGGTTGTGGGTCACCGCCTGGATGATCGCTGCAAGGTCACCCCGCGGACGAAGCGGACGATCAAGCTCGAGGCGCAGCGCCTGAGAGCCCAAGACTAAGGGAGAAAGGGAATGTCAGCTCGAGAAGAGATCGCTGAGAAGCAGCGCAGGGTGAACGAGTTCCTGGAGGCAAAGGGCTTCGACGCCCTCCTGCTCGCCAGGACCGACAACTTCGCCTGGTTCGGCTGCGGCGCCGACAGCCACGTAAGCCTCGCCGCAGAGGCCGGCGTCGGCGCCCTCCTCATCCAGCGCGACCGCAAGACCCTCATCACCAACAACGTCGAGCGGGGCCGGCTTCTTGAGGAGGAGCTCGCCGGCCAGGGTTTCGGCGAGGACATCAGCCCCTGGTACGACGACGCCCTGCCGCCCGCCCTCGCCCGGCTCGCCGCTGGCGAGAGGGTGGCCTCCGACACCCCCATGGATGGGGTCACTGCCTGCCCTGAGGACATCGCCCGGCTGCGGGAGTCGCTCACGCCCGAGGAGGTCGAGCGCTACCGCGGGGTGGGCCGGGACGTGGGCCAGGCGATCGCGGAGGCCTGCCTGGAGGTGGAGCCCGGCATGACCGAGCACGAGGCCGGCGCCGCCCTTGCGGGGGCCCACTTCCGCCGCGGCGTCGCGCCCATCGTCGTGCTCGTGGCCGCCGACGAGCGCCTGCTCAAGTACCGCCACCCGATACCCACCGACAACCCCATCAAGCGCGTAGTCATGCTCGTCGTGTGCGGACGCCGACACGGCCTCATCGTCTCGGCCACCCGCCTCGTGCACTTCGGCGCCGTACCGGAGGCGCTGCGACAGAAGCACGCCGCGGCGGCGGCCATAGACGCGACCTTCATCTCCCGCAGCCGCCCCGGCGCCCGCATCGGCGACATCGTGAGGGCCGGCCTCGAGGCCTACGCAGCCCACGGCTACCCCGAGGAGTGGAAGCTCCACCACCAGGGCGGCCCCACTGGCTACGCCACCCGCGACTACCGCGCCACGCCGGAGAGCGACGCCGTCGTGCAGCCCAACCAGGCCTTTGCCTGGAACCCCTCCATTACCGGCACCAAGTCCGAGGACACCATCATCGCCACGCCGGACGGCCCGGAGGTTATCTCAACCTCGCCGAGCTTCCCCACCATCTCGGTCTCGGTGGACGGGGTCAGGCTCGCGCGGGCCGACATCCTGGTGCGCTAGCGGCCGCGGCGCTCAACCGCCGCGGGGCGGGCTCGTGACGGAGGCGGTGAGGATCTTGTCTCCCACCGCGATGGCGTCCACCACCTCCATGCCCTCGACCACGCGGCCGAAGGCGGTGAAGCCCATGGCGTCCAGGTGCGGCGCGTCGCCCAGGCAGATGTAGAACTGCGTGCTGGCCGAGTTCGGCACCATCTGCCCGGCCTGGTAGAGCCGGGCCATCGCCACCGCGCCGCGGGTGTGCTCGATGGGCGAGCGCTCGTCGCGGATCGTGTAGCCCACCGCCGGCCGGCCCGCGAGCTGTGGGTCGCCGACCTGCACGACGAATCCCGGCTCCACGCGGTGGAACGCCATGTCATCGTAGAAGCCCGCCTGCACGAGGTTCACGAAGTTGGCCACCGCCTCCGGCGCCGCCGACCCGTCCAGCTCCAGCCTGATCGTCCCCTTCTCAGTCACCAGCTCGGCGCGGATCGCCCGCTGGCCCCGCACGGCCGCCATCTGCTCGGCCGTCGGCGGGCCCAGCTCCGGGGAGGGCTCCGGGGCCTCCGGCTCGGGCTCCTCCTCGACCTCGGGGGCGGGCTCGGGTAGGGCCGCGGGCGCCGCGGGCGGGCGCGCCCTGCAGCCAGCCAGCGAGAGCAGGCAGCAGGCCAGCACGATGCCCATCGTCGTTCGCTTCATCTCATCACCACCGGGCTCCCATATTCTCACAGCGTGCGCGTGACCTTCGTGAGCCGCCGCGGCGCGTCGGGGTTCAGGCCCCGCACCAGCGCCAGCCGGCAGGCGAAGAGCTGCCCGAGCGTGGCGAGCGGGATCGGGCTCAGCGGCTCCGGCGTCGCGATCGGGCAGCGTATTGCCAGCTTCGAGGCGGCGGCGATCTCCTCGCGGTTGGTGAAGGTGAGCACGTCCACGTTCTGGCGCCCCAGCCGGCGGGCCAGCCGCAACATGAAGGGGTACGTGGGCCCCGCCGGCGCGAACAGCACCACCGGCGTCGCCGGGTCCACGAACGCGACCGGCCCGTGCAGGAAGTCCGCCGCCGACATGCCCACCGCGCCCAGGTAGCACGTCTCCATCAGCTTCAGCGCCGTCTCCCGGACCGTCGCGTAGTTGAACCCGCGCGCCAGGCACAGACAGCGGGCCGCGTAGCGGTAGTACCCCACCACCTCGGCCACCGCCTCCTCCTGCGCCAGCGCCGCGCCCATCGCCTCCGGCAGCGCGGCGACCTGCCTCTCCGGCAGATCACCGCCCAGGGCGCGGCAGATCATCGTGATGGCGACGAGCTGCGCGCTGTAGGTCTTGGTGGCCGCCACCGCGCGCTCCCTGCGGGCGTGCAGGGCCACGGTGTGGTGCGCCGCGCGGGCCAGCGAGGAGCCGACCTGATTGGTGACAGCCACCGTGTAGGCCCCCAGCCGCCGCGCCGCCCGCATCGCCCTCAGCACGTCCGAGCTCTCCCCCGACTGCGACAGCCCGATCGCCAGCGCTCCCTTCATCCCGCCCGCGGCCGGCGCCGGATACAGCGTGAACAGCGACAGCGCCGCGCCCGACACCGGGATCCCCAGAAAGCGCTGGAACAGATAGTGCCCATAGATCGCGGCGTGGTGCGACGTGCCGCGCCCCGCCACGAAGATCATCCCCGGACGCTCCCGCCGCAGCGGCGCCAGCGCCCGCGCCAGCGGGCCCGCCTCCCGCTCCAGCAGCCGCGCGATCCGCTCCGGCGCCTCGTGGATCTCCCGGTGCATCGCCGGCCGGGGCCGCGGCGCCGCCCCGGTCTCCGCGCTCACCGCCTTCGCCATGCCCGCAGTCCTCATCGGCCGCCGCGTCGGGCCGACCCGACGCCGGCCGCTAGTAGTAGCGAACCCCGAAGTCCGCGAACTCCCCCCGGTACCGCTCCCAGCTCACGGTCACCGACGACACCCGCGCCCCGCTGGGCCCGCGGCGCAGCTCCTCCAGTAGCTCCTCCAGCTCCGTCCGGTCGCCCTCCGCAACCACCTCCACTTGCCCACCGGGCAGGTTGCGCACCCACCCCGTCAGCCCGCGCGCCTCCGCCCGCCCGACCACGAAGGCTCGGAACCCTACCATCTGCACGCGCCCCGCGATCAGCGCCCGCAGGCGCGCCAGCCCGCGCGGCCCCTCGGCCCTCCGGTCAGCTCGCATCGCAACAGAGCGCCCACCCGCCTCACAGCCGGCGCCGCAGGGTGGCCTCGGCGCGGACGTGGACGATCTCCCCGAAGTAGAAGCGGTGGTAGTCGCGCCGGGGGTAGTTGCGCCGCTCGAGCGCCCTCGCCATTGAGGCCGGCGCCACATCGTTGGCGTGGAGCACCCTGCACTCGTAGTGCAGCACGCACTCCTCCACGATCGGCGACCTCACCTTCACGCTCGCCCCGGCCGTGAGGCGCGCCTCCGCGAACTTGTCGTGCTCCCGCCCCGACACCGTCCCACAGAAGGCCGCCACGTCGGCCAGCTTCCGCGGCAGCACGTTCACCGTGAAGTCGCCAGTGTTCTCCAGGCACCCGTACGTGTAGCGCGACGAGCGCACCGGCGCCACGAACACCGGAACCCCCCAGTAGATGCCGATGGAACCCCAGCCGATGGTCATCGCGTTCGGCCGCCCGCGGCGGTCCAGCGACACCAGCAGCAGGCCGGGATGCTGCAGCGCCTCCAGCGTCTCCGCGAGGTACTCCAGCGCGACGGCTTCCGCCTTGGCCACGACTCGCTCTCCCCGGAGCAGTGTATCCCGATTCCCCGGCCGGCGCCCGGCCCCTCGTCGGCCCGTCCGCCGGCGCCGGCCCTAACCCAGGGCCTTCACCGCCTGGGCGACGTCCGAGACGCCCATCACCACTGTGCTGGGCTCCCCGGCCCGCGCCGCGCTCCCGTACAGGTAGCTGATGTTGACCCCGGCGGCCGCCAGCTTCTTCGCCGCAGCCGCCAGCGCGCCGGGCTCGTTCGGCAGCCTGGCGATGACCACCGGCTGCTGCACCACGTTCATCCCCGCCCGCCGCAGCGCCGCCTTGGCCTTGGCGTTCGACGAGGTAACCAGGCGCACCACCCCCACGTCGGCCGCATCCACCACCGAGATGGCCTCGATGTTCACCTTCGCCCGGGCCAGCGCCGCGGCGAGCTTCGCCGCCTGCCCGGGCTTGTTCTCCAGCGTCACCGAGAGCTGCGTCCCTCTCCGCATTCCCCTTGCCTCCTTCGCACCGCGTTCTCCCTCGCAGGCGCTCTTCTGCCTCGCCCGCCGCCCTCCTCCGTGGCCGGCGCCACAGCTCTGCCCCTTTGGCGTCTTGAGTCGCCGCCCGAAAACATGGAAGAACGAGGTGCGGGGCGTGGGCCCCGGTTCGCCGGCGCCAACCCCGCGGAGGGACCCGTGTGTGAGCATCCGTCTGGGCCTCTGCTGGGTCAGCTTCTCCTCGCCAGCGGCGCCATCACGGCCGCCGATCTGCGGGAGGCGCTCCAACGCCAGGAAGGCAGCGACAAGGCCCTCGGGCAGATCCTGCTCGACCTGGGCGCCGTCGCCCCCCGCCAGCTCGAGCGCGCCCTCCGCGCGCAAGCCCGCCTGCGCGGCCGGCCCGACCGGCCGGAGCCCTTCCTGCTCGTGGTGGACGACGACCCCGAGGTCGGCGCGGTGGTGCGCGACATCCTCGAGGGAGGCGGCTACCGCGTCGGCGTCGCCCAGAGCGAGGCGGAGGCGGTCGCCGCCGTCCTCTCCGATCCCGTCTGCCGGCCCGCGCTGATCGTCCTCGACCTCGGCCTGCCCGACTATGGCGGACTCGAGTTCCTCACCCTCCTGCGCAAGAACGGCGAGACCAGGGACATCCCGGTCATCATCCTCACCGGTCGGCCCGACCTCGAGGACAAAGTGCGCGCCTCGGGGCTGCCCATTGATGACTTCATCGGCAAGCCTGTCGCCGCCCGCCGCCTGCTCGAGATCGTGGATGCCGTCCTGACCCAGGACAACCCGCAGGCCGCCCACCGCCGCCCGTAGACCGCGCCCTCCGCCCGGCTCTGTGGGCCGGCGCCTCCGAACCCCGCCCCTAGCAGGACCCCGCGCCGCGCGCGACGAACCTGTGCCACCTCAGGCGACGAGTTGAGCTGGACCGTCCTCCCCGCGCCCAGGGGCCGCGGGCGGCGGAGCGCCGCGCCCCCCATGCGCGGCCTACGAGCAGATGGCTTCCTTACACCTGGCAGCACCCCAATCAGGGAGGCAGGCCGTGGCAGTCAGTCCCGGGGAACGTGACCGGCGCGCCCGCGTGCTAGTCGTCGAGGACGACGAGGAGGTGGGGCGCTTCCTGGAGGAGGTCATCACCGCCAGCGGGTATCTGGTGGTCAGGGCCAAGAACGGCGCCGAGGCCGTCGCCGCTCTCGCCGCCCCCAAGCAGGAGGCCCCTCACGCGGTCCTGCTCGACCTCAACCTCCCCCTGGAGAGCGGCGTCTCCGTCCTCTCCTTCCTCCGCAACGTCATGCACAGCGGCCTCCCCGTGGTCGTGCTCACCGGCAGCGGAGGCCCCGAGGAGGAGCGCGCCGCGCGCTCCCTGGGCGTCAGCGACTACCTGCTGAAGCCCGCCTCCCCCGCCCAGGTCCTGCACGCCCTCCGCTCCGCCCTCCGCTGCTGAGGGGCAAGCGCTCGCCGCCCGCGCCCCGGGCGGCAGGTTCCCCATCCTCCGGGGCGAAGTCGGGCGATCAGCGACCCCTTGCGGAGGCGCCACGTGAAGCTTAGCTGCGCCGGCTACACTTTCAACACCTACTTCCGGGAGCAGGGGCTCACCCTCGAGCGCTATGCCGACATCTGCGCCGACATGGGCCTCGGCGGCGTCGAGCTCACCCAGTACTACTTCCCCGAGACCAGCCC